>Ga0207752_1000249_pt1 | contig 25701 bp, 16 predicted proteins | sample Pon2CUnioCityCA_6_FD_187272 | JGI IMG/M metagenome (GOLD analysis project Ga0207752, IMG submission 187272) | Marine sediment microbial community from Union City, CA, USA - Pond 2C Sediment 2 (SPAdes) | ecosystem: Environmental > Aquatic > Marine > Intertidal zone > Salt pond sediment ... | reverse complement strand
TTTGCGCAGCAGGTTGTTATTGCCGTCGTATTCGGCGATAACGTGGGGGCCGTCATATACGTACCGCGTGCTGTAGCCGTCGACCTTCTTTTCACTGCGCCGGCCGTAAACATCGTGTTTGTAGTTAATCTCCTGCCATTCGGAAGGATCCTGCTGAGGCGAAGCTCCCGACCACTGCTTGGCTGTAAACTGCAGAAAATCCGGTTGAGAGCCGCAGGCTCCAGAGGAAATTGTTTTTTTGGGCATTGGCGCAGCGTCTTTTTAAGGGTAAAATCAATCGACTGATGAATGGCGATTGCCGATTGACAATTGTTAAATCGGAAATCGAAAATCGAAAATGTAAAAGGAGACATCTCATGCAAAAGAAAAACTCGAACCTTTCACGTCGTGCGTTTTTGAAACGTACGGCAGCTTTGGCGGCGGTGCCGTGCATCGTTCCGGCCACAGTATTCGCTCGAAACGGGGCCGTGCCGCCCAGCGAGCGGATTATTCTCGGCGGCCTCGGTGTCGGCAGGCGCGGCTCGCACGATCTGCGCTGGATGTTGCCGGAGTCGGATGTTCAATTCGTTGCTACGTGCGACGCCCAGAAGTCGCGCGCCGAGTCCGTCAAGCAGATTGTGGACACCCGCTACGGCAACAAGGACTGCGTGATATACCACGATATGCGCGAGTTTCTGGCCGAGCGCACGGATATTGACGCCCTGCTGGTCACGACCGGCGACCGGTGGCATGCGCTTGCTTCCATTATGGCGATGCGGGCGGGCAAGGACGTATACTCCGAAAAACCTTCGTGCATGACTATCGCGGAAGGCCAGGGGGTGGTGAATACCGCCAAACGTTATCGCCGCATTTATCAAACCGGCACGCAGCGGCTCAGCGAGGGCAATTTTACGTTCTGCAACGAAATGCTCCGCACCGGCCGGCTCGGCGAGGTCCACACCGTGCGCGCCCACATCGCCCCGTGGGACGCGGCGGAAATGAGGCACGACTGGCTGGACGCCGAACCTTTGCCGCCAAAGAGCGAGGTGGACTGGGACGCATGGCTCGGCCCGTGTCCATGGCGGCCCTACAACTCGGCCTACACCCGCGGCGGATGGCGCGGCTTCTACGATTTCCACACGAGCTGCATCGGTGAATGGGGCGCTCATACTTTCGCACAGTGCCAGGTCGGAATGGGCGCCGCCGATACATCGGCCGTCGAGTACGGCTATGTGAAAAACGAGTCGGGCGACAAAATGGTCACTAAGTTCGCCAACGGCATAAAGATGGTCCTTGAGCGTGACATGGACAACGAATACTTCCACGGCTCCTGCGGCGTCCGCTATGAAGGAACGGAAGGCTGGGTTGCGGCGGGGGACGGCTATTCCAAGCCGGATGTTTCCAACCCGGCTATGCTGGATGACTTCAGGAAGCTCGTCTATGACTACCAGGCCCGCACGCAGCGGCCGATGAGCCACGTGCGTGATTTTCTCGACTGCGTAAAGTCACGCCGGCAAACGGTGGCCAATCCGGTGGTTATGCATCGCACGATGACTACGGTACATGCGGCTAATATCAGTATGTGGCTCAAGCGCGACCTGCGCTTCGACCCTGTGAAAGAAGAATTTATTAACGATCCGCAGGCCAACCGGTTCCGCAGCCGTGCGATGCGTGAACCGTGGATTATCTGAGGAAAGCCTATACCGCAGGGTGTGCACTCCGTAAGGAGTCCATAGGAGCGCACACCGCAACATGATTGGTGGGCATTGCCCACCCTAAGAAAGGAAACCGAGCAATGTTAAAATCAAGAATACACATTATCCTGGTTATCACATTACTGCTTGCCGGCGCGGTCCGGCTGTCCGCACAGACGGTCCCGCCGAAAGCCGACGAGGGCAAACTTATTGCCGTGATAAAATCGGCCGACGCAACTCATAAAGAAAAAGTCGACGCCTGCCGCGGACTGGCGCTGATAGCCACCGACAAATCCATAGCGCCGTTAGCTGCGCTGCTAAGCGACAAGAAACTCTCGCACATGGCCCGCTACGCGCTCGAGCCGATCAAAGACCCGGCCGTGGACGAAACCTTCCGTGACGCCCTCGGCAAACTCAAGGGAATGCCGCTCGTCGGCGTCATAGGCAGCATCGGAGTCCGCCGGGATGCCAGAGCGGTCAAGCCGCTGGCAAATATCCTGATGCAGCACGATGCCGGCCCGGAAGTGACTGACGCTGCAGTTAGAGCGTTGGGCAGTATCGGTAATATGGCCGCAGCAGAGATATTGCAGACGGCCCTTGAGCACGCTCCCAGTGGCAATCGGCTTGCAATTGCCGAAGGCTTGTTCCGCTGTGCCGAGGCGCTCGCCGCCGACGGGCATCGCGACGTGGCAATTGAGATTTACGACCAATTACGAGAGTTGGATACGCCACACCAGGTCCGCGGCGGTGCCTTACGTGGCGCGATTCTGTCTCGCGGCAGTGAGGGTATTGCGCTGATTCGTGAGTATCTGCGCAGCGACGATTACATTATGTTCTCCGCCGCTTGCCAGACCGCTCTGGAATTGCCGGACGGCAACGTGACCCGGGCGCTGACCGCGAGTTTGAAGCAACAGCCTACTGACAATAAAATTCTGGTTATCTGGACACTTGGCAAGCGAGGCGATCCGGCTGCGATTCCGGCGCTTTCGGCCGCGTCTAATGACGGCGAAAAATCCGTTCGCATCGCGGCCATCAAGGCCATGCCTCAGATCGGCCATGCCTCAGCCGTTCCCGTGCTGGCGGACTTGCTGGGTGCTACCGACAGTGAGATTTCGCAAGCGGCCCAGGAGGCCCTGGCGGCCATACCTGGCGAGAAGGCCGACGCCGCCGTGATGGCAATGCTCGATAGCAGCGAGACCGCCCCGCGTCTGGTGGCTCTCGAATTGATCGGACGCCGGCGGATGACCGGCAGCGTACCTGCGCTTCTGAAAGCCGCCGCCGGCCCCGATGCGAAAGTTCGCCCGGCCGCACTGAAAAGAGTGGGTGAGCTGGGCAAGCCCACCGAATTCTCGCCGCTGCTCGATCTGCTCATGCAGTTCCAAGCCCGGCAGGACCTCGGTGCCGCCGAGCAGGCCCTAAACGCTGTCTGTAACAAAGCAGACAATCCGGCGTCGTATTCATCGAGACTCACAGACCGGCTATCCAAGGCCTCGCCCGCTCAAAAGGGCGCCCTGCTGCGGGTGCTCGGTGTCATTGGAGGAACGAACGCCTTGGATGCCGTACGCGAGGCGGCAAAAGATTCCAACGCTCAGGTCCGTGACGCCGCTATCCGCGTGTTATGTTCGTGGAGAACCGCAGATGCCGCCGGCGACCTGCTCGAGCTGGCCAGGAATTCGACGAATCGTTCCCATAAGACCGCGGCTTTACGAGGCTATATCAGCCTGGTTCGAGATGACAGGCTTCCGATTAAGGAGAAGCTTGCGATGTGCAGACAGGCGTCCTCGCTGATACAGCGAGTTGAGGAAAAGAAGCTTCTGCTCGGAGTATTGTCCACGGTCCCGTCCGCCGATGCGCTGTCGATGGCAATGGCGCATCTGGACGACCCGGCGACCAGACTCGAAGCGAGTTTTGCCGCCGTGTCGATAAGCGAGAAAATCGTAGGGCAAAAACGAGGTGACGTTGCCGATGCCATGCAGAAGGTCCTAAAGGCCACGAAAAACAGAAATGTCAGAAACCGTGCAAGGAAGATCTTAGACAACGCGAAGCGATAAGCAGAATAATACCAATTGTAATTAAGATCAGCAGGGAGTTTTAGTGTGAATTCATCTCGTGCACTTTTTGCACGTTGTTCATCACTTCCTGTGTTGGTCTGCCGTTGGTGGAGATTGTAGGGGTCAGTATGAAAATGGTCTCGACCGCCCGGTTTTCGGTATCTTCACTGGAGAACAGAAAACCGAGCAGCGGTATGTCTTTCAGAATCGGGACACCTCGTACTACGGCGAATTTCTCGTTCTTTCTCATTCCGCCGATTACCAGGCTTTCGCCCTGACGGATGCGGTTTTCTTTATTCTGGATCTCTTTTTTGGTGATAATCGGCACCTGCTTAACGCCTTCAGGAGTGTTCTTCGAGCCGAGTATTATATCAGTTTCAAGGCCGATGTAGCCGTCACCGAATACGTGAGCCGTAATTTTAAGCGAGTCTATCACGTCTTCGTATTCGGTCCTTGTCTCTAAATAATCCGATCTGGTTGAGCGCATAGTTGTCCTGTCCAGCGGCACCTGTTGTTGTGATAAGACTGTTGCCGTCCCGCCGTTGACCACTTCGAGCGTCGGATTCATCAGAATTTTCAGATAGCCCCTCGATTCGAGCAGATCGATTAAAAGCGTGAAGCCATGACCGGCTTTGGCAGTGTTTATGTAGCCTATGTTGAGGCCCATTCGAGATCGCGCTACCTCTCTGAGCGAGGCGCCCGGAAACGCGGGAAGATATTCGTCTTCCTGTACTAACTGCCGCACATCCGCCCCGAAGGCTGTCCCGGCGGGATTCATCACGATCCTCTCACCGAACAGGTTCTCGATTGCCAGAGTAGTTTCCCGGTCAAACGTCATATCAGCGTACACCTCTGACACCAAACATTCGATTTTGACCTGAATCGGGGCGACATCCACATTCTCCAGGGTTTGAAGCACCGCTTCGACGTCCTCCTTTAGCGGGCATCTGACGATCAACTGATTCGTCGATGGATTGCTGCTGACCGTATAATCCGATATTTGAGTCGATTTACCTTTCTGGTTGAAAAGTTTCGTTGCATATTGCTCGTGGATAATCTTTTTCAGGTCATCGGAAGTGTGATTCCGGCAAAAATAAAAAAGCTTCCATTCATCTACACCGCCGACCTTCTGCTTGAGGATCTTTGGGGGAGTTGTGTAAAATTCCGGCACGGCGGCATTCGGATCGGGAGTCGTATCGATCTTCAGATCTTTGAGAGTGTCCTCGGCCTCATGTTCGGTATCTGTCTGAGCAAAGATACTCCCTCCTCCTCCAAAATAAACCATAACAACTCCAGCCATAGCCACGATTAGCCATCGACTGCGGCTAATTTTTTGCCTGATATTGCACATAATCCTGGATTAATCGTCGTTATTCCGCCCCCAACAAAACCACATCATCCCAGCCAACCTTGTTTATGGCATATCCATAGGCGCGGTAAATATTTTTATATATAAATAATACTATATTGTCAAGCCAAAGAGGAATAAAGATTCCTTCCTATTTGGCGTTCCTTCGCAACGAAATAGAGCTTCCGCTTCAAAACATCTTTTCGATTACCCTCTTGATGCCCTTGTATGTACGAATAAGAGCTTTTTCATGTTAAAAAGCCGAATATATAAATAAGTTCGCCTTCCGGAACCTTTTATATTATATGTGAATATCAGACTCCAACAAAAAGTGCATGTCAAGATAAAAAGTCCAATAATATAGCATTTTTTTATATTATTATACGACTTGGCACAAAATTCAGGTTATGTTTCACCTGTCATGAAACCAGCAAATCATTTGATGCTTATATTCGTGGCCAATCGAATGGCTCCTAATAGAAAGGACATCGATTTAGTATCTAAGCATCACGTTTGCGCCGAAGGTATCTGTGTCCGAAGTGTGTTGGTATTCAAGATTGCAATAGCAATTTTTGATAAGTTTTACTTGAGCACCGATGTAACCGCCGTAAATCGGGCCTTCATTAATATCCCAATTGTATTTTAGTAGTCCTTCATCTTCTCTATTCAAGGTAAGATCAAAATCGCCGTTGATGAAAGCGACGAACGGCCCGCCGTAAATCGTCAATCGTTCCGACCACATTTTGACAGCGCCTACCGCAATCTGCATTTCCATAAGATCGATCTGAGCGAAGTCATTCAGCGACAGATTCGGTATATCTACTACACCGTCATATTTAGCCCAGTTAGCCTGGACTAATGCACCCAGCTTTAGGTCGAAGCCCTCGTAAAACGTGGCTTTTATACCACCGCCCATAGTGAAGTCGGTGCTGCCGTCGAAACTTTCATTTGCATCAAATATCGCATCACCGAATTCAGAGCCTACCATGCCCAGACGAACAAATACTTCGGAATTTTCAGACAGGCCGTATCCCGCGCTGCCGTACATCTTATTCGTTTCGAAGTCTGAAATTGTTATACTCTCCACTTCTCTTGAGGCTACAGTCTCGCCGCTTTGATATTGTACTCCTTTACCTTCAATCAGCTCGATAGATGTATCGCTGTAGGAGTATTCAATCCCTACCCGGAACATGCCTTTTTTCAGCCCCGCGGTCGGAGGTCCCATCAGATCCAGGGCAAAAGCATTTGGTCCGCCCAAACCGACCACCAATAGCACAAGACTTAAAACCAGAGTCTTTCTGATATTTTTAGTTTTTGCCGGAATTATTCCACTTTTCATCATCAATCTCCACTCTTCATATTCTTTTAGCGCAACGGACCTGCTCGGTCGTCCATTGTGAGTTTCCTCCCTGTCTTGGTGCCTCAGTTCCTTCAAATACAATTGTAGCAATTGTGGATGCCCGAATCAAGGAAAAAAGGTCAAAATCGTCTAAATCCGCGCTAATTTTATCTACTAATATAACTCACCGCGCCTCAGGATTTTAAGTCCATTTATTCGAAGAGATATATAGGGTAAATAATCAAGCTTTTCATGCAGAATTTCCGACAGGATAACAGGATCGAAACGGCGTAGTCTTCAACCAAATGTGCGTGTAGTTGAAAACAACAATCGGAATTTTATAAATTTTGTTTATTCCCTGTCCAGCCGGAACTTACATCAAATATGCCGCCTACATTTTGTAGATTTTGCATCGAACGCGCAGGTAGCTCCAATTATGGTGAGCTTTTTTTTTACATCCCGGCAAAAAGACGATTATAAAGGGAAAACTACGGAAACAGTGTTTGTCATTCCTGCGAAGTACGAGTTTAGCCGGCTTCAGGCATTTGCAACCATCCCCAAGCTGCGCTTGAGGCTGCCGCCCCTTTTCCATTAATTCTTTCGGGTGGCAACCTCATCCCAATTGTCGTTTATTGGGATGGGGATGGCCTGTACCCGGCTAAACACGTACCCTGTGAGATGACGGTTTTACCTGTCCGGCGGGGTAAAGTCCGCGAGAAATACTGTAAGAAACAGGAGGGCCGGACAGACCTTAACAAAATGAATTTCGTTTTTTTTGATTATTCTTATACAGCGGCGTAGATTTGTGGCCGAAAAACACTAAAGCGAGGCTTCTTCGATGTTTTGTCGATAGAAACGGCCTTGAAAAATACGACAACTGTACTCGTTTATTAGTGAGTTTGAGGCGCATATATAGGTTGTAACAGGTGTGTTTTCGTACAGGATTCTAATATAGTAAGATTTTATTATTATGAAAGAAAGACTGAATAAAGCAAGAATGACAAGCCGAATCAGGTCTTGTGTTTTATTTTTAATACTCGTTATCGGAACTTTTTCGCCGAACTTGTCAAAAGCATCTGTTATCATAAGTGGAGACGTCTCTCCAGATTACCCTGACACCGACCCCTGGTTTATACACTTAGACGCAGACCCTAATAATGATTTGATAGTCGGCAATACCGCAGACGGCAGCATAGAAATTAACGGCGGAAACTGGGTTGAAAATGTCGATGGTTATATCGGAAAAAACCCGAATGTCTCGGGAACAGTAACCGTTACCGGGGAAGGTGTGCTTTTCGGTTCGCGGTGGTTTAATAATGAATATCTCTATGTCGGCTACTCGGGCACAGGGGTGTTGGATATCTCGGCAGGCGGTCACGTCAGAAGCACAGACGGCATAATCGGAACGATGCCGGGCTCCAGCGGAACTGTTACCGTTACGGGGCAAGGTTCGCTGGCCGCATCGCTCTTCGAGTCAGATAACATCTATGTCGGCTACGAGGGCGAGGGAGAGTTGTCGGTCTCCGACGGCGGCAACGTTGTTACAAGCTTGTCGAGCTTCATCGGATATCAGCCGGGCTCAGTTGGTAACGTAACCGTTACCGGGGCAGATTCGCTCTGGCAGACTACCGGAGGTCTTTATGTCGGCGGCGGCGCCGATGGCCCCGGCGGAACGGGCTTGCTAAACATCGGCGCCGGCGGCACTGTAGAAGCAGGCTCCGTTCAGATCTGGCCGACCGGAACTCTCAGCGGCGAGGGCAGATTAGTATCGGGCTCGGTATCGAACTCCGGTACGATCAAACCGGGCAGCTCCATAGGGACAATGACTATCGAAGGTAACCTGACAATGCAGCCCGGCAGCATCTATGAAGTGGAGATAGATAACAGCGGCAACAGTGACCTGCTGTCGATTACCGGCAATCTGGATATCAACGGAGGTACGGTTCAAGCCGCCTCTGCCGAGACTATTACCGGTACGAAGCAATATACGATTATCAATGCAGGCAATATCACCGGAACTTTTGACGCCGAAGACACGGCATTGGTCGACAGCACTATCCTGTTATCCGATGATGTATCTTTCGACTACGGGATCGATTCGATTCTGCTGCAAATCCGGGTAAGGCCGTTTGACGATCCGAGTTTCGTACAGACCGACAATCAACTGGCGGTAGCCCGGGTGTTTCAGCAGATGGCCGCCGATGGCGATAACTCGATAACCACGGCGCTGCAGAATCTCGACAGCACCAGTCAGGTTCGCAATGCTTACGACCAGCTATGCGGGCAAACAAGACTGCATCTTGCACCTGTTACCGCTGTCGATACCGGTAAATTCATGAGCACAGTAGCCGACAGATTGGATTATGCAATTCAGGGTCTGTCTTATTACGAGTCCTACGATGGACCGTTGCTGGCAATGGCTTCGCCGGACAAATCCGACGCCTATTCGAGAATGTACTACACCACGCCGTATTTTTCCACGCCCGGCCGTACACGCGGTCTCGGTTACGATAATTACGAGGAGTGGGTATTCTGGGGCAAGGGATATGGAGTATTCGGCAAAAGAAAAACCGTAAGCGAAGTGCCCGGATATAAGTACAACGTTTACGGCACAACTTTCGGCCTGGACTCCCAGGTCAGCGACAACTTCCTCATGGGTCTGACCGCAGGCTATTCGATGAGCTTCATAGACTCATGCGTAGAAGGTGACGAGAGTAATATCAAAAACGCGAATGTCGGAATCTACGGCAGCCAGTACTTTGATTACCTCCATATCGATTCGGTCTTCACGTACAGCTTCCTTAAATACGAGACGGAACGAAAAATATCCATCGTGAACGAAAAAATCAAAGGCGACGCCGACGGCCGGGCAATCAACGGGTACGTGGAAGCCCGTTACGACTGGGGCAATATTAATAATTGGGTATTCCAGCCCCTTGCAGGATTCCAGTTCTCGCTTGTCTCTCTGGACGGCTATACCGAGAGCGGCGGAGCCGCCAGCCTCGAGTTCGACGACCAGAGCTACAACTCTTACAAAAGCTCGCTCGGCCTGAAACTGAACCAGGAGCTGTTCGGCAAAGACAGGTCCTACCGCGAGAGTATTCAGCTTCGCGGCCGCTGGATGCACGAGTTCGGCGATAACAGTTCGAGCCTCGACGCACACTTCGTAAGCGATCCCGGCCTTGTTTTCGAAATCGGCGACGAGCCCATCGCCAGAGACAGCGCCCTTCTCGGCATAACCTACAATTCCGATATTGACAGTTATACACGCTTTTCACTGGGCTACGATGCTCTGCTGAACAGCGACGGTAACTCGCATATCATAAGCGCGATGCTCGTCTACAGATGGTAAGCGTTAATCGAATCAGAAAAAGCCGTTAACAACCGTCTATTTGCCATAACGCAAATGTGTTATCCTAATCTTTTCCGGCGGGGATTTGCTATATCTCCAATTGGCGATTCTTTACCGGAAAATACGATTCGCGCCCGGCGGGATTTGTGCCGGCCTGCTGCTCAGCCGTAAGAAAAACAAAAATTATTAAAATTTACTGTCCGGTCTTGTATACTAATAGTAGAAGCATAACAGTATAGCCCGGCCGGCTTAGAGGGCGGTCAACCGTTATTTCAACCAAAGGAAGATAACATGACTGAGCGCAAATCGTCAGGATTCACGCTGATAGAGCTGCTCGTGGTCATCGCAATTATCGCCGTGCTGATGGCGATATTGATGCCGGCGTTGAATCGAGTCAGGGAACAGGGCAAGCGTGCCAGTTGTTTGAGCAATGTCAAGCAGTTGACTCTTGCATGGATTTTGTACGCCTATGAGAACGACGACAGGATCGTCAACGCGAGCACCTTCTTCTCGCGGCCGGGTGAGCCGGCATGGATTGGCTCGCAGTGGCAGTTCGAAGGGACCGAGCAGCAGCGCCGCGAGCACCTCAAAGACGGAATACTCTATCCCTACTGCAAGGACGTCGATATTTACAGATGCCCCACCGGGATTCGCGGAGAGGTGCTGACATACGCAATCGTCGATGCGATGAACGGCGCTACGAGCATACCGGGAACCGGGGACCTGATGATAAAAAGGCTCAACCAGATACGCCGGCCCGGCGAGCGATTCGTGTTCATCGACGAAGGCAGAATATCGCCGGATAGCTGGACTGTATTCTACGACCAGGAGAGCTGGTGGGACCAGCCCACGGTTCGGCACGGCGACGGCACGAATTTCTCGTTCGCCGACGGGCACAGCAACTACTGGAAGTGGAAGGACCCGCGCACCGTCAGACTCGCGAAAATGGAGAGTCCCCAGGCATCCGACAGCGCCCAGCCGGGAAACCGCGACCTGCACGCCGTCCAGAGAGCCGCCTGGGGCCAGCTCGGTTACACCCCCTCCGAATAACCCGCCCGAACCGCGGAAAAAAATACAAGTGTCAGACAACACAAATTACATTTAGCTTTAATGGATGTTTAATTTTTCTTTTAACTCGGGATCTAAAAGATTTTTATTGTAAACGTAAATTTTCAACTGTTTCTCGGAAGTTTTCTCTCCGCTGAAAACAACGGTAACGGGATGCACGCCGATGTCACTGAGCTTGGGTCTCCATTTAATATAATCATCGCCGTCTCGTTTTATTATTTTCATGCCCGGATGATGAGGTTTTTTCAGGGAAATATCGCAAATGCCCGGGCGGTCGATCTTTATAATAAAGATGCCCTCGTATGTTTCCCTGTCGGTCGGATTTCGAATTTCCAGAAGAACCTTTCCTTCATCGTCAGCTTCGACCTGCATAGCGAATAATTCGAACGCGCTTTCTTTTGCACCTATAAGACAGGGCAAAAGTATGCTTAACAACAGGACGATAATGGACATTACTATCAACAGTTCGAGAAGAGTAAAACCTTTTGGCCGCACTTTTTATCCCTTTTAATTTTGATTTGTCATTTTGTATCCTGCATTTCATTAAGGCCCGGCAGGGCCGATCCACGATACACAAGTTGTGCCTCTTTTCGAGGCATCGACCATCACGCGCGTACAGATCTTAAAACCGGCGGTTTTAAATGGAACGCGAAAAGTTCAGTGAAACCTATTAAATTTCGCAAAGAACGCCAAAATGCAATTTCTTTCACATCAGAGATGTATGACTCTCACTTCAACTGATTATACGTTTTCCCGCCCCAATAGACAAGGAAAAGTCATTGCTAATGCTGTTTCTATCAGATAAGTTTCACTTTTATGGGCGGTAATGACAGGTTTTATTAAGGGAGCCGGCTGGGACTTGGATGCGTAGGACACGGCTTAAAAAAGGCTTAAAATCTCCGCAAATCCCGCAAATCCTGTCAAAATAAACAGGGAATAGTCAAGAATATATAAAATTTTCTCATTTTTTAATTTCACTTTCACCGTGAAATACGTCATTAGTTATAGAAGCGGTCTGGTCTCCGGCATGATTTAGAAAAGTAAGGATATTTGCTCCCAATAATTACAGGTTTTGATACAGTGCGCCGGCCGGGATTGAGCATTGCGGGTATGTGATTAACTCATGAAAGGAGAGGAACAATGCGCAGGCGAAAAGGTTTTTCGTTGGTTGAGCTGCTTACGGTCATTTCAATCATTTCACTTCTGATGGCGATATTGCTGCCGGTGCTGCACCGGGTCAGGCGGAATGCGCGAGCGGGCGTCTGCCAATCCAACCTGAGGCAATGGGGCATGGTCTATAAAATGTACACGGACGAATTTGACGGCAGGCTGCCCCGAGACTACGGGGAGTTTGCATGGTACTATCCGATCAGTAATTACTACAGCAATGATGCTAAAATACTTTTTTGTCCCACGGCCCAAAAAGCTGCGGATCCCGATGGAACAGATTTAAGACCGCCGTTCGGCGGGACATTTCTGGCGTGGGGCCATTTCGAGACACGCGATTCAAGGCCCGCATGGGACACGTGTGGAAGCTACGGCCTGAATCAATGGGCTTATAAATCGGAAGTAAAAAAAGATGATGATGAAGATAAAGTAAACATACCGAAAGTCAGGTTTGTATCCAAACGAATGGTTATAATACCACGCATGTCTGCTGCGGCGATTGAAGATCCGAATGCAATACCACCTGCGAATCCCTTTTGGGGTACGGCTTACACACGCAATTCAAACAACATACCTCTGGTCTTCGACTGTAGCTGGCTCTATGCTCGTTTCGTTGAGGATGCTTCTCCCCCGCCTAAAGATGCTGATTCCGGAATAGGTTTTTTCGGTTATACAAATCCCGTATGTATGGACAGGCATAGCGGCGGGATTAACAGTGTCTTTATGGATTTCTCCGTCAGAAAAGTGGGACTCAAGGAGTTGTGGACTCTCAAGTGGCATGGAAGATACAACACGGCCGGACCGTGGACCAGGGCCGGCGGCGTCCGACCCGAAAGCTGGCCGAAATGGCTGCGAAACTGCAAGGATTTTTGAGACGTTCAGGAAAATTAAAGGTCCCAGGTACGGAGAGAATTAAATGTCCCCGGTACATTTTTTGATGAGCTTTTATCTATCCGAGATTGCCTCGTAGATTATTGGTTTTACGGCACGTTCGGCGCGGTTCGAGTAGGGGATGTGTTGGGTCATTACGACTACGGCTATCTCGTCGCTCGGTGATATCCAGAAATGTGTGCTCGCCATTCCGCCCCAGCCGTACTCGCCGATTCGCGAGGCTGGTGCCGCGTCGCTGAGCTGAACCCGCACGGAAAAGCCGAGGCCGAACCCCAGGCCGTCTCGCTCACCTGCAGCTATCGGGAAGGCCTGCTCGGGAAGCTGATCCTTTGTCATCATCTCGATGGTTTCGGCCTTGAGCAGTCGTTTGCCGTCGAGCTCGCCCTTTTTCAGCAGCATCAGGCAGAATCGCATGTAATCGTCGGCCGTAGAGACAAGTCCGCCGCCGCCGGAGAAGAAAGTTGTCATTTCGGCGTATCGGCTCGTTTTGGGTATATCGACCGGCTGCAGGCCGCCCTGGGGATTCGGGCCGTAGTTAGTCGCGAAGCGGTCTATCTTGTCGGCCGGCACGTAAAAGGCGGTATCTACCATGCCCAAAGGTTCGAAGATGCGTTCGGTGAAGAATTTGTCGAGGCTTTGCCCGCACGCCACCTCGATAACACGGCCGAGCACATCGGTCGAGAAGCTGTAATGCCATTTCGTTCCCGGCTGATAGAGCAGGGGGATCACAGAGAGGCTTTTCACCAGGCCTTCGAGCGTCTCGCCCCGGCCGGATAACTGTAAATTCCTGCGGTAAAGCTTATCGACGGCGGTATTGCTGAAAAATCCGTACGTCAGGCCGGATGTATGACGCATCAGGTCGCGGACGGTCATTTCCCGCTTTGCCGGAACCTCCGTAATTTCCCCGGCGTCCGGATCGGCTGTAACTTTAAGCCCTTTGAATTCCGGCAGGTAGTTCGATACGGGGTCATCAAGTTTGAGCTTTCCTTCTTCGTAGAGTATCATCGCCGCAACGGATGTTATCGGCTTGCTCATGGAATAGATGCGAAAAATGGTATCTCGCTTCATGGGCTTTTCGGTTTCGATATCCATCATGCCGCAGATCTCGAACTGCACGACCTTGCCCCTGCGGGCCACTGCTAATATGCCGCCGGCGATATTCTTTTCGTCAACGAGTTTCTGCATCGCCGCCTGTGCCTGCTGCAGCTTCTCCGCTGAGAGGCCAACCTGCTCAGGTGCCGCCGTAGGCAGTTCCCGTGCTATCAAAATTACGGGCAGGCAAAATACCGCCGCTAAGCACAGTACGATTCTTCTGACCAATTGCATGGCAAATCCTCCTGTTCCATAATCACCGCTTCAGTTCCCTGATTTTTATGTTGCGGAACCAGATTGGCGCCCCGGCGTGTTTTCCCTGCAGGCCGATTCTGCCCTTCGTCGGGAGTTCGGCATACGGCTTGCTCAGCCACGGTGGAATCTCCGAACCGTCGGGATTGGTCTTGGCGCTTTTCCACAGGCTCATGTCCATCGAGGCGATGCGCTCGCCGTTGAGCGCCACATCGATTTGCTTATCCACGCACTTTATGGTGAAACGGTTCCACTGGCCGGGCTTCTTGACTACGCTTTTGCTTGGCGCCAGATGCCCGAAAATCGCCCCGCACTGCCACGTTTTGGGGGACTTGGCCCATTGCTCGGCAAAATCATCGGCAATCTGTATCTCGACCGAATTTGGAATCCAGTTTTTCATATCGGTGCAATAGACAACGACGCCGCTGTTTGTGCCGGGCGCCGTTTTGAATTCAAGGTCCAGCACGAAATTGTCGTAATCCTTATTCGTCCAGATCGCCTGGTCTTCACTGGCAGTTAGAACACCATCCTCGGATGTCCAGATTCCTTCGGAAAATATGGCGTTCGACAAATCCTGTGCAAACAGGTCCGGCCAGTTGCGCGTGTTGGGATGAATTCGTGTGCGAGCTGCGCCGGTCCTACCGCTCTGAAGCCGCGCTGCGAGCTGGTTCAGCTCTTTGCGGTCGATGAAACTGTCATTGTTGGAGTCGATTTTATCGAAATTGTTTTTGATCTGGCTACCGGCTTCGTCCCGGCTGATCTTTCTATTGCCATCTTTATCCATTGCGCGCCAGCGTGCTATGTTGCGGTTGCCCCCCTGGCCGCTGCGTTGCTCGCCGGCCGTTTCCTTGGGTACTTTTATCGTCGGTTCGCCCTTTAAGAATCCGAGAGATGCGAGAAATTTGTCCGTGGCGAGAAGGGTCCTTTCGGTCCAGGGTGAGCGATTGAAGAAGCCGTGCCCCTGGCCTTCGGCGAGAAATTCGTCCGCCCGGACGCCTATGGTGCGGGCTTTTTTCCAGTATTCATCACCGAAAATCTTCAGCCGGTCATTCGTACCGAACAGAATCAGTGCGGGCGGGGCGTTCTTATCCAGATATCGTGTCGGGGAAATCTTGCGGGCGAGCTTTTCGTCGCCCTTAAGGCGCTTGAGCATCTGTTCGTTCTCGAAACTCAGAACCGGATTGAACAGCACCATCGCCTGCGGAATCGTCGATATTGACAAATCGTCGCCGTCTGCCTCGACACTCTTTGGAATCATCATACAGGCCGCTAAGTGCCCTCCGGCCGAGCCGCCCGAAGCGACCAATTTTTTCGGATCGACGCCCAGCCGTCCGGCGTTTTGCCGCATCCATCGAACGGCGCTGCGTGCATCCTCGACGCACTTATCGGGCGTCACGCCATCCCGGCTCTTGACGCGGTAGTCGGCCCGGGCGGCAACCATTCCGCGGCCGGCGATGTACTCGGCCTGGGGCTGGAATTGCTCGATCCTGCCGCCGGTCCAGCCGCCACCGAAAAAGAAGATGATAGCGGGACGAGCATCGCCGGTCTTCCAGCCGGACGGATAATGGATATGAATCTTCAGCTCTCTGTCACCGATGGTCTTGTAAGTTTCGGTCCTGAGCTCCGGCGTAACCCGAGCGGCGAAAATCGTGCCGCTCAGCATTATGAGCATCGCTGCTGATATGGCAGTGGTGACTTTTAACGACGTGAAGTGAGTTCTGTTTTCTTTTTTCATATTGTCCTCCCGAAAAATTTATATTGTTACACCGAACTTACTGTAATAATAAAGTATGTCATGGTTGTGCAAGATATTCTACAATAATATTTCACTGAGTGTGACAATAGATAAGGAAAATCCCGGTTTTGGATGGCTTGGTTAGTGAATTATCCGGCAAAGTGGCGGAATTCTCTGGAAAATATCCCCCGTGTTCTGTGTTTTCCGCTCGGCGGTTTGTGATAATCAGGGGGTGTTATGTACTTTATTAGATCTGGGAGTTGTACAAAAACTCGTTTCCCGAATATTTAGAATATTCATATATCGTACACGCAATATACGTACGTTATTTAATACTACAGCGCAGCTTACACTTTTGCCGCATGTTTTAAGTTGCTATAAAACAAGGCGTTATAGCTTTTTTGAGCCATATACAATAATCGTTATAACAAAATGTATTTTCTTGCTTTAAGTTCTTTTGTAAGAAAAGGTTATATTAAATTTAGTTCACTAAGCTGCGCTGTAGTATTAAGCAGAAACGTTTTTCTTCTGACAGGTCTTTTAATATCGGAATTTGCTTGTGTTATTAGAGCCTGTATGTTATCAATAGCTTTGCAAGAGGACGGCCAGACGGTATCCGCTGGTTGGTTTCGATTTGTGCCGGACTCTTGGAGTAAGGGGTGTCTGGTCCAAAAGGGGCGGATACATCATCGACAATATTGTTTTAGTCAGGGTACCATCATGAATTTTATCAACAAGGTGACAAGTATAGCTGTGATTAGCTGTGTTCTGGCGGCGATAGCCCTTCCAGGTGTCGCAGAAGAGATATCCATATACAACTATGAAGCCTGGTCGCTGGCCAAGCGCGGCAGCTTCGTGGACGATCCGGAGATTATAAGCCGGGGCGTTATTCTGAATCTGGATAAGACAGAGGAGCCCCTGCATATTCGCGCACCTGTTCCCGAAGATGATAGGTTCGTTATGAATGCCGATTCCAGAATCATCTTTACGGTATCGGGCGACCACGTCGCACAGACCATCACCGGCGGGAACTGGCGTCTCGGCGGGATCCTGGAGATCCGCTTCGACGGTCGGTATGAGCCGCACGAGGCGAGTGTATTTCCGCTTTTCGGCCCCGGCGTCAAAAGTCTCGAAGGCCGCTTCGACCGCGTTATCGTGCCGAATAACTGGCTTTATAAACTCGATTATGACCACAAGGCCGGGACGCTGAGACTCCGTGACGTAAAGCCCGATCTTCCTGCTGCCTTTCCCGGTGCCGAGGGATTCGGCAAATACACAATTGGCGGGCGGGGTGGTAAAGTCTACGAAGTAACCAACCTCAACGACAGCGGGCCCGGCAGCCTCCGTGAAGCCTGCGAAGCGAGCGGGCCGCGAACCGTCGTTTTCCGGGTCTCCGGGACTATCGAGTTGAAATCCCGGATAAAGATCGAAAATCCATATATAACCATCGCCGGCCAGACGGCTCCCGGCGGCGGTATTTGTACTCGCAACTACATATTCGAGTTCGAGGCCGACCAGGTAATCATCCGCTATATGCGTTTTCGCCTTGGCGACGAGGCCGGCCAGGAATCGGACAGCTTTGGCGGAAAAGGCCAATACGTCGTGATAGATCACTGCTCGGCCGGCTGGAGCGTTGACGAAACGTTCTCTATCAACAAGGCCTCCAACCTGACTGTTCAATGGTGCATGGTGACCGAGAGCCTCCACGAGTCGATTCACAAAAAGGGCAAGCACGGCTACGGCGGCCTCTGGGGCGGGCCGGGCGGTTCATGGCACCATAATATCCTCGCCCACCATGCCAGCCGAAATCCCCGGGCTTCGGGAAATACAGAGTCCGGCCTGATGGATTTCCGCAACAACGTGATTTACAACTGGGGCTTCAACAGCGCCTACGGCGGAGAAGGCTGGCCGCGGAACTGGATCAATAACTATTACAAGTACGGACCCGCCACTCGCCGCAGCGTCCGGCACAGAATCTTCGTTCAGCGCGACCCTGTAAGCCAGATGTATGCAAGCGGCAACTTCGTCTGGGGCTATCCCGCCATCTCGGCCGACAACTGGAACGGCGGCATTGATTTCGAGACCGACCGCGGCGCTTCGCAGGCAACCCTGCGAGTCGATAAACCGTTCATGGTCGCGCCGGTTCATACGCATTCCGCGAGCGAGGCCTATGAACTGGTGCTAAAACATGCAGGCGCATCGCTCGTTCGCGATGCGGTTGACAAACGCATAATCAATGAGATTCGAACCGGGACCGCAAGATATGGAAAAGTCTGGGAGGGCGGCGGCAAAGGAATCCTCAGCTCCCAAAAAGATGTGGGCGGTTGGCCGGTCCTCGAAAGCAAGCCGGCACCTGCCGATTCTGACCATGACGGCATGCCCGATCAGTGGGAACGCACTCATGGACTAAATCCTGACAATCCGAAGGATGGGTCGCAGAAAAGCAAAAATTCAGCCTACACAAATCTGGAGCGATACCTAAATTCCCTTGTGCCGTCGGAAAAGTAGTGACAATCCCATAGTCACCTTTTAGTTAACGAGTCGATTTTTTGAATAACAAAAGATGTTTGTAATTTCATGTTTCGATGATTAGTAAATTTTCTGTTTCGTAAAACATTGTAAATATTTATTGTTTCGCTGGTCGCAAAAACGGACTTTTCCTGGGATATCGTGTTGAAAATCGTGATTTACTGCCATTAAATCGATATTTTGGGACATTCTGAGTAAAAATGAATAATTCCGAATGCAAAGAATGCAAATCGTGACATTTTTAGAAAATTTTTCTTGGCAGGGATAATTTATCTTGTATAATAGAGAAAATAGACAACTTGGGTAATTATTAAGGACGTGCAGAAAGCTTTACGAGTGATGAGTGGTGGTTCGTAATTTAGGGATTGAGGAGGAGACTCTACCCTGGCTTAGATTGACTCGATTGTTTCGAGATTCGTTCGTGGTGATTGGCTGTCTTTATAGGAGAAGATTGCCTCGCCGAGCCGGGCCTTAAGTGAAGCCTAAGACTCTCAAATACTATGATCGCTCGGTTATTCTGAGGAGTCTAAATCAGCCGGATTTAACCGGTAACTTGCCGTTCTTTCGTGTGATTAGGAGCATGAAGAAAGGGTGATGAAAACAATATCAGAATTGGGGGTTAAGACGAGAAGGCTGGCGGTGTTGTCGCTTCTCCTCTCACTATTTTTCCTTCCCGGCAGGCTATCGGCCGTGGACGTAATAGAAGAGTGGGTGGCGAGATACAACGGCCCCGGAAACTCTGACGATTACGCTAAAGCCATGGCGGTGGATGCTTCAGGCAACGTTTATGTGACGGGACATAGTCGCAGCGATACGAGCCACTACGATTACGCTACGACAAAGTATAATGCGTCCGGCCGCCAGCTCTGGGTGGCGAGGTATAACGGCCCGGGAAATTATCATGATAATCCCATAGCCATTGCTCTGGATACTTACGGTAATGTCTATGTAACCGGGAATAGTTATGGCGACGGGACCAGCTCCGATTATGCCACAATAAAATACAACTCGAACGGCATCGAGCAATGGGTGGCAAGATATAACGGTTCCGGCAACGGTAATGATGTGGTCAGTGCTATGGCCCTGGATGCCGACGGCAATATCTATATATCCGGAAATAGTGACGGCGGCGAAACGGGCTTTGATTACGTCACAATAAAGTACGATGAAAACGGCAACAGGCTGTGGGTGGAAAAATACGATGGTCCTGGAAATTATCATGATAAAGCCGGGGCGATTGGCCTGGATATCTCAGGCAACGTCTATGTAACGGGATATAGTTACGGCAACGGTATTACCCGCGAGGACTACACCACGGTAAAGTACAATTCGTCCGGCAACCGGCTCTGGGTAGCAAGATATTGCGGCCCGGCGGGTTCGCCTCATTCGGCATATGATGTAGCCTGCGACATAGTCATAGATACGTCAGGCAACGTTTTTGTGACAGGATACAGTGACGGCGGCGAGACAAGCTATGACTATGCCACTATCATGTACGATTCGGAAGGAGTCGAGCGGTGGGTGGAAAGATACAACGGTTCGGGCAATACGTTCGATTACGCTCAGGCTATCGCCCTCGACAGCCTGGGACACGTCTATGTAACAGGGTGTAGTGACAACAACGGTACTCACCAGGACTATACGACATTAAAGTATGATTCGACCGGCAGGCGGCTCTGGGTGGCGACATATAGCGGCCCGGCAAATAATAATGACCGGGCGGGCGACATAGAGGTGGATCCTTCAGGCAACGTATATGTAACGGGATATAGTTATGACAACAGCACAAGCCTTGACTATGCCACAGTTAAGTATGACTGGGCAGGCAACCAGCTCTGGGTGGCAACGTATGATGGCCCGGTAAATCTCAACGAGCCGGCAGATAACATACCAACGGATAATTTAGACGGCGACCTCTCGGTACCGACGTATAACGTGCTTGAAACTGATTGCGATTACGCCTACGCTATCACCCTGGACAAAGCGGGCAATGTATATGTCACGGGAGGCAGTTATGGCAACGGAACCCGTTACGATTATGCCACAGTAAAGTATTCACAACAAGACACTCCAAGGGGGTATAACGTTGAAGTCTCTGACTTGCTGACGGGAGTAACGTTTACTTTTGACGCTGTTTTGGGAGGCGGCAGCACAACCGTTACGATGACACAGGAAGGCCCGGTTCCGCCGGCGGGAAACCAGCTTGTGCCCACGGGGATCGTTTATGAGATGGACACTACGGCCGTATTTAACGGCATAATTCAGATAGCCATCAATTATGACGATACCGGATTGACCAAAGCGCAGGAAAACGCCTTGAAGCTGACGTGCTACGAACAAGCGACAAACAAGTGGACTGACATTACGACCTACAATGATAAAGAGAATAACATAATCTACGGCCAAACACGTCACCTGTCGCTTTTCGCAGTGACTACGACACCATGATAAAGACAGATATAATGTCGCCCGTGATAAACAATTCTTCATTTAGCCAAATTCAGTCAAGGCGGAATTAACTTCGTTGTTAAATACGTTCGGCGTTTGCTTACCACAACCGGCCGTACTAATTTTTCTTCCGCAGGAACAGCCAGACCCACCCGTGGCGTTCGGACTCGGCCGGCAGTTTCGAACGAAGCTCCGTCATCCGCTTGCGAACTTCTTGCCGTTCCTTTTCGAGCTGTTCGATTTGCTCCTTTGTATGCTCAGTGTTTTTTGCGTAAAGTTTCTCTGACAGCGTTCCGTAACGCTCTCCGACTTTTTCCAGTTCCTCTCTCATCCGCTTATGTTCCGCCTGCTGCTCAGGCGTCGGCTCGGGCAGATCGGGCTTCTGCATGGCGAAATCGCCCACGAGCAAATCGAGCAGGCCGTCGTCGTTCCAATCGGTGACACATATCTTAGAGCGCATTCCGCGGCGGACCTCTTTGGGGGGATTCTGGTACGAGGTTCTCTCCACAGGCGGCACGAGCCGGACGGCGGAAGCCAGTTCCGGTGATTTCGCAGATCCCGTGTTTCGATAAAGCGAAATGCTGCCGTCATCGGCGCCGACGAGCAGGTCGAGGTTTCCGTCGCCATCCCAGTCGGCGGTAAACGGCCCGGCACTTCTTTTGACGTTTATCAATTTGCCGCCGGCCTTAAGTTGTTCTTCTTTGCCGAAGGCATAGGACTCCGGTGTTCCCTCGTTCGGGACAAGGAATACCTTGCCGCGTATTGTTCCGATGATCAGGTCATAGTCACCGTCGCCGTCCCAGTCGGCTGCATGGGCGGCCGATGCAGTGCCGGTAATCGCAATCGGCCTTTCCTTTGTGCTTTCGAGCCGCTGGCCGTGATAATTAACGAACGTCCCCTCGGGTGTGTGTTCGAATTTGGCGCTGCCGGCGATTAGAAGCCCCTCGGGCTGGTTCTGGCCAAAGGGACGGTACATTTTTTCCTTGCGAATCCCTCCGCCGATATTGATAAATTTGCCGTCCTTGTCCTTTATCATCTCGGGTGCGGCGAATGTGCGGTCCCCGGTGCCTCGGAAAAGGAAAATCTCGCCGGGCCAGGAGCCGGAGATGATGTCGGGATTGCCGTCTTTATTAATGTCCACAACATGCGGACCGAATCCGATGCATCAGCCGCTCGGGACGCGTCCGTCCTCTTTGCCTTCCTTGAATTTCACGCCGGCGGCCAGTTTGGGCTCCGAATTCGTGCCCTCGTTACGGTATATCCACAAAAGTCCGTCTTTGAACTGTCCGACCAGCAGGTCTTTGAGGCCGTCGCCGTCGGAATCATATACAAACGGTGAAGCGTGGCCTATTTCCGTGGCATCGATAGGCTTGCCGGCCGCCTCGAGCCTGACCGGATCTGCCAGTTCCACCGATAGAGAAATGCTTGTCGTCACCATCAGCCCCGCTACGATAAGAACAAGTGCTCTGAACATGATAAATCATTCCTTAAATGAAATGTTGACTTATCAAAAAGAAATTTTTTTCCAAGTATAATTCACAGCTTTTCTACATAAAAGACGTAAACTACTGAAGAATGTTACAATAAATGCAAAAAACCTCAACTTTACATTGAGTAGCTCCTTCTCATTGGGGACGAATCAGCCGCATTGATTATATCTGAAGCAATGGATAAGGTGGTCGTTGACCATTCCGACCGATTGCATGAAGGCATAGCAAATTGTCGAGCCGACAAATTTGAAGCCGCTTTTTTTGAGGGCCTTGCTCATGGCGTCCGATTCGGGTGACGTGGCGGGAATGTCTTTGAGACTCTTCCAGTGGTTACGGATGGTAGTTCTGCCAACGAATTGCCAGATATAGGCATCGAAAGAACCAAACTCCGCCTGAATTTCGAGAAAAGCTTGTGCATTAGTTACGGCGGACTGCACTTTAAGCTGGTTGCGAATGATACCCGGATTGTTGAGCAGTGAGGTTATTTTGCGTTGGTTATAACGGGCGATTTTAGCCGGATCGAAGTTGTCGAAAGCTTTACGGTAATTCTCACGTTTATTCAGGATTGTCTGCCAGCTAAGGCCAGCCTGGGCGTTGTCGAGCATGAGAAATTCGAACAGCTTACGATCGTCGTGCAGCGGTACGCCCCATTCTGTGTCATGATATTCGATCATGAGTTTGTTTTCGCCGGGCCAGTCACATCTTTGTATCATTGGTCGTTCTCCAACGAATGAACCTTCGCCGGATTACACAATCTGGGCTTCGAATTTGTTTAGCTGGCAGAAATCTTTCATCTGGTGCGCGTAGTCGCCGTAGAAGAATATCTGGTGGAAGCCGGGGAAGCTGAGCACTTCCTGTGTGCCGTCGAATTTGATTTTGACCGAGACCACGCAACCGCCGGACGGCGGCACGTCCATATTCTCCAGCACGGAACCGGCTGAGATTAGCACCTGCGAGGGCGAGCTGCCGTCCGCTTTGCCCGGCAGCAAATCAATGCTCGTCACACGCCGGCCCACCTGCCAGAGCGTTCTCGGCACGGCGTCCCGGTTGCCGTGATGGTGCATCAAATCGAACGGCTCTGGATCGGTACCGAAACCATTAAGCTTTGTCGGGCACGAGCAGTGCGCGCCGATAATCGAATCGTCCGCCGTATCGGCTACAGGATCCTGCTGGAAGCCCGGGCGCTCGAACAGATACTGGGTGATAATATGCGAGGCAACCGCGCCGTAGTCGGCTTCGCAGGCCGCCGGGATGCCGTCGTCGTTCATTCGCGACCATGCGATGCAGGGCAGGCTCACCTTAATCTGCCCCAGCGCACCGAGACAGTCCATCGTAATGGCATCGGCCTGCTCGGCTTCTAAAATCCTGCCGGCAACGTAGTAGCTTTTGACGCCGTTAATGACGTCCTGGCGGGCTGCGCCCGTTACCTTCCGTGCCCGGCGAAGATAATCGTCGGCCATTGCCAACATATCTTTACTCTCGTCTGTCTTATTATAATGCTCGATGAATGTCGAGGCCGGCACGACTTGCATTTGAATTCCCGTATCGGCTAAAGGTGCTTCGGAGCGGCTCCTGCCTTTTATCACTACGCAGCGGGTTTTTCGCATCTTGGCCGAGGCGCAGAGCATTTTCATGCCGTAAGCGGCCTGGCCGAAATCGTTGGTCGAATAAATCACGCAGCCGGGCGTCTCGGCCAGATGTATCGTGTTGGTCGTGAAAGACGTGCCCAGGGGCGAAAAAATGATTGACGGGATTTTGCTGTTAGCAACTTTAGCGGCACTCGGCCAGGAATGCCGCTGGCGGTCCATCATCACCAGCAGAAGGCCGTCGGAATTCTGTGCTTCGGCCTCGGCAACCCAGCCTTCGGCCTCGGCCAGGCTGTAAAGCGGCCGGCTGCGAAGGTCGAACTTTGCTCCGAGCTTTCCGGCGGTGCTTTTCATCTTATCGTTGTACATCTTCATAGCGGCCTTGCCGTCATAGACGGCCCCCGGCCAGAGCATCCCGTATTCTTCTTCCCGTCGGACGAATGCCGCTTTGATAGTGGGCACGTATTTCGACGCCGGCCCGCACTGGCGGATGGGATTCTGTGTTACCATCGGTTCTTTGACCAGCGAATTGCAGCCCTGCATAAGTACAGAACCGGCCACGAATCCTGCCGAGCTGCGGATAAACTGCCGACGGCTCAGACTATGATTGCAGTTGCATTTTAACGGGCATCTTCCGGAACTCATCGTTATCTCCTGTCAAAACATTCTATCGATATTACAAACTTGTGCCGGATATGATATAGCCGCAACAATGCAATTACAAGGATTTCACGCAAAAAAGACACAAATTATTGTATGAGCATTGATTATCATTGATTTATAATGCTCCTGGTATTAAAATGCGGCAATGTTTGTCGCTAAGAAATTGGCAGCTAAAAAAATTGTATCAAGCTGTCATTCTGAACCCTTCGCCGTGCTCGAGGGCAGGCTACGTGAAGAATCTGGGCAGCGCCTATTGTCATTCTGAACGAAGTGAAGAATCTAATATTTTGGTATGGAGAAGAGATTATGAAATGTGAAAAGCTGATTATCAGTGCTGTTATCGCCGGATTGTTCCTTTTTGTCGGCTGTCAGCAGCAGGCGAAAATGGCCGAAGAGCCGGCCGTCGAAGAACCGGCAGCAAAAAAGGCCGGGCCGAAGATCGAGTTCGAGAGCACAGTTTACGATTTCGGCAAGGTCGGGCCGAGGGAGAAGCTTCACGGCGAGTTCAAATTCACCAATACCGGCGACGAGACGTTGAAAATCACAAACGTCCAGAAATGCTGCGGGGCCGTAACTGAACTCGACAAAGAAGAGCTTGCCCCGGGCGAAACCGGCACTTTGAAGGTGCGCTACACCTCAAGCAGCTCGCCCAGTAAGATTACGAAAAGGCTGTACGTCAGCAGCAACGATAAAGAAACGCCCAAAGCGACGTTGACAATCAAGACCGAAACCGTCCTGAAGGTCGATTACGAGCCGAAGCGTATCAAGCTGCTGCTCAAGGACGAAAACGCCGACTGCCCGCCCATTACAATCGAAAGCATCGACGGCGAGCCTTTTTCCATAGAGAGCTTCCAGGCGACCAACGATGCGCTTACCGCCGATTTCGACAGCTCGGTAAAGGCCGCTAAATTCGAGCTGAAGCCCGAAGCCGATATCGAAAAGCTTCAGAAAAGATCTACGGGTGTTATAAATATCGGCCTTGCCTTTGACGAGGGCGAAACCGAGTCGGTCAGGATT
>Ga0207752_1000248_pt1 | contig 25714 bp, 21 predicted proteins | sample Pon2CUnioCityCA_6_FD_187272 | JGI IMG/M metagenome (GOLD analysis project Ga0207752, IMG submission 187272) | Marine sediment microbial community from Union City, CA, USA - Pond 2C Sediment 2 (SPAdes) | ecosystem: Environmental > Aquatic > Marine > Intertidal zone > Salt pond sediment ... | reverse complement strand
AGAGCTGGGTGGTGTAGATCGAGGGCGAAGTGCAACCGAGCGTCGCGCAGCCCAGGAAGTTGGAGCGCGATTTGGAGGAAGGCACCCACCAGCAGTCCGGCTGCCATACTGTGGACCCCCCAGCGGCGGCCTAGCACCAGCGCTAAGACGACCATGCTGACGTTGAAGATGGCAGCGGTGAAGGCAGGGAAGGTGAACTGCTTGAGGGCGTAGAGGCTGCCAGACAGAATACTGGCTACACTGAGAAAGATCACTGCTGGGAGTACCAGGCGCAGCAGGTCGGTCGTCAAGGTCTGGTAGGGAGGCGAGAGGCCCTCAACCAACAATCTGGCTATCTGGGGAGCCAGAAGTTCTCCCAGCAAGACGACTCCACACAGTATCAGCAGGGCGATGCTGATAAGAATGCTGAGCAGATGCCACAACTCCGTACGTCGCTCAGGCGTGGCGTAATCGGACAGGACGGGGATGAGAACCGAACTGGTCATTCCGCCTACCAGTAGATCGTAGAGAGTCGTGGGGACTCGGAGAGCTGCGTTCAGCGCATCCACGTGGGGGCCAGCACCGAAGAGGCCGGATTTGACCATCTCTCGCACCAACCCCATCAGGCGGCTGGCGATGTTGCCCAGGGCGATAATGCCGGCCGCCTGCGCGACCTCCACGTCTCGCTGTAGCGAAGTCCCATGCGGTTCGTCCAATCTGCTCCTCCGATCCTATGGATTGCCCATCCTTCCAGCACAGCGCCTTCGTGAACTGGTGTTCAAGAATCCGCGCCATTCTACCCCAGTTTCGAAAGGATCACAAACTCACTGGTACTTGGCCCGAACCTGAAAGCGTCCCTCACTGATTCGATGTTTGCGCCGGGGACTGAATTGTGGTAGAATATCTTCGCCAGAACGGGTGGAGTGTGTACGACAAGCCCCGCCCACAAGTAGAAGCTAAGGAGGAAGTGGTGTCATTAAGTAAGAGCGAGAAAGAAGCGATCGTTCAGGATTATGGACGAGGGCCCGATGATACTGGGTCGCCGGAAGTACAGATTGCTTTGTTGACCACCCGCATCAATCAGCTGACGGAACATCTGAAATCACATAGGCACGACAACCACTCCCGGCGAGGCTTAATCAAGATGGTCGGCCAACGTCGACGTCATCTGACCTATCTCAGTCGCAAGGCACCTGAACGTTATCAGGAGATTATCGAGCGACTTGGGTTGCGCAGGTAGTGCAACGCAGGCAGATCAATCGAACGAGTAGGTGTGGGGAAGGGCATACCCGTCTACTCGTTTGGTGTGTCTATCCGAGAGTATAGAAGAGTTTGAACAATATCTGAGAGGTTAGGCGCGGGTCCAGGAATTGGGGAGTGTAGCGTAGTACAAAGGCAAGTAATCTGCTACGAAATACTGCCCAGTCCCTGACCTTCGCGCCTGGCCTCCGACATGGAGGTTAAAAGTGAATAGTCATAAATTTGCTGCCACGTTGGGGGACGAAGCCGTCACGATTGAGACCGGCAAGCTGGCCCAGCAGGCAGATGGTGCAGTAACAGTCCGTTGTGGCGATACAGTATTGCTTGTCACAGCGACGATGTCACGCGATGTCCGCGAGGGGATTAGTTTCTTTCCCCTCAGGGTAGATTTCGAGGAGCGGCTTTACGCGGCAGGCCGTATACCGGGTTCGTTCTTCCGCCGCGAGGGGAGGCCAACCGAGTCGGCCACGCTCACGATGCGCTTGACCGATCGGCCGCTCCGTCCCCTTTTCCCCAAAGACCTGCGCAATGATGTGCAGGTCATCATCACTCCCCTATCACACGACGAGGAGCATCAGGCCGATATCCTGTCCATTATTGGTGCTTCGGCGGCACTCACCGTCTCCGGCATCCCATTTGATGGACCGGTAGGGGCTGTCCGCGTGGGGCTCATAGATGGGGAACTGATGATCAATCCGACTGTCTCGCAGATGGAAGACAGCACGCTTGATTTGCGGCTGGCCGGTACCGCCGATGCTGTGCTGATGGTTGAGGCTGGCGCAGACGAGGTCAGTGAAGATGTCATCCTTGAAGCGCTCCGCCGCGGGCATGAGTCGATACAGGACTTGGTTCGTGTCCAGAACGAGATGCGGGAGGCAGTCGGGAAGCCTAAGCGGTCCTATGTTCCTTACGTCGTGCCTGATGAGTTGCCTGAAATTATCCGGCAGCGTGTGGGTGACCGATTGCCCGAAGCCATCTACGGCGCTACGAACAAGCACGATTTCAATGAGCGATTGAGGCTCATAAAGGAAGAACTGGTCGAGGAACTGGGCGAGGAATGGGGCGTGGGGGCAGTCAAGGATGCCTTCGAGGAGGTTCAGCGCGAGATCATCCGTAGGCGCACCATTGAGGAGGGCATCCGCCCCGATAGGCGAGATACCCAGACGATCCGTCCTCTATCGGCCGAGGTGGGCCTGTTGCCACGGACGCATGGTTCCGGCCTTTTCACACGCGGTGAAACTCAGGTGCTTTCCATCGCTACCCTGGGCACGCCCCGCGAGGAACAGACGCTGGATGACCTTTCGCCCGAGGAGACCAAGCGCTACATCCACCATTACAATTTCCCCCCTTACTCCACCGGTGAGACGCGTCCACTGCGCGGCCCTGGTCGGCGTGAGATCGGACACGGATCATTGGCCGAGCGGGCGCTGCTGCCGGTGATACCCGATGATGGAGAGTTCCCCTATACCATTCGTGTCGTGAGCGAAGCCGTCAGTTCCAACGGGTCAACCTCAATGGCGAGCGTGTGTGGAAGCACGCTGGCACTCATGGACGCTGGTGTGCCCGTCAAGAGTCCCGTTGCTGGCATCGCGATGGGGCTTATGATGGAGGGTGGGCGTTATCGCATCTTGACGGACATTCAAGGGTTGGAGGATCACATTGGGGATATGGACTTCAAAGTCGCTGGCACGCGTACGGGAGTCAATGCTTTGCAGATGGACATCAAGGTTGCCGGGCTCTCCGATGAGATCCTGGCAGAAGCGTTGGAGCAAGCTCGTCATGCACGTATGCAGATTCTAGACGTGATGGAAGCGACCATTCCCGCGCCGCGTGCCAAGCTTTCGCCCTATGCCCCGCGGATGCACATTATGCAGGTAGATCCCGACAAGCTGGGAGCCGTCATCGGGTCAGGTGGCAAGACTGTGCGTTCTATTCAGGAGGAATGCGACGTGCGCATCGACATTGAGGACGATGGTACGATCTACATCGCCTCGACCAGTGGCCCGGCCGCGGAGAAAGCACAGCGGATGATTGAAGCGTTGACCGAGGATCCCGAAGAAGGCAACATTTACACCGGGCGCGTGGTACGTATCACCGACTTCGGTGCGTTCGTTGAGATCCTACCAGGCACTGATGGACTGGTGCATATCTCGCAGTTGGCTGACTACCATGTCAATCAGGTCAGGGATGTGGCAGACGTTGGCGATGAGATTATGGTGATGGTGACCAACATTGATGCCGAAGGGAAGATCCGCCTCTCGCGCCAAGCGGTGCTGGAGGGATGGACTCTGGAGCAAGCCCGGGCTGCTGATAGGCCGGGCGGAAACCGAGGTGGTCGTCGGAGCAGCGGAGGGCGTCGCTCATCGCGCCGCCGCTGACCTGAGATAAGAGATGTCTATGGAAGAGATCAGCAAAGAACCTGACGTCGTCGAAGTTGAACCTGAGCCCCGGGGTTCTGGGGCTCAGGTGTTTCGGTGGTTGTTGCGCGCACTGCGTGAGGTGGCTGAAACCGTCATCCCCGCGGTCGTCATCGCCCTGATCATCAATCTCTTCCTGGCTCAGGCCACCCAGGTGCTGGGGCAGAGCATGGAACCGAACTTGCACAGTACGCAGCGGGTGGTGGTTGAGAAAGTGACGTACCGGTTTCTCCACGGCCCGCGACGTGGCGACATCGTCGTGATTGACCTGCCCGAACAGAGAGAGATGTTGATCAAACGTGTCGTCGGGTTGCCAGGGGAGACCATCGAAGTGCGGAATGGGCAGGTGTTCATTGAGGGCGAACTGCTCGGCGAATCCTGGACTGTTAGACCGGGAGGAGGGAGTTATGGCCCACAGACGATCCCCCCGCTTCACGTCTTCGTGATGGGCGACAATCGAGGTGCTTCCAACGACTCTCGCAATTTTGGACCCGTGCCGATTGAGCACATTGTGGGGCACGCCTGGTTTTCGTATTGGCCTCTGGAATACATGGGCTTCGTCGAATAAGGCATTGCGCAGAGCGGCAGGCCGGGCATCTCGCCCGGCCTGTTTTGTGTCCGCTGCGGTTGACGACTCCAGAACTTGATCCCAGTACTTCGAAGTCTTCGAAATATTGCTTTCACTTGATCTTGGCAGTCTCCCCCCTTTTGTCTATAATACCGAGCGGAATGCAAGCTGTGAGAGGGAAGCCGGTTAGTAACCCAGGAGGCGAAGGGACTATGGATTCGCGTAGATTGCGGTTCGCGATAGTGACTTGGGTGGTGCTTTTGGTCCTCGTGACATCTTGTGCGCGACCAACTTTGGAGTCGCCTGAGGCGACGATGGCTGTACCCCAGGAGGAGCCGACGAAGGATCTCGTGTCTACCGCTATGCCGCTGGAGTACGACGTGGAAGTCTACGGCGACCTTGAGAATATGGATCCCAGCGGGCAGATGGTTGTCTACTGGTACCAGCACACCGGTTCCCGCGAGGAGCTTCTGTTGAGCTTGGTAGACGAATTCAACCGCGCCAACGAGTGGGGTATCATAGTTCAGGGGGAGTATCAGGGCGACTACGACGACCTGTACGAGAGGATCATCGCCGGCATCCCGGACAACCGTCTTCCCAGCGTAGCGGTGGCTGTCCCGGATCAAGTGGCTGCCTATGCGGCAAGGGGTGCATCGATCCCACTGGATCCATACATCGCGAGCGCGAGGTGGGGATATACAAAGGAAGAATTGAGGGATTTCTTCCCTGTCGCACGAGACACTGATTATCTCCCGCAGTTTGAGGCTCACTACGGCTTCCCTGCATACAAGTCTGTGGACGTGATGTACTACAATGAGGATTGGTTGGCTGAGTTGGGCTACGATGGCCCACCTGAGACTTGGGAAGAGTTTGGCGAAATGGCATGTGCTGCTGCCGAACAGCCGTTCTCCGGCGCCACGGGTGAGGAGATCAGCTTCGGATATGTGTTTTCCGTCAACGCTTCCAGGTTCGCTACTTTCGTATTCAGCAGGGGTGGCAACACGATCAACGGAGAGGGTACCAGCTACGTGTTCAACGGGCCGGAGGGTTTGGACTCGGTGATCTTTTTGAAGGACCTGGTCGATCGGGGTTGCGCTGTAGAGCAGACAGAGCGCTATGGCGACCAAAACGAATTCGGATCAGGCCGGTCGCTATTCGCCATCAGTTCCAGCTTCCGTCTGCCCTTCTACGTGGAGGCGATCAGTGAAGGGGCGGGCTTCAGCTGGAGTGTCAATCCGCCGCCACACACCATCGGAGTTCCCAGGATAAACGCCTCCGGCGCCAGCCAGTCGATCTTCGTGACCAGCCCCGCAGAACAGTTGGCCGCTTGGTTGTTCATCAAGTGGATGAGCGAGCCAGAGCAGCAGGCAGAATGGGCCAGCGGTACTGGCTACTTCGCTATCCGCCAGTCAGCGACCGATATGCTGGCTGACTACCTTGCTGAGAACCCCGTGTACGAGAAAGCCTTTGGCTTCATGGCGCTGGACTATGGTACTGAATCTACAGTGGTTGGCTACGACAGGTGCCGCAGCACCATCGCAGAGATGCTCACCGCCATCCTGCGTGGTGAAGAGGCTCAAGCACAGCTCGACACTGCTGTCGACCGATGTGACAGGTACTTGACAGAGGCTGCGCCATAGGGTGTATGAATTGCTATCCTGGCAACGTGTCAAAGAAACTCCTTCAGGTTATGTTCCACGGCATAGGCAGCGGCCTCCGCACGGTTGGTCAGGTTCAGTTTCTTCAGGATGCTGCTGACGTAGTTGCGCACCGTACCCTCGCCCAGGAACAAAGCCTGAGCGATCTCTCGATTCGTCTTCCCCTCCGCGACCCGGGCCAAGACGCGCATCTCCTGGTCAGTCAGGCTGGCGAAGGATTCCTCGTGCTCCTTGCGAGCTGCTTCGCGCACCCGCGCGAAAACGCGTTGGGTGAGCGCTGGGTCCAGCAGTGCTTCCCCTCTACCCACGGCCTCTACTGCCCGGATTAGCTCGTCGCTGCCAATCTGCTTGAGTACGTAGCCACACGCGCCGGCAGCGATGGCGTCGAACAGCATCTCGTCCTCAGCGTATGAGGTGAGCATAATGACTTTGACGTCGGGAGCCTGCTCGACGATCTTGCGGCATGCATCAATCCCGCTTCCTCCCAACAGCCGGATGTCCATCACCACGACGTCAGGTCGAAGAAGCAGCGCCTTCTGAATGGCTTCTTTGGACGTGGCAGCCTCATCGATAACCGTGAGGCCGGGATGACGATCAAGGAGGGTTCGCAGACCTAGCCGCACCACCTCGTGATCGTCCACTATGATGATCTTAAGTGTCATTCTACCTCTCGTCGTTGTCCATAATGCGTGTGCATAGTTCGTACTGTGTCATTGTGTAACACAGTCACTTGTCAAGCTGTACACTGTATGCCTAGTAGGGCACGGTGAGGATTAGGGTCATGCCCTTGTTGGGTGCAGTGTCGATATCTAGCATGCCATCAAGCAAACGCGCGCGCTCTCGGATGTTTCGCAGTCCCTGCCCTTTGTTGATCGGCACTGCTGGGAGCCCAATGCCATCGTCGGAGATGCGGAGTTGTAGCGCGTTGACGCCGTATCGTAGATGGACCTCAACACGCCGGGCCTGTGCATGTCGGGCTGCGTTGGTCAGCGTTTCGCGTGCGATCTGAAAAATATGTTGTCGACGCTCAGCTCTCAGTGGTTGGGTATCCTCACCCTCCACGATGAATTCCGTCTCCAGCAACGTGTTGACGCGAAAGTCTTTGATCATTCTGCTCAGACCTGTCTCAAGATCATCGTGTGGCATCTCGCCGCGCAAGTCGAAGATGTAACGCCGAATGTCTTGGATGGTCTGATTCAGGCTGCCGATCGCGCGTGTCAGTTGCGTATGCGCCGCCTCTGGATCATCGGAAATACTGTGCTGGACTCCCTCTAACATAAGCCCGGCGGCATAAATGGACTGGATAATGCCATCGTGTAGCTCTCGACCAATACGCTCCCTCTCTCGGGACAGCGCCTGCATTCGCTCCACGCTCTCCAGCCAGAGTTCCATTTCGTTGAAGACGACATCCAGTGCTCGCACGACTCCGTAAGTGATGCCGATTCCACAGAGGCCCCGCAGGAGCGGGACTGGAATGCCTAGCAACCGTAGGAATGCTGCCTCGTTTAGCCAACTCGCCGGGAAGATGGACGCCGCCGGACCAATCAGCCCTCCAAACAGCGCGAAGAACCCGAGAGCAAACCCTGTGACGCGCAGATGGGGCCTGACCAGTGGCATGCGTTCCAACTCAAGGGTCCGGTTCGTCTGGTGGTATAGCCCCCACGCCCCGATCATACCACCAGGCAGAGCCAGCCCGTAGCGTGCAGCGAGCTCGGTGGCGATCCAAAGCTGCTCTGACGGCACATTGGACAATCGAGCGATGGCTAAACCGATCAGCCATATCATCAACAGACTGCCAGCTAGTGCCCAACGCTTCCATTCCTGCCCGTCAAGTCTTACATAGCTCTGGAGAGCGAAAGCCAGCAAGAACGCATAACCGATGCCCATCAGGATTAGCCGCGACCACATAAGCCACGGGGAGGGAGCTCCTGAAGACATCAACCAGGCAGTACTCCAGGCTATTAGAGCCTCACAAAATCCAAAGACCGCCAGCAGCGTAAGACCACGGGCAATCTCCAGGCGGGCACCTTGGCGGGCCAGAAATACGATCGAGAGGCCCAGCACGAAGAAGGCCTGTCCCTGTAAAAGTTCTAACATCAACTGGTGAGCAGCGAGAGCTTCTCGCAGCCAAAGCATCCGATAGTCCAACCTTTCCTATTATAGTCTTCTATTTAATTATACCAGCGATGTCTTTTCGAGGCAAGATGTGAACGGGCGTATTTGTTTCGATTCCCGTCCGGCACGTTGTGAGCAGCGTCTGCTCCAAGCAGCAAAACAGCGGGCATCCGGATTTAGCAGGATGCCCGCCGATACATCTCCAATCCCGCTGCAGGCAACGAGTCGCACACCCGGTTCGTGTCCTTACAGCGTCCGCTCATAGAGGCGGTGCTTCTTGTAGAAGTCGACTCCTAGCGCTTCCATTTCTTGTATCATTTTCGTGTTGCGTTCATTGACCTGCACGATGTCGGCGTGCAGGAATGCCCGTTTCTTGAAGGTCCTGTATAGCTCGGCGTACAGGATAGCGTTAACTCCAAGCCCCTGATACTTGGGGAGGACACCGCCTCCGTTGAAATTGACCCACCTGGTGCGTCTGGATTCTCGCAGAAGCATTGCCCAGCCAAATGGCCAAAGCCGGCCCCTACAGCGCTGCAGCGCTGCTGAGACATCCGGGAAGCCCAGCGCAAAGCCGACGATCTCTTCTCCCTGCGCAACAACCTTGACCAAGTCCGGCTGGGTCAGATCAATCAACCGTTGAGCAATCTTCTTTGCATCACCGCCGACAATGGGAATGAATTCTCGATTCTCTGCAAATGCGGCATTGTAGGCCTTGATTACTTGGGGAGCAATAGTCCGCAAATCATCCTTGCTTTGAAAATGGAGTACTCGGAATCCTCTTCGCTCTTTGACCTTATCTGCGATGCGGCAGATTCGTTCCGGTATCTTGAAATCTCCGGACACATAGCAGGAATGGTAGTCGGTCTGCTTGTGGAAACCGGAGTCCTGGATGAAGGCATCGTAGTAGGGGTAGTTGTAGGTGATGCCCATCGCTGGTTGGTGTTGAAAGCCTTTGATCAGGATACCCAGACCGTCGCCGGGAAGGAGCCCGTCGGGGCCACTGACCTCCTCTAGACCCCGGCTCCTTGCCCAGTCGAAGGCAGCAGCAAATAGAGCGCGGGCCACCTCAGTGTCTTCTACTGTCTCAAAAAGGTAGAAGAAAGCTCCTTGCCGCCCCCGGTAATTGTTGCGTTGGCGTGGCTCCAGCACGGCAATGCGCCCCACTACCTCGCCGCGCCGGAGCGCCAGGAAGAAGTCGGCATCAGAATGTTGATAAAAGGGGTGATGCTCTCGGTTCAACTGCCCACGGGCGCTGGATACCAGCGGAGGCACCCACTGGGGGCAGTCGCGATACAGGCGGAATGGGAACTGGACGAACCGGTCTACGTCCTGTGGATCAGTGGTGTCTACCTTGTGGATCGCTACCATTTGCAGTTTCTCCACCCATCACGCCCCGGCGGCGAAGAAACCGGCCGCCAGCACTCCTGGCCCAGCGTGGACAACGATAGCAGGAGGCATTTCGTAGATGGGCACCTGTGTTACTCCTATGGCGGCGGCCAAGTCGGCTGCCAGGGATTGCGCTTCCTCCTCGGCATCGGCGTGCATCACGCATAGGTGGGCGTCTGTGCTGCGAGGGCACTCCTCTGACACGAGTTCCCGCAGCCGAGCAAGCGCGCGTCGGGCCGTCCGCTGCTGCTCCATTGGTTCCACCCGTCCATCTTGCAGAGTAAGAATAGGCTTAACCTGCAATACTCCGCCCAGGAGCGCTTTGGCTCCGCCGATGCGCCCACCTCTGTGCAGATACTCGAGTGTATCCACCACGAAGTAGGTCCGCTGCCGGGCCATCAAGTCGTGAACACGGGCCAGAATGGTGTCGGCGTCGACGCCCTCTCGTGCCCACCGGGCAGTAAGAAGGACCATCTCTCCCAACAGACCACCGATAGAGCGAGTATCCACCACCCGAATATCGGCATTGGGAAAGTCCTTCGCTGCCACGTTGGCCGAGCGCACGGTGCCACTCAGCTCAGTGGAAGGGTGCAGGCATATGACCGTATGGCCCTCTGTCACGAGCTGCTCGAAGATCGGGGTATATAGGGCCGGAGGCGGTGCAGCGGTCTTGGGTAGGACGGAAGAAGCGCGCAGTTTCTTCAAGAAGGTTTGGGTGTCGATTTCAGAGTCATCTCGATAGGATTCCTCGCCGAAGATGATGATCTGTGGCAGAATTGGGATGTCGTGTTGCTTGGCTACGTGGAGAGGAAGGCTGGAGAGGGTGTCAGTCACGATCTTAACCATTGGGCTCTCCTTTTGAGGGTAAAGAGTGAAGATTTCCAATTGACGAATTTGCTACGCATGATACAACCCCAAGCTCATAAAAAAGATGCGCCCGGGCATAGAGCCGGGCGCTTGTGCTGTTTACTTCTCTCTATCGCTCTAGCAAGATAGTAACCGGGCCGTCGTTATGAATCTCCACCGACATGTCCGCGCCGAAGACACCGGTATCGACGGGCACGCCGTGGCCTTGCAGCGCTTGGACGAAGTACTCCACCAGTGGCTCGGCCACCTCCGGCGGAGCAGCGTCCGAGAAGCCGGGGCGGCGACCCTTCTGGGTATCGGCGTAGAGCGTGAACTGGGAAACAACCAATGCTGCGCCGTCCACGTCGAGCAGTCCTGCGTTCATTTTGCCCTCATCGTCCTCAAAAATGCGCAAACCTGCGATCTTTCGCGCCAGGCACTCGGCTTGTTCCTCTGTGTCTCCGTGAGTGACGCCTATCAACACAACCACGCCCTGCCCGATCGCACCAACGATGCTATCCTTAACGCTCACTGTTCCCTTGGTTACTCGTTGTATGACTGCGCGCATCTATGGCTCCATTTCCGCCAGCTGCTCAATCGAGCAGGTGCTTCTCGCACACTCCAGTGACTAGGGCAGCCCAATTGCCGTTTTGACCTCGGCCATAGTCTCGGTGGCGATAGCAGATGCCCGGCGGGCTCCGTCGGCCAGTATGTCCCACACGTGGTCAGGGTCTGCGGCCAGCGCGGCCCGTCGCTCGCGGAAGGGGGCGAAGTAATCGGCCAGGTTATTGGCAAACAGCCGCTTGCACTCCACACAGCCGATCTTTGCCGCCCGGCAGTCCTCTTCGATCTGCGCTGCCCTGTCGGTGGAGAAGAACCCGTGCAATGTGAAGACGTTGCACACCTCTGGATGGCCAGGGTCCGTGCGGTAACGGCGGGCTGGATCGGTGACCATCTGCATCACCTTCCGCTCTATCTCCTCCGGCGAGGCAGCAATCTCGATGTGGTTGTTCAGCGACTTGCTCATCTTCTGCTGGCCGTCAAGCCCCAGCACCTTGGGAAAGTCGGTAAACTTGCCCTGCGGCTCGATCAGCACGTCGCCGAAGTGGTAGTTGAATCGGCGCACGATCTCACGCGTAAATTCCAGGTGGGGGGCTTGATCTACTCCCACCGGGACCGTGTCAGCCTTGTAGAGCGTGATGTCGGAAGCCATCAACACTGGGTAACCTACCAGCCCATAGTTTACGTTGTCCGGGTGTTGGCGCACTTTCTCCTTGAACGTGGGTAGCCGGGTCAACCAGCCCAGTGGAGTCGCCATCGAAAGCAATAGATGCAACTCGGTCACTTGTGGCACGTGGGATTGGACGAAGATAATCGTGCCACGTTCGGGATCCATTCCCGCGGCCAGCCAGTCCAACGTCATCTCATAGGTCCAGTTGCGTAGTTTGTCGGTGTCTTCGAGCGTGGTAAGCGCGTGCAGATCCACCACGCAGTAGACGCAATCGTAGTCGTCCTGAAGAGCGACGTAGTTGCGGATGGCGCCCAAATAGTTGCCCAAGTGCTGGCGACCTGTAGGCCGAGCGCCGGAGAAGACACGCCCTTTCTTCTTGCTCATAGGATAAGATACTCCTTCATCGGTGTATGGCTTGTATTAGAGTGTACCACATGAGCAGCAGGGGAGCAAGGCGCTCACTGTGCCACCACAAAGGCGATGGCCTGCTCGCGGGTGTGGGAAAGACTGATAGCCCATTCGGTCAAGCCGAGTTCGCCAGCGCGCTCAGCAGCGCGGCCGCTCAGGCGTACGAGTGGTTTGCCTCGTAGGTCGCCGATGACCTCCACGTCCCGCCAGTCGATGCCATCGCGGGCGATCATCCGCACGCCCACGCCCAGCGCTTTGGAGACGGCTTCCTTGGCAGCAAAACGGGCCGCAAGTTCCGCGGCACGCCCCCGGCAGTACATAATCTCGGCCGGGGTAAAGACGCGCTCCAGGAAACGATCTCCATAGCGCTTCAGTGCTCGCTCAATGCGTGCTGTATTGACTAGATCGACGCCGGTGGTGAGCATAGGGTTTCGATGCGTGAGATGTGGTGCATGGTGCGCAATGTGTGAGACAGCGGCTTTTTCCTATCTTAGGGTGATCGCGCCTGATTGGCGTGAGAGTGTCCTGCAGAGCTGGTTCCATCACGAGGCAGGTGGTCCGGCGATGCCCAGAGCGTACGCGTCAGGATCGAGCCAGCGGTTGGCGACACCTCGAACCTGCTCGGCGGTGATTTTCTTGATCAATTCCGCATACCGCCGCAGATAGTCCAGCCCGAGATTGTAGCGCTCTATGTTAAGGATGGACCGCGCCACTCCTTCGTTGGTCTCCAGGCGCAAGGGCAGGCTGCCCGTGATGAATGCCTTGTTGTCGTTCAACTCGTCCTCGCTCACGAGTTCCTCTTGGATGCGGCGGATCTCGTCGCGGATGCTGGCGAGGGCTGGCTCGACGTTGGTCGGGTTGACGCCGCCGATGACCCGCCAGGGGCCCGGGCCAGGCCCGCCATCCAGCCGACTATACGAGTAGTAGGCCAGCCCCTGATTGTCGCGCACGTTGTCTCCTAAGCGACCCATCAATCCAAAAACACCCAAGATGCTATTGCATACAAGCGCGTCCAGGAAGTCCGGCGCGGTGCGCGGCGGGCCAGGGTAGCCCAGGACGATGTCCGATTGCGTCTTGCCGGGGATGACAACGGTGCGTTCCCGTACCTCGGTGATGCGAGGAACCTCCGGGAGTGGGGGTCTTTCGTAGATGTGGCCCGCCCAGTCGCCGAAGGCGGCCTCAATCTGCGCCAGCGCAGCGGCGGTCTCCACTGCGCCCACCACGATGATGACCATCTCCTGCGCGCCGTAGCCGCGGCCGTAGAAGTCGACCAGATCTTCGCGGCTGAGCTCGCCGATTGTCTCGGTGTAGCCCGTGAGACTTCGGGAATAGGGATGTTCCTGCGGGTAGGCGAGCTCGTAGAACGCAAGGTTGGCCATACGCCGGGTGTCGTGAGTGCGTTCCTCCAGATCGGTGAGTATCTGGCCGCGCAGTTTCTCGACGCCATCGTTGGGGAAGACGGGGTGACGCAGCACGTCAGCCAGGATATCGAGCACCAGTGGCAGGTCTTCAACCAGGCTCTTGGTGCCAAAGCCGGTGAAGTGAGTGCCTCCACTGACACCCACGCTGGCGCCGACCGATTCCAATTCCTCGTAGATCTGCTCGAAAGCGCGGTTTGCAGTGCCGCGCATCAGGGCGCTGGCCGTAAGGGCAGCCAACCCGGCTTGCTCCGACTGTTCGTCGTACGCTCCTACAGGAAGGTACCCTCTGATGACGACCGAGGGGCTGTTTTGGTTCTCGCGCACCAGCACGACCGAGCGGTTGGGTAGTTCGTGGCGTGTGATGTCCTCGGGTCCAGGGATAGACATAGGTCTCCTCTCAAGTCTCAGGTCTCAGGTTTCAGGTTCACGCAACCTGAAACCTGAGACTCTGCAACGCGAAACTAGGTTCCTTGCGGTACATACCATCCAACGGTGCGATTTGATCGTCGGAGGTACTTCTGTGCCACGCGCTGCACGTCGTCAACAGTGACAGCGCTGAGGTTCTCGACATATTTCTCGGACCAGGTGTAATCGGCGAAGATCTCGCTGAAGCCAATCCACAGCGCTTGCCCAGTGACGGATTCGCTGGAATAGGCAAACTGCGCCTTGGCCTGCTTGATCGCCTTGAACAGCTCCTGTTCCGTGACGGGTTCCTCCACCACGCGTGTCAGCTCCGCCTCCAGTGCCTCCTCCACCTCGGCTGGGGTATGGTCACCTCGGACAGTGGCCGAGAGGCTATAGACAAAGGGGTCCACGGTTGGGATCAACGTGCCCGATATGGAAGTCGCCAGTTCCGTCTCCACCAGCGCTTTGTAGAGGCGGCTGCTCTTGTTAGTCAGCCCGCCGCCGAAGAACGTCATGCCACTGGCCCCAGTCAGTGCGGCATCAAGCGCGGTCACCGCGAAGAAATCGGGCTCGTGGACGGTAGGGGCGCGGAACACTACCTTCAAGTAGGCGACATTGCCTTGCTCCTCAACGATTACCCGCCGCTCGCCTTTCTGCTGTGGCTCGCAGGCGCTTACCGGAGGCGCGTCCGGTTTGCCTGCAATTGCCCCGAAGTGTCGCTCGATCATCTGCAGCATCTCATCGGCTTTGAAGTCGCCAACCGCAACTGCCAGTGCGTTATTGGGTGCGTAATAGGTGTCATAGTGTGCGTACAGCTGATCGCGGGTCATGGTCTCCAGGTCACACATGTGGCCGATGGTGTCAATGCCGTAGGTATGCACGCGGAAGGCGCCCGCCATCACCTCTTCGCTGAGCAGAAACTCCGGATCGTTTTCCGCCCCCTGCCGTTCACTGATGATGACGTTGCGCTCGGCGGCGACCTCGTCGGGGTCGAAGAGTGCGTTGACCATGCGATCGGATTCGATGTGCAGGGCCAGCTCAATCCGAGCGGCAGGCAGCGTGGCGAAGTAGGTAGTGAAGTCATACCATGTCATACCGTTGAACACCCCGCCCTCGCGGGCGATGGCCTTTTCCGCCGTGCCTTTCGGGAACGTATTCGTGCCCTTGAAGAGCATATGTTCGACCCAGTGGGAGATCCCTGTGATACCTGTATGTTCATTGCGACTTCCCACTCGGTACCAGACCCAGAAACTGGCCACGGGAGCGGTGTGCACCTCTTTGATCAGCACGCTCATTCCGTTGGATAGTCGTGTCTTGATGAAGCCATTGGTTCTGTTCATTGCGTCTCCTAATCTTGGTGGCCCCGATCGCGCCCTGGTAACTCAGGCGTAGCTCTTACGCTTTGCGCTTTGCCCCTCGACGTTCGCGTCGCCGGAAGATCAACCGCAGCGGGGTGCCGGGGAATTCGTAGGCCTCACGCAACCGGTTTTCCAGGTAACGCTCGTAGCTGAAGTGCACCAAGTTGGGGTCGTTGACGTGGCAAACGATGGTCGGTGGGTCCACACCTGGCTGGCTGGCATAATAGATCTTCAGCCGTTTGCCTCGTTTGCTCGGCGGCGCGTGGCGGGCAAGTGCGTCCTGGATCAGACGGTTGAGATCACCGGTGGGGATGCGTCGGAAACGGGACTCGTGCACAGTCAGCGCAGTTGGCACAATCCTGTGCACCCTCTGCCCCGTGAGTGCAGATACGAAGAGGACGGGGACGTAATCCAGGAAGCGCAGAACTTCACGCACCCACCCGGTGTACTCGGCCATAGTGTGAGCATCTTTCTCGACCAGGTCCCACTTATTGACCAGCACGATCACGCTGGCCCACTCGTCGAGGATGAAGCTAGCCACGTGTGCGTCCTGTGCGGTAACACCCTGGAAGCCGTCGATCACCAGGAAGGCGACATCGGCTCGCTGAATGGCCCGGATTGCTCGCAGCACACTGTAGTGCTCCACGCCAGGCCCAATCTTACCTCGTCGACGGATGCCGGCTGTGTCGATCAGTGTAATGGGAGTACCCTCCCACTCCAGATAGGTGTCAATCGCGTCGCGGGTGGTGCCTGAGATCGGACTGACGATGGCTCGCTGCTCGCCAAGCAGCCTGTTCAGCAGGGATGACTTTCCTACGTTGGGTCGGCCGACGATGGCGAGATTGATCCTCTCGTCCTCGTCCTCTGGTTCGGTGGATGGCAATGTGTCAACCACGTCGTCCAGTAAGTTGGCCACGCCTGTGCTGTGCAGGGCAGAGATAGGGTACACCTCGCCCAGCCCCAGGGCGTAGAACTCAACTGTACTCTGGTGCAGGCGGGCGTTATCTGCTTTGTTGGCTGCTACAAAGACGGGGCAGCGGGCACGGCGCAGGATGTTGGCCACCTCACTGTCACCGGGCGTCAGGCCGTTGGCGGCGTCGGTAATGAAGATGACTGCGTCGGCTGCCTGGATCGCCTGTTCAGCCTGGGCACGCATCAGGGTGATGTAGGGCGCGGAGTCCTGGGCCAGTACCCGTTCAGGACCGGGCCGTCTTCCGGCGATGACGGTCTCAGGCAGTATCTCGATGCCACCGGTGTCCACCACGGTGAAAGGAATGCCGTTCCACTCGGCGCGGGCGTGCAGACGATCGCGAGTTGTGCCGGGCTGACTATGCACCACGGCCAGCCGCTGTCCAACGATGCGGTTGAACAGCGTGGACTTTCCGACGTTAGGTTGGCCCACAAGGGCCACAATTGGCACGCTCATCCCTCAATCACCTGCGTCTCTAGCCTTCGATGGCTGGTCTCGGTCGGTGTGGGGCGCGGCGCGACAAAGATCTCCACCTGCACGGTGGCTGGCAGGATGCTCTCGGCAGTCATCCCCTCCGGTACCACAACCTGAGGCTCGAGCTGATGTGTCCCAAGGGGCAGTTCAAACAGGTCCAAGACAATGCGCACATCTTCGGCTTCCAGTGTCTCTAGCACAGGCAGCGGGCCGCTTAGGATGACCTCAACCGTCTCCGGCGAGACGGTCGCTGTGAGATTCGGGCCCAGGCCCTGAAGCTCTGGTGTGATCTCCACCGTCAGGCTGCTCTCAATGGCCTCAACCGAGACCAGCACCTCCACTGGCTGCTGGCCTGGCACCACTGCGACATTTGATGTTCCGTTCAGTGCCGGCCGTTCGATGACGTCAGCCTGGACTCCCTCCACGTTGATCGGCTCCGTTTCGATGAAGCCCGGCAGTGCGGCGACGACATCGGGAGTGCCGAAGACGGTTACAGTCGGTGGCTCTACCGAGATATCGGTGATACGATAGCCGGGGGCGATCTGCCCCTCGAGCACCACCTTGACTGCCAGGGCGCGATAATAGCCTGATGGTTCAATGGGAATGCGTACGTTGGTCACCTTAGGCGTCCACGTGACGTAGGGTACAGGCTGACCTTCGCTGTCCTGAATCTGCAGCTCAAATTCCCCCTCAATGGATGTCTCGGCGTCTTGCACTGAGATCTCCGTGACGGCCTCGACAACCCGGGCAACGTAGGTGCTGGGTCCGGTCACCGTCACCTGGCGAGAGGTAACGATCGGCGCTCGCATTAGGTAGCCCAGTGCTGGCTCGCCAACGATCTGCATACGTACGGGCACGGTCTTGACCACTTCTGGTTCTACTTCCAGGGTGACGTACTCGGGTTCGACTTGTATCACTCGTGAGGGGTCTTTGTTCAGTGTCACTTGGACGGGTACCTGATGGATTCCCTGGTCTAGGTTCGTCAAATCAACGCCAACGGTAAAATCATCAGGTTTGAGGGAGTTCAGGATTGACTCAGGGGCACGCACAGTGATCTGCACGCGCTCGTCAAAATCTCCTACGACGACCATACCCTGTGGTGGTTCAGATCGGGTGATTGGGATGGCTTGAGGGTAACGTACCTCGAGGGTAGGATCTTCTGCCTCAACGGCAACCACCCAGGCCAGCAGTGCGAGAACAATCGCCAGTGCCATCAGGGGCAAATTGCTTGCTATCCAGCGCACGGTCGCTCTCACTGTGCACTCCTTCCCAGGATCCGCCGAAACCAGGCGCTCCAACGCGGCCATGCCCGTTCCAATACGGGTTGGAAGAACGCCCGCAACACCGCCTCCAGCCGTTTGGCGTCGAGGTTGCGGATGATGCGGCCGTTATGCGCTATGGAGATAGAGCCACGCTCTTCCGAGACGACGACGGCGATGGCATCGCTCTCCTCAGTCACACCGATGGCAGCGCGGTGGCGCAGCCCCAATTGCCGGTCCGCGAGGAAAGCGGTCGAAAGGGGGAGCACGCAAGCAGCGGCCACGACCCGTCCACGCCGTACGATGACGGCCCCGTCGTGGAGCATTGTGTGAGGATCGAATATAGTCAGCAATAAATCAGAAGTGATAACAGCTTCCAGCGGGACACCGCTGTCTACGAATTCTTGCAAGCCGGTCTCGCGCTCAATGACGATGAGCGCGCCGTGTCGTTTCTCAGAGAGGGCATGGCAGGCCTGGGCGATTGCGGCAAGAGCCTCTTCCAAGATGGCTTGGTTGCCTGTTGGCCGGCCCAGTAGTGTCCCGGCTCGACCCACCCGCTCCAGTGCACGGCGCAGTTCCTGTTGAAATATGACGGGGATAGCCACGAGCAGTGCCGGGAGCGCCTTTTGAGTCAGCCAAGCGAAGGCGCGCAGGCGTACCAGGCCGCTCAGCAAAGTGACGATGATAATGAGAAGAATCACGCCTCGCAGCAGGGATACAGCTCGGGTGCCACGTACCAGATACAGAACCCAGAAGAAGATAAAGGCTACGAGTAAGATGTCGAGGACGTCTATCCGATTGAGCCGTTGCAAGTACCACAGAGGATCCGCCACTAGTCAAATCCCTGGTCCAGTTGTCAATTGGAGCCACGCTCGCCAATTTGGTCCAGCAGCTGTTGGTAGGCCGCGACATTCGGCGGCTGTAGCGCGATAATGGCCCGGATGGTTGCCTTTGCGTCCTCAAGCCGCCCAGCCTCCAGCTGCAAGTCCCCCAATTTGTCCAGGTGCTCCAGGGCCTGCTCAGCGTTGCCGGCGTCAAGGTGCACCTGTGCCAGGCGGGTACGTAGCGGAATCTCGTTGGGCCTCTCACGCACCGCGTCTTCCAGGATGTCAAACACGCGTTGGGTCTTGCCACTCTCAAGGTAAATCTCCAGAAGGCCGTCAAGCTCAGCCGTCGCCTGTTCGGGTCGATTGAAACGGTAGTATAAGTCCATCAGCGTCAGTCGCGCGCGCTCATCATTGGGGGCTACTTTGCGAATCTGCTCGTAGATTCCAATGGCGCGTTTCCAGTCTACGCGCTGCATATAAATGTCGCCGATTTTGTGGAGGATGCGGATCTCCCATTTGCGTTCGGGAGAACCTCGGCGTGCCAGCTCTAGCGCCTCTTGATACGTTTCCTGTGCCTGATCCATCTGCGCCATATGGTAATAGGAATCAGCCATGTCCAGGTAATGTTCCAGAGCCTTGTCGACTTTCCCTTGGCTGATGAGTAGATCGATCAACTTGGCCCGCACTCCGGTATCCATAGGTGCCAGCTTGAGTGCATACTGGTACATTGTCATAGCCGAGCGGGCATTGTCGCGCATCCAGTACGTGTCAGCGATGACAACAGACTTGCCCACCGCTTCATTTACCTTGTCCAATGCTACAAGCACGTGGGCTAGCTGCTGGTGGATCGGTAGATACGTGGGTGCAAACGCTAGGGCGTAGTAGCATTCCTCCAGCGCAGCGTAGAGCATATCGCGATTGGCATATTCCTGAGCCAGCGATATGGACTCTAGGACCTGCTCTGATTTTGGGATAGCCAACATCTCGGCTAAGCTCAAGACAGGCCCTTCCTGGGCCAGTGCATCAAGCCTCCGGCGCGCTTCGACGACCTTTTGCTCCCAATCTTTCTGGCCGAGAAAGTTGACCAATGAGTTGGTGAACTGCAACGCTTGCTCATTATCGCCTTGGCCAGTGTAGCTGTCGACCAGGTTCTCGTATAGCTGGACTAAGTCGTCCGCCTGCTCGCGCTGAACGGCAGCTAGGTCAACAGTCTTGAGCACCTTGATGAACTGTTCCAGCGCCTTCTCGATGCGTCCTTGGGCACGATAGCATTCGCCAAGCGCAAAGTGACTACCGAGCGCGTATTCGGCCTCAGATGCTGCATGTTCGAACTGCGAGATAGCAGCGTCGAAACGTGTTTCCTCCTGATACAGCAGGCCCAGGTTAAAGTGCAAAGCGGATTTGTGCTCGTGTACCTCCGCTTGGACAATCCGTTCGTAAGTGGCAATTGCCTCCTTAGTCTTTCCCCTGGTTTGGAAGTCGATCGCTCGGCTAATCAGGGCATCAAGTTCCGCCTTGCTGAGTCGAGAGGTAGCACTCCCTGCTGCTACCTCTTCCTCCTCGAAGAAGCTTTCGGCGAGATCTGCGAGGGCTTTCTGGCGGGTGATCTCAACGGGACTGCCGCGCTTCTTGGCGACCTCAGCCGTTGGAATGATCGGAAAGTCCAGGATGTTGGGGCTATCCGACCTTGCTGCGACAGCGAGCGATTCGGTTCTCTCTTGGGGAACCCCGTCCGGTGTGGCGGCTACCTGCGCGCTGTACTGTAGATCGTCGAGAGCTGCCAGTACGTCAGGATCGTGGGGAGCCAGTTTGAGCGCGTACTGACAGATCTGTACGGCGTGCTCGTTCTGTCCCTGTGCTTGATAAATGCGGGCCAAGGCCAGGCACTCGTTCGTTGCCTCTCGTGTGTGACCGTGGCGGTGGTGATACTGGAGCAATTGAGCATGCGCCTTGAGGGAGTCAGGATATGCCTGTATGGCGTCTTGCCACCGTTCCAATGCCAATTGTGGCGCTTGCTGTTCGCTTATGTAGCGATCAGCCGAGGCAAGATATGCTTCGGCCGCCTCTTTTCGATGGCCCAACTGTTCCCGTATTTTGCCTATGCGCTCGTGAAGCACGGGGTCGGCTGGGGCGATCTCGCTGGCCAACTGGTAGGATTCCAGGGCAGCCTCCAATTGGCCTTTGCCGGTGTAGGCCAACCCCAGACCAGTGAGCACCCCTATATCGTCGGGGATCTCGTCCAATGCACGCTGGTAGGCCGCAATTGCCTGGTCCCAGTTCTTTTCCCGGGCGGCATTGGCTCCGGCCTGCATGGCCTCCTCGAAGACTTTGCGATTCCTCGCCACGCCCCTGTCCTTTCGTTAATTTCAGTTAGCCCATCAATTCGACCAGAACGGCTTTTTGAGCATGCATACGGTTCTCGGCCTGATCCCATAGCACCGAGTGGGGGCCATCGCAGATTCCATCGGTGATCTCCTGTCCACGATGGGCTGGCAAGCAGTGCATGATGATGACATCCGGTTTGGCCTCTGCCACCAGTGCTTCGTTAACCTGGTAAGGCTGGAAGATCCGGGCTCGTTCTTCGGCCTCTTCCTCCTGGCCCATAGAAGCCCACACGTCAGTGTAGACCACGTCAGCTTCAGCAACTGCTTCGTGAGGATCGTGGCTTGAGTGCAGGTGACTGCCGCTGGTAGCAGCGAACTCGTGCCCCAGCTTCCATACCTCTGAGGAGATCTCGTAGCCCTCTGGCCCGGCGATGGCGAAGTCCATTCCCAACCGGGTGGCTCCGAAAAGAAGTGAGACTGCCACGTTGTTGCCGTCGCCGATAAAAGCTAACTTGCGCCCTCCGAGATCCCAACCCTTCCGCTCAATGATCGTGAGAAAATCGGCCAGGCCCTGGCAAGGATGGTTGTAGTCGGACAGGCCGTTAATGATGGGGATGCTGGAGTGCTCCGCCAGCATCAATATATCGGCGTGCCCGAAGACGCGTGCCATCAGGCCATCTAGGTAGCGGGAAAGGACGCGAGCTACGTCGGGTACACTTTCTCGCTTTCCCAGTTGGATCTCGAAGGGAGAGAGATAGAGTGCTTGCCCGCCCAAGTGGTGCATTCCCATCTCGAAGGAGACACGGGTGCGTAGGGAAGGTTTCTGGAAAAGCATGCCCAGTGTCTTACCGCGTAGCAAGGGGCGATTGCCGCCGGCTTTCCATTCCTCTTTCAGTGCAACCGCCTGCTTGAGCAGATATCGAAGGTCGTCGGGTGTCAGGTCTGTCAGATTGAGAAAGTGGTTCATTGCTCCCTCCAGTGGAATCTGTGATTACAAATAAGTATACCACAAGCAACGTAGGAATAAAAGTGAGCACATCCTTCCTTCTTCCCCACAGGGATTCTGAGGGAGTGGTTCAGAACCCCATCGCCTGGCGGGCAGCGCGCCACAGATTGACGCGGATCTGGTTTTGATCGCGGCCGAATTGGCGCAGGAGTCTCTCAATCTGCGTCCGTTTGGAAATCAGACCTTGAGGACACGAGGGAACGTCGGGGAAGCCCGCAATACGCCCATAGCGAGCCAATTCCTTATCCGTCAGGTAAATCAAGGGGCGTATGACGGTCACAGTGCCATCAAAAAACTCCACGCGGGGGGCCATTGTCTCCAATCGACCGTTGAACATCAAGTTCAAGAGTGTCGTGGCTGCCGCGTCATCTGCGTGGTGGCCGAGAGCGAGTTTGTTGCATCCTAGGTCGACCGTGGAGGTAAACAAGGCCTTGCGTCGGTTCCAGGAGCAGCGAAAGCAATTTAGCGGAAGTTCTTCCTCCGCGGGCAATTCTAGAGAGGCGAAGTGATAATCGACGCCAAGCCGCCGAAACCACGGCTCCAATTCCGAACGTAGGTCAGCGAAACCTGCCGACTTTCCAACAATGTGGAGAGCTACCAGTTCATACCGCTGGGCCACCCGACGTCGGTGGCGAAGCAACAATTGGAGTAGTGCGCGGCTATCCTTCCCACCAGAGACCGCCACCGCCACCCGGTCTCCTTGGGCAACGAGGTCAAACTCACCGACGGCACGCGTCACTTCCTTGAGGAGATAGGATGCTTGCCGTTCCAAGTCAGATGTGCCCACCGTCCAACCTCTAAGCCCTAAGGCCTGGACGTAAGCGCGTCCAAGCCACAGGTTGAAATCGCGGGGCGAACACTCGGGTCATCTGATCTCTCGTCCCTCGTATTGCCGTCTATAATACTCCTGGTAGTGCTCGCCGCTCTTGATGGGTCGCCACCACCACTCGTTGTCGATGTACCACCGTGTTGTTTTCTCGATGGCCTCCCCACAGGTTTGGTTTGGTTCCCATCCCAAAACACGAATCTTGCTCAAATCAAGCGCGTAGCGGCGATCATGGCCGGGCCGGTCGCGGACTGGCTGGATGAGGCTGTCAGGTTTGCCCAGCAGTCTCAGGATCAGGCGGGCCATGTCGATGTTGTGCATCTCGGTGCCGGTGCCAACGTTGTATATACCGCCGATTTCCCCTTTGTGCAACACCAAGTCAATCGCCTCGCAGTGGTCCAGCACATAATGGTAGTCACGTACCTGCGCCCCATCGCCGTAGAGAGGCAGTGGCAGGCTGTCGATCGCGTTGGTGACGAAGAGTGGTACAACTTTCTCGGGGTATTGGTAGGGGCCGATGTTGTTCGCACCGCGCGTGATGGTGACTGGCAGCTCATACGTGACGTGGTAGGCGTTGACCATCAGGTCTCCGCTAGATTTGCTGGCCGCGTACGGGCTGCGCGGGGCCACAGAGTCGGTCTCTCTGGAAGCACCTTCTGGCACATCGCCATATACTTCGTCTGTGGAGATTTGATGATAGCGCTCCAGGTCGAACTCGCGGGCTGCCTCCAAGAGCACGTAGGTACCGTAGACATCGGTCTTGATGAAGGCGTCGGGATCCATAATGGATCGGTCGACGTGTGTCTCTGCAGCAAAGTTGATGATCGTATCTACATCGTAGGCACGGATCGTCTCTCGCACTGGAATGGCCTCGCAGATGTCCCCTTGGACGAAAGTGTAGCGATCAGCAAAACGTTGGGCCACGTCCTTAAGGTTGTCCAAATTGCCGGCGTAGGTCAGCTTGTCGTAGACGATGATATGGTAGTTGGGGTACTTCTCTAGCATGTAGCGGACGAAGTTGGAACCGATGAAGCCTGCGCCACCAGTGACCATCAAATTGTGCACGACAATCCTCCTATGTCTTGGAGTGTGAACCTGTGATTGACCATGGCTATTCTACCACACCTGGCAGGCCGAGCAACCTTGACTTGCGCCATGAAGGGTGCTATCATTGCACTGGATTATTAATCGTGGAAGGCGATTTAGAGGCAATACGGCTTAGGTAAGGCAACAAAGGCGGCTCCCACGCCGCCGGGCGTAGGAGCCCGGCCCGCTAATTAAACTGCATTGGATGTAACGGTGTATCTGGAACCAACGATACGACGAAAGAAGCGTCGCTCATCCCCAGTTCGTGTGCTACTCCTGCTGATGTTGATCAGCGCGGGCGTCTACGTCTACGCTTTGATCAAACAGGAGCAGGTTGAGATACCATTTGTTCCCACTCCTACGCCGACCCGCTCGGCGCTTTCTTATGCTTCTGAGGCCGAGGAGCTTTACCTGCAGGGCAAACTGGAAGAAGCAATCGCTGCCTACGAGCAAGCGATCACGCTTAACCCAAGTGATGTGCTGTTGTATGTCCCGCTGACGCGGCTGCTGGCTCTGGACGGGCGGACGGTCGAGGCAGTGCGATGGGGTCAACAGGCGGCGGGACTGGCACCGGAGAATGCGCGCGCTTGGGCCGGGCTGGGCATGGCCTACGACTGGAACGGCGATGTGCCTGAAGCAATTGATGCGTGCAAGCGCGCGATTGAGTTCGATCCTACCTATGCCGAGGCGTACGCTTATCTGGCCGAGGCGTACGCTGATGCTCAGCGCTGGAGCGAGGCAGTCGAGGCTGCTCAGACTGCCCTGCAGCTAGACGACTACAGTGTGGATGTGCAGCGCAACTACGGCTACGTTTTGGAGGCTCAAGGCAACTATTGGATGGCAGTGGAGCAGTATCAGCGGGCGCTGGAAATCCACCCCAACCTGACCTATATTCACATTACACTTGGACGCAACTACCGTGGGCTTGGCGATGTCGAGGAAGCGGTGAAGAGCTTCCAGCGAGCCACTGAGATTGATCCAGACAACGCGGTGGCGCTCACCGAATTAGGGAAGTCCTATCAACAGATGGGAGAGTTCGAACAGGCCGGGACGTATCTCAAACGGGCAACGGAGGCAGATCCCCAGTTTGGCCCCGCTTTCGGATACCTGGCGATCAACTACTGGTCCCGTCGCAATTACGAGTCAGCCATCGAGAACTTCAAGCCAGCTATCGAGTTGAGTTGTATTGCGGCCCGGCGGCAGGCCGAATCGTTTTATGTCACGTTAGAGCGGTCTGGTAACGAGACCTCTGGTCCATCGGCGGACGTCGTAATGCGAGGCGAGTTTGTATCCTTGTCAGCGGATGACCGGAGCACCCTGCAGGCAGCGCTCAGGCCAACCGAAGAATATGATGAGGCCTGGGTAAACGCTCGCGGCACGGTAACGCTCCATACCCAGACGGGAAAGTATACGATCATGCTGACAGGCATACCCAGATTGAAGTATGGGCAATCATATGTCGGTTGGTTCGAGGGCGTCAACGCGCTTTCTGGAAATCCACTGAGTACTGGGCGGCTCCGGATGCAGAGCGATGGGCGGGTCGAGGTGCAGCTTGAGACAGGGTGGGTTGAGGGACCTCGGATCGAGTATTTCTACACGCTGGGATTGGCCTACTTCTACATGGCGCAGTGCGAGCAGTCGTATCCCCTCTTTGACGCTGCGCTCCAAATAGATCCTGAGGAGGTCAATGCGCTGGAGGGCATTCGACTCTGCCAGGAGGCAGAAGCGGAGTAGCGCTTTGGGCGGAAGCAGTTGACCAGAACGTCATTCTCTGGTATACTTTTCCTGAGCCGGAGTGGCGGAACAGGCAGACGCGCGCGACTCAAAATCGTGTGGGCTTGACCCATGTGGGTTCGATTCCCACCTCCGGCACTCGACTGAACTAGGTGT
>Ga0207752_1000247_pt1 | contig 25822 bp, 24 predicted proteins | sample Pon2CUnioCityCA_6_FD_187272 | JGI IMG/M metagenome (GOLD analysis project Ga0207752, IMG submission 187272) | Marine sediment microbial community from Union City, CA, USA - Pond 2C Sediment 2 (SPAdes) | ecosystem: Environmental > Aquatic > Marine > Intertidal zone > Salt pond sediment ... | reverse complement strand
TCATAGGGATAGATGGTGACGTCCACATCGATGGTGACCGAATACAGCGCTTCTGAAGCCAGATTATGTACGTAACCGTGAACGTAATAGTATGTGGGATAGCCGATGAGTTCTCCGCGTGCAGTGACTTCCGCCTGGACAGGCAGCGGGGCACGCGCCACCACCGGTAGATAGTGCACGTAGCCTTCATGTGGCTCTTCTGCGGAGCCGGTAGGGCGAACCGGATGGATCGGATGAAGGGTTCCCAAGACCAGCAAAACTCCCAACCAACTACGCCAGTTCAAACCGGTCAAAACTTTTCGGCAGGACATCGAGCCTCCTTTTCCAGGCGATAGACACCACCAGCTTCTGAAGCCGGTTGACCCAACAACAGACTACTGCTCCCCGCCGGGCAAAATTCCTTTCGATGAAGCCGCGTGGTGTGTTGTAAGCTTTACCCTGCTCTCATTAAACAGGTTTTTATAGGGAAATGCAATAGGAAAAGCTGCCGGAAGATCCACAAATCCTTCCGGCTGCTAGCCATACCTGCTTATCTTAGTTCTCCCCCTGCGACTTCCGCCTGGCGGGCGCTCCCCTGGTAGAACACGTAATCGGGCAGATGGGCTGCCAGACTGTAGCCCGTAGAGGCCTTTTCGGGGATCAGGCTCTCCCATTCCCAGATCCGTACATCGTAGTTCAATTCCGTCGTCCAGATTGTGGCGGCTAATCCGTCTGGAGACCACACACCGCCTCCGGAATCGCCGTGCACAATCACACGCTCGTCCAAACTGCGCAGGCGGTAGACTGGCAGTTCAAAATACTCGCCGCTGGCATCCACCATGGCCGGCAGAATCTCCAGTTTTCCGGAAGCAGCTGGATCCTGATGAACCAGCAGGACTTGGGCGCCCCGATCGATCTCGGCTAACTGCGCCAGTGGCGCCGCTTGAATTCCCTGTAACCCCGCCGGCGCCGCCAGCACCATTGTACCGCCATCCCTGTAGCGGATCGAGTTTAGAAATTGGCTGCCCTGCAATTCCAGCAGCGCTTCGCCCCCAGCGTTTAGTAGTTCAACTCGCTCCACGGATAACAGCGCCTCCCCCCAATGATCGTGGGTGATCAGCACCTCGCCATCGGCCCCGGCCACCAGCGAACCGACACCCTTTGACATCAGCCACTGATCCACCACTTGGGAATCAGCCAGCTTGCTGTCATTGGAGCCAGCCGGCTCTAAAGCGCTGAACAGGTGGATTTGCACACTGGCGCTCAAGATCCGTCGCCGGTATGCCAAGCTGAACGGGTCGGGCTGCATGCCGGCTGAAAATATCGGCCGGCTGGCGAAGAAAACTAACGCTAAGGCGAAAATTGAGGCGAAGAACCATTTTATCGCTTTCATCTGCTGCTCCTTGCATCGCACGGGAGCCTGGTCAGGCTCCCTGGCTCGCCTTAAGCGTGCAAAATCGGCGTTAGCGAGATGGGTGGCGCAGCGTTCAGAAAACGTTAAAAATGGGTGTCCAAACCCGATTTATCGTTAATTTTTCCTTCAGCTAATGAATTTCTTGCAGATTGGATGAAAAGCCCCCATTGCAATCTTGAATTTCAATCCGGTCGAGCAACAAAATAACCGAGCCTGGCTAGTTGAGCCCGGTTATTTAAATAAAAAAAGCCCCCATCCCGAGCTCGGACTGAGGGCCTAATGGTGTGGCGCTTTCTTATGAGCAGGGCATACCTTAGCTCATGGCTCGATACCGGCAGCCTGGTAGGCTTGCAGCGTATGCAAAGCGTCGATGGTCTTGCGCCCGCGCCACTCCAATTCAACGCCGGGGCTGATGGCGTCCCAGTTGATCGGCCAACCGCCGTCCGGCTGCTGCCGCTCGGCCAGGGCAGCCAGATGTCGTTCTAGTGTTGACTCGTCAAATAACGAGCGGCAAAAGCTGTCCGGCCAGGGCGCCCAATCCAGAGGCATCTTGAGGTACCCGCCGGCTTGCGGATCCATTTCCACCACACCCGGTCTGCGGATTCGCTCGGCAAGCCGCTGCAACTGGCGCCGTGCCCGCTGCCGGTCGGGAGCGTGTTCTAGAAATGTAATCGCAGGCATCAGGTCGTGGAAAGCTTCCGTCTCCGACTGCTGGATTTCTTGCCAGCAAAATTCGAGCGCGCCATCTAACCAGTCGTGATCCAGGCCGGATTTAAGCAGCAAACCCGCGATGGCGGCGGTCGGGTTGAGCGAAGCCGGAGGGGACTGCTCCACTTGCCACCAGGGAGCGTGCGGGTAATCGTTGACCACCGGCAGCGCGAAGGGCACGCCGCCCTGCGGTGTGCTGATTGCCGCCAGGAAATTACAAGCCGGCAGCAGCAATTCCTCTTGAACCTGCTGGACTTGCAAAGCGCCAACCAGATCCAGGATTTCAAAAGCCACCTGCACGTCCACTGGCTGGCTGTCAGGGCAGCGCTTGTCGGGCTCCAGCGCCTGCCCGAAACCGCCATCCGGATTTTGGTAGGCCTTCAGCGCGGTGATCGCCGGCTGGCGTGAAGCCTCTAAGAAAAGATAGTTGAATAAATGGCGTTCAAGCAAACGCGCATTTTCTAAGATAAATTTGTGGGCATTTTCGAAACGGGTGGATTGCATATCGGTCTCCTAAGAAACAAAAACTTATTCCGTACCATACCTGACTCGCACACCAGTATAGCAACCCAATGGTGACACCTGTATGTCACCGATTCCCATATTGCTGTGCCAGGAATTCCCCCAGGCGGCGCAACCGCCGGCGCAGTTCTTCCGGGGCGCGCACCTGGACTTCTTTCCCCAGGCTGGCGAAGTAGCGCGCGTACCAGTCCAACTCATCTGGCGGGCAGCGAAATACCAGTTCTCCACTGCCATCTTCCAAGATCGAGATGCGCTGTCCCAGGTAGCGGTTGCTTTCCATCTGCGCCACGCCCAGGGGCGTCAGCCGTACGCTCACCTGCGGGTGCGAGATATGCTCGTAAGGCATTTCCTGTGCAATGGGCGCGGGTACAAAATCCTGTGCCGGCGAGTTAAGGCGCCGGATGCGGTCGATCCGGTAGGTGCGTTCTGCCGTTCGTTCATGCGTATAAGCGCGACAGTACCAATAGCCTTCCTGCATGTAAATCTGGTGGGGAAGCAAGTGTAGTGTGGAGGGTCTGCGGCTGGAATGATACTCCACCCGCACCCATTGGTTCTGTTGAGCAGCCAGCATCAAAGGCTCCAGATACGGTGTGCGCATGTCGCGGGGCGGCAGGTCTACTTCCACGCTGCGCAGCATTCCATCCGCCCCGGAAAGCTCTTTCTTAGGAAGCGCGGCGCGCAGCTTGGCTTTCAGCGAAGCACGCTCCTGCCGGAAGGGTAGGTCCGACAGCTTCTCGATGGCGCTCAAGGACAGCATCAACAGGAAGATTTCCTGGCGGGTGAGCGGCAGCGGTTCGACCCGGTAGTGCTGCGGAAGAGAATACCCGCCTCCCGGCCCTTCCTGCGCGATCACCGGCACGCCCATTTCACTCAGCGCCTGCACATCGCGCAGAATCGTCCGCCGGGAGACTTCGAAGTGCCGAGCAATTTGCTGCGAAGTGTAGGCCTGCTCTTGCAGCAGCAAAATTATGGCAGCCAATCGTTCAACGCGGTTCATTGTTCTCTTCCTTCAATCCATTTTCATGATTAACCTGTAAATCGGAATTATATCCTTTCCATTCCAGGACCATTCTCCTATATATCCGTGAAAGAATTTATCTTTTCCCTACCGGGCGGTCGATTATAATGACAGGTGAATTAATTCACATAGCCTTTCTAACATAAATTTATCAAAGGCAGCCCAATGCCCTTTCCCGAATTGAGCTTTGAACCCAACCTGCTGATCTATATCGGCTTAACCCTGGTGTTGGCTTTCCTGGGCAGCAAGGTCTTCCAACGTTTTGGCATTCCTCAGGTAGTGGGTTTTCTTGTGGTGGGTGTTTTATTGGGCAATTCCGGCCTTAATCTCATCCCCCTGGAACTGGTCAATGAGCTCTCCATCATCAGCCTGATCGCGTTGGGGCTGATCGGCTTCGATATGGGCAGCCATCTACAGTTTGATGAGCTGCGAAAATTGGGTCGCAGCATCACCGTCATCCTGTTGTTCGAAGCCTTTGGAACTTTCGCGTTGGTGTCGGCGGGGGTGTATCTGATCACGCACTCCACTTACACTAGCTTGATTTTTGGAGCCCTGGCTTCTGCGACTGCGCCGGCTGCCACGGTGGATGTGTTGGCCGAATATGATGCCGGCGGACCGCTTACGACCTCGCTCATCGCAGTCGTAGGTCTGGATGATGCCCTGGCACTGCTGCTTTACAGCCTCTCGGCAACCCTGGCGACCTCTCTGTTGACCGGACAGGAGGCGCTAAACCTGGTGCAACTTGTGAGTCTGCCTGTTTTCGAGATCGGTGGTTCGATCCTGCTAGGCATCGTTCTGGGCTTGATTTTAGATTTCATCCTGGTGCGGTTGGAAAGCCACCACGACGCCATGGCCATCTCCATCGGCTTTGTCCTATTGTGCGTGGCCCTATCCGAGGCGCTGGGATTTTCATTAATTTTGAGCAATATGGTCCTTGGGACAGTGCTGACCAATCGCGACCTGGCGCACGCTCGCCGCATACGCTATACGGTCGAGCAGGCCGGGCCGGTGATCTACGTGCTATTTTTTGCTCTGGTGGGGGCACGCTTCCAGATCTCCTACCTGCCAGCTATGGGATTAATTGGAATCGCCTATATCGCTTTGCGCAGTTTCGGAAAGTTCGGCGGCGCCTGGTTAGGCGGTCATATTGGCGGTGCGGTACCCGCAGTGCGTGACAACCTGGGATTTGGATTACTTTCCCAGGCGGGCGTTGCTATGGGGCTGGCGATCGCCTCCTCCGAGCGTTTTGCCCGCTTTGGGGAAGCAGGCATCGCCCTAGGCGTCCTGATCATCAATGTGATCTGCGCCACGACTTTTGTCGTTCAAGTAATCGGCCCGATCTTTGTTAAATTCGCCATCCAGCGCGCCGGTGAGATTGGGAAGGCTAAACTCGGTCCGGAAGTTTGGGCTTCGGAAGGGACGCCCGAATGACGACTTAAGCGCTGAAATGGCCGTATGGCAACTACGCCATCCTGCAGGTAAACGTGTAAAGTCAAATCAATCCACCTTCCAATCATAATCGCGAGCATAGGTTAGCAAAGTAAAGCCCCTTCTAGACAGGATCGGCTGGCTCATCGGACTGGCGTCAATCGTCAGGAACCGGTAACCTCGCCGGACGGCTTCCTGTACACGCACTGCCAGAATTGCACTGTACAGGCCTTGCCCCCGGTACGCCGTTATCGTGGAACCGCCCCATAGGCCGGCGAACAAACCATCTTGGTAAAAATAGGTCCATCCAGTGCAGACCGGTTCGTTGTCAACATAAGCCACATAGACGCTGAGATAACCCGGCAGTTCCAGATAATCTCCCATACGTTCCGTTATCCAGGCGAAATCGCGCCCCCACACTTGCTCTTCCACACGAATAACATCCTGCAACTGTTCACGACGGACAATCTTACGGATGTCGGTATCGACCGGCACCAGGAGGTTGGGTTGCACATTCTTCAAATCCAAAACCATGATGGCCTCGCGCTCATGCGAGACAAATCCTTGCTTGATGAGCCGTTTGCCTAAATCATGCGGCTTATCGTGATCGTAGACCTTCCATGAAAACGGCTGGTCCCATTGGCGAAAGAACGCTACTTGTTCCCGGATCACATCTTCCACATCAACCTCATTCAAGCGGCTGTATAGGACGAAGTTCATACCTGAATCAGGCCTCATGAATCGAACTACGTGCGGGGCAATCTCCTTGTGCATGCCCGGAAACTCGATATCGATGCGATGTTGATCATATAAAGCTAAAATTTCATCTGGTTGCATTTGGCCCTTCCTCCAGTTAACAAGCGAATCGCTTGGTGTATCAAAATATTTTGATTTCTTCATCCCCTGTTCGGATAACATTTGCGCCTCAGGCAATTATTTTGGCAGCCCAAGAGTTGGGACGATCGAATTTCATTTGATTAAAAATTAAGAAGCGCGCTGCTCCAACATTGCGGCGCACTTCGTTATGGCTGATTTGAAGTTGAATTAAGGTGCGTGAGGACACCCCACTAAGTTTCAATCGATCTCGATCCAGAACGCCCCTGACCGGCACAGTTCCGCCACGGCAACCAGCGCGCCAATACTGGGGCGCGATTGGTCTAACGCCACCACGACTCCCGCGGGAGGCGCTTCGGGAATCATATGGGTGAATTCGGGCTCGTACTCAAGGAAGGCCCGCTCGAGGGCATCCGCCAGATTCAATGCATCCTCCAGCATCACCAATCTACCTGCCCGGTCCGTATAGCTGCCTTCCCACATATCCATGTCATCTGGGCTATACCCGGCTAAAATCGCTTGCACTTCATACCACCATCCCGGCAGAATCGTCCCCATCGGATTCCACCCGTACGATTCCGCCAGGTCCAGGATACCAAACCAGGCCTGGTTGCTGATCCGTAAATTAATATTCGAATCGTTCTGATTGCTCAACCGAAAACTCACGAATAAACTCCTTCAACGATGGTGCACCTATAAAAAGGTTAAGCCTCGTCTTTAGCCATAAAAACGCCAGCACACTGCTGCGCCAAACCCAGCCAGTGGTCACCGCAAATCATCGACTGCCAGCCGAATTCCAGCGCCTCGGTGTGCCCGCCTCATATTTTTACCAGAGAATCCCCAGGAAAGTCAACCTTAACTCGTGGATTCGAGCCTAAAATGGGCCATACGGCGAAGATTCCACCTTAAAGGTTGACCTACAGGGCAGGATTACGGCGCATATGACCTTATCCTAACAGTTCCTGCTATGACCTGATCCAAGTACGGTGGATCCATGGATATCCGAAAGAAGCCAACCAGCCTCAATTTGATTGACAAGCTTGAACATTGAGGCTAGAATTTCCGCATATCCCATTTTTATCTCCCAAAGGAGGCCCGAAGTGAATATTCGCCAACTCACCCGAGTCGGTTTATACGCCTTGATGCTGTTAGCCTTTCTGTCCAGTCCGGCAGCGGCGGCGAAACCCAAACCGGGTACCAGCACCGGCGCCGGCCAGGTGTTCTTGCCTAATCCGGTAGCCGCGCTGCAAGATCAAAGTCTGACCGACCAGAAGGATGCCAATTATCCTGCCTTAGAACCAGCCTACCAGGTGGTCACTCTGACTAACCTGGATGGCAGCGGTTACCTGCAAGGCGATTGGGCCAATATTCGCAGCGAGACCGGTGCACCAGCCTACTCCCCGGACAACACTTTTATCTACACACGCGACGATGACCGCTTCGAGCAAGTTATGGCTTACTATTGGGTCACCGAAGCGCAAAAGTACATCCAAAGCCTGGGGTTCGGCAGCCAACTGGATCCCATCAATATGGAGTCGCAGGATGTACGCATTAACCAATGGGGGTTGGATAATTCCTACTCCTGGGATAAACACGATATCCTGCGCTTTGGGAAGGGGGGCGTTGACGATGCCGAGGACGCCGAAGTCATCCTCCACGAATACGGCCACGCCATCCAAGATTCACAAGCCACACCCTTTGGGAACTTCGGCTTCTCGTTAGAAGCCGGCGCCATCGGCGAAGGTTTTGGTGACTACTTTGCCGTCACCGTCAGCAACGTGATCGCGCCCACACCGGATCCGGCCTGTGTAGCAGATTGGGATTCGGTTTCGTACACGTCACGTGCACCGCACTGCCTGCGCCGGGTAGATCTGGACTTGCATTATCCGGAAGACTTGAACGGCAGGATTCATCACGACGGCCAAATTTGGTCGCGCGCCCTGTGGGATATCCGCAACACGCTAGGCGCTACGACGGCGGACAGGATCATCTTGGAAGCTCAGTTCGACTTCGCCCCGGACACCAGCATGCCGGACGCCGCTCTGGCGACCGTGGCTGCTGCCGAACGCCTTGAGAATAAGGGCGTCGCAAATATGGTCCGCGCCGCTTTTCAGGATCGAGGCATCCTGCAGTAACACCGCCGTACAAAAATCAACCTTTCCGGCTGGTGGCCGTATCTACGATATAGCCGCCTGCCAGGACACACAGTAGAACCCTTCTGCGTAAATATCAGAGGGGTTCTCGATTTCCCAATCAAGCTCCACGACAGGTGGGAGGTGTGCTTGGTTAACGGTAGAATAGGGGTCATTGCCGGGACAAACCTGCGCGTTTAAAGGTGAGTTTACTTTCCGTGGGGGCTGGCATCGATACCGCCTAACTTCACAATTTTATAGATAGCATTTTTAATTATTCTACCTATGTCCGATCGTGTACAAGAATTCTGGTCAGGGGTGAAAGCCGAACTCCCATTGGTGATCGGTGTGTTTCCCTTCGGCATGATTTACGGCGTGTTGGCGCTGGAAGCCGGGATCCCCAGGAGCATCGCGCAGGCCATGTCCGCCATTGTTTTCGCCGGGTCCTCACAATTCGTCACCGCCCAATTGGTGGCTTCGACGACCCCGGGACTGGTCATCATTCTAACCATTGCCGTCGTGAATCTGCGCCACGCGCTGTACAGCGCTTCCGTGGCACCGCACTTGCAAAAGCTGCCCCAATCTTGGAAAGGGGTGCTGGCCTATTTGCTGACCGATGAAGCTTACGCCGTGACGATCCTGCATTTCGATCGTGAAACCAGCCGGCCCGCCAAACATTGGTTTTTATTGGGAGCCGGTCTGACGTTGTGGTCGACCTGGCAAATTAGTACCGCCGCCGGCATCTTCCTGGGTGCCGTCGTGCCCCCGGCCTGGTCGCTGGACTTTACACTGGCGCTGACCTTCATCGCTTTGGTTGCGCCGGCGCTGAGAGACCGGCCAAGCGTGGCTGCCGCGCTTTCGGCGGGAGTCATTGCCGTAGCAGCCTATAACCTGCCCTATAAGCTAGGCTTACTGGCGGCGGCGCTGATCGGCGTCGTTGTAGGGCTGCTGCTGGAGAAATCACGATGAACCTTTGGCTGGTGATCGTAATCGGTGGGCTGCTCACTTACGCCCTGCGGCTGTCCTTCATCGTCTTCTTCGGCCAGATGGCGATTCCAGCCTGGCTCCAGCACAGCTTGCGCTACGTACCTCCCGCCGTGCTGTCCGCCATTATCTTTCCGGAGCTGCTGCTGCATTCGGGCGCTGTGGATCTTTCCTTTGACAACACGCGCCTGCTGGCGGGCCTTCTAGCTGCGGTTGTCGCCTGGCGCACGCGCAGCGCTTTATTGACCATCCTGTCTGGGATGGCAGCACTCTTGCTCTTACAAACCTTGCTCTAACGATTGGCTCGGCCGGCGTCGCAGGGAGTAAAATAGTTACCAGAACGTCTTCCAGCAATATTCTACGCCGGGTGTGAGGAGAATATGCCATGTTTTACTTATTCCTCGCTGTAACAATCCTATGTGGGTTCTTATTAATCATAGGATTCGTTTGGATGGTAGCTGGCAGCGGGGTAATCAGCCGGCGCAGCGGCGACCAGCCAGGAGCCCAGGTCATGGCCGATTCACCGGCGCAGGAAAATGAGCGGCTTGAAATTGGGCGCATGGTCGCATTCCAAGGAAAAGCCAGCCAGGTGAGTGTCCAGGCCAGTTACTCTTTCTCCGAAATTAAGAGTTCTCTGGCTTGCGGCCAATGGCGCCTGGTGTTGCCGACGATTCTAACTGCCGGCGGTTTGGTCGGTTTCCTACTCTTCGGAGCCGCAACGCTTTTCCTGGCTCTGGAGGATAAGTTTGTCGGCGCTTTTATGTTGGTACTGGTCATGATCTCGGTCACGCGGGCACTGATCAATTTTATGAAGTCCTGACGGCAGAAAGCCTTAGAAACTGATGCATAATTCAACCCAAATTGTGATTTGCGGCGCCGGGATTGCCGGCATCAGCGCCGCCTATCATCTGGCAGTTCAACGAGGCTGCCGGGAGATCGTTCTAGTCGATGAACGACCCCCGCTCAGCCTGACCTCGGACAAATCCACCGAATGTTACCGCAACTGGTGGCCCGGACCGGGGGATTCTATGGTGGCTCTGATGAACCGCTCTATCGACCTGCTGGAACAGCTCGCCCTGCAAACCGGCAACCGCTTCAATCTTTCGCGGCGCGGTTATCTCTACCTGACCGCCGAAAGCGATCGGATAACCGAACTGCAAGAACAGGCTCAGGCTATCTCTAGTTTGGGAGCGGGTCCCGTGCGTATTCACCGCCCTGGTTCTCAGACTCTCACGTACCAACCGGCCTCACCCGAAGGTTTCACTTCTGAGCCGCCCGGCGCGGATTTAATCCTCGACCGGGATTTGCTGCGGCATCACTTCCCCTATATCACCCCTGAAGCAGCCGCCGCCTTGCACGTCCGCCGGGCGGGATGGTTCAGCGCCCAGCAGCTCGGCGCGTACTTGCTGGCACAAGCGCGCGAACACGGCGTGCAATTGGTGCGTGCGACTGTAAGGCAGGTCGAATTGAGCCAGGGGCGCGTGGCAGCCGTTCACCTGGACAACGACCGGCGCATCCGCACTGACCGCTTCGTCAATGCCAGCGGGCCGATGCTCGGGCAGGTTGCACAAATGCTGGGTATTGAAATGCCGGTATTTAACGAACTGCATCTAAAAGTGGCTTTCAAGGACTTCCGAGGTGTGATCCCTCGCCAGGCGCCTTTGCTGATTTGGACCGACAAACAGGTATTGCCCTGGAGCGAAGAGGAACGCCTTATGCTGGCAGAAGACCCGCAAACAGCCTGGCTGTTGGAGGAATTGTCTGGAGGTGTCCACACCCGTCCCGAAGGCGGCCCAGATTCGCCTGTTGTGCTGATGTTGTGGGAGTACCGGGAGAAAAAGTTGCAGCCGGTCTGGCCGGTTCCACTTGATCCGGTCTACCCGGAAGTCGCGCTGCGTGGTCTGGTGAGCATGATTCCAGGGCTGCAAGTCTATTTCGAAAACGCCCAACGTCCGTTCCTGGATGGCGGATATTACACCAAAACGCCCGAAAACAGGCCGCTAATCGGTCCACTGCCGGTGGAGGGGGCTTACGTAATCGGAGCTTTGTCCGGATACGGATTAATGGCCGCCATGGCTGCCGGTGAACTGCTGGCTGCCCACGTAACCGGCGCCGCCCTGCCGGATTATGCGCCTGCTTTCAACTTGCGGCGCTACCAGGATCGGGAGTATTTGCGCAGGATGGAAGAACAGGGCGCTAGTGGTCAGTTATAATATTAAATATCGACCGGGGACGGGAGTATCGAACGATCGCTGCTCGTAATCAGAGCACTCCACCATATATTGGTTAACTGCTATTGCCCGAATTTGCGGTAGGGGAAGTGGCCAGGTAAGCAATGATGCAAATCAGCGCGCCTACCGGTCCGCTGAGCGGCTTGCCGTAATAAGCGCTGAGCGCTGCCCAGGCAGCCAAGCCCACAATAATCAACGTCCAGAATGAAAGAATTACCAAGCGCCTCATAGCTGCATCCTTGTCTTCCCCCGAAAGGGAATTGCCTGCAGGACGATAAATATACGAGCCTGATCAGATCATGATCATTATGTGACTAATAAATCTAACGATTAAAGCTCGAAAAAGTGACACCAATGGGCTTCACAAAATTGTCAGGCCGCCCAGTTACGCCATCCGCCCCGATCACCCGTAATAAAAAGATGCCTTCGAGTGCCTGCCTGCACACCAAAGATGCAACTATCAGGCCAATGCGAATGCCAACTGTGTAATGGTTTAAGATGAAGTCGTCCAGACATGTTAAAATAAGGTAGGTATTAGTTTTCGACCGGTGACCAAGAAAATGAGAGAATTAACTTTCCGTGAAGAATTAAAACAAGAGCCGATCAACGTTCCTCGAGCGGCGCTGACATTTGCAAAAGAGATCGCCTATCCGGAACTGGACGTCGACCAGTATATGGGGCGTCTGAACCAGCTCTCGAATTGGGCCGATAAGGTCATTTCCCCCCGCAGCGAGATTCAACACCAGGCGCTGGCCCTAGCTGAGTTTCTCTTCCAGGAGTTCGGATTTCACGGGAACACCACCGACTACGGCGACCCGCGCAACAGCTACCTGAACGACGTGCTCGACCTGCTGCTGGGCATCCCCATCAGCCTGTCGACCATTTACGTTGCAGTAGCTCAAAAAATTGGGGTGCCCGCACGCGGTGTTGCCCTGCCGGGTCATTTTATCGTCAGTGTCCAGCACGATTATGGGGATATATTTCTCGACCCTTTTAATAATGGGCGACACCTGACCATTGAGGATTGCGAACAACTCGTGCGTGCCACGACCGGCTCGCATGAACCTTTCCGCCTGGAATGGCTGCAGCCTGCCGCTCCAACGGATATCCTTATCCGCATGCTCAACAACCTGCGCATCATCTACCTGCAGCGCAAAGCCTGGACCTACGCCCGCAGCGTCATCGAGCATCTGGAAATGATCCAGCCTACCAATAACGACTTGCTGCGCGACCTGGGGGTCATCTATCACAAGGGAGGCTCCCTGCGTAAGGCGGTGGATTATTACATGGAGTATCTATCGCGCTCGCCCGATGCGCCGGACGTGGACCTGGTCAAAAGAAATTTGCGCATTGCTGCCCAGCACTTGGCTCGCCTGAACTGATCCTTCCATTTTTGCGGAATATCTAAACCAATCATTATGGTACGCGGACGACGCCCCGGTGGGGCGTCGTTACACATCTAGGAATTGAGGAATATAAAAACCGGCCCGCAGGTGTGCGGGCCGGTATTCTTCTTCTACTGATACGACCTGCGTACCAGCTATTGATTAGAACGTCTTTTTACTGCGGGATGACGTTGGAAGCTTGCAATCCCTTGGGGCCCTCTTCGACAGAGAACTCCACGAGCTGGCCTTTCTCCAAACGCCGGTATCCGTCCGATTGGATGGCAGAAAAGTGTACAAACACGTCATCACCGCCATCGCGACCGATGAATCCGTAACCTTTAGCGGCATTGAACCATTTGACGGTCCCAACGATACGTTCGTTCATGCTATCACTCCATCTTATTATTATTTAGGATTCAGGCAACTAAAATGCCCGCATCAAAACAACCTGGCGCTATGGTCCCGCCAGGCGACTTGCCATATGAACCATGATGATCCCGATTCAATTGGGTACGGTCTTAAAAAACCGTGCGGCGAAAAGATTATCACTTCTCATTTGCACTGTCAAGAGCCAAATAAGGCGCATTTATAAAAGATTTACATACTTCTTATGCCGGTCGCAAGGCACAATCCGCTTCTCAAGCTCAAGGATCGAGAACCTCCCCGGCCGGAAATTCAACCGGGAAGGTTCTCGATCTGATCGACAAAATCGATGCAGCAGCTACTTTCCCAATCGCTCTCGAAAAGCCTCGATTAGCGGTGGTAAGACGCTATAAAGGTCACCCACGACACCAAAGCGCGCCAATTTGAAGATAGGCGCATCCGGGTCTTTATTGATCGCCACGATCATTTTACTGTTGCGCATGCCAGCCAGATGCTGGATGGCGCCGGAAATTCCGATGGCGATGTAGAGATCGGGCGTGACCACCTTGCCAGTCTGGCCGACCTGGTGGCGATAAGGGATGTAACCGGCGTCAACGGCGGCCCGGCTGGCCCCCACGGCGCCGCCCAAAACGTCCGCCAACTCGCCTACCAGCTCAAAACCTTGCTGTGCTTTCCAAATCTCGGCCTCTTTTTCATCCAGATCCGAGGGAGGGGTCAGGTTGGGATTCATCGCCACGCCACGCCCGCCCGAGACCACCACGCCGGCGTCGGTCAGGCTCACGCCGCCTTCGGATTCGCTGTATTCAACCACCCGGGAGGGGATTTCATCTGCAGCCATGACCGCTTCCACCTGCGTGGGCGTACCCGCACGCGCTGGGTCTTGTTCCGGTTTGCTGAATGCCCGGCCACGGGTTGTGATGATTTGAGGTTTGGCTTCGCAAACCGCCTTCGAGAGCAGTTTGCCGGCGTAAATTGGGCGCGTGGCGATCACCTTTCCGTCCTGTACTTCTAGCTCAGTCACGTCGGCCAATACGCCGCCTTCCAGATCGATGGCTGCCATGGCCGCCAATTCCCGCCCGCGCATTGTAGTGGGCAGCAGCAATACGTCAGGGTCTTGCTCCCCGGCCACTTTGGCGATCAGCGCCGCGTAAGGTTCGGGACGATAGTCGCTAAGCGTCTCGTCGTCAGCGTAAAAAGCCTGCTGGGCGCCGTATTGGTAAGCCTGTTCCGCCAGGGATTGCGCTTGCGGACCGGCGACCAATACCGCCACCCCTGTGTCCAATTTTTCCGCCAAATGAAGTCCGGCGCCGAGGGCTTCCCAGGAAGCTGGCAGCGCCTGGCCTTTGAACTGGTCGATGAAAACCAGAATTTTGTTTTCGCTCATTACAGCACCTTCTCCGCCAGGATTTTACCGGCCAATTTTTCTGCTTTTTCTTCGGGGGTCTCTCCTTCAATGATCTCCGTGGTGACTTCCTTGGCAGGTGGATTCATAATCTCTGGCCAACGAACCACGCTTTGCGGCGCTTGTATGCCCAGGTCTTCCAGCGTCCATTGCGGGATGTTTGCCCGGGAGGCCTTGCGAATGCCCATGAAGGAGGGGTAGCGGGGCTCGCCAATATCCTTGCTCACGCTCAGCAGCGCCGGAAGCCGGCTTTCCATGACCTGCCGTCCTTCTTCGATCGTGCGGGTCACGCGGATTTTTCCACCGTCCGGGTCGATCGCTTCAATCACTGAAACCAGGCTGAGCGAGGGCCAACCCAGAACGCGCGCCGTCTGAGCAGCGGTCACGCCCATATCGTCGTCGATCGCCTGGCGTCCAAAGAAGGCCACGTCAACATGACCGATTTTTTGAATCGCAGCCGCCAGCACGCGCGCCGTTGCCTGGCTGTCCGCCTGCGCCAGCGCCGGATCGTTGATCAAAATGGCTTCGTTGCAGCCCATTGCCAGGGCGTTTTTGAGTGCTTCCTGCACGCCCTCGCCCCCCATACTCACGACAATCACGTCCCCGCCATGCGCTTCGCTCTGCTGCAAAGCCGCCTCGACTGCGTACTCGTCCCACGGGTTCATGACCAGGGGTGCATCGCCCCAGGTAACCTGTCCGTCTTCGACCACCACCTTGGCAGCCGAGTCAGGGACTTGTTTGATACAAACTACGATTTTCAAGTTATCCTCCTTCATTTGTGAATGCGAAGAGTAAGGAATTCATGCGTTCAACTCGCTTTGAGCCGGCGCAAACCGCCAGGGGCGAGACCAAAGCCATTTTCCAATGCCGCGCCTCATGCCTGCCACAGATCAGCATCGTAGGCAGGTAGTTCACAACGCAGGGCTGCATCCTGGCGATAACCAAGCGCATACCCAGCCTGAATCAATTGGTGAATTTCACTGGTTCCTTCGTAGATAACCGCCCCTTTGGCGTTGCGCAGATAGCGCTCCACGTCGTATTCGTCGCTATAGCCATAAGCTCCGTGGATCTGGATGGCTTGCGAAGCTGCCTCAAACGAGGCATCCGTGGCCAACCACTTGGCAAGCGATGTTTGGCGTGTGTTTCGCAGCCCCTGGTTTTTCATCCATCCGGCTCTCAAATACAGTAGACGCGCCGACTCGTAGGATTGTACCATGTGGGCGATCTTCTGCTGGACGAGCTGGAATTTGCCGATCTGCCGCCCGAAGGCCTGTCGTTCGTGGGCGTAGGCCAGGCTGGCGTCCAGGCTAGCGCGGATCAATCCGGTCGCGCCGGCGGCGACGGTGTAACGCCCGTTGTCCAGGCAGGACATGGCAATCTTGAAGCCTTCCCCTTCCAGCCCGATGCGGTTCTGTACCGGCACGCGCACGTCTTGGAAAGCGATCCAGCCGGTAGACCCGGCGCGCACCCCCAGCTTCCCGTGGATATCTCCGCGGCTGATGCCCGGTCGATCCAATTCCACCAAAAAGGCACTTAGGTCGTCGTGAGGGTCCTCGGTCTGCCGCGAACGGCCGACCCACAACACGTGGTCGGCCTTGGTCGCCAGCGAAATCCACATTTTCTCGCCGTTCAAGACGTATTCATCGCCATCCAGGCGCGCCGAACTGCGCATGGCGGCGACGTCGGAACCGGCTCCGGGTTCGGTCAACCCGAAGCAGCCAATCTTATCCCCGCGCGCCTGCGGCGCCAGGAAGCGCTGCTTCTGCTCATCGGTAGCCCATTGAAACAGTCCCAGGCTGTTCAGCCCGACGTGCACGGACATCACGACCCGCAAAGTGGAATCGACCGCCTCTAGCTCCTCGCAGACCAGGCCCAGGGAAATGTAATCCATCCCCTGGCCGCCGTAACGTACCGGCAGGCAAATTCCAAGGATGCCCAGTTCGGCCATGCGCGGCAAAATCCAATCAGCCATCTCTTGCTTGCGGTCGGATTCCTTGATTACCGGCGCCACCTCTTTCTGAGCGAATTCTCGCACCATCTTCTGAACCATGCGGTGTTCTTGTGTGAGCGAAAAATCCATTCAATTTCCCTCGTTTCGGTGGGCTAAGATCTGCACCAATTATACACAATCCTTGCCTTACGGTTCCTTCCACTCCTGAGGTTCCTATGCTCTTTAACGAACCCCTGTATCCAATTATGCCGCTCAGGCTCAGCCAACCCCTGCAGCTAACAAGAATAGAAGGCCGGTAGACGCTGCTTTGGATATAATCATAGCCATGTTAGATTCGACTGTGCGGCGCAACCTGCTTCGCCTGGCGCTGTTGGGAGTCTTGATCGCCCTGCTGGGGCTTGCGCCGCGCCTGCACCAAATCAACCAGGGGCTTGTACTGGCCAGGCGGGCGATGAATCTGGGTTCGCCGCGCAGCGCCTCCGATCACTTGGAGCAGGCCGCACAGCACATGCCCCAGCACGCTGAGCTTTGGGAGCTGGCCGGAAGACAGGCTTTACTTGCCGGAGATGCTCAGGTCGCCATTCGCAACCTCGCCCAGGTGCCCCTGGAACGCCTTAGCCTGCAAGGACGGCTCGACTTGGGCGACGCCTATCTGCAGACTGGGAACCTTGGCGCAGCTATCCAGGTCTGGCAGTCCGCAGCTTCCGCCGGAAATGCTTCCCCAGATCTTTACCAGCGATTGTGGCAGGCCCACCTGACGGCGGGAGATTACCTAAATGCAATCGAGAACCTACGCTTGTTGACGGTTTTGCAGCCGGAGCAAGCCTCCTTGCGCTACCAATTGGGTCTCCTGCTGGCCACCCAGAATCCGGAAGCTGCGCTGCCGCACCTGGTCCAGTCAGCAGAGTTGGATTCAGGCTTCAAGTCTGCGGCAGGCAGCTTGCAGCGCAGTATCCGCAGCGCCCGCCTGGCGGAAGACCCTGCTTATTTGCTGCTGGCAGCCGGTCGCGGTCTGGCTTCCCTGGGAGAATGGAATCTGGCTGCGGAAGCCTTCCGGCAAGCCATCGAGACGCACCAGGATTACGCCGAAGCCTGGGCTTACCTGGGAGAAGCCCGCCAGCACGTCGACCCCGGGCAGGAGGCCGGCTACCCGGAACTGCAGCGCGCTTTGGAACTCGACCCGCAGTCTCTATCTGCCCACATCTTTCTATCTCTGTACTGGCAGCGCCACGAACGCTATGAACTAGCGCAGGAATCCTTGCAACAAGCCATCAACGTGGATGTGGAGAATCCGGTTCTGCACACCGAATTGGGGAATCTGACGGCCATACAGGGTGACCTGGTTTCCGCGCTGGAAAGCTACCAACGTGCAATCGTGTTGGCGCCCAATGATCCCGCCTTCCGGCGCTATTTGGTTAACTTCTGCTTGAAATACGAGTATCAATTGCGCACAGTAGGACTGCAAGCCGCCCGCCAGGCGGTGATCCTGGACTCCGGCGATCCGGCCAACCTGGATGCCATGGCGCAGGTATTGATTAAACTCGACGATCAGGTCAACGCCGAACGTTTTTTGCAGCGCGCCATACAGTCCGATCCCAACTTCGCACCGGCCCACCTGCATCTGGGACTGGTGTTCTTGTTCCAAGGGCAGGAAAGGCGCGCCTACCAGGAGTTCAACCTAGCGCGCTCGTTGTCTGAGGGGACTGCCACGGCCGTCCAGGCTGAACGCCTGCTGCGTTCCTATTTCCCCTAAACCGGCTCAATATGTTAAAATACTTCCTCTTATAAGCCAACATCCGGGCAGTCCGAACAAGGCAGTCAAAAACCACCGCCCGATTTATACACTCGCACAAGGTTCATTCATGAAGTTAAAAACCCTCATTCTCTTCAGCCTTTTAACCCTGGTTTCAACAGCTTGCCAGCTCCCCGTCCTCAATGAGACCGACGGCGAAACCAGCAACGTGCTCTTCCAGGATGACTTTTCGGATCCCAGCAGCGGTTGGGACCAAGTTTCATCGGAAAGCGGGGAAACGGACTACGTGGACGGCGCTTACCGCATCTACGTCAATGAAACCAATACGGATGTCTGGGCAAATCCTGGGTTGACCTTCACCGACGTACGTGTCGAAGTGGACGCCACCAAGGTGGCCGGCCCGGATGACAACGATTTCGGCGTCACTTGCCGGGTGCGGGATGCCTCCCATTTCTACTTCTTCATCATCAGCAGCGATGGCTACTATGCCATCGGCAAGACCAGCGACGAAGCCCAGGAATTGATCGGCATGGATGCGATGCTGCCCAGTGAAGCCATCAACCAGGGGCAGGCGAACAACCACGTCCGCGCTGATTGTATCGGCGACACGCTAACCTTGTACGTCAACGGGCAACAACTGGACGAAGTGCACGATGCGGAGTTTGAATCGGGCGACGTCGGTTTGATGGCCGGTTCCTTCGACACACCCGGAACGGACGTCCATTTTGACAATTTCACGGTCTTGAATCCCGAAACCGAAGCGAGTACGCAATAAATATTACCGTTAGTTCCCACAATGAAGATTTACCTAGATACAATTGGATGCCGCCTGAACCAGGCGGAAATTGAACGCTACGCACGCCAGTTCCGCGCTGCCGGTCACACGCTGGTGGCGAGCGCTGAGGAGGCCGACCTGGCGGTGGTGAACACCTGCACGGTCACGAATGCCGCCGCCTCCGACTCGCGCGGAAAGATCCGCCAAACCGCCCGCGCCGGGGTCAAGGAAATCGTCGCCACCGGCTGCTGGGCTACCCTGAAGCCACAGGCTGCAGCCCGGCTGCCCGGTGTCAAGCGGGTGGTGTCCAACCTGGAGAAGGATCAACTGGTTGGAGATGTGCTGCACATCTCTGAGCAAACTTTTGACCTTGAGCCGGTACAGCGCGAGCCGATTCCCGGCGCACGCTTGCGAACGCGCGCCTTCATCAAGGTCCAGGACGGATGCGACAACCGCTGCACTTTCTGCATCACCACGCTGGCGCGCGGCGCCGGCCGCAGCCTGAGCATCGACGAAATCCTGGTTGAAATCCAGGCCGCGGTTGGTGGAGAGCGCCAAAGCGCCGCCCAGGAGGTGGTGCTGACCGGCGTGCACCTGGGATCGTGGGGGCAAGACCTGCCCGGAGACCTGCGCCTGCGCCACCTGGTGGAGGCGATCCTCGAAAAGAACGATTTGCCCCGCCTGCGCCTGTCCTCGCTGGAGCCCTGGGACCTGGATGAGGATTTCTTGGCGCTGTGGCAGGACCCGCGCCTGTGCCGCCACCTGCACTTGCCGCTCCAATCGGGCAGCGCCGCCAGCCTGCGCCGCATGGCCCGCAAGACCACCCCGCAGGCTTTCGCCGAGCTGGTCGCGGCCGCCAAAGCGGCGATCCCGGGCGTGGCGATCACGACGGATGTGATCACCGGATTCCCTGGGGAGAGCCAGACAGAGTTCGAAGAGAGCCTGGCCTTCGTGCGCCGCATGGGCTTTGCCGGCGGTCACGTGTTCACTTATTCAGCCCGGGAAGGCACGGCGGCGGCTCGTATGGAGGAGCAGGTTCCGCATCCCGTACGCAAGCAGCGCAACGCCCGCATGCGCGCCGTTCTGGGTGAATCGGCCGCCGTATATCAGGCCGAGTTCTTCGGCGAAACCCTGCCAGTATTGTGGGAAAGCGCCACTTCCCTGGGACCTGCCGGCTGGGAGCTGAGCGGGCTGACAGACAATTACCTGCGAGTACACGCTAAAGCGCCGCGCCGGCTGTGGAACCGGATCACACCCGTCCAACTGATTGGGGTCACTGACGGCAGCCTGCATGGCGAGATCATAGGCGCCAATGGCCAACATCCCGGCCGCACTGCACTGCATTGAAGCAATGCTGTACGCGATTACCAAAACCCGTTAACAGAGAACAGTTGAAGCAACCAAAAAACAAAGGATAGGGAGACATGAGCACAGGCTGCATTTTCTGCAAAATTATTTCCGGTGATATTGACAGCGATCAAGTCTACCAGGATGAGCGTGTGACCGCCTTCCGGGACATCAACCCTAAAGCGCCCACCCACATTCTGATCGTGCCAAACGAGCACATCGCTTCCCTCAACGAAATCTCCGAGCAAGATAAGGACCTGCTCGGGCACCTGTTCCTGGTAGAAAAGCGGCTTGCCCAACAGGAAGGCGTGGCCCAATCGGGCTACCGCACAATCATCAACACCGGGCCTGATTCGGGCCAGGATGTCCAGCACCTGCACTTGCACCTGCTGGGCGGGCAGCGTATGCGCCACCCGATGGGCTAATTGGCTCTCCAATATTCTGCAAGTAACAAACCCTGGCAGGCGAGAGTCCTGGCGGGGTTTTTCTTTACCGCGTTGACGCCCCGCATCTGGGCGTGCTAAAATGCTGGGGGAGGTTATCGTGAATCAAGTCATACAAACACACACATTTGCTTCCGGACAGAGGCTGGAACTCGTGCTAGGCGACATCACCCAGGAGCAGGTGGACGCCATCGTCAATGCCGCCAACGAACACCTGCAGCACGGCGGCGGCGTGGCGGGGGTCATCTCGCGCAAGGGCGGGCCGCAAATCCAGTCGGAGAGCAACGCCTGGATAGAAGAGCATGGACCGGTGACGCACGCCGAGCCAGCCCATACAAGCGCAGGGGACCTGCCCAGCCGCTACGTCATCCACGCCGTAGGCCCGGTGTGGGGCCAGGGCGACGAGGACCGCAAGTTGGACCAGGCAGTCCAGGGCTCGCTGCAGCGGGCGCAAAGCCTCGAGCTGCAATCGTTGGCTTTGCCGGCCATCTCCACCGGAATCTTCGGCTTTCCCAAAGAACGTGCCGCTAAAGTGATCCTGTCAGCCATCCGGTCGTACTTCGAGGACAACCCGCAGGCAAGCCTGCGACAAGTGCGAGTGGTGCTTTACGATCGCGCCACACAAAAGGCCTTCGAGCAGGCCTGGCAGGTGCAGCGATTTGGCGAAGATGGTTGAAAACCATTCACCTGTTGACTATCCCGTGATCACATCTACCCAGAACAGCAAAGTTAAATGGATCCGCTCGCTCCAGTCGAGCAGTAAAGCCCGCCGCAAAGCGGGCGCCTTCGTCGTGGAAGGCGTGCGCCTGGCGCAGGAAGCCCTGCAGGCCGGGTGGGAAGCCCAGTTGGCGCTTTTCACGGGTGGCTTGAATGAGCAAGGCCGGGCGATTTTAGATGGGTTCACGGCGCGCGGAGTGCCTTCCGAGGAAGTTTCGGAGCACGTCATGCTGGCCGCCAGCGACACCAAGACGCCCCAGGGCATCCTGGTTGTCTTGAGCCAGCACGATCTCGACCTGCCCGCAGAATTGGATTTTGTCTTCATCCCAGATTCCGTGCGCGATCCGGGCAACCTGGGCACTATGTTACGCACTGCGGCTGCAGCCGGTGTAGGGGCTGTATTTCTGCCCCCCGCAACGGTCGACCTGTATTCCCCCAAGGTGGTGCGGGCTGCTATGGGAGCGCACTTCCGCCTGCCGGTAAAACCGCTTACCTGGCAGGCCATCGAAGCGCATTTGCGATCCCAGCGGCTGCAAGTCTACCTGGCGGCGGCCCGGGCCGGCAGTCCTTATACCGAAAGCGATCTGCGCGGGCCGTTGGCAATTGTCACCGGCGGAGAAGCGCAAGGCGCCGGGGAGCAGGCCCGGCGGCTGGCAACCGGAATGGTGCATATCCCCATGCCGGGCCAGGTCGAATCGCTGAACGCCGCCGTAGCTGCTGCCGTGCTATTGTTCGAAGTCGTGCGCCAGCGAAGCATAAAGTCCCGATAGCCCTACTCTTCCAATCAAGCGAAATAACGAGATAAGCAAAAATGAAAATCCGCTCCATCACCTACTTTTTCAACCCCGGATATCCGGCCGGCTCACAAGACCTGCAGCGCGCTGGGAGGTTCGCCACTGCCGCCCGCAGCCAATTCCAGGACGCCGGCTATGAGGTGGAAACCGTGCGCCTGGCGACGCCGCCTTTCCCCGGCTGGTACGACGCAGGCCATCCGCAAGCCTTTGCCCGTGATCTGGAATCGGCCGCCCAAACCGCCGGGTACGACTATATCTCCCTGGGTCCGGCGCTGCCCGAATCGCCGCATAGCTACACCGCCATCCCCGCCATGCTGGCTGCCACCCAAAACGCCTTTTTCTCAGGAGTCATGACGGGCAGCCTCGGCAGAGTCGATTTGGCCGCCGTGAAAGCCTGCGCCGGGATCATCCACCAGGCAGCGGAACTTTCCCCGGATGGTTTCGCCAACCTGCGTTTTGCAGCCCTGGCCAACGTCCCCCCGGGCGCACCCTTCTTCCCGGCCGCCTATCATCAGGGAGGGGCTCCAGCATTCGCCCTGGCGACCGAGGCCGCCGGCCTGGCGGTGCAGGCCTTTAGCGCAGCTAATGGGGTCGAGGATGCCCGCCGGCGCTTGACCGCCTCGATCGAAGAACACGGGCAGCGCCTGGTACAGGCTGCCCACAATCTGGCAGCCCAGTCCAATCTATCCTTCGGAGGCATCGATTTCTCCCTGGCGCCTTTCCCGGAGAGCGAACTTTCGCTGGGCACCGCCCTGGAGCGGCTGGGGGCGCCTGCAGTTGGCCAACATGGTTCCCTGGCGGCAGCGGCGCTGCTGGCCGATATCCTGGACCGCGCCCGCTTCCCGCACGCCGGATTTAGCGGCTTAATGCTGCCGGTTCTGGAGGACGCTACTCTGGCGGCGCGCGCCGCGCAGGGCTCCCTGAGTGTCAAAGACTTGCTGCTGTATTCGGCCGTGTGCGGCACCGGCCTGGACACGCTGCCCCTGCCCGGCGACACCACCCAGGAGCAATTGGCGGGCGTCTTGCTGGACCTGGCGGCACTGGCTCAACGCCTGGACAAGCCGCTGACGGCGCGCCTGATGCCCATCCCGGGTAAAACTGCCGGCGACCCAACGGATTTTGACTTCGCTTATTTTGCCAACAGCCGCGTTATGGCTCTTGAGGCCGCTCCCCTGCAAGGTCCGCTAGCGGGCCAGGGAAGCTTCCACCTGCGGCCGAGAAGCTGACACCGCACAGAATCCAAAACGGCTGGAGTTACTTGCTTTCAGACTCCAGCCGTTACGTTTTAAACTAAATTTCTGGTTAATCCGCGGCCGCGGGGACCTTTTCGCTGCTCTCCGCCACGCAAATAAAGGGGCGCAGGAACTGTCCGGTGTAGGAATAATCCGTCTGGCAAACGTATTCGGGCGTACCTTCCACTACGACCCTACCGCCGCCATCGCCGCCTTCGGGACCCAGGTCGATCAGATGGTCGGCCACTTTAATAATATCGAGATTGTGCTCGATGATGATCACACTGTTTCCGCCATCCACCAGGCGCTGCAGCACTTCGATCAGCTTGTGCACGTCGGCGGCATGCAAGCCCACCGAAGGTTCGTCCAGCACATAGAGAGTCCGGCCGGTGGAGCGCTTGGACAGCTCGCGGGACAACTTCACGCGCTGGGCCTCACCGCCCGACAAGGTCGGCGCCGGCTGCCCAATGCGGATGTAACCCAGCCCTACATCGTGCAGGGTTTGCAGCCGGTTGACCATGGGCTGGAATGCCGAGAATATTTCCAAGGCTTCGTCCACAGTCAGGTCGAGCACATCCGAGATGTTGAGCCCTTTGAAACGCACCTGCAGCGTTTCCCGGTTGAAACGCGCCCCGTGACACACGTCGCAAGGCACGTAGACATCCGGCAGGAATTGCATCTCGATGCGCAGTTGGCCCTGCCCCTGGCAGGCTTCACAGCGGCCGCCGTGAACGTTGAACGAGAAACGCCCTGGTTTATAGCCGCGCACCTTGCTTTCGGGAAGCTCGGCATATAGCGCGCGAATGTGGTCGAACAGGCCTGTATAGGTACCCGGGTTCGAGCGAGGTGTGCGGCCAATCGGAGACTGGTCGATATTGACGATCTTGTCAAGGTTCTGCATGCCTTCGATGCGGTCGTGATCCCCGGGCAGCGTGTTGGCGCCGTTCAAATAGCGCGCCAGCGCTTTATACAGGATTTCAACCATCAGAGTGGACTTGCCGGAACCGGACACGCCGGTGATGCAGACCAGTTTTCCCAAGGGGACCCGCACGTCGATATCCTTCAGGTTGTTCTCCCGCGCGCCGATGATGCGCAAGGAATTTCCGTTGCCGTTACGGCGCTTCTCTGGGATCGGCACCCGTTTTCGCCCGGACAGATAGTCGCCGGTCAGCGATTCGGGATTGTCGATGATGTTCTTAACCGGGCCTTCCGCTACAACCTTGCCGCCATGTTCGCCGGCTCCGGGACCCAGGTCCAGCACCCAATCGGCGGTCATAATGGTCTCGGCGTCGTGCTCGACGATCAGCACCGTGTTGCCCAGGTCGCGCAAGCCCTGCAGGGTATGCAGCAAACGCGTGTTGTCGCGCGGGTGCAGGCCGATGGAGGGCTCGTCCAGCACGTACAGCACACCCATCAAGCGCGAGCCAATCTGGGTCGCCAGGCGAATGCGCTGCGCTTCACCGCCCGAGAGCGAGGCCGCTGAGCGCTGCAAGGTCAGGTAATCCAGTCCGACGTCCACCAGGAAACCCAGGCGCGACTGAATCTCTTTTAAAATACGCTCGGCGATGAACTGCTGGCGCGAATTCAAGGGTGTATCCACGGCAGCCAGCCGCTGAACCCACTGCAGCGTTCTCTGCACCGGCCATTGAGTGACCTCTACGACGTTCTTATCGTCGATGGTCACAGCTAGCGCTTCCCTGCGCAGTCGCGCCCCACCACAGGCTTTGCACACACGCTCGCTCATGAACTCTGAAATCTTGTCGCGCATGTATTCAGAGTTGGTTTCATTGTAGCGTCGCTCCAGGTTGCCGATCACGCCTTCGAAGGGAGTGCTGAAAGTAGCCCGGCGCCCTTCACGATTGCGGTAGCGCACCGTGACTTCCTTGCCTTGGGTGCCGTATAACACTACCTCCAATTTATCCTGCGACAAGTTGCGCACCGGCGCTTCCAGGTCGATTTTATACTTATCGGCGACCGCCTCCAGCGTTTGCCAGTAATAGCCGCCCTCATCGCGCGGGCCGCGCCATTCCGAGGCCAGGATTGCCCCTTCAGCGAACGAAATATCCCGGTCGGGAATGAGTAAATCCGGGTCGATCTCCAACTTGCCGCCCAACCCCTGGCATTCCGGACAGGCGCCGTGCGGCGTGTTGAAGGAGAAGGTGCGCGGTTCGATCTCCGGCAGCACCGAGCCATGCACAGGACAGGCCAGGTGCTCTGAGAAATACAAATCACGAGCATTGTCCGGGTCGCTGAGGTCCGCCACGATCAAGTAACCGTCCCCGAATTTCAAGGCGGTCTCGATGGAATCGGTCAGGCGTGTGCGGAAAGTCTGCTGCTCCTGCGGGTCATCGGAGCGCCGGATGATGATGCGATCGACCACCGCCTCGAT
>Ga0207752_1000246_pt1 | contig 25891 bp, 24 predicted proteins | sample Pon2CUnioCityCA_6_FD_187272 | JGI IMG/M metagenome (GOLD analysis project Ga0207752, IMG submission 187272) | Marine sediment microbial community from Union City, CA, USA - Pond 2C Sediment 2 (SPAdes) | ecosystem: Environmental > Aquatic > Marine > Intertidal zone > Salt pond sediment ... | reverse complement strand
CGGGGAAGCGAGCGCGACAGCGGTGGGCGGCGTGGATGGCCAACGCCGATTTGCCCACGCCGGTGGCCTGACCGACGATGCCCACGGCCGTCCGTCCGCCGGGGCGGAGCAGCCGGTCGAGCGTTTCCAGGAGATCGTCGCGCCCGGTGAAGTCGGGGAGGTCAGGCGGCAGCGTGGACGGCGGAGGGGCCTCATCCGGGGTGGCGGGGTAGACGAGGGTATTATCGACTCTTGCGGCGATGTCTTGTTCGGGCATCGGTCGTTTCTCCGAGGTCTCACGCCTCGACAGTGACGTGTCCCGGTCCGGGCCTGGTCACCCGGCCAATGTGCGCCGCCTGGCGCACACCCCGCGCGCTCAGCGCCGCCAGCAGCGCGTCGACCCGGTCGGCGGCCAGGCTGATAAGCAAGCCCCCCGAGGTCTGCGCGTCGGCCAGGATGAGCTGTTCGACGCGCGACACGCCCGGCGCGAAGGTGACGTGGGGCTCGACGTGGGCCAGGTTATCCAGCGTGCCGCCGGGCACCACGTCGGCCCCGGCGAAGGTGCGGGCAGCGGGCAGCATCGGCACAGCGCGGGCGTCGACGGTGACGTCCACGCCGCTGCCGGCGCTCATCTCGCGCAGGTGGCCGAGCAGCCCGAAGCCGGTGACATCGGTGCAGGCGTGGGCGCCCACTTCGACCATGGCCTCGGCGGCGGCGCGGTTGAGCGTCGCCATCAGCTCGGCGGCCTCCCGGGCGGTGGCCTCGTCGGCCAGGCCGCGCTTGACGGCGGTGGAGATGATGCCCACGCCCAGGGGCTTGGTCAGCACGAGCGCGTCGCCGGCCCGGGCGGTGCTGTTGCGCAGCACGCGCTCGGGGTGGACGATCCCGGTGACGGCCAGGCCGAACTTGGGCTCGGTGTCGTCCACGGTGTGCCCGCCGATGACGCTGACACCTGCCTCGGCCGCCTTATCGAGCGCGCCCCGAAGAATCTGCTCCAACACGCGCAGCGGCAGCCGGTTGGAGGGGAAACCGACGATGTTCAACCCGAACAGCGGCCGGGCGCCCATAGCGTAGACGTCGCTGAGCGAGTTGGCGGCCGAGATGGCGCCGAACCAATAGGGATCGTCAACGATGGGCGTGAAAAAGTCCACGGTCTGGACGATGGCCGTCTCGTCGTCGAGCCGGTAGACGGCCGCGTCGTCGGAGGTCTCGGTCCCAACGAGCACGGCAGGGTCGGCCGGCGGCGGCAGCGCGGCCAGGACCTCCTCCAACGCCTGGGGGCGGAGCTTGCACGCGCAGCCCAGCCCGTGGGTGTAGCGGGTTAGTTTAACCTGGTCCTCGTCGGGCAGCGAGGTCAGGGTGAGCCCTTCCGCCCGGGGTTGGAGCCGGCGCACCGCCTGGGCCACGACATCGACGGCCCGGTCGATCTCCTGGGCGGTCGTGTACCGGCCGACGGAGAAACGCACCGTGCCCATGGCCCAATCGACCGGGACGTCCATCGCCTCCAGGACGGCTGAGACGTCGACCTGGTCAGCGTGACAGGCAGCGCCGGCCGAGGCAGCCACCTGCTCGCCGATCTCGGAAAGCAGCGTGTTGGCCTCGATTCCGCGGAAGCTGACGCTGAGCGTGTTCGGCAGCCGCCTTTCGGGGTGGCCGTTCAGCCGGATCGTCTCCTGGCCCAGCTCGCGCAGGAGCCCCTCGTGAAGCCGATCACGCATGGACCGGAAGTGGGCTACGTTTTTCTCCAGGTCCAGGCCCGCAATCTCGCACGCCCGCCCCAGCCCAACTACCTCGAGCACGTTCTCGGTGCCGGGGCGGCGATTGCTCTCGTGATCCGCGCCGTAGATCAGCTTGGCCAGCCGGACGGTGCTGCGGGCGTAGAGGGCGCCGACGCCCTTGGGCGCATATAGCTTGTGGCCGGCGACGGAGAGCAGATCCACGCCCAGGGCATCGACGTCGACGGGGATCTTGCCCACCGATTGAGCGGCGTCGGTGTGCATCAACGCACCGTGGCGGTGGGCGATCTCGGCCAGCTCGGCGATGGGCTCGATCGTGCCGACCTCGTTGTTGGCGTGCATCACCGTCACCAACAGGGTGTGGGGCGTGAGGGCCTGTTCCAGGTCAGCGGGGTCGACCAGCCCAAACCCGTCGACCGGCAGGACGGTGACGCGGAAACCCTGGGTCTCGAGCCAGCGGCAGACCTCGATGACGGCCGGGTGCTCGATCGCCGAGGTGATGACGTGGTTCCCCCGCTGACGATACGCCCGGGCCACACCGCGGATGGCGTAGTTGTTGCTCTCGGTGCCTCCACTGGTGAAGACGATCTCAGCAGGCTGGCAGCCCAAGAGCGCGGCTACCTGGGCGCGGGCAGCCTCAATGGCCCGCTTGGTCGCGACCCCGTAGGGGTGGCTGCTGGAGGGGTTGCCAAAGTGCTCGTACAGGTAGGGCGCCATCGTCTCGGCGACCTCGCGGGCGATGGGCGTCGTGGCGTTATAGTCGAGATAGATGGGGTCCATGTCGGTTCGACCTTTGAGGCACCAGATGCACCGCTTTCATCACGAGTTCGAGCGCTCTAGGTTTGCAGTGCGCGCTGAAGCACACCATCCGGCGATGAATCGCCGACTACGAACAAAGGATACCCTCGTCGAGCTACTCCGCCTCACACAGGGCTTTCATGTTTTCGAGCGTCTGATCGGCGGAACGCTCCTGCGTGCGCTCGACGACCAGGCGGTTGGCGATCTTGCCCAGCGCCTTCCCGGGCACGGTGTACTCCATATCCACCGTCACCTCGGTGTCGCCGCCCTTCGGCGTGTAGGTCCAGGTCTGCTCGCCCGCCAGCGGCCCGATGATCTTGCCCTTCCACCGGGCTCCCTCGGGGCTGAAGTGATCCTCCAGCACCTCGACGGTGACCGGGAATCGCACACCGGCCATCGTGTAGCCAAACTCGGCAACGGTGCCCACTTCACCCTCGCCGGTGAGCTGGTCGATGTCGCTCATGCCGACGAACCAGTCGGGCCAGCGGTCGGGGTCTCGCGCGACCGCGTACACTTTCTCTATCGGTGCGTGGATGAGGGTGCTTTTCTTGATCTGAGCCATCGTATTGCTCCTTTCCCGTGATCTGAACCTCCCCTTGGACAGCCCGATCAAACAAAGCGCCCGCTGCAGCGATACGACGAGGCGTTCGACATGCTCAACTGCGTTGAGCCGCTCACGGCAGGCCTTGACGGTGGGCGGGCTGTGGGGCACTTCGATGGTCTCCACCAAGGCGCGCTCATAGGGCCTCGGCTGTCGGCTACAGCTCGTGTCAGCCGTGAGGCGCTCGTGTTGGCCGGGCACGTGTAGTATATGGTAACTGTGCGCAAAAGTCAAAACATCACTCTGCGACCAACTGCGGACGAACGTCCCAGAGGTGTTCAGCCTCCTCGGGGACGGGAGTTTCTCGGGAGAGGAAGCGACGTTCTATGACCCGCGATATGGCGACGATGGCCTGCGCCTCCTGCGGCGTGAGATCAATCCAGGCGATCTGGGGGCAGTTCGTCCCATCAAAGACGAACTGGGCCATTGCCTTGACGAACGGTCCCCGCAGCTCAGGGAAGAGCCGGTAGTCGATCACGTTGACATCCTTTAGTTCCACAATTGTCCCCCTTGTCCTTTTGTCCAAGACCTGTTCACGATTCACGTAACCCGGCGAAGACCGGCACAGCCGCAAGCACTTGCAGGCTCGATTGTCAGAGAAGGACCACCGGCCTTGAGTCGCCAGGTTCCTCCAGGAGCGGGATTATGCGCGCTCGACGATTGCCCGATTCAGCACCCTCACGATGTGTGCGACGTACGTGCGGTCTTCCGACATCACGGCGTCGACCTTGCCGTAAGGGGTATAGACGCGGACGAAGAACTTGTCCCGAGCAGATGCCAGCCAGACGAGGCCAGCCGCAAAGGCAGCGAAGACGAAAACCGCACTGTAAGCAATGTCAAGCAGTTCGTACGGACTGTTGAACAGAATGAGGCTCATCGCCAGTCCCATGACGCTGCTGACGACGAGCAGCAAAGCCGGAACCAGTCTGTTGGCCTTGTGCTGCACCATTGCCGCATACGTGATGTGTGCCATTGAGTAGGCCTCGCTCCCAAGCACTGCACGGGCGTTTGTAATGGTGACCGCGCCATCCGAGTAGTGTGTGACCTCTTTCATCTCATCATGTCTCCTTCATCATCGCGCGCTCCGTGAGAGCCATTGGCCGACCAGGCGCCCGGCCGGCGCCACAGCAGCAATGTACACCATGTCTCTCCCGGTTTGGGTTACAGCTCCGTTACGGGTAAATTTCGCCTGCGAGTGATCGCTGCACCCACTACCTGGCTCACCTCCAAGGTTGAACATGGTACGTAGCCGACGACCGACAGCGCAACGGTCACGGCCCCCTCGGGGTTGAGGAGGCCGTGGCCCGCGAATAAGGAGGAGAGTATGGAGACAGTCCTTGATGTCGATTTTGTCCGAAGCCACCCGTTCCAACATCGTCATTATTGTAGCACAGGCAGGTAAAAACGAGGTGACGGGTGGATCAAGAACCTGTTGCAGATGCGGGTCAGTACCCCGATATCTTTCCGGTCACGTGCTCGATTTCGACCTTCACGACCGTTGTCTTTATGAGCGTGGCCTCGGGGTAGGCGCGGGGCTCACCGCCGTAGTGGGCCACGATCAGGTCCAGGGCACGCTTCTTCTCGACAGGATCTTCGACGAGCGAGGCTTTCCCAAACCCAACGACGCTGCGGTACCTCATGTCCCAGGCGCAGGCATCCTCACCCCGGACGATCTCTTGATCGACGTCGAACTCGCAGCAGACGGCGTCGTTTCTCCCCAGGATCTCCAACTTGCGGCCCCGGGGCGCGGAGTGGAAATACAGGGTGTCGTCCTGGTAGCCAAAACAGACGGGAACGACGTACGGCTGGCCATCATCGGAGAAGGCGATCCGGCAGACGGAGGCGCTGCGGATGATGGATTCGATGGTGTTCTTGTCGGTGGTGGTTCTCTTCATTGCTGGAATCTCCTCGCTGCCCACTTGCGTGATGAGTAATGCGTGAAACGTGATGCGTGAAACGTGAAACGTGATGCGTGATACTTGGTCGGCGGTCGTGTTACACGTTGTCGATTGGGACGGGCTCTACAGGGTCGGGCAGGTCGAAGCCGAACACGCGCGAGTAGAAGTACAGCTCGGCGTCGAGCGCACGCTTGATGTTTTCGGCGCGGCGGAAGCCGTGCTGCTCGCCCTCAAACGGGACGTAGGCAACGGGCAGCCCCTTGGCGCGCAGCGCCTCGACCATCAGCTCGGCCTGGTTGGGCGGGACGACCTGGTCCTCCAGTCCCTGGAAGAAGATCACGGGGCACGAGAGACGATCGGCGAAGTGAATCGGCGAGCGCTCCCGGTACAGGTCCTCCCGCTGGGGATAGGGACCGATCAAGCGTTCCAGGTAGCGCGACTCGAATTTGTGCGTCTCATGGGCAAACGCCTCCAGGTCGCTGAGGCCATAGTAGCTGGCGCCAGCCCCGAACACGTCGCGGAAGATGAGCGCGCACAGCGTCGTGTAGCCCCCAGCGCTTCCGCCGCGGACGATCAGTCGCCGGCCGTCGACCTGGCCGCGCTCGGCCAGGTAGCGCGCGCCGTTGGCGCAGTCGTCCACGTCGACGACGCCCCACTGGCCCTCCAGCCGCCGGCGGTACGCCCGACCGTAGCCGGTGCTGCCGCCATAGTTCACGTCGAGGACGGCGATCCCTCGGCTGGTCCAATATTGAATCGACAGGCTCAGCGTGCTGTCAGTGGCCGACGTCGGTCCCCCATGGCTGATGACGAGCAGCGGCGGGCGTTCGTCTGCCGGGGCGGTGTAGTCCCGGTTTTTCGGGGGGTAGAAGAGCGCGTGGGCCGTCAGCCCATGCGCGGTCGGGAACTCGATCGCCCGCGGGGACGATAGATAGCCCGGGTCGACGGTGACCGGGCTGGTGCGACGCAGCACGTCGAGCTGACCGGTGGCGAGGTCGAGTCGGACGACGGACTCCGGCTCGGTCGGCGCCCCACCCAGGAACACGACGCAACCAGGGGCTGCCCGGACCTGGTCGATGGTCGAGTAAGGGGTTTCAATCGGAGCCAGCTCGCACGTTTTCGTGTCCAGGCTGGCCAGGTGCCACGTCCCTTGCCGGGTGTAGGCGCAGATGATGCGGTCAGGCGACTCGAACGCGTAGGTAGACATGCCAAAAAGCCACTGGGGCTTGCCGAACTCGGCCTCCATTTCGACCAGGGGCTCGGCCTGCCCGTCGCGCCAGCGGTACAGGTTCCACCAGCCTGTCCGGTCGGATACGAAGTACAGGATGCCTTCCGGCGACCACTCCGGCTGGAAGATGGATTCGTCCACCCCACCCGCGATGCGCACGGCTTGACCCAGCGAGCCATCGGCCTGCAGTTCGCCGACCCACAGCTCCGTCCCGTCCCACGGCATATTCGGATGGTTCCAGGTCAGCCACGCCAGTCGTGAGCCATCGGGACTGAGGCGCGGCGAGGCATAGAAGTCGTTCCCGGAGACGAGCACGCGCGGGGGCTCGTCGCCGTCGAGATCCAGCCATACCAGCGCGTTGACCGCCTCGCGCCCGGCGACGGTGTGGTCCTCGCGGACGCAGATCATGCGACCCCGGCGGCGGTCGACGACGCCGTCGGCGTAGCGCCAGTCGCCGTGGGGCGTGATCGGCCGTGGCTCTTCGCCGGGGTCCTGGCGGTAGATGCGCTGGTCGTCCCAGTTCGAGAAGTAGACGCTGCCATCGCTGGCGACGGTGAACGCGCCGCCGCCGTACTCGTGCACCTGCGTCCGGGCGTTGAACGGGTGCGGCGTGACGTCGACTGCCGGCCCGTCGGGGGACCGGCGAACGACGACGTACCGGCCGCCCTCGGTGGGCCGCATCTCGCTCCAGACGACGTCCGCGCCGTCGAGCACGAGCTGCCTCAGCTCAATGCTCTCAGCGACGATCAGGTCCGAGGTGATGGGCGATTTCCACGACCCGTATGATGCTACTATTGGTTTGGACACGGATCTACTCCTCTTTGATGGGATTGAACGTGACACCCTCGCCTATGAAATCCGGCCCCATGAAATCCGCATTCGCCGCCAGGAGTTCGTCGAGCATGGGCGCAACCGTCGTGGGGTCGTGCACGAGCGGATCGGTCGCCAGCGCGGCCAGTGCGGGCGCGCGCCGACCGGTGAGCGCAGCCTCGACGATCAGCTCCTGCCGGGCGACGTGGGAAGCAATGGCGGCGTAGGCCGGGTGCGGCAGCGGGCCGACGGCCAGCGGCCGGTTGAGTGCCACGTCGGTGACGAGTTTCGGCGTCCACTGAACGCTGCCGCCGCCGATGAAGGCAATCTTCATCGTTACGGTCTCCTCGTTGAAGCTCGCTTGCTCAGACCCTTACATTACACCAGTGGACGATTTTGTGCAAGCCACTTGTCTCTGGAGATTGCCTATATCTCCGAAGACCTCCGAGGTTTAGTCCCATGCAGACACAAAAGATCGCATTTCGCCTATAGCTGCCGATTTTCTGACGCCTGGATCGTCGAAAACCTCGGAGGTCTACAAGGCGGTTTCTCCGGCGAAAATGTGCCAGTGAGAGCAGTTTTTTGAGCCCGAAATAGGCCATTTGGAGACCTCCGAGGTCTTGACTGATGCGCCCCAAGGGGGCAAGGGCAGCCGCCGTCCGGCCGGAGGAATGTGTCAGCAGAAGAAGTTATTCCTTTACTTCAGCCTACGTCGGCAACGGGCACCCGCTCCCGGACGAGTTTTCGCACGTCCTCTGGGCCGTCCAGCTCGAGCGCAGCCAGGGCCACCTCTCGCGCTTCATCCAACGTGAGGGCACGGATGATCTGTTTAGCCAGAGGAATGGCGGGGGGGTTCATGCTGAATTCATCCAGCCCCAGGCCCAGCAGAACAGGAATCGCCAACGGCTCGCCCGCCAGTTCACCGCACAGTCCCACCCATTTATCCTTCCCGTGGGCAGCCGCGATGACGTCGCGCACCAGGCGTAGCACTGCAGGCTGAAACCCATTTGCCATAGGGGCCACGTCAGCGTTGGTGCGATCAGCTGCCAGTGTGTACTGGCTCAGGTCGTTGGTTCCAATGGAGAAGAAATCTACCTCGGTCGCCAGACGGTCGGCCATCAGCGCGGCGGCGGGCACTTCGATCATAATCCCCACCTCGGTCTTCTCCGCCACCGACCGTCCTTCGGCCAGCAGTTCGGCGCGGCATTCTTCCAGGACAGCCCGCGCTTCCCGTACCTCGGCCACTGTCGCCACCATCGGGAACATCACCTTGAGGTTGCGCCCGGCTCCGGCCCGCAAGGCAGCTCGCAGTTGGGGCCTGAACAGTTCAGGCCGCGACAGGCTCAGCCGGATCGCCCGCACGCCCAGGAAGGGATTCATCTCGCCGGGCAGGTTCATGTAGGGCAGATGCTTGTCTCCCCCGATGTCCAAGGTGCGCAGGATGACAGGTCGGTCGCCAAACACGTCCACGATGGCCCGATAGGCCCGGTACTGCTCGTCCTCATCGGGCAAGTGTGTGCGCTCGAGGTAGAGGAACTCAGTGCGCAGGAGGCCCACCCCTTCCGCTCCGGCCTGCAGCGCCACCTGCGCTCCCTCTACGTTGCCGATGTTGGCGACCACCTCGACACGGTGACCGTCGCGGGTGATGGGAGGCTCTGGGGCTTGCCGGCAGGCTCGGGCAAGTACCCGAGCAGTGGCCGCCTGCCGCGATCGAGATTTCGCCACCGTCCCCCCGTCCGGCGCCACCAACAGCGTCCCGTCGCTACCATTCAGCACCAACTTCATATCGTCGGGGATCTCCAAGACGTCCGGACCGACTCCGACGACGGCCGGCAGCCCCAACCCGCGGGCCAGTATGGCGGTGTGTGAAGTCGCACCACCCTCGGCTGTGCAGAAGCCTATCACCAACGACTTATCCAACAGCACCGTGTCGGAGGGGGTCAGGTCACGGGCCAGGACGATGGAAGGAGCAGTGAGTCCTTCGGTGGGCGATTCGGCCGCGCCAAGGAGGATGCGCAGGACGCGGTTGGCAACGTCACGCACGTCGGCGGCGCGAGCCCGAAGGTGTTCGTTGTCCAGCGATTCCAGCATCCGCGCGTAGGCCTCGGCGGCGCCGCTCAGCGCCGCCTCGACGTTGAGGCCCTCCTCCACGATGGCTGCCCGGACAGTCCCCAATAGTTCAGGGTCCTCCAGCATGAGGGCGTGAGCCTGAAAAATGGCGGCCTGCTCGGTCCCCGACTCCTCCTCGGCCTTGGCGTACACGACGGCCAGTTGCGCACGGGCCGTCTCCAGCGCGGCCTCAAACCGGGCAAATTCGGCTGTAGGATCCTCCACCGTGCGGCGCTCGAAATCCAGATCGGGCCGCCGAAAGCGAAAGGCCGGCCCGATGGCAATCCCAGTCGATGCAGCGATACCCCGCAGCGTCCTCATCTTCACTCAACCATGGCATCAAAAAGCCTTACCACAACCTCGTGCCGGTCCTGCATCAAAGACCGAAACACTGACCAGGTCACTTCTCTGGTTTCAGAATCTTCACCTCAATCTCGCACAAATCGCGGAACTTCTCAGCATCTTTGCGGGATCCTACGATGCTTCCCCAGTGCATCGGTATCGCTGCTCTCGGTTTGATCGTGTTGGCGGCCTGCGCCGCTTCGACGGCGTCCATCGTATAGGTGCCGCCCACGGGCAACAAGGCGATGTCCGCCTCTATCTGGTCCATCTCCGGGATAAGATCCGTGTCGCCAGCGTGGTAGACGCGAAAGCCCTCGGCTGTGGTGATGACGTAGCCCACCCCACCCGCTTCTTTCGGGTGAAACTGCTTATCCAGGTTATACGCCGGCACGACATCAACGGTCGTCCCTTTTATCGTCAGGGTGTCACCCGGTTTCACCACCCTTACATCACCCTGAAACCTGGATGCACAGGCCTCTGGGGCTACGATAACGGTGGAGCCCTTACGCAGCCACTTGACGTCGTCGGGTGAACAGTGATCGTAATGATCGTGGGTGATCAAGATGATGTCCCCCACCTCGGGAAATTTCAACTGATACGGATCGACGTATATCACCCGCCTCCCCGTGATCTTGAAACCAGCGTGCCCCAGCCAATGTATGTTCTTCAGCATAGCTGATGTAGATCTATACACGGACCTGCCTCCCTGTCATCTAGTTCTCAACAGCCAAGCTGCCGATGCCCTGTGTCGCCCTCGGCTTCCCGACTTGCGGATCCCTACTCTACACCACTCTGGAAGACCACCGCACCCCCAACCACAGTCAGGTAAACGCGCATCTTCTCATCAATCACGACCAAATCTGCATCTTTCCCCGGCTCAATGCTGCCTTTATGATCATCCACACCGACGACCCTGGCCGGGTTCAAAGTAGCCATCCTGACTGCGTCCAGAACCGAGACCCCTACCAGATCGATCAGGTTATAGATATTGTGGTTGAGGGGCCACTCGCTGCCAGCCATCGTTCCATCCACTCCCGGCGTGGAATCCTGCAAACGGCTGATCCCGTCTTTCTTAATGACCTGGCGCCCGAACATCTCGTAGATCCCATCAGGCAGACCAGCCAACGGGGTGCTGTCGGTGATGACGGCTACTTTGTCAACGCCTTTGCAACGGACCAGGATATCCATGGCCACAGGGGATACGTGATAGCCATCAGCAATCAATTCCCCCGTCACCTGGTCGCAGGTGAGGACACCACCAAGCACTCCCGGTCTGCGATGATGCATCCCGCTCATCACGTTATACGTGTGCGTTGCGTGCCGGATACCCGCCTCTACCCCCCTCATAAACTGCTCATACGTGGCCTTTGTGTGAGCCACCGCCGGGACCACGCCAACGCGGCGCATCTCGCGGATGAGGTCGAGTGCTCCGTCCAGCTCAGGTGCAATCCCCATCAGCTTGAGATTACCCTCGGCCGCCTCCACGAACTGCGTGAACTCTGCAATAGACGGCATTCGCAGGTGCTCGTCCACCTCCGCGTGTCCTTTCAGACGTTTTGGAGCCAGGAAGGGCCCTTCCATGTGGATGCCAATGATATCGGCGCCGCCGGTTCCTTCCTTCTTCGCAGTCACGATGCCCCCAAGGCTCTGTAGATCGTTGACTGTGGGGAGCCAACCGGTGGTGCCTGTCTCCACCAGATATTGGCCTATCTTCTTTACCGCCTCAGCGCCCTCCGCGGCAGAGGTTCCAACTGCACCATGGTGGTGCACGTCAATGAACCCCGGCGCCACGATCCTGTCTCCCACGTCTATCACCTGAGCGTCTTCAGGTATAGACAGATGGGCCTGTCGACCGGCGGCCACAATTGTACGTCCTTCGATCAGGACAACTGCGTCTCGCAGGTCCTGTAAAGGGGTGATGACCCTATGCGCCTTGATGGCAAGCCGTCCGAAATTCACCACTTGTCCCTCCCAAGCCATACGTAAACATCAGCTTCCCCAACCAGCGGCGAGAAGGCGGGGTACGCCTCAGCAAAGGCCACCTGCGTGTGGTATGGATCAACCACCACTGGCAGATGCCTGAGCCACCGAAGGGCAGCCCTGCCGTGATAGGGCTATGATCGTGTTCGCCCGATGCCCAACGTGACACCGTCGAGTGCGCCCCCTGAACCGGTCAACTCACACGATCAACGCGCTCCACTCCAACGATCAATCAGCTCCCAAACATCATGGGCTGATGAAGCCTGCTTCAGACGCTCCAAGACGTCTGAGTCGCCCAGTAGCCTGGCCAACTCAGCCAGGGCTTCCGTATGAGCTTCATTATTGGGTGTTCCAAACGCAACCACTAATTCGACCGGGTCGTTGTACCTGTTCCCAAAATCTACCGGAGTCGCGAGGGTCAACAGGCTCATACAGGCCTCCTTGACGCCTTGCTCCGGTCGAGCATGCGGCAAAGCAATGCCTGGGGCAATTACGATGTAGGGCCCGATTTCCTGAACCATTTGAATCATGGCTTCAACATAGCGAGGCTCTACCGCTCCGAGCTTCACCAACAGATCGCCAGCCTTCTGTACCGCTTCCTGCCAATCGCGCACACTCAGTCCCAGCGCTATGGCCTCCTTACGCAGCATCTTCGATAACGCTGACGTCGGTGGCTCCCGCCCTGACGTTGCAATGTCGGTAGGAGATCCACGTTTATCAGGGATGTTGGGGGAAGCTTCCATCACATGTGCCTCATTTGACTCCAGAGTTTCTCTCTGATCTTGCCCAACACCTTTTCGTTATACTCCCGCCCACCCTCAAGGTTGCCACTGAAGGCTACCGGCGGGGTCTCTCCCCGGTCCAGCAGATTCTTCGCCACTTGCACCACGATGGCGTTGAGGATCAGCGCGCCCATCACCGTAGATCCAGGACCTACCTGCGGGGGCAATCCCTCTAGCTTGACCAGCGCGTCCCCAGCCGGACATCCGGTATCCAACACCAGATCCGCGGCCTCAAAAAGACGCTTACCCGAGGGATCGTTGGAGGAAACACTCGTCGAATGCGGCAGGGAGGTAAGGGCAATGATCGTCGCCCCTCTCTTCTTGCCCTCCAACGCCATTCCTACCGGTGCGGGATTTCTACCCGAGTTGGAGATTACGATCATCACGTCGCCAGGACCAATATCGTAGTCTCGAATTACGATCTCGGCATATCCGGGCAATCGCTCGAAGCCACTCTGTCGGCGCGCCCCCGATCCGAAGTCCAGGCCAGGGTCGAGAATGGCCTGTATATTTGCCAGTCCACCGGCGCGCACGAAGCACTCGCACGCTAAGAGGTTAGAATGACCAGCGCCAAACAGATACACCAATCGATCCTTCACCACGGAGTCAGCGATCAACTCCGCCGCACGCCGAATATTGGTCATCTGTGTCTGTTCAACCCTCTCTATTCGCTTTTTGATCTCTAAGATGTATTGTTCTGCGCTCATTGAAACTCTTTCCCTTCTGCTTTAACCAGTGAGGGTCTCGCATGTGCTTTGTGTGGTGTTCAGGGACAATGGTGGGCTCAGTCGCCCGCGTTGATGCTTCGGTACCATGCGAGACCCTCAGAGTGAGTGAGCTACCGCTCCTCGGAGACGATAGCTCACTCGAACTGCAAACCCAGACTGCAGAGAGCGCCGCCGGCGCTACCCCCCGATCAGGCTCGAGAGCTGAACGAGGATCCAGTTCATGATATGGACGTCTGGGTCATCCCTCATCGCGTAGTAGGGGACCGATGGGTACAAGGCACTGCCAACGATAAGCTGTCCGAAGGCAAGCAGTGTCCCACAGATGGCTCCACCCAACAGGGCTCCCTTCCACCCACCCGTGCTATTCCCGTACACGCCACCGGCTCCGCCGGGGAAGAAGAGCATAATCATCGGCGGGATGACAACGCCCCATCCAGCCGCCCCAAATATGAACATCCACACCAGGAAGCTTGCGAAGGCACCTATGAAGCCAAGGAGGACCGCCGTCGGAGCATAGGGGAAGACGATGGGGCAGTCCAAGGCAGGCTTGGCGCCGGGCACCAGGCTCTTCGCGATCCCTCTGAAGGCAGGCACGAGCTCCCCGATGATCATGCGCACGCCGTAGAGCATAACCGAGATACCTGCGCCAAACGTGAGGCCCTGCACCAGGGCCCAGACGATGTAGTTGGTGCCGCCGCTCAGCTCGCTCGCCGCCGCGGGCCCCGCGACAAGGGCCACGATAACCGTCACCAGCCCCAGCACGAGGCCCAGGGACACAACGGTATCCTTGAAGAACTCGAGCGACTCCGGTAGATCGATCTCCTCTGCGCTCTCCTCCGGCGTTCCCACGAACTTGCCCAGCTTCGCCGCCAGCCAGCAGTTGAACGATGAGGTGTGGCCGTAGGCCAGTTCGTCTGTTCCTGTCACCTTCTGCATCATCTTCTGCATATAGGCCGGCTGAAGTGTCCAGTACACTCCGCAGATGACGCCAGTGACGACGATCAGGAATGTGGGGCTGACAGTCGGCCACCCTGCCAGTATCGCCACGAAGATGTTCTCAGCGAGGAAGATCATCAAGTGACCGGTGAGGTAGATATACTTGAAGGGGGTGATCCGGGCCAGAATGAGATTGATGACAAAACCGAGGGCCACCGCGATTGTGGCATAACCACCCCAGGTCTGCAAGAACTCCGTGAAACCTATGCCCCCCGCTTCGGCTGCTGGCGCCACCAGGCCAAACGCCTCTTGGATGAGCGGCGAAAGGGTTGAGGCCAGGACACCGACGACGATACCCGCGCCGCCGACGATGATCAGATAGCCGACCGTGGTCTTGACCCCCCCGGCGAGAACAGTGGCGAAGGGCTTTCTCTGGAGGATCAATCCAAGTGCAGCAATCAGCCCGACCAATAGCGCTGGCTGACCGACGATGTCCTTCATGATTAGGTCTACCACATACTTCAGGATATCCATTATTCCCTCCTTGTTCTATGGCATATTCGATTAACCTGAGGACAATTTGCAGAACACGCCAGATTCTTAGATGCTCACCTCCTTTTTTTCAACGAGATTTCTTGGGAAGCTGTGCAGAAACCCGTACAGTGGGAGGAACGGTCACTCCTCCAGGAACCCTAATCCCTCCAGAACTCCAGTCAGGGCTTGCTTGATCTCCGCCTTATCTGTGAAGCTCTTGATGGGCACAACCGCCGCGCTGCTTCCCTCGCAGACACTGTGGAATTCAGGGGCACACATGACGATGTCCGCGTTGGTTCCTCGGGCCTCACTGGCCTGTCCTGCCGAGACTCTGTAGCGAAGACCGAGCTCCTCTAACACATCCTCCGTATACATGCGAAGAATGAGACTGCTGCCGCTTCCCACCCCACACACGGTGAGGATATTCACCCTCTTCTTCTTTGCCACTTTTCACCCCCTGCTGAGATCGCTGATGAAGCGCTTGACTCACGGAATACTCTCCGCTTCTGGGATCGCCAACACCCAGATACCCGCTAGCCTGGCCAATGCGACTGTCGAAGAAAATTGGGGCTATATGTACGTAAACTATACCATGAAATCACACCTCCTTGTCAACGTTCTTGAGCACAGAATGTGCTCGTTTCCATAAGACACCATTATGATAAATATTTACTATCTCGCGTCAGACTGCCCTACCTTTCCCGAGGAGTGGAGGGCTCGACCTTTGGGGTAACGTGGACACAATCTCCAATATCTCGCTCTTTGCGGCCGCCTCCCTGATCCCATCTACTCTCGCTTGATCGCCCAATAGCTCGGCCAACTGCGCCAGCGCTTTCAGATGAGAATGATTGCCTACAGCCCCAAAAGCGATGGCCAGGCCAACGGGGTCATTGTGCCGGTGCCCAAACTCGACAGCCCGCTGCGTCGTCACCAGGCTCATACACAGCCGCCTTACCCCATCCTGGGGACGGGCGTGGAGCAGGACAACCCCTGGCCGGATGACCGCATATGGACCGTACCTCGCGATGATCTCTTTCATCGCCTCGATGTAGCGGGGTTCTATTGCTCCGACGGCGAGCAATAGGGAACCCGCTTCATCGACCACCTCCTGCCAGTCGCGGGCAGCTACCCTGAGACCGATCGTCTCAGCAGTGATCAGACTGGCCAAGGGGGGGCCCTCTACCTCGTCGGTGCTACCGATCGCTTTCGAAATATGGGCTCCTATGTTTAGAACCTTTCTGATCCTGGCCTTGTCCCTGGCGTCGAGTAGCGGGCTAACCACCACGATAGGAAGCCCCGCGATTCGCATGGGTATTGTGGAGATCATGGCGTCCACGTCACCCCGAAACGTATGTCTCCTACACACCTCTGAGGCAGACATTACCTCCATGACTTCGATCTCGGGCAGTTCAGATTGAATCCTGGAGACCAAAAACCATGCCGTGGCGACTCCCTCGCCACAGACGACCAGCACCCTTCTCTTCACGCCAGAGGAGGGACGAAGACGCTCCATGGCCGCTCCAAGATGCATAGCGATGTAGCCTACCTCTTCCTCCGGGATTCCGACACCTAACTTCGCCTCAAGGACCTCGCTGCTTCTTTGAGCGACCTTGACGACATAGGGGTACCGCCTCCTTATGTCCTCCAGCAAAGGGTTTCTAATAGGAAGGTTAAATCGAAGCCGACAGAGAACCGGCTCTAGATGAAATGCCAGACTACGGATCAACTGTTGGTCGACTCTCAGGCACGGATGCAAATACATCGAAGCCCTGACAAGCAGAGCGTCAACAAGCTCCAGGACCTCCGATCGGAGCCTATCCGCTTCACTCTCCCCCGTGATGTCTGATATGGACCGTCTAGACTTGGCACCCAGTAGCTGCATGGAAATATGGGCCACCTCCGACCTGGCAGGGAGGATTCGAAAGCGTTCGGCAATCTGTTCGACCGCTGTCTGAGCTACCTCGAACTCTCTCAGATCCCTCAACCTCTCCACAAGCCCGGGTGGAAGCCCGACGATCTTGCCCTGGCCAACGCGGTCTATTAGAATAGCCAGATGCAACACGACCGAGACGTAGGAATTGTCAGCGAATTCGAGGGACAATCTGCTTTCTACTGAGTCAACCAATCTACTGCAATAGGTCAACTCCAGACCATCGAGAAATGCACGCAAGATATGCAAGAGCCCAGCCTTGCCCCTCATCTGCAACTTGAAGGCCGCTGTAGAACCACCACATAGCGCCAATAAAGGCATCTCGCCCACGGTGTCCAACAGGAAACCGACGACAGTCTCCCGCCAATGCCGCTCCTCGGCGACGACCCTGAAACCGAAACCCGGCCGCCTGACCAGAGAGATATTGTGCTTCTGGAGCCAAGCCTCGGCTTGATCCATATCCTTCAGCACCGTAGGGCGCGAGACACCCAGGCGAGGTTCAAGCTGTTTGACAATCAGCGGCTGCTCGCTCATCAGCAGGGAAAAGACCAGGACGTACATTCGCTCCCAAGGCGACAGCAGCAGAGCATAGTCGTTGAGACGTTCTAGTTCCTCGACGAGTTCTGTCTTCACGCCAGCCGGCGCATCGACGAAGGTCCCATAACCGGGCTTCCTGATCAAACAGATGTCCTTGCCCTGAAGCCAGGTCTCAATATCGTGAAGAGTGTACCGTACCATGCTGGGCGTAATATCCAGCCGTGCTGCGATCTCCACCGAAGTCAGATGGGACTGCGACTGGAGAAGTAGCATAAGTATGTCTCGACAGCGAGTGTTCAAGGTGACCATCACCGAGCCCTCCTGGGGCTGTCACGCATCAGCGCTGGCCCGAATGACAGCGAAATCGCCTAACACCGGACTACCCCTCGCGATAGCGTGCACAACGAACGGCTGCCCGGCGGCCATCGCGAGGACAACCCGGCAGGCGGCGATGCCGTGCAGTCTCTTCATCATCCCTCCCCAAAGTCGCCCTCGACCAGGCTTCTCAGCGCTTCCAGGGCCTGATCAGCGTCCCGTCCCTGCGCCTGAATGGTAATCACCGCCCCCTGGCCTGCGCCCAGCGCCAAGACATTCAGAATGCTCTTGGCATTCGCTTCTCGCTTGTCAAACGCAACCTTTATATCAGATTTGAACTGCGCCGCAGTCTCGACGAACAGCGCAGCAGGTCGCGCGTGCAAACCCGCTGCGTGGTGAATAGTAAGTGTGACTTCTGGCATGGGTGCGCTCCTATCGCTACAGGCTGCTGTAGACCGCCTCGCCCCTGACCAGGGTCATGTAGACATTGACGTCCTCGTCAATCACCGCCAGGTTGGCGTCCTTCCCGACAGCGATGCTCCCCAGACGATCGGCGAAACCCATCGCCCGCGCCGGGTTCAGGGAAGCCATCTTCACCGCCTCCACCAGCGACACACCCACCTCCCGGTTGACGTTGCGCACGCACCGGTTCAGCGTCGCCGTGCTTCCCGCCAGCGTCCCATCCGGCAACGTGGAGCGTCCGTCTTTGACAATGCGCGTCCTTCCCCCAATCTCGTACGTCCCATCGGGCAAGCCGGCCGCTGCATTAGCGTCTGTGATGAGCACGACTCGGCCTGTGCCCAGGCAGCGTATCAGCATCTTCATCGCCCCAGGATGCACGTGGATCGTGTCCGCGATCAACTCTGCCGTCACTTCGTCAGATGCCATCACTGCGCCAATTACCCCCGGCTCTCGATGATGAAAACCTCGCTGCGCATTGAAGGTGTGGGTCACGTGCGTGAAATTGCCCCTCAAACCGGCACCGGTCGTCTCGTAATCGGCGTTGGTGTGCCCCAGCGAAACCACCACCCCCGCCCCCCGGAACAGCGCAGCCACCTCCCCGGCACCGGGCAGCTCTGGCGCCAGGCTGACCTGGCGGATCCATCCCCGACCAGCCTCCAGCACGGCTTCCGCTTCCTCCACGGCCGGCTGTCGCAGCCAGGCGGAGTCGAAAGCACCCTTCTTCTCACAGTTCAGAAACGGCCCTTCCAGGTGGAGACCCAGCGCCTCCGCTCCTCCCACTCCGGCGTCCAGCGCATCGGCAAAGAAGCCGACCAACTCCGTCAGCGACTGGGCATTGGGCGCCGCGATTGAGCAGAGAAACCCTGTCACCCCTGTGCTCGTCACCCACTCCGAGTACGTCTCCAGATTTCTGGAGACGTCAGCTCCCGAGTCCAGGTCGGCATAGAAGTTGACGCCATGCCCGCCGTGCACGTGGACGTCAACGAAACCTGGAACCACCATGCGGCCTCGTATATCCATGCGCTTCCCATCCACACGCGGAGCATTCTCCATAGAGCCTACATAGGTAATCTGTCCTTCCTCAGAAACCACGACCGACGCATCCTCAAGGATCTCTGTTGGCGTGAAGACTCTGGCATAGTACAGTACCATAGACATGATCCACCTCCCTACCATCCAACTGTCGAAACCGGTCGACGCTCAGACTACTCACTCATTCTACATCGGCGCTTGCCCAAATCCGCTCACACTCCGTCTCATTGGCTGAAGCACAAGAAGAGCGCCCCCGTCTGTTTCCTCGTCGACCGGATCGAGCAGCGCTCCGCTGCGCCAGACTTATGGAAGATGCAGCGCAAGAGGACGCCCCATCAATCCGGTGAACGCTGGCCACGATGGCCGATAGATACGGCTATGCCCGCCAGCGCGAGCGCCAATACACCGGCGAGGACCCACGCCCGGCCAGGCGAAGCAGCGAGCCCCAGTAGGGGGATGGGCGTGGGCGACGGGGTGAGGGTGGGTGTCGAAGTCGGAGGTGGGGTCGGGGTGTGGGTTGGGGTCTGGGTCGGCGTGGGGGTTTCGGTTGGCGTAGGTGTCGGGGTCGACGTAGGGGTGGCGGTCGGCGTGCGCGTGGGGGTCGGGGTCGGCGTGGGCGTGAACGTCGACGTGGGCGTAGGCAGCGCGTCGGGATCAGACACGACGTCAACGTCGGCGTCCGCGCTCGTCACCGGCGGCGAGGTGGGTGAGGCGGGCGGGGGCGCGGTGTCGGCGTTAAGCGGAGCCTCCTCGACCAACATATACGGCGCGCCGCCGATCAGGCATCCCTGGGCACAGTTGGCCCCGGGCAGGTCGATGAAATAGTAGCCGCGCTCAGGATAGATATAGTAAGCCTTGCCCCACACGTCGACCAGCAACGCCCGGGTGGTCCGCGCTCCGATCATCGCGGTCTGGGGTTCGGGTGTGCGCGCCCAGAGGACGGTCGTCGTCCGCGCGCCTCGGTCGACCGTCACGACCGAGACCTCGTCCCGGCGATCCCAACTGCCGCCCCGGAAGCCCGAGAGATAGTTCGTCGCCACCCGGTAGGCGGTGAAGGCGGGGCGCCGGCTGCCGTCCGCGCGCACCAGCCCGAAGGGCTCGGGATTGGCCGCGCGGTCACCCTCCGTGTCGGCCATCTTGTATACACCGATGCGCTCGGCGCCGGCGGCGATGCCCAGGCTGAGGGCCTGGGTGACGAAGAAGGCCTGCTCCTCCAGCGAGATATCGAACTGGGCGTCGGGCACAGGCCAGGCCGGGTCCTGGGAGGGGGCGGCATTGGTCTCCACGATCCAGATCGGCTTGTAGATGTTCCGGTTGTGCAGCAGGCGGTAATAGTGGGCCGTGAGATCGTAGACGGTCTCGGGCTGGAAGTAGATGTGGAGCGTAGCGGCGTCGAAATAGTAGCTGTTGGCGGCGGCGTTCGGGTCGGCGACGAGCGTATCTAGAAACTGGCCGAACCAGTGCTCGTTCCACCAATGGGTCACGGCCGCCATATGAACCACGGCGTTGGGGTTGGTCTCTTTGGCGACGGTATAACTCACGCGCAGCAACTGGACGAAGTCCTCGACGGAGCCGCCCCAGCTCATGTGCTGGGAATCGGGGATGTCGGGCTCGTTCCAGATGATCCAATGGTCGATGCGGCCGGCGTACCGGCCGACGATGGTGCGCACGAAGTTGGCCCACCGGTTTTGGGGATCGTCGATCGCCCGGTATAGACCCTGGGGGACACCAGGGCCGATGCCGACGTCGGTGGCCCATTCGGGTGTGGTGACGAGCAGCCCGACGACCTGCCGGCCGGAGGCCAGCTCGTTGGCCAGGGCCCCGTGGGAGATGACGTCGTTCCACTCGTCGGGGCCGTTGGGCTGGATCTCGTTCCAGCGGAAGGTGACGCGGGTCCAGCCTGCGCCCAGCCCGGCCGCGGCGATTGGGTTGGCGTGAGCCTCGACGACACCGAACCGGTAGTCGGGAATGCCTGCCGCGGCGACCTTCTGCTCAGCCGCCAGGTTGAGCAGAGGGGACGCCAGGAGCACGGCGACCAGTACCAGGCGAATCCACAGAATTCTCGTGCGTATTCGCGCCCATCGCGCCGGGCTGAACCCCGGCGCTGAAAGAACGAAGCCCTTCGGGCTGAGACCCAGCTTCTGCCCTACCTCCATATCCCTTGTGCTACCCCCATGTACCAAGATGCTACGATTCACGAATGCAGACGGTCACCCGGCGACCGTCGTGTCTGATGATGCGCTGTGGCCAAAGGCCCGGCTCGAAGCAATCGCAGATTCCATGCGCAGAACACCCAGTCCAGAAACCCGGCTTCCGAAACCATTTCGCAATTCGGCTGCAGACGAAGGTTCACGTAACTGGAATGTCCAATCCAGCAACCGATATTCAGCACGTCAGGTGGAACGCGCCGGCGGTCGGCCGCCGCCCCTGCAGATCGTTGTACAACTGCCAGGCCTGGCCGGTGCGCGCGACGCGCAACTCGATGCCGGCTACCTCCATCGCCTGGCGGGTCTCCTCCGGCACCTTCATCCTTCCGTAGACCCCGGTGCCCACGACCAAGGCCTCCGGGGCAGCGTCGAGGACGGCTTGCAGATCCGCGACGGACAGCCGGTGGCCCTCCTCCCGCCACCAGTTCCCCACCACCCGATCCGGCAGGAGGATCAAATCGTGGGTATGCTCCTCCCCGTCCACCACCATTCGCCCGAACTGATAATCCTGTATCTCTGGAGCCATCGCCCCCACCTTCGCTCACTAACCAGGCGACCAATTGACCACCTGACTACCCGACCATTCGACCACTCGACTACCCGACCACTACACACCGATCCACTTCCAGGCCCCACTGCGAAAGCGCAGCGCCAGCAGCAACGCCCGCACCGTCATGTCCAGAATCATCGCCGCCCACACGCCGCGCAGGCCCAGGCCGAAGACGAGCCCCAACCGGTGGGCCAGCGGCAGCCGTACCAGCCAGATGGACACGGCCTGCGCCAGGAGCACGAAGCGGGTGTCCCCCGCGCCGCGCAGCGCGCCGGCGAGGACGAAATACACGGCCAGCGGCAGTTCGATCAGCGCGCAGCCGCGCACCGCGTAGAGGCCCTGGGCGACGACGCCCACGTCCGAGGTGAAGGCCCGCAGCAGTGGCTGGGCCAGCGCGTAGGCAACCAGGCCGACGCTGCACATCAGGGCTGTGGTCATCCAACAGGCGCTGTACACGCAGGCCTCCGCCCGCCTGGGGGCACCCCGCCCCAGCTCCTGCCCGACCAGCGTCGTCGCCGCCACCGAAAAGCCGAAACCGGGCATGAAGGCCGCCGACAGCAATTGAATACCGAGTTGATGACCGGCGTACGCGGCGGTCCCCAACTGGGTCACGATGGTGGCCATCACCAACTGGGCCAACCGCATCACCATCTGCTCGGCCCCAGCCGGCAAGCCGACACGCAGGAGGCGCCGGGTGCGGCCAGGGTGGAACCGCAACGCGGCGGGGCCGACCTGCAGACCAGTGGTGGAACCCCCGCGCAGCAGGACCACGGCCACGATCAGCCCGCCGACCCCGACGCCCGCAGCCGAGCCGACGCCAGCCCCCAGCACACCCAACGCCGGAAACGGCCCCAGCCCGTGGACGAGGCTGCACGAGACAGAGACGTTGATCAGGTTGACCAGTCCCATCACCGTCATCGGCGTGCGAGTGTCTCCGGCCCCCCGCAGGGTGGCGTTGCCGATGAAGAGGATGGCCATCAACGGCATCGTGGTCCCAACCGCCAGCAGGTAGGCCCGCCCCAGCGCCACCACATCCCCGGCCCCACCGAGCGCGGTCAGCAACCAGTGCCCCAGCCACAGGCAGGGCACGGCAGCAACCAATCCTACCGCCAGGGCCAGCAACAGCGACTGCCCGGCGACGTGATCTGCCTCGTCCGGCTCATTCGCACCGACGTGACGGGCCACGAGCGCCGTGCTGCCCACGCCGACGGCGCTGAAGAGGGCGATCAGGAGGTTGACCAGTTGGGTGCTGAGCCCGACGGATGCCAGTGCCGCTGCCCCCAGGTGGCCGACGATGTAGGTGTTGGCCAGGCCCACGGTCGTGCCCAACGTCTGCTCGACCACCACCGGCCAGGTCAAGCGCAGGACAAGCGCGCGAATGGCGTGGGGCGAACAGGTATCGCCAGTCTCAGGTATTGCAGTCGCGGCCTTCGGTGCACGGCGGACGGACGCAAGTTCTCGCCTACTCTTCTTCCAGTTGCCCAGGGACAGGGCGTCTGAACAGCGGATCGGAGTGATAGCAGCGAATCGCTCGCGAAGACGGACTTTCAAACTCGGCTTGGTCTGGGCTACATCTGTGGTACACGATGCCTGGGTCACGGTGAGCCCAATTATGCCACCAGGGGGCCAGTTTGTCCAGCGGGGACGGGGGCGAGCGGAGTATTGACTTCACCTCAAGGTTGGGCTATACTGCCCAGTGAGTAAGAGCAGGAGATCTGGAGGAAGGACCGAGATGTGAATGCTCGAGAGGCTGACGAGTTGGGAGCGCGCGTCGCTGCGCTCGTTCAAGCCGGCCAGGCGCTCGAAGCCTACGATCTGTTGACCCCGGTGCTGGCCGAGCGAACGCCCTTTCGCCTGCTGGGACGCATTGGCGAGGCGGTCGGCACCGGCCCGCCGGAGGCGGCTGGCCCTGAGTGGGACCGAAGGGTGAACGCGTTCCTGGACCACATCGCGGCTGCCAGGACCGAAGGCGGCTGGGTGGTCATCGGCACCGCGCTGGGGAGACAGCTGGAGCGCGATCTGGAAGGCGCTTTCAGCCGCTGCCGGGGCTACGTCGTCGCCGCTGACGTGTGGTACGGCGCGGACATCATGGGAGAGCGGGTGCCCGGCCCGGCGCTGGTGGCAGATTTCGAACCGGCGCTGGCGCAGCTGGCCCCCTGGCGCGAGGACCAGAACGCCTGGGTGCGCCGGGCCGTGGGCGTCAGTGTGCACTTCTGGGCCAAGCGGTCGCGCGGTGCGGCCGAGCACGCTGCCCAGGCGGAGGCACTGCTGGGCTTCCTGGATCCGATGTTCGAGGAATGGGAGATGGACGCGGTCAAGGGCGTAGGCTGGGGACTCAAGACGCTGGGCAAGCATTACCCCGACCCGGTGGCGGATTGGTTGGCAGAGCAAGTGGTCGAGCGCCAGCGTCGGCACCGGGCATTGATGCTGCGGAAGGCGTTGACGTATCTACCGAGCGAGCAGCAGGCGCGGCTCACGCGACAGGGCTGAATAATCGTCGAGTTCAACGTGAAGCTGCGAAGAAGCCAACGCAAAGGCATCAAGACGCGAAGGCGCCGAGTTTGTCCAATGGTATCTCTGCGCCCTTGCGCCTCTGCGTCTTTGCGTTAAACGCCGAGACACAAGAAACAGGCCATGCTACGGGAGACGGATTCGTGAAGCTGGAGTTCCAGGAGTATCGCGTCCGCAAGATCGTCAACGTCCACAGGCACGTGGATGGCCCCTGGTTCTGGGGCAAGTACACCGCGCATCCGTATGTCGGCTGCCGCAGCGGGTGCGAGTTCTGCTACTCGCGAGGCAGCCGTTACCTGGGGCGACGGGACCCAGAGACGTTCGACACACTGATCCAGGTCAAGATCAACGCCGTGGAGCTCTTGCGGAAGGAGCTCCCCGGGCTGGCGCGCGACGCGATCGCCTGCGGGGATTGGCAGCGGCCAGCCGAGGATCGGTACCGGCTGTCGCGCGGGATGCTAGAGGTGGTGCACGACCTGAAGTTTCCCCTGTTCATCGTCGAACGCTCGCCGCTTCTGACGCGCGACCTGGATCTGCTGGTGGAGATCAACCGGCAGACGTGGGTGGGGGTAGTCTTCAGCATCAGCAGCCTGGATCCGATCCTGAAACGAGCGTTCGAGCCGCGCAGCCCGGGCGTGAAGCGTCGCCTGCAGGCCATGGCGCAGTTGGCAGACGCGGGCATTCTGGTGGGCACAGGGCTGATGCCCGTGTTTCCCTTCGCGGGCGACGATGAAGCGCATTTGGAGGAGGTGATGCGTGCCACGAAGGACCACGGGGGCACGTTCGTGCTGGGCGGAGGGCTGACGATGGACGGCGTTCAGGCCGAGCGGATGGTGGCAGCCGCCCGACAGCTGGACCCGGCGCTGGAGGCCCGCTGGCAGGAGCTGTACGATTGGGAGGAGGGAGGAAAGCCGAACTACAGCCCGCCAGGGGCTTACAACGCCCGGCTGGGGCTGTTGATCCGCGAGCTGTGCGCCCGGTACGGCCTGCTGGACCGCATGCCGCGCTACATCGCGCCAGGGTCGCTGGCGGTGAACAAGCGGGTGGCCGAGCGATTGTTCCTCAAGACCTACGACCTGGAGCTGGAGGAGGCGAAGGACTATCGCATCTGGGCCTACCGCAAGGCAGCGTGGGCGGTGGACGAGTGGCCGGAGAGCGTCGCCGAGATATACGAGGCACGCGGCGAGGCAGGGCTGCGGGAACTGCCGGGAATCGGGAAGAAGTTGGCCAGGGAGATCGCGGGGTGGCTGCAGGCGGGTGATATTCCGGGGCGGTGACACCAGCCGCCGCGGGCCGTCCCGCTCCCATCATCGTTCTGCCCCCAGGCAAACCAGTCAGCCATATCCTGGGTGATACTGTAATAGGTCTGACCGCGCACGTAGATGGGAGGGCCCGGGCGGACTACCCGGGCGGGAGAGCCGGTGGTGATCAGGGCCATCACCTTGCTCCCGCTGTGTTCTCCCTGTCCCCCAAGTGACACACTGCCCACCGCCACTGCATATGTGATAGCCTCCCCGCGAAGCTGGGACGCGGGCAAGATACGTCTCGGCCAGGCACACCACAGCACCAGGCAGACCTGCCCCCACGCGGCCTTGGCCTCGGGATCAGATGCGGTGCTCTGCGCGAAGCAGGCCTGCACCTAGAGATGGACGATGCGGCAGATCGACCCATGTGCTTCGGGCAACGACGGCACTGACTCACACACGCGCTCTCACGATTTGCCCCACACCACTCACCCTGGTATAATGCCCGCGTTTGAGCTAAGGAGCCCGGCTATGACAGAGTGGAAGACAGACACAGGACAAGGCCTGCGCGTCGGCATCGGCTTGATGGTCGCCATCGTTCTGGTCGACGTGGGGCTGATCTGGCTGGCGACGATCCGGCCGCTC
>Ga0207752_1000245_pt1 | contig 25928 bp, 18 predicted proteins | sample Pon2CUnioCityCA_6_FD_187272 | JGI IMG/M metagenome (GOLD analysis project Ga0207752, IMG submission 187272) | Marine sediment microbial community from Union City, CA, USA - Pond 2C Sediment 2 (SPAdes) | ecosystem: Environmental > Aquatic > Marine > Intertidal zone > Salt pond sediment ... | reverse complement strand
GGCGTCAAGATCCCCGAGGGAGCGGAGATCGTTGATGCTTCGGACAAAGTGGTCATTCCGGGGCTGATCGATGCCTTCACGACTCTGGCCGGCCAGGTGGATGACGAACGGTCGGTCACGCCGGACATCAAGGCGAAGGATGCGTTCCCCTTTTATGGGGAGCATCGGAGATTGCTGGCCGGCGGTGTCACGACGGTATATGTTTCGCCCGGCCAGAGACGGCTTGTCGGAGGACTGGGAGCGGTGGTAAAGCTCGCCGGCCGGTCGGTCGACGAACGCTGCCTAAAGGACGTCTCTGCTCTGCGGATCACGCTTGGCGAGCTGTCGAAGAATCCTCCCGCGATTTTCGAGCCGCCCCTGCCGCCGGAGCCGAACAATCCGCTGCTGCCCGAAGAGAAACAACTTCCGACCACGCGAATGGCTCAGATGGCCGTGCTCCGCGAGATCTTCGCGAAGGCCAGGCAGGACAGCGCGGACAACGCCAACGACGTCGATCCGCAGACGCGCGTGCTGATCGACGCGTTGAATCGCAGGTTGCCCGTTCGTGTCAACTGCCATACGGTCCAGGACATTCGCAACGCGCTGTCGTTGGCGAAGGAATTCGACCTGGATCTGACCATCGAAGGCGCGACGGAAGCCTACAAGGCCGTTGACTGGATCAAAGACAGCGATGCGTCCGTCGTTCTCAGTGGCGTCGTGCAGCCCGGGCGGCTCGATCCCAGGGACTATACGCGTGACATCATGCTGGGGCGAATCGATCCGACGAATCCCGCGGTCCTGGCCGAGGCCGGCGTCAAGTTCGCGATCTCCGCGCCGACGGATGAGGCGGTTGCCGACCTGCAGTTCGTCGCCGGCTATGCCGTCACGCACGGCCTGTCGAGCGAACAGGCCCTCAAAGCCATCACGATTGTTCCCGCAGAGATTCTGGGCGTTGCGGATCGGGTCGGCAGCATCGAGCAGGGCAAGGACGCGGACCTTGTGATTCTGACGAGCCGGCCGTTTCGCATCGATTCAGCGGTGGATAGAACCATCGTCGAAGGACGGACGGTGTACGCGCGGCAGCCTGAAGATCCGGAACCATCGTCGGAGCGTCCCACGCTCGCCGTACGGGCCGGGAAGATCCTCACGGCCAGTCAAGGACAGATCGATAACGGCCTGATCCTCGTCCGGGACTCGAAGATCATCTACATCGGGCCGCCCAAAGAAGTGCCCGAGGGAACGACCGTGGTTGATGCGAGCAGCAGCTTTGTGGTCCCCGGCATGATCGACATTCATTCCCATCTCGGCCTGCACTGGGAAAGCGAGCCGGTCGTGCTGGATCGCAGTCCCGCCACGACCGGGCCGAGCTCGGGCAGGTTGAACGCGGTCAGCATCGCCTACGCCGTCGCGCCAACCGATGAGGCGTTTCATCAAGCCGTGCGCTGCGGGGTCACTTCGGTCTTGGTGGCCCCGGCCACGAGCGGGCTTGTCAGCGGCACGGCCGCGCTGGTCAAGACGGCCGGCGACGGCATTGAGCAGATGATTGTCAAGGAACACGCCGCCGTGAAGTTCTCGATGCTCGGCGATAATTCGCGGCTGGGCCGTATCTGGGAGGCCCGCGGCCTGCTGAAGCGCGCGAAGGAGTATGCCGAGAGATGGGACAAGTACGAGCGGGAGCATCGTGAGTACGAGCATCGCAAGGCCAGCGCGGAGAAGGAGGAGGAGCTTAAGGAGCCCGAGCGACCGCGCCGCGACGTTAATCTCGAGCCGCTTCGAGCCCTCTTCGAGCGGAAGATGCCCGCAATCGTGCACGCGAGCCGGGCCGATGAAATCCGAAACGCGCTGGAGGTGTTCAACGACGAATACAACCTCGACGTTATCATTCTCGGTGGCGAGGACAGCTTCCGGGTCGTGGAGGAACTCAAGGACCACCGTGCGGATGTGGCCATTGGCCCGGAGGTTCTACAGTATGAGAAGGGCAAGCCGATCAACAATGCGGCCCTCCTGACCCAGAGCGGATTGCGCGTGGCGTTCCAGGCGAGCGCGACTTCAGGAACGCAGTATCTGCCTGTGAACGCCGCGTATGCCGTGCGGTACGGCATGGACAGGGGCAAGGCGTTTCGGGCGATTACGATCTATCCGGCCCAGATGCTTAACGTCGACGACCGGATCGGAAGCCTGGATGTGGGTAAGGATGCCGACATGGTCATCCTCTCCGGCGAGCCGCTTGAACTGGCCACGCGAGTCGAGAAGGTGATTGTCAACGGGAAAGTGGTCTTCGATTCCACGAAGTGAACGGGCGAACGCGCCGGGAGCGTCGCCTGTTGTATAGACAGGACACGATGAAGATTCTGTCGGTCATCTTGATTCTGTGCGTGGCGCAGAGAGGTGCACGCGCGGGCGACGCGTCGCCGAAGTACGCCGTCCGAGCGGGCAAGATCCTCACCATGGCGTCCTGCGGCGAGGACCGGGCCGATGTCCAGGTCATCAACCACGGCGTTATCCTGATAAGCGAAGGCAAAATCGAAGCCATCGGTCGCGCCGAGGATATCGATGTGCCGGAAGGCTATCGTACGATCGATGCCCGGGATCGATGGGTCATGCCCGGCATCGTCGAGGCTCATACGCATGTCGGCGTTGAGGGCGGGTTCAACGACATGGTCGTGCCGCTCAATCCGGAACTGCGGCTTGGCCATTGCGTGGACCCGGAGCATATCGCCCTGGAGAAGGCCCTTACGGGCGGCGTGACAACCATTCATACGATGCCCGGCAGCGGCACGAACCTGGGCGGGTTCACCGTCATCATCAAGACGGACGGTTCGGCCCCCGAAGAGATGATCGTTCGAGAGCCCGGCGCCATGAAGATGACCCAGGCATACAATCCCGAGCGTCGCGGCGGGGACCTGGGTCTGACTCGCATGGGCATGTCCTGGATGATGAGGTACATTCTCCGGCAGGCCAAGGAATATGCTGACGCATGGGCAGCCTGGGAGCAGGGCGACAGCGCAGAGATGCCCAAACGCAAGCCCGAGTTGGAGAACATGCGGAAGGTTTTCGAGGGGGCGATCCCCACGATCGTGCATACGTACGACGCCTGGGGCGTCATGCAGACCTCGCGGATTCTGTGCGACGAGTACGGCCTCAAGACCATTCCGACGCATACGGCCTACAGCGGCCATCTCATCGCCGACAGAGTCGCGACGCGAGAGAATGTCTACATCAACATTGGCCCGCGTCTTTTTGACTTCTACATGCCGGAAGGTATCCAACGGCATAGCGCACGAGAGAACCGGTTCTACGGCATGGGCGCGCGATACCATCAAGGCGGCGTCCGGAACTTGTCCATCAACACGGACGCGGTCGGGTGGGGTGGGCTCTCGCAGGAGGACCTCGCCTTCCAGGCTGCAATGTCGGCAAGGCTTGGTCTGGACGAAATCGTGGCGATGCAGGCCATCACGATCAACTCGGCCCGGGCGCTCGGGATCGACGACCGGGTCGGTTCGCTGGAAGCAGGCAAGGACGCCGACATCGTGATCAAGCGAGGGACTTTGCTGGATGTCACCACACCGGTGGACGTCGTCCTGGTCAATGGCAGAGTGGCGTACGAACGGAAAGGGAGCCATCTGGTCGAGAAACGTGGCCCCGACGATCTTCTTTGAGCAAGAACATGAACTGACGGTGCAGAACGTTGAGCTTTGTGAAACGAACCATTGCAGTGATCCTATTGAGCTTGCTGGCGGGCCCAGTTGCGAGCGGCGGGCAGCGTGCATTTTCCAGGTGCGCCGTCAAGGCTGGCAAAATCATCACGATGGCCGCGACGGGCGGGGACCGCGCCAGTGTCCAGGTCATCAATCACGGCGTCATCTTGATCCGCGACGGCAAGATCGAAGCCATCGGCCGCGCCAGGGACATCGATGTGCCGGAAGGCTATCGTACGATCGATGCCTCCGAGCGATGGGTCATGCCCGGCATCGTCGAGGCCCATTCACACATCGGCACCGAGGGCGGCTGGAACGACATGGTCGTTCCGCTGAATCCGGAACTATGGATCGGACACGGCGTCGACCCGGAAGACTTCAACATAGAACAAGCCGTCGCCGGAGGCGTGACCACCGTTCACACCATGCCCGGTAGCGGGACGAATTTGGCCGGTTTCACCGTCGTCATCAAACTGCATGGCTCGTCCGGCGAGCAGATGATCTTGAAGAGAATCGGCGCCATGAAGATCTCCAACGCGTTCAACCCGGAGCGCCGCGGTGGTGACCTTGGCCTGACGCGTATGGGGATGTCGTGGATGCTCCGCTACATCCTGCGGAAGGCCAAGACGTATACGGAAGCCTGGCAGGCCTACGAGCAGGGCAGGGTCACGAAGAGACCGCCATACCGGCCCGAATGGGAGCGGATGCGAATGGCTTTTGAAGGTCACATCCCCACTCTTGTCCATACCTGTCGGGCGTGGGGCGTTATGCAAGCCATCCGCGTCTTCCACGATGAGAACCACCTCGCCGTGATCCCGAGTCACACGCCGTGGGGAGGTCACCTCGTGGGCGACGAGGCGGCGAAGCGAGACGCCGTCCATATCAATATCGGCCCGCGGCTGGTGTCGATGCTGCGCGCCGGCGAGTTCGACGCACACGCCCGCGGGATGGGAATTGAATACCGAAAAAGAGGTGTCGAGAACTTGTCGATCAATACCGACGCGCCGGTCTTGCCGCAGGAAGAGCTGTCGTACCAGGCAGCGATGTGCGCACGGTTCGGACTCGACGATATGTTCGCTATGAAGGCGATCACGATCAACTCCGCCAGAGCCCTGGGCATAGACGATCGCGTGGGTTCACTGGAGGTTGGCAAAGACGCCGACATCGTTGTCAAGAAAGGCAGCTTGCTGGATGTCACCACGCCGGTGGACTTGGTTCTCATCGACGGCAAGGTGGCCTATCAGCGCAGCGGAGTGAACCTGATTGCAGAGCAGGAGCCCGGCGAGGCTCTCTGAGGAATGACCTGATCCGTTATGAAACGCATCGAACTTACGATAGCGATGGGATTGGTGGCCCTGGCGATGAGCCAGGCCGCATGGGGTGGGCAGCGCGCGTTGCCCACCTATGCGATTCAGGCCGGCAAGATCGTTACGATGAGGTCCGTCGCCAAGGATAGTGAGGCGGTTGAGGTCATCAACCATGGTATTATCCTGATCGGCGAGGGCAAGATCCAGGCGATCGGCGCAGCGCGGGATATCGATGTGCCGGCCGGCTACGGCCTGATCGATGCCTCCGATCGCTGGGTCATGCCCGGCATCGTCGAGGCCCATACCCACATCGGCGCCGAGGGGGGCGATCTGAACGACATGGTCACGCCGCTGAATCCCGAGCTGTCTGTCTCGGACTGCATCGATCCGGAAGACATCGGCGTAGAGAAGGCCGTCACCGGGGGCGTCACCACGGTCCACACCATGCCGGGCAGCGGCACCAACCTCTCCGGGTTCACCGTCATCATGAAGACGAGGGGCTCATCGCGCGAAGAGAGGATCGTCCGGGCGCCGGGCGCGATGAAGATGACTCAGGCCTACAACCCCGAGCGACGCGGCGGCGACCTGGGCCTGACCCGGATGGGGATGTCCTGGATGATGCGATACATCCTGGAGCAGGCGAGGGAATATGCCGATGCCTGGCGGGCCTATGAGGAGGGCCGGACCGCCGAGAAGCCGCCTTATCAGCCGGAGCTGGAGAATATGCGGAAGGCCTTCGACGGCAAGATTCCCACGTTTGTGCACACGTATGAGGGCTGGGGCGTGATGCAGACGATTCGCATGCTCCACGACGAGTACCAGTTGAAGACGACCGCCACGCATACGGCCGGCGGCGGATACGCCGTAGGCCACGAGGCGGGCAGGCGGGAGAATGTCTACGTCAATATCGGTCCTCGCCTGCTTGATTTCTCCTGGGGCGCCGAATACGACGGGCGAATTCACGGGATGGGTCCCGAGTACTACAGTCGGGGCGTAAGGAATCTGTCGATCAACACCGACGCGGTCGGCTGGTCGCACTGGATTGCCCCGCAGGAGGAACTCTTCTTCCAGGCCGCCATGTCGGCGCGTCTGGGTCTCGACGATTTGACGGCGATGAAGGCTATCACCATCAATACCGCCAGGGCTCTTGGCGTCGACGATCGCGTCGGTTCGCTCGAAGTCGGGAAGGATGCCGACATCGTTATCAAGAAGGGTACGCTGCTCGATGTCACCTGCCCCGTGGATATGGTTCTGATCGACGGCAGAATCGTCTACCGGCGAGAAGGCGCCGGCGTGGTCGTTCGAGAGAAGACTTCGACAGCAGATCAGAAGGAATCGCAGTCATGACCGATACCAGAAGATCCATCGTTTCTCGCGTGTTCCCGGCTGTCGCGTTTGCGCTTGCAGGCGTGTGTCTCATCCGAGCGGAAGCACGTGCCTACGCGCGTCCAGACGTGTCATCCGGCGCAGGGGCAGCGGAGCCGATCATCGCGATCAAGGCTGACCATATCGACACGGTCGCCAACGGCGTTGTCGAAAACGGCGTGATTCTGATTCGTGGCACAAAGATCATGGAAATCGGGACTGACGTGGAGATCCCGAGGACCGCCCGGGTCATCGATGCAAGTGACAAGACCATCTTTCCGGGCTTGGTTAGTCCCGTATCCGTCATCGGTCTGTCCGGCCCGCAACGGGGCAACGCCGTGTCGCATCCCAACTATCGCGTTGCGGATGAGTTGTACCCCCATCAGCATGAGTATGCGAGGGCCCTCCAGGCCGGTTTTACCACGCTTGGTCTCGTTCCAAGGGGCCAGGGCATTACCGGGCGGGGCGCCGTCATCAAACCGGTCGGCTCGTCGCGCAAAGAGATGCTCGTCGTCGAAACGGGGATTCTCTGGATCGATTTCCGGGCGAGTGACAAGATGAAGGGACTCGTCAAAAGGGCCCTCGAATCGGCGAAAGGCAAGAAGGCCTCCGAAGACCCCGCAGTTGCGCCCCTGATCGAAGCTGTGCAGGGTGAGATCCCGACGTTTCTGTCCTGCGCGCGGGCGGCCGATACGGTGCATCTGTTCGAGTTGATCAAGGGTTACGACAAGATGAAACCGGTGCTCGTTGCCGGGTATGAGAACTACCGTATCGCCGACCGTCTTGCAGAACGCAAGCATCCGGTCGTCCTTGCCGCCTCGATCGAGTTCGAGGAATTCACCCGCAATCGCCTGAACGTGCCGGATATGCTCAGCGAGGCCGGCGTCAAGATCGCCTGCATGCCCGCATCGGCGGGCATTGAGGATCACGAGGACTTCCGGCGGCAGATGGCGGAATTGGTCAAGTATGGTCTGAGCCCGAAGGCGGCCCGGAAAGCCATGACCCTCCATCCGGCCGAGGCCCTCGGTGTCGATTATCGCGTGGGAAGTCTTGAGAAGGGCAAGGACGCCAATCTGCTGATCCTCGACGGCGACGTGCTCGATATGATGACCGTCATCCACAAGATCATGATCGAGGGCAAAATCGTATACGAGAATCCCTGGGGGAAAACCCAATGAGGATGGAAGACCGTAGCGAGGCAATTCGCATGATTCGTCATATGAGGTTGAGCATCTGTAGGTGGTCCACGTTTCTGGTGGTGATCGCGTTGAGCGCAGGCGCTGTTCAGACGTCGTCCGCGAAGGAGGAAATCACCGCCATCAAGGGCGGCGATCTCTACACGATCACAAGCGGAATCATCCGGAACGGAACCATTCTCATTAGGGATGGGAAGATATGGAAGCTCGGCCAGAATCTTGACGTGCCCAAGGATGCGAAAGTCATCGATGCCGGCGGTAAGGTGGTGATGCCGGGCCTCGTGGCGGCGTCAACGCTGTACATGCCGGCGGCCGGCTTTGCCCCGGATAAGGTCGGCGACTCGCTCGATCCGTTCAACTACAGCATCTCACTGGCTTTGGCCTCCGGTGTCACTTCGATCTTTCTGCAAGGGCGTGGTCCCTCCGGCCGCGATCCGATCGGCGGAACGAATGCCGTGATCAAACCTACGTACGGCGATCTCGATAGTATGCTTGTGGCCGAGCCCGTGGCGGAGAATGCGAACATTGGGAGCGGCCGGTGGATGCAGAGGACCGATTTCATTCTGAAGATGCGCCAGGCAAAGGACTATCTGCGCCGGCTCGCCGACCATGAGAAGGCCAAGGCCAAGAACGAGAAAGCCGAAGCTCCCAAGAAGCCCTCCGGCATCGACCCGTACCTGCGTCTGCTGCGATCTGAGACGCCCCTGCGGCTGACAGCGATGACCGCCAGCGAGATTCTCAAGGCGCTGGAGCTTGTGGATGAATTTCCGTTCCGGCTCATTCTCGAGGATACGCTCGAAGCCTGGACCGTAGCCGAGGAGATTGCGGCAAGAGACGTGGCGGTGATCGTTACACCGCGTGCGAAGCAGCGGCCGAACGAATGGATTTCGCACCCTTCCGGCTCGAACGTGGAGAATGCCGCCATACTGAAGAAGGCCGGGGTAAAGTTCGCCATCATCCCCGCAACGCCGTACTTCGCGCTGTGGGGCGTCGCCGGGCGTGACCTGATGACCCTGCCTATGGAGGCGGCCTTTGCCGTCAGCGGTGGCCTCGATGAGCAAACCGCTCTGGAGGCCATCACCATCACCGCAGCGGAGATCCTCGGCATCGACAACCGCGTCGGGAGTCTCCAGGAGGGCAAGGATGCCGACGTAATCGTGCTGGACGGGCATCCCTTCCACTACAACACGTTCGTCGAGTTGACCTTCGTCAACGGAAAGCTCTTGTACGAAAAGAGCAAATCCACGTACTTTTCGCACATCAGAGACTACGACGGCAAAGCGAACGGGCCGTCTCTCGACGCGCCGCCCGAGCACTCGCCGTTGAGACCGGATATGACGGAGCAAGAGCCGCTCTGATGATCTCCGGCGCGGATGAAGCGGACGGTCCTACTCGATGCCGTACTGTTTGAGTTTGCGGTACAGGGTGGTGCGGCCGATGCCGAGTGACTCTGCGGCCTTCTCGCGGTTGCCGGTTGTTCTTTGGAGCGCCTCGTGAATCGCCTCTCTCTCCGCTTTTTCGATGGCTTCCGCGATGTGTTCTCCCAGTGCGGAGGATTTGGGCGAAGTCGGCTCCCCGAGCGGTCTGGCCGTACCTTTGTGGATCCGCTCCGGCAGAGTCTCCGGGGCGAGAGTCGCATTCGCGGAGATCGTCATGGCACTGTAGATGCAGTTCTGCAACTCCCGCACGTTGCCGGGCCACTCGTAACGTGTCAACAGTTCCATGGTTTGCGCCGGAATGACGGGATGGTCGATTCCGAGCGACCCCGTGTACTTGTCCACGAAATGGTCCACAAGCAGCGGGATGTCTTCCTTCCGCTCTCGCAGCGGACAGACCGTCAAGCTCAGAACGTGCAGCCGCCAGAACAGGTCCTCGCGGAACTTGCCTTCGGCCATCGAGGCCGCCAGGTCCCGGTTCGTCGCCGCGATGACGCGGACGTCCACTTTGATGGGCTCATTGCCACCGATCCGGCAGAAAATCCCCTCTTCGATCACGCGCAACAGCTTGACCTGCGCTTCGAGCGTCAGCTCTCCGACCTCGTCGAGAAACAGCGTGCCCCCATCGGCTTCCTCGAATTTGCCTCTCCTGAGCTTCGTGGCGCCGGTGAAGGATCCCGCCTCATGGCCGAAGAACTCGCTCTCGATCAGGCTGGCGGGAATAGCCCCGCAGTTGACGACGACGAACGGCCCTGCCTTGCGCCGGCCGGCTTGGTGAATGGCCCGTACGATAAGTTCCTTGCCCGTCCCGCTCTCCCCAGACACCAGCACGGTCCCGTCCGTCGCGGCGAATTTGCGCATCAGCGCGAACGTCGACTTCATTCGGTCTGAGGTGCCGATGATGCTGTCAAACGCGTATGCTTGCTCGAGCTGGCTCTCCAGTTCTCTGACCCGTCGTCTGAGCGTCACGAGCTCGACGGCCCGCGCGAGCAGCGCGAGCAGCTCGTCGTTGTCGAAGGGCTTTTCGATGTAGTCGAACGCCCCTTTCTTCATCGCGTCCACGGCCGAGCGGACCTGGCCATGCGCGGTCATGATGATGGTCTTGCAGTCCGCCCCGAATCGCCTGCCCAGCTCTTCCAGGACCGTCAGTCCATCGATGCCCGGCATCCTCAGGTCCATCAACACCACCTCCGGCAGGAATTCCGGATACACCTCCAGGCACGATTCCCCCGAGGGGCTCACCTCGACCGCATATCCGTGTTTCGTCAGCAACGCCGAGAGAATGGACCGAATCCCAGCTTCGTCGTCGACGACAAGGACTTTCGACTTCCTCATAGTGTGTACCTCTTGCTGTCGGCTTATTCCGACAGGAGAAGGACCTTCACGCTCGTTCCGCCTGCTTCGGCGCCCTCAATCCAGATCTCTCCATCATATCGTCTCACGATACTGCGGCAGATCGGCAGCCCGAGCCCGGTACCCCCGGCCTTGGTCGTGAAGAACGGGTCAAACACTTTCTCACGCAGTGCCTCCGGGACACCCGGGCCCTGATCGGAAACGTCGATGAGAACTCTATCTTTGGCCGAGCCTCCGGATCGCACGGCCTGATCCAGGCACCGCGCCTGGATGCGAAGGATGCCGCCGTCGGGCATGGCCTGCAGACCGTTCATCAGGATGTTGAGCAGCACCTGTCGCAACTCGCCCGGGTCAACGAACAGCTTCGGCAACTCCTCGGCGCAAGCCACCTCGAGCTGAACGTTCTGGCTTCGGGCTCGCGCGCCGATGAAAGCGACGCACTTCTCGATTTCCTGGGTCAGCTCGACCGCCACCGGCCGGCTCTCTCCCGGCCGGGCCAGCGACAGGAGGTTGCCCACAATCCCATTGAGCCGATCCACTTCATCAAGAATGGTCTTCCCGAGTTTCCGCCGTTCGGAGTCGTCCTCGAACTCGTCGGCCAGGAACTGCATGGTGCTGCGAATGGCCGCCAGCGGATTGCGCAGCTCATGGGCGATGCCCGCGGCGAACTGTCCCATGGTGGCCAGTTGCTCGGCCCGGTACATCCGCTCGTTCTGGCGCAGACGTTCCTTGAACAGCAGGGCGTTTTCGAACGCCAGTCCCGCCTGTTTGCTGAGGACCCGCAGATTCCCGAGCTGCCCCCGGGTCACCGGCCCCTCCTCGAGACGCAGAAACACCAGGCCGATGAGGCGGTCCATCGAGATCAGAGGGAAAGCCAGCCGTATCCCGTGATCCAGGAAGGCCTGCAACTCTTCCCCAAGGTACTGCGTTACCGGATTGCGCTCGTCAAACAGCAGGATTTCCCGGTTGACGCGAAACCAGTTTGCCGTCCGGCTGTCCGCCGGAATATCGGGGAGATCGCCCAAGTCTCCTGCGGCGGATTCCACCGGACTGAAACCAGTGAAGGTTCTCTTGGCGCCGCCGTTCGCCAAGTACACGACGGCGTGCTCGACGGCCATGAACTGTTTGAGCTTGCCGCGCAGATTGTGCGTAAGTTGCTCGGGGTCGACGATGAGCAGCAGTCCATCTTCAAACTCAATCAGCGGATCATCGTCCTGATGCCGCCTGCGGAGCAATTTGCTCATGCCCTTCCACATACAGAGCTCCCGGACGAGATAAACGACTTGTCACTCTCAAGTGCCGCACCCGATTATAGAAAGCCGCGGCGTGCGACGCCAGGCTGCTCTCTTGCCAATCATTCTCTCCTGCTCATGGGGATAACCTTCACGATTATGACCTCCCCGGGAGTGTGCCGTCAAGTGTGAAGGAGAAAAGGCGGTGGGCTCACGGGCCTGTGTGGCTTTATCGACCATCCGCCATTGTCACCTTTCACCGCATGGTATCGCCGTGCGCCGTTCGCACGTTCCATGAAGAGACTTGACAGCGTCACGCCGTTGCGCCTACCGTTGGGTATTTCCCGATGGCGTCGAAGTCTCGCCACATAGGGCCGATTTGGGTCTGTTAGGATTGCCGTGATTGACCGATTCCAGGACAGGAGCGAACTCATGAAACGACGGGATTTTCTTGCGGGTGCAGCGCTCGGCGTGACCGCCATGGCTGCAGCCGGGCCCCGCGATAATGACGTCAAGGGCACCAAGTACCGGGTCGCGATCATCGGTAGAACGGGCAAGGGCAACTACGGTCACGGGCTGGACGTGGTGTGGAACGAGATCGAGCAGGCTGAAGTGGTGGCCGTGGCGGACCCGGACCCGGAAGGCCGGGCGGCAGCCGCCCGGCGAGTCAAGGCGCCGAGGACGTACGCGGATTATCGCGAGATGCTCGACAGGGAACGACCTCAGATCGTGAGCGTGGCCCCTCGCTGGCTGGACTGCCATCGCGACATGATGCTGGCCTGTGCGCAGTATGGCTGCCATGTTTTCCTGGAGAAGCCGATGTGTCAGGACCTCGAACGGGCGGACGAGATGATTGCCGCCCTGGAAGAGCGCGACCTGAAGGCGGCCATCGCTCATCAGACTCGTTATAGCCCGGCCCTAGCCCACGCGAAGGAAGCAATCGCCGACGGATTGCTCGGGGACGTCCTTGAGTTGCGCGGCCGGGGCAAGGAGGATCGCCGCAGCGGCGGCGAAGATCTCATGGTGCTCGGCACGCACGTCATGGACTTGATGCGTTTCTTCGCGGGCGATCCGCAGTGGTGCTTCGCACAAGTGAGAGACGATGGACGGCCCGTCACGAGCAGCGACATCCGCGACGGCGCGGAAGGGATAGGGCCTCTTGCCGGGGACGAGATCCATGCCATGTATCGGTTCGGCGGCACGACGATGGGCTACTTCTCCACCCACCCGGCCCGACACGGCGTGGCCGGCCGATACGGCTTGCAGGTCTACGGCAGCAAGGGAATCCTCACGACGACCATGGGGGCCGTGCCGGAGGTCTGGTATGTCGAGGACCCATCGTGGCAGCCTGGACGCAGCAAGGCTCGGTGGAAACGGATATCCAGCGATGGGATCGATCGGCCGGAGCCGCTGAGTGATCCTCGCCACGCTTACGGCAATCGCCTGATCGCACTCGACCTGATCCGGGCCATTGAGACCGGCAGCCGGCCCAGAGGCAGCATCTACGACGGGCGTGCGGCACTGGAGATGATCCTGGCTGCGTACGAATCGCACCGGCTGAAAGCACCGGTCCGATTGCCGGTCCAGAACCGTAGGCATCCGTTGAGGATGCTGTCGTCATGAGGATGGTTTCCGCCGGCGTGGCGGGGCCAACAGTCGAACAGACGTGCTATAGCTGGGGAGATGCGTCATGAATGTCGGATGGCCGGGAATTGCTCTGATGCTTTCGATGGTGTGTACCAGCCTTCCTTGCGTGCAGGCGGCCGAGGGTTCCCGAACGCGCGGTATTGTGTCTGGCGTACCCGATCACGATGTGCGCCGGTTCGGCGCCGTCGGGGACGGCGAGGCCGACGACACGCGGGCGATTCAGAAGGCGGTCGATTCGAATGGCGGCGTGGTCCGGCTGCCGAAAGGCGTATACCGCATTTCAAAACCGATCCGGATCGACCTCGACCGGGTTGGCTACACATCCATCGAGGGCGGGGGCGTGGCGAAGATCCTCATGGCCGGCCCCGGGCCCGCCTTGCGGTTTTTCGGCACACACCGCAAGTCCGCCGATCCGGAGGGCTTCTCGGCGGTCGTCTGGGAACGGCAGCGTATGCCGCTTGTGGACGGCGTGGCCATTGAAGGCGACCATCCCGACGCCGTCGGCATCGAGGCCGACGGGACCATGCAGTTGACTCTCACTAGGCTTCATGTCCGCAATGTGCTACACGCCATCCATTTGGTGGGGAACAATCGCAACGTGATCGTTTCTGATTGTCACTTCTACGAGAACCGCGGCGTCGGCATCTTCTATGACGACGTCAACTTGCACCAGTCGAATATCACCGGTTGCCATATCAGTTACAACGACCGCGGCGGCATCGTATCCCGCGCCGGCAACGTCCGCAACATTCACATCACCGGCTGTGATGTTGAAAGCAACATGAGCCCCCGGACGGCGCCGACCGCCAACGTCCTGATCGACTGCACGGGCAGCAACTACGGCACCGGTGAGGTGGCCATTACCGGATGCACGATTCAGCACAACAACGTCTCGCCGGACTCGGCGAATATCCGCATCATTGGCCGAAGCCGACCCAGCCGGGAACTCGATGTTGTCCGCGAGGGCAATGTGACAATCACCGGCAATGTCCTGAGCGACGTCAAGGTGAACGTTCATCTGAAGGACTGCCGGGGCGTGACGCTCACCGGCAATACCTTCTGGATGGGCTTCACGCACAATCTGCTCATCGAGGACTGTTCGAATATCATCATCGGCCCCAACAACTTCGATCGAAACCCTCGATACAATTATGGCAACAGCCTTGAGGCCACCAACAGCCTGGTCATCCGCAATAGCGAGGACTGCACTCTCTCCGGACTGCACGTTACCAACGTGTGGCGCGACTCGGCGGGTCTGCTGATTGACAGTTGCAGGCGGATGAACATCACCAATTGCACGATCCTCGATTGTGATAACATCGGCCTGTGGCTCAAGAATGTGGAGAAGACCCGCGTATCGGACTGCCTGATCCGCGACGACCGCGTCGACGCCGCGTCGTCTTCCCTGCGGATTACCGGGGGCAGGGGCAATATGGTCGTGAATAACCTGCTGGGAACGGCGCCGGATATCGCAACCGACGCCGCACACGTGTCCGGGAACGTACATCCGTAGCCTCGTCCCAACCGTTCCGACGAGGCTGCGATAACATGGGGCCTTTCTCTGGTTGAATGTGGCTCACTCGGGCGGTATCATATCAAGGCCAGTGTCATGTAGCCTTGGAAAATCCAAACTCTGGAAAGGGCCATACGATGAGCTACACTCCGAGCTATCTGGATGCCAATCGCTCGTCGAGCGAACGTTCTCTCACGCGCCGCCACGTGCTTGGGGCCGCAGCGGCGGCAATCGGTACGGCGGCGCTTCCACAGGCCGTGCGGGGCCAGACCGGCAGGGTCGTGAAGAACGGGCGTATCAAGCAGTCCATCTGCGGCGGGTGTCTGCGCAAGGCCGGGTTGGACCGGGAGCAAACGGCCAAGCTGCTGGTTGAGATGGGGCTTGTCGGCCGCGACCTGGTCGGGAGACGTGACTGGCCCACCCTGAAGAAGCACGGCCTCGTCGCGACGATGGTGCCGGGCGCCGGATCGATCAAGAACGGACTCAACAACAAGTCGATGCACTCCAAGTTCCTTGAGGATTTCAAGACGAATATCCCGGCCGCGGCGGAATACAAATGGCCGAACGTGATCTGCATGGCCGGCGACCGGAAGGGAATCAGCGACGAGGAGGGCATGGGCAACTGCCACACCATCCTCAAGGAGGCGGTCAAGATCGCCGAAGACCACGGCGTGACCATCTGCATGGAGCTGCTCAACAGCAAGGTGAACCACCCCGGTTACATGTGCGACAAATCCGAATGGGGCTTCGAGTTGTGCCGACGTGTAAATTCGCCTCGTTTCAAGCTGCTGTACGACATCTACCACATGCAAATCATGGAGGGCGACCTGATCGCCACGATTCGCAAGAACATTCAGCACATCGGCCACTTTCATACCGCCGGTGTTCCCGGCCGGCACGAGCTCGACGAGAACCAGGAGATCTACTATCCCGCCGTCATGCGCGCGATCGTCGACGCCGGCTACGAGGGCTACGTCGCTCATGAGTACAGCCCCGTGCGCGACCCGCTGGAGTCGCTCGTCCAGGCCGTCAAGACCTGTGATGTATAGCAGACCGGCAACCTCACGAGGATCGGTCTATGATATAATGTCGAGTGATGGCCTTCTGGGGGTTCCATGCAATCCGGAAACCCTCCGAAACGTCTGAACAAGCAGGGCCTGTCGTGTCGGCAGGTTCTGCCGGGTTTCCGATGGTGTGAGGTATGATGAAGAAGTCGTTCATTTGGGCAGTTCTCTTCCTGACGGCTGCGGCCTTCGCGGCGCCCAGGGGCGTGGCGGGCCCGTTCGAGAAGGGGGCTGTCCCGAGACCTCGTGGGCGGATCGACGAATTGGTCCATGCCCGGTGGGAACAGTTGGGCATTCAGCCCGCGCATCTTTGCTCCGATGCCGTATTTGTCCGCCGGGCCTATCTGGACGTGATCGGCACCCTGCCCACGGCCCAGGAAGCGAGGACCTTCCTGTCGGACCGCGACCCGAACAAGCGAAGCATCTTGGTGGACCGTTTGCTGGAGCGCGAGGAGTTCGCCGACTACTGGGCGATGAAATGGAGCGACCTGCTGCGGGTCAAGTCGGAGTTCCCCATCAATCTATGGCCCAACGCGGTGCAGGCGTATCATCGTTGGATTCGGACCAGCATCCGCGACAACGTGCCCTATGACCGGTTCGTTCGCGAGATGCTCACGGCCAGCGGCAGCAATTTCCGCGTGCCCCAGGTCAACTTCTACCGCGCCGTCCAGGGCACGGAGCCGCCGGTCCTCGCGCAGGCCGTGGCGCTGACCTTCATGGGCGAGCGGGCGCAGAACTGGCCGAAAGAACGATTGTCCGGCATGGCGGCGTTTTTCGCACAACTCGGCTACAAGTCCACGCGCGAGTGGAAGGAGGAGATCGTCTTCTTCGATCCGAACAAGGCCGGCGAGAGTCCGATTCGGGCGGTCTTCCCGGATGGGACGCCCGCAAGGCTCACTCCGGACCGGGACCCGCGCGAGGTTTTCGCCGATTGGCTGATTGCCCCGGAGAATCCCTGGTTCGCGCGCAACATCGTGAACCGCATCTGGTCGTGGCTGCTCGGGCGCGGCGTCATTCACGAGCCGGACGATATCCGGCCCGACAATCCGCCCAGCAATCCCGACCTGTTGGCGTACCTGGAGCGGGAGTTGATCGCAGCACGCTACGACTTGAAGCGTATCTACCGGCTGATCCTGAACTCGAATACCTACCAGCTCTCCAGCATCCCGCAAAGCGAACATCCGGAGGCCGCGAGCCGTTTCGCGTACTATCCGCTCCGTCGGCTGGAGGCGGAAGTGCTGATTGACGCCCTCAACCAGATCACCGGGACGACCGAGAAGTATTCGAGCGCCATTCCGGAACCGTTCACCTTCATCCCGGAAGACCAACGTTCGATCGCTCTGGCGGATGGTAGCATCACGAGTTCTTTCCTGGAGATGTTCGGTCGCCCGGCTCGTGACACTGGCTTGGAGTCGGAGCGCAACAATCGCCCCACGGCGGCGCGGCGGCTGCACTTGTTGAATTCGAGCCACGTCCAGCGCAAGATCGAGCGCAGTCGCAAGCTCCAAGCCCTGATGCGATACAGGAAAGGCAATCCGCGAGCGACCGTCAACGGGCTCTACCTGACGATTCTCTCCCGTTTCCCGACGGCCGACGAATTACAGATCGTCTCGGCGTATGCCCAATCCGGCGCGAAAGGTCGGGAAGCAGCCGTGGACCTTGCCTGGGCCTTGGTCAATAGCGCGGAGTTTCTTTACCGGCATTGATCCGCAAGAAGAGAAAGGCTGACCGTGAACCTCGATACAAAGATCTCGCGACGCGACATCATGCACCGCAGTCTCTGCGGCGCCGCCGGGTGTCTGCTGGCCCCTCGCCTATGCAGTCCCGTGCGAGCCGAGGCGCGGCCGGCCAGGGCCAAGGCGGTCATCCAGATCTGGATGTGGGGCGGCCCGGCTCACCTCGACACGTTCGACCCAAAGCCGGACGCCGGCAATGACTATTGCGGCCCCCTGAATCAGCCGATCCCCACGAATGTGGACGGGATCGTCATCGGCGAGCTGCTTCCGCTGCTGGCCAAGCAGGCGGACAAATACTCCATCATCCGCAGCATGACGCACGGCGTGAACGCCCACGAGACGGCCTCCTACAGGGTCCAGACCGGGCGCATGCCGGGCGACGGGCAAGTCTACCCGTGCGTCGGCGCGGTCGTCTCGCTGTTCAAGGGCTACGACGCCGGATACACCGGCCTGATTCCTCCCTACATCGTGCTGACCACTCTGCAGGGACGATTCTCCGAGGCCGGCTTCCTGGGGTCGCGCTGCAAGCCCTTTGCCACCGGCGGCGACCCAGCCAAGACCCCGTTCGTCGTGGAGGGCGTCGTCGCGCAGGGCATCTCCCGCAAGCGACAGCAGAACCGTCGCGATTTCCTCCAGAAACTGAACACGCTGAAACACGCGATGAAGGATGACCCGCAGTTGGCGGCTTCGGAGCAGTGCGAAAAGCAAGCGTACGATCTGATCCTGGGCGAGGGGGCCAAGGTGTTCGATCTGTCGCAGGAGACGGACGAGCTGAGGGGGCAATACGGCCGCAATACGTTCGGGCAATCCTGCCTGATGGCGCGGCGACTCGTCGAGCGCGGCGTGCCGTACGTCACCATCAACTACAAAGGCTGGGATACACACAAACAACACTTTCAAACCATGCGTCGCAAACTCCCGGAGATGGATCGCGGCATGGCGACCCTGCTGCAGGACTTGTCGGACCGCGGATTGCTCGACAGCACCATCGTCTGGTGGGGCGGCGAGTTCGGCCGGACGCCCAAGATCCTGTGGGATGCGCCCTGGAACGGGGGACGCAACCACCACGGCAAGGTCTTCTCCACCGTCGTGGCCGGCGGCGGATTCAAAGGCGGCCGCGTCGTCGGAGCCTCCGACGAAAAAGGCGAAGAAGTGAAGGAGCGTCCCGTGTATCCGGTTGACCTGATCGGCAGCATGTACGAATTGCTCGGCATCGACACCGAAGCAACCTTGCCCCATCCTCAGGGCCTGACGGTTCGCGTACTGCCATCGGCCACGGAGGCTGCGGAGACGGGTGGGCGTCTGAAAGAGATCATGTAGGCACTGGAGCGCGTGATGAGTCCATCCCAACGGTTTATGATTGTGTGCCTTGCGCTGTGCCTCGCACACGCGCCCGCGGCGATGGCGCAGAGGCAACCGCACATTGGCTATGTCTATCCGGCCGGTGGCGCGCCGAGCACTACGTTTCAGGTCACCATCGGCGGGCAGTATCTGGACGGCGTGCGCAACGTGCATGTCTCCGGTGACGGTGTCGAAGTCGCGGTCGTCAAACACACCAAGCCTCTCACGCAAAAACAGGCCAACGAGTTGAGACAGAAACTGCGGGAACTACAAAAGAAGAAGGGGGATCCCGAGGCTGCGAAAGAGATCGCGGAACTCAGGGCCAAGCTCGCCAAGTTCAACAGAGACGCCAATCCCGCGATCGCCGAGACCGTCGCCGTCGAGGTCACGGTGGCTGACGGCGTCGAGCCCGGAGAGCGAGAGCTGCGATTGGAAACGCCGGCCGCCTTGTCGAACCCGCTCGTGTTCTGCGTCGGTCAATTGTCGGAGGTTTCCGAGGAGGAACCGAAGAACAGCGCAGCCGGAGCGGCCATGAACGTCACGCTGCCGGCTGTCGTCAACGGCCAGATCCTGCCCGGTGACGTCGATCGATTTCGCTTTCAGGCCCGTCGCGGACAGAAGTTGGTGGCGGCAGCCCACGCGCGGGAATTGATCCCGTATCTGGCCGACGCCGTCCCGGGTTGGTTTCAGGCCACGCTGACGCTCTACGACGCAGAGGGAGAGGAAATCGCCTACGCCGACGACTACCGGTACCACCCCGACCCAGTCCTGCACTACGAGGTCCCCGAAGACGGCGAATACGTGATCGAGATTCGAGACGCCATCTACCGCGGGCGCGAGGATTTCGTGTATCGTCTCTCCCTGGGCGAGTTGCCGTTCGTGACGAGTATCTTCCCGCTGGGCGGTCCGGCCGGCACGAGAACAACCGTCGAGATTGAGGGCTGGAACCTGCCGGCGGCTAAGCTCAAACCCGACATCCGCGAGCCCGGAATCCATCCCCTTTCCGTGCGCGAGGGGACACGCGTCTCTAATCGCGTGCCGTTTGCCGTGGACACGTTGCCGGAGCGCGTGGAACGGGAGCCCAACAACGAGCCAGAGGATGCCCAATCGGTCACGCTTCCACTCATTGTGAATGGCCGGATCGATCCGCCGGGTGACTGGGACGCGTTCTGTTTCGAAGGCCGCGCGGGTGACGAGGTCGTCGCGGAAGTTCATGCGCGCCGATTGAATTCGCCCGTGGACTCCGTGCTCAAGCTGATCGACCCCGCGGGGCGGCAACTGGCGTTCAATGACGATCACGAGGACAAGTCCGCCGGGCTGACCACGCATCATGCGGATTCCTGGCTCCTCGCCACGCTTCCTGCGGACGGCACCTACTGCCTCCACATGGGCGACGCCCAGCACAAGGGCGGTCCGGCCTATGCCTATCGCCTTCGCCTCAGCCCGCCCCGGCCCGATTTCGAGCTGCGCATCGTGCCCTCCAGCATCAGCGCCCGGACCGGCATGACCCTTCCCGTCACGGTATACGCGATCCGCAAGGACGGATTTGCCGGCGATATCGCAATGGCGTTGAAGGACGCCCCGGATGGATTCGAATTGAGCGGCTGGCTGCCGGCCGGGCAGGACCAGGCGCAGCTTACACTCACCGTCCCGCCGAGACCGACGGAGGAGCCGGTGAGTCTGCGCATGGAAGGCCACGCCACAATTGACGGACGCCAGGTCACCCGTTCGGCCGTACCGGCCGACGATCTCATGCAGGCCTTCTTCTACCGCCATCTCGTTCCCGCCGGCGATTTCACGGTCGTCGTGACAGGGCCGCAGCGGCGCATGGCCCCGGTGAGAATCCTCGACGACACTCCCATCCGCATCCCGTCCCACGGCACGGCTCGCGTCCGAATCGCCGGACGCAGGGGCCTATTCGCGAACGAGGTCCAGTTCGACATCAGCGAGCCGCCCGAGGGAATCGCCATCCGCAGCGCCGCCCCGAATCGCCGGGGCCTGGAACTCGTCCTGCGAAGCGACGCCGAAATGAAACCCGGCGCGAAGGGAAACCTGATCGTCAACGCCTTCACGATGAGGGCCCGCACACGCCCGGACGGCAAGCCGCAAGGGAACAAGCGTCGCGTATCCCTGGGCGTCCTGCCCGCCATCCCCTTCGAAATCACCGAGCCTTAGCCCCACCCCCGCGAGCGTCATTTCCCTTTCCGCCGCGGGAAACTCGAAGCACGAAATCCGAAACAAACCCGAATCTCAAATGACACAAGATGTGAAGACAGGCCAAGCCTGCCTTTATAGTCTCATCCGGTGCCGGCCGCCTTGTTCCTCTTGCGATCCCTCGCCTGCCGTCTGCGGCGGACGGCTCGTGGGGCTTCTTGCTTGTGAATCCGCAGATCGCGTGGTAGAATGAATCCGCTTTTGTGAGGAGCGAAGGATGGCAAAGAAGGAAAGAAAACTCGAACGGCTGTCCGCAGACCAGATAGGCAGGCTACCGCACTGGGCGCAGGTGGCCTTTGCGGCCCGCTGTGCAAGCCGCTGCCGTCGCGTACAGGAGGACCGACTACAAAGGTACACGGCAAACGCGGGATCCAAGGAGTACTGAGCGATGAACAGGCGCTATGCTTTTACCCTGATTGAGCTATTGGTTGTCATTGCCATCATTGCTTTGCTGCTGGCCATTCTGATACCCGCTTTGAGCAGGGTGCGGGAACAAACCAAGAGAGTTGTATGCTCCTCTCAGCTCAGACAGCAGACGCTGGCAATGGTATGCTACACAGAGAACTATGACGGCAAAGTCATGGGAGTGGGCGGTCCCGGCAAGCCCTATTGGTTCCATTTGATCGCACCGTTTCTCGGGGACAAGCAATACGAGACCGATCCGCAAGCCGCCTTCGAAGGTGTCATGCAAGTCATCATTTGTCCGTCGGTGAGAGAACGGGCCGATGGCGAATCCTTGCAGCGGGGCACCGCCATTCGGTCCTGGGCCTTCTGGTGGGGTGGCGTGGGTGAAAGCTATGCCGAAGGGAGCTACACGATCAATTCATGGCTTCAGCCGACCGGGTATTATCAAGTGGCTGTGAGCGATCCGGCTTACGACCGTTATTACCAGAGATTCTCCGATGCTCGGCCGGAGGTTCCTTTGTTTGGTGATGGGATGTGGGTCGACGCGTGGCCCATGAGTACCGATCCGCCCCCGTCCAACTCATTCGACGGCGATGGCGGCGAGGTCGCCAGTATGCACAGATATTGTATCGCCCGACACCGTCGTACCATCAACCTGAGTTACGTCGATACGCACGTCGGCGTCATAGAGTTGGAGGAGTTGTGGCAGCAGTACTGGCATCGCGGATACGAACCCCGATACGATGTTGTCGTGCCGGACTGATGCCGTTCGACGGCAACTGATACAGACTCATGGCAAATCTGTCGTGACATGCGGGAGCTACTGATGGCAGCGAAGCGAATGTGTGTCGGTCGCCGGGAGGAGTCGGAGCAATTCGCCCAGATCCTCGCTGAGAAGGGATAAGAGGCCGAGGCAGGCAGATGGCAGAAGCCTACAAGCCTCCGCGTGGTTTCGCTTTCTCCAAGCATTTTCACGCTGGCACCATGGTACTGTGCAAACGGTGAAGCGTCAGCGGCCGGGATCGGTGGGCTTTGCGGACGCCGAACTCAGGATGGATGCCTTTCGGTTAAATTGGCCCGGAGTTTCCATGTGAAGGGTGACAATTGGACAAGAAACGAATAGTGTATAGCTCGTGAAGGCCATGGAGGTACTTAAGGATGACGCATCATATGAACGACCATCAAACCCGTCGGCAGGTCTTGCAGGCCATTGGTATTGGGGCGACATCGGCCTTGTTGCCGTTGGGATTGACGGCCTGTAGTTCTACGGAAGAAGAGCGAGGGCGTAGGACTCGGTTTGAGGATGCGAAGAAGCATATTGTGACGTTGAGTTTCGATGATGGCTTCAGGAAGTCGAGCCTGAAGACGGCGGAGATCTATGAGAGGTACAACCTCTCGGCGTGCATCAATGTGATTGCCACCGCTCATCTGAAGGCCTTTGACCTTCCGAATGAGTACCATCAATCGCCGGCGGGCGACTTTGGCTTGTGGAATGAGTTGCAGGCCAGAGGTCATGAGATCATGCCTCATAGCTATAGACATGCCAATCTGAGCCAAATGCCCCTCTCGGAGGCGCAAGACCTTGTCCGACGTTGTTTCGATGTCTTCTCGGAGGAATTAGACGGCTTCGATCCTACGGAAGCGATATTCAACTTCCCGTACAACGCCTCTACGCCGGAGCTGGAAGCATGGCTGTCTACCCGCGTGAAGGCTTTCAGGACCGGCGGCGGCGCGATCAATCCTCTGCCCCACGCCGGGCAGATCAGGCTCACCTGCACGTCGTTCGGCCCCGCGAATATCGATGACCACTTGAACCGCCAGGTTGAGAGGCTGCTGTCAATGCCCTCCGGATGGCTCATTTACAATACCCACGGCCTGGACGACGAAGGCTGGGGGCCTGTGAGTTCGACATTCCTGGATGGACTGCTCGCTCGACTCGTGGAAATAGAGAGTGTCGCCGTCTTGCCTGCGGGAGAAGCGCTGTCTCTCATCTGATCCGAGCCAGACGCTCGCCTACCCTTGAGTCGCATCTTGCGAGATAGCTGGTTTCTCGCGGAGCACTCTTAACGACACATCTACCGGCCTAGGGGCAATCGTGTTCCTCAGAGGTTCAGGCCTTCCCGGATAACGCGGACCTCTTTGACCAGGAATGACGGACCGATATCGTGCGGCGGGACCTGCATCTCGTAGCCGCCCTGTTCGATCTTGTGGTCCGTGATGTCCAGCAGTGAAAAGGTCATTTCGATGACCGGGTCCTTGCCGGCTAGGGCCCGCCTGTTGATGCTCTTGAGCTTTCGCTTCACGCTGCCGCTCGCGGCGTAGAGAACCATCGGCTCGATACTCTTCTTGCCCGCCGCCGCTCCCGGAGAGGCACAGAGGCGAAAGTTCCCGTATCTTTCGGCCAGCGCCTCGGCCGTATCCAGCGGGATGACCGAGAGCAACGTGGTAAAATACAGGTCGCAGCCCTGCATCCCGCCGATAACCAGGAACGAATCCGTGAATTCGGGACCCGCGATGGTCGCTTGCAGCCTGTGGTTGCCTATCGCAATCGACAGGTCGTCTCCCGTCTGTGTGATCCCCGAGGCCCTGCTCTTTTGGGCTATGAAGTATATAGCGGCGACGGCCAGAATGACCGCGACAACAATGTGGGGCAGTTTCATCGTCCACCTCTCTTTCCGAGTCGTATTTCTCGGCGATCCGTCGTCTCAAGGCACGGCCCGCTCCCGTGGGCATGATACAGTCCGTCTATTTCTATATCGGTTGTCCCGGGCAGACCCTTTGCCCGAAAGACAGAATGAGTCTTCGGGGCGCGCTACCAATCGAGACGAATCCGGCCGCACTGTATACCGCTGGTCTTCGAGCCCCGACACTCATTATGGGCCCCTTTCCCGGCTTGCTGCGACCTTTCGACAATCACTCACGCGGCCCGAGGTAATCGTTCGTTCGGGGGCAGTAGTTTTGTTGGGGAGCGAGGGCGAATTTTGCTGGAAAACGATCCGGGTTTTGGTTAGAAGGAAACGCCAAACGGCCCTTTTTTCTCCAAAGAAAGGCAGGTGGATCATGATGAGACGTGGCTTGCAGTTTTCTGGTTACACGGCGACTGTGGCATGCGCCGTGATGATGCTTTGCTCATGCGATAGTACGGAGCGTTGGATGGGAGCCAAGGAGGCAAAGAGACCCATGGATATCAATGTAGAGTCGTTCGGCAAGACGCCGGAGGGGCAGGATGTGCGGCTGTACACGCTCGTTAACGCCAACGGGCTCACGGCCAAGGTCATGACCTATGGGGCGGCCGTGATCGCGCTGGAGGTGCCGGATAGAGAGGGCAAGCTCGGCGATATCGTCCTCGGATACGACCACTTGCAGGGCTATCTCGACAACAGCCCCTACTTCGGAGCGATTGTCGGTCGTTACGGCAATCGGATCGGCAAAGGCAGGTTCACACTCGACGGCGTCCTGTACGACAAACTGGCGATCAATAACGGCGAAAACCACCTCCACGGCGGGATCAAGGGCTTCGATAAAGTCGTCTGGGATGATGAACCGGTGTGGAAGCCCGATGCGGTCGGCGTGAAGCTCAGCTATTTGAGCAAGGATGGGGAAGAGGGGTATCCGGGCAACCTCAAGTCCACGGTTACGTATCTGCTCACGAACGACGATGAACTGCGGATCGACTATGAGGCCACGACGGACAAGGCCACGCCGGTCAATTTGACGCACCACGGGTACTTCAACCTGACCGGCGGTGAGCGCGACATCCTGGGCCACGTACTGATGCTCAATGCCGATAAGTTCACGCCCGTGGATGAGGGGCTCATCCCCACGGGTGAGCTGCGCCCGGTCAGAGGGACACCGATGGACTTCACGAAGGCGACGGCCATCGGTGCCCGCATCGACAAGGAAGACGAGCAGCTTGGATTCGGCGGCGGGTACGATCACAACTGGGCGCTTAACAAGGACGGCAAGCAGATGACACTGGCGGCCAAACTCTACGAGCCGACGACCGGGCGGGTGATGGAGGTCTGGACCATTGAGCCCGGGATTCAGTTCTACTCGGGCAATTTTCTCGATGGCACGATCACGGGCAAGGACGGCACGGTCTACCAGCATCGCTGGGCTTTCTGCCTGGAGACGCAGCACTACCCGGACTCGCCGAACCAGGGGAATTTCCCCTCCACGATCCTGCGGCCCGGCGAGAAGTACGAAACGACCACGGTGTACCGCTTCTCGACGAAATAGGCATCTGCCGGCGCAGGGAGGTGGTCTTGAGAGCCGGAACCGAAGATAGTCCGATGGGTGGTTTCTGAAGGGGCAGATCTATGCATATCTTGGCTGAGTCGGCCTTGGCGCCGCTGGATTGGGTGGTGATCGCGGGGTATTTCGGGGTGCTTCTGGGTCTGGCTTGGTGGGTGATCCTGAAGTCGAAGGATACGGCCGATGAC
>Ga0207752_1000244_pt1 | contig 25982 bp, 19 predicted proteins | sample Pon2CUnioCityCA_6_FD_187272 | JGI IMG/M metagenome (GOLD analysis project Ga0207752, IMG submission 187272) | Marine sediment microbial community from Union City, CA, USA - Pond 2C Sediment 2 (SPAdes) | ecosystem: Environmental > Aquatic > Marine > Intertidal zone > Salt pond sediment ... | reverse complement strand
AATTACGATGCTGATTAAACCATGCTGTTGGCAAAAAGTACCACGGTCAAATACCCACTGTGTAACAGTACTACTCATTCCTACCATTGCCTGGTTAAGTTGAGTATCCACAGGATATTGCAAATAGACCGTTACAATAGGTTCATATTTTAACTGTTTGATATTCGTGTTGATTGATTTTAAAGCAGAATGATCAGCAGTCAGTTTTAATATGTTCTGTGGTGCAGTCGCAATAATGACTCTTGATGTTCTAACTTTTTGAATATCAGTCTTGTTTATTATTACGGATACTGAAGCAATCTGGTCATGCTTAATTTCGATTTCATCAACGCGGGACTTAAGGTGTACCTGCCCACCGTGTTGTTTAATGTAGGCAATGGCGGCGTCAGGAAATAAACGTGATAAATCTACTGTAGGTAGCAGCAGGTCTGCATCTTCTCTTTTGTTGGTAAACGCATCTTTAAAAACTGTCATAAAAACATTCGCTGATGCTTCACTTATCGGGGTGTTCATTGTCGAAAGACACAAGGGTTCCCACAGTTGGCGGATTAATATGTCTGTTTGCTTTGTTATATCGAACAATGTAGCGACAGAGATATCCTGTTCAAGTTTGTAGCTTTTTTTCTTAAGGTACAAACCAAATCGAATCGCGGCCAAGCGGTCTTTTAGCGTTAACCCTTTTGCCGTAAACAGGGCATAGAGTAAATGCAACGGCGCAGGAAGTGGGGGGGCTTTTAAAATAAGTTGTTGAGTTTGTTGATGAGCAGGCTTATCAATAACGGTGAGCAACAAGGGTAATCGTTTGAGTGATGACTCGATATTAATACCAACAACTTTCATTAAATCCAGGCATTCGCTATATGCTCCGATCAATAGGTGCTGACCGTTATCGACATCTTTATTATCAAAGTTTACGCCGCGTGCTCGTCCACCGGCTTGCTTGGCGGATTCAAAAAGAGAAACCTTGTGGCCTTGTTGAATAAGTCGTACTGCTGCGGCAAGTCCTGCCCAACCTGCACCAATAATAACGACAGGTTCCTGGCTCATGCGACGTTGTATTTCCGGTAAGACCACCACTCTTTGAATAATGTTTTAAGCGCAATGATAATCTTGCGAAGAGGGGGGATAACAACTTTATGCCTTAATACCTGTAACTGATCCTGTTCCATCTCATTGAGCGTATTTTCATAAATCGCCGCCATGATGGTGCCCGTTTTTTGTTTATAGCGATCCTGAACAGGTAAAGTATCAAATGCTTCTCGATAACACTGGTGAGCACGATCAGCCTGGAAGCTTATAAGCTTATGAAAGGCCTCGGTGTTCTCACGGTTAAATATTTGTGCTTCTGTAACACCAAATTCTTTTAACTCATCAAGGGGTAAATATAAACGATCCCGCAACGAGTCTTCATACACATCACGGATAATATTGGTGAGTTGTAACGCAAGCCCAAGTTTTGTTGCATATTCAAGAGTTTTTGGATCCTTGTAACCAAAGATAGTCGCAGAGAGTAAGCCGACCACGCCGGCAACCCGGTAACAATACAAACTCAGTTCTTCAAAAGTAGTAAAACGGACTTCTTCAAGATCCATTTCCATACCATTAATGACTTCAAGAAAATATTCTTTTTCAAGATTAAAGTTTTTTATCGCGGGTAACAGGGCATGGCTAACGGGATGATTGGGGGAATCATTGAATAACGATTCGATTTCTGAGCGCCACCATTCTAATTTTACACGCTTGATGTTGTTATCCATTTCCGCATCGGCAATATCATCAACTTCACGACAAAATGCATACAGCGCAGTAATGGCCAGTCGTTTTGTTTTAGGTAAAAACAAAAAACTGTAATAAAAGCTTGAGCCGCTTTTAGCTGTTTTATCCTGGCAATATTCTTCTGGGGTCATTTGGTTTTTGAATTATTTGTTTTTAATGATTTTACTAATAATATCCTGTCATTGCGAGCGATAGCGCGGCAATCAGTTGGCGGCAAGGTGATAACCGAAAAGATTGCCACGCTATCGCTCTCAATGACGTGGGGCTATTTAGCCCTTATAGCTTTCCATACAATCCAGATGATATCCCATTTATTTAAGCGGGGACGGCTAAAGACATTATCAAATTGCTGGTTAAGCTTATATAAAATACGTGAACCACCCATAATGGTCATGCGCAACTCCAGTCCCATGCGTCCTTTAAGCACTTTACCAAGGGGAGCGCCCGCTTGCATAAGTTTAGCCGTACGACGAATCTGGAATTCTATCAGCCTGCGAGTTGCATGGTTGGTGACTTTTTTACGGATATCGTCTTCAGAGACACCAAACTGTTGCATTTCATCCTGTGGGAGGTAGATTCGATCGTTCTCTTCGATATCCTGGCTGACATCTTGCAGAAAATTGGTGAGCTGAAGCGCACTACAGATGGCATCAGACATCCCCAGGTTTTGAGGTGTCGCAGCATTATTTAAATGAAGTAGTAATCGGCCAACAGGGTTAGCGGAATAGCGGCAATATTCCATTACTTCACCGAAATTTGCATAACGTGTTTTCGTTACATCCATTTTGAATGCCGTGAGCAAATCATGAAACAACGAAACAGGAAGTTCATGTTGCTTGATGACATCAGTAAGGGCGATAAAGGTTGGATCGTCCACATGCTCACCTCGTTCGATCTGCTCCAGTTTATCTCCAAAATCATTTAAGGCATCGATACGCTGATCATTGCTTAACTCACCTTCGTCGGCAAAATCATCTGCGCGTCGTGCAAAGGCATAAACTACAGCAATCGGTTTACGTAAATGTTTTGGTAACAAGCGGGAAGCAACAGGGAAATTCTCATAGTGAGAACGGGCCATGTTTAAACATTCAGCGTAGGCATTTTGGAGTGTTTCTTTGCTCATAAGTGGGGTATTCTACGGATACACATTGGGTCATACAAATTTATATGGTTGTGTTTATGAAAACGATAAAAATGCTATTCATGGGAGTTTTATTTGGTCTGCTGGTTGGTTTGTGGCTAGGGGTCAATATTGGTAAAGGTAATCCGATTTTTGGAAATCCTTTTGCTGAAGAAAACCTGCAGAAAAAATTAAAAGAAAAAGTCGGGGAAAGTATTGAACAGCTGGGTGAAGATATTAAAGGTAAGGTCAAAAAATAAAAGCTGTTTTAGAATATACCTTACACCACAGAGGACACAGAGTGTCACAGAGGATGAAAACTCTGTGTACCTCCGTGTCCTCTGTGGTTATAGGTCTTAAAAATTAAATTATGGGTTATCTGGTTCGGATTCAATTTGACGCACAGCCGTTTCAACCTGGTTCGGTTGGTCAATTTTCTTATCGCTAGAAATTCCCATTTCATTAAACTTACGCGCACTCGGTAGCACCCGGCTATCGAAAGAGCCAACAGCACTGTTGTAGTGCTTCATACTGCTATCCAGACTCTTGCCTACTTTTTGTAAATGCTCGGTAAAGGTTTGTAAACGTCCGTATAACTCTTCACCCACGGTTTTTATGTGCTCGGCATTTTCAGCCAGTTGTTCCTGGCGCCAGCCATAACCTACGGCACGTAACAGGGCAACAAAACTCGTAGGCGTCGCGAGGATAACCTGGCGCGCCAGGGCGTTTTCTAAAATAGCCGGTTCCTGGTCGAGTGCAGCACTTAAGAACTGATCACCGGGAATAAATAACACCACGAAGTCCGGTGCATTTTTAAACTGGTCCCAGTACGATTTATCAGCCAGTTCATTGATGCGTTGTTTTACATTCTGGGTGTGACGTTTTAAATGGATCTGTCGTTCTGCATCTTCCACGGCTTCTATTGCACTAATGTAAGCATCAAGAGGGGTCTTTACATCGACTACAATTTCACGTCCATCCGGCATGCGCACAATCATATCGGGGCGAAGAGCGCCGCCGTCCGTTTTTACCTGTTCCTGCTCGTAAAAGTCACAGTGCTCAACCATGCCAGCAAGTTCAGCTAAACGCTTTAAAGTCATTTCGCCCCATTGACCACGTACTTCGGGTCGCCGTAAGGCGGTCACCAACTTACGGGTTTCATCCTGTAAGGTTGACTGGGTATGAGCCATGGATTCCAGGTGTTTGTGTAACGCGCCGTAAGATTCTTTGCGTTCTTTTTCGATATTGCGAATTTGTTCTTCTGTTTTACTCAGCGTTTCTTTAATTGGGTTCAGTAAATGCTCAATCGCTTTTTCTTTTTTATCGAGTTCATTGACTGCTTGTGACTGTAAATGTTTTAAGTTTTCACGTGCTAATTTTAAAAATTCTTCATTATTATTTTGTAGGGCTTTACTTGAAAGAGCGGTGAAGGTTTCACTGAGTTGTGCGCGTGCTTTTTCAAGCGCTTCAACTTTTTCACTGTTGTTAATATGTTCAACTTCAATACGGGTTGTAAGCTCTGTGTTCTTTTCACGCAGTTGTGAAAGCTTGCGCTGTAGAACAATAAAGGTCACCAGGCTGCTGATTACTGCAGCAATAAATACTGATATTAATAAAAGCTGGTTATTTAATATCTCGTTGATGAATGCTTCGTCCATAATTAAAGAGTTTACTCCATATTCATCTTGTTGATTAGTTTAATGACTGAATTATCGGGATAATGGCCTGTGGTGAATTAACTGATGCGTATGCGCCCCAGCTCTCCGGATTATCTGACTCCGCGATATAACCAAACAACGCCACCAGTGACAGCATGCCCGCTCGATTGCCTGCTTCAATATCGCGTTCAGCATCGCCGACATATACACATTCGTCTGCATGACTGCTTGCTTGTTCACAGGCATAAAGCAGGGGAGCGGGATGAGGTTTGCGTTCTTCTAATGTATCACCACTGACAATGGTGATTGCACGCGATGTTAATTCCAGTGCATCCATTAAGGGGACAGTTAACCAAGCTGGTTTATTAGTCACCACGCCCCAGTTAATGTTTTTGTTTTCGAGTTCATGCAACACTTCGTCCATTCCTGGAAAAAGCGTAGTCTGCTTTGCAATATTATCCTGGTAGTGTGCGAGAAGTTCTTTATAGAAGATATCAAACTGGGGGTGGTCCTCGCCGAAGCCGAGTGTGACCAGTGCCATACCACCGTGTGATACGACCGGGCGAATTGTTTCATAAGGTAATGGATCGTAATTATGTTTTTCTAAAACGTAATTAAGCGCGTTAGCAAGATCCGGTGCAGTATCGGCAAGGGTGCCATCAAGATCAAAAAGGACTGTTTTTATTTTTGGCATTTATTATTTTGTAGGTCGGGCTTCAGCCCGACAGCGGAGTTTATTCTAGTGTAGGTTGGGCTTTGCCCAACACTGTGATTTGTTACTACCTGTACATTAATTAGTATGCGTCAAATTTAAAAGTAATTACATTTTTGTTGTTCTTCGTCAGGCTAATACCTTCTATTACACATATCTAAAGAAGGGCACTATGAGCCCGACCTACAGGTAACTTACGTTTATTTTTGATAGTGCATCAGGTAATTTACATCGACATCATGGCCTAACGAGTATTTTTTACTCAACAGGTTATAACTCATACCAGTTAATTCTCTTAAGTGTAAATCCGCATCACGTGCCCAGCTTTCAAGTTCTGATGGCTTGATGAACTTGCTGTAGTCATGTGTACCTTTCGGCAGCATTTTTAAAACATACTCTGCACCCACGATGGCGAAGAGGTATGACTTGGGATTGCGGTTTATGGTTGAGAAAAATACATGGCCACCCGGTTTTACCAGTTTGCAACAAGATGCAATGACTGATGATGGATCAGGAACATGCTCCAGCATTTCCATACAGGTTACAACATCATATTGCCCGGCTTCTTCAGCTGCGAGTTCTTCCGCGGTAATCTGTTGATATTCAAGCTCTGCACCGGTTTCGAGTTTATGTAACTGGGCCACGCTTAAGGGTGCTTTACCCATATCGATGCCAAGCACGTTTGCCCCTTTATGGGCCATGCTTTCTGCAAGGATGCCACCACCACAGCCGACATCAACAACTTTTTTACCTTTAAGTGAACTACGACGATCGATGTACTCCAGTCTTAACGGGTTAATTTCATGCAAAGGTTTAAATTCACTATCAGGATCCCACCAGCGAGAGGCGAGTTCTTCGAATTTAGCGATTTCTTGAGGATCAAAATTTAATGTATGTTCAGTCATAGAGTTATTTTAACGTGAAAGGGGAAGATAGAGAATAAAAACCTTAAAAACATTTATCTATTAAAGTGAATTAACGCAGAGTCGCAGAGAACGCAAAGATTTATTTTATTGTATCGTCATACCTGGCTGTTCATTATGTGCACACATTGTTTTCTATAGAACAAGGAGTGCTTGCGATCAGAATCTCCTCAATAAACTACATATGTTCTGGTCGGGCCGGAAAGAGGTAAGAGTATCTCAGCGCACTCCGCGACTCTGCGTCCTTTGCGTTAAATTGCAGGTTTTAATTTAATCTGTGATTTTTTGTTTCCATTCTGCTGCTTTTGCTAAAATGGCTTTTTCATCCAGCGTTGTGAGTTCTTTGTCTTTTAACAGGTGGTTACCGGCCACCCAGACATTACTGACGTTTTCACGTCCCGCTGAATAAACAAGCTGTGAGACAGGGCAATAAACGGGCTGGTTTTCGATACCGCCAAGATCTACCGCGGTAATATCGGCAGACTTTCCTATCTCGAGTGACCCAATTTCAGAATCCAGTCCTAATGCCCGGGCACCATTGATCGTCGCCATGCGCAAAGCTTCTTCGGCGGGTATCGCGCTGGCATTATTGGCCACGGCTTTTGCCAGCAAGGCGGCGGTGTGCATTTCGGCAATCATATCAAGATCATTATTACTGGCAGCCCCGTCTGTGCCCAGCGCAACATTGATACCGGATTGTTGTAACTCGTGGGTTGGACAAAATCCACTGGCCAGTTTCAGGTTTGATTCAGGACAATGTAATACATGGGCCCCGGCTTCAGCCACAAGCTGAATTTCATCCTTGGTTAGCTGGGTCATGTGAACAGCCAACAGGCGAGGGGATAACAGGCCGAGCTCGTTTAAGCGTGTAATCGGTCGTTTGCCTGAATGTGCGACTGCCTGCTCAATTTCATCCGCCGTTTCATGTAAATGAATGTGAATCGGGATATCCAGTTCTTCAGCATAGGTCGCAATACGTTTTAAAGGTGCGTCTGAAACCGTATAAGGTGCATGCGGTGCAAACGCGGTGCTGATCAGGCTATTACTGCGTAGTTGATCATGGAGCTCAATACCTTTTGCCAGGTATTCATCAGCATCACTGGCCCAGGCAGAGGGAAAATCAATCAGGATTAAGCCCACCTTGGCCCGCATTCCTGCCTGTTCAACAGCGCGTGTCGTGATCTCGGGAAAGAAATACATATCATTAAAGCAGGTAGTCCCGCTTTTAATCATTTCAGCACAGGCAAGGAGAGAACCATCGAGTACAAACTCTGCCGAGACGTGTTCCTGTTCAGCTGGCCAGATGTGGTTATTGAGCCAGTCCATCAGGGGTAAGTCATCTGCCAGTCCACGCATAAGTGACATCGGGGAGTGAGTATGGGTGTTTACTAGTCCCGGAATAAGGAGGTGGTTAGTGAGTTCAACCTCAACATCGGATGAGTATTTATTCAGTATTTCCTGTTTAGGTGATAAATCCTTTATTCGGCCCTCGTGAATCGCAATGGAATAGTTATGATAGAGGGTGTCAATGGGTTCGACAGGGGCTATCCATGTCGCGTGTATTATCGTGTCTATTTTCATAGCCAAAAAGATACTCGTAAACCCGCCTAAATAACAAGCAACATTAAGTAATTTAACTCGTGTGGCGTATTTTCCGAGCAATTATTTATCGTTTCAGTAGTCATTTTTTTGCCTGATTTGATGGTTATTTGAGCAATATTTGATGCTGATTTTCTTAAACCCTGTAAATGGCCAGTAAATCGCCATTTTCGTGTTTGGAAATATGAAAATCTGACTTTTTTCAGCCAGGTATTTTTATTTCACGCGCCTTAGAGTTGATTTCACGTAACTTCACAAAGATGCAGTAGTTGGAGACACTGTGGTATAATCTCGCCTTTAAAATGCTCTGGATTGGGCGTTTATTAAGAATTAAAGCGTAAAATTGGCAAAATTATAAAAATTACAACTCGAACACTGACTTTGAAGGAGCCACCAGTACATGGCTGAGTTCGCAAAAGAAATTCTTCCTATAAACATTGAAGATGAGATGAAGCAGTCTTACCTCGATTACGCCATGAGCGTTATCGTCGGTCGGGCACTGCCAGACGTTCGAGATGGATTAAAACCGGTTCACCGTCGTGTGCTTTATGCCATGCGTGAGCTCGGCAACGATTACAACAAGCCTTATAAAAAATCTGCCCGTGTCGTGGGTGACGTGATTGGTAAATACCATCCGCATGGTGATACCGCTGTTTACGACACCATTGTTCGTATGGCACAGCCATTTTCATTGCGTTACATGCTGGTAGATGGCCAGGGTAACTTTGGTTCTGTTGATGGTGATTCACCTGCGGCGATGCGTTATACCGAAGTACGCATGGCAAAAATTGCCCATGAGTTGCTTGCCGATCTTGATAAAGAAACCGTCGACTTTATTCCGAACTACGATGAATCAGAGCATGAGCCAGAAATTCTTCCTGCCCGTTTACCTAACTTATTAGTGAATGGTGCTGCAGGTATCGCGGTGGGTATGGCGACAAATATTCCGCCACATAACCTGACCGAAGTTATCAATGCCTGTTTAGCTGTTATTGAAAAAGAAGACATCAGTATCCAGGAACTAATGGAAATCATGCCGGGACCTGATTTTCCAACAGCTGGTATTATCAACGGCGCACGTGGTATTGCCGAAGCCTATGCAACAGGTAAGGGCCGTATTTATGTTCGTGCCAGAACACATATTGAAGAACGTGCTAAAGATAAAGAAAGCATTATTGTTACCGAGTTACCGTACCAGGTTAACAAGGCGAGACTGTTAGAAAAAATTGCTGAGCTGGTTAAAGATAAAAAGCTCGAAGGTATTACCGGCTTACGTGATGAGTCGGATAAAGATGGTATGCGCATGGTAATCGAACTGCGCCGTGGTGAAGTTGCTGACGTCATGTTGAACAACCTTTATCAACAAACACAAATGCAAAACGTGTTTGGTATTAACATGGTTGCCCTTGTTGATAACCAGCCACGTTTGCTGAATTTAAAACAGGTTCTTGATGCCTTTATTCGTCATCGTCGCGAGATAGTGACGCGTCGTACTGTTTATGAATTACGTAAAGCACGTGAGAAAGCACATATCCGTGAAGGCCTGGCCGTCGCATTAGAAAACATCGATCCCATCATTGCACTGATTAAAGCGGCAAAGAATCCTGCAGAAGCAAAAGAAAAGCTCATCTCAACGCCATGGCAGCCCGGTGTTGTTATTAAAATGCTGGAACGTTCCGGTGCAGAGTCATCAAGACCGGATGGTTTACCTGATAGCTGTGGTTTGGTTGAAGGTTCATATCACTTGTCTGAAGCCCAGGCCCAGGCCATCCTTGATATGCGTTTACATCGTTTAACCGGGCTTGAACAAGACAAGATTATTAACGAGTTTGAAGAGTTATTAAAACTCATTGCTGAATTGCTGGAAATTTTAGGCAGTGCCGATCGTTTAATGGAAGTCATTGTTGAAGAGCTTAATGAAATAAAAGATCAATACGGTGATGAACGTCGTACAGAAATTATTTCAAGCCAGGAAGACTTAACCATAGAAGACTTGATAACCGAGGAAGATGTTGTGGTCACAATATCACATGAAGGTTATGCCAAGTCGCAACCGATTACGGTTTATTCTGCACAACGTCGTGGTGGTAAAGGCAAGGCTGCGACAGCGGTTAAAGACGAAGACTTTGTTGACAAGCTTTTTGTTGCCAGTACTCATGACACCATCCTTTGTTTCTCAAGTAAAGGTAAGGTTTACTGGTTAAAAGTATTTGAAGTGCCACAAGCGGGACGTACCGCGCGTGGCCGACCGATTATTAACCTGTTACCGCTGGAAACCGGTGAACGCATTAATGCGATTTTACCGATTCGTGAATATGAAGAAGACAAGTTTATTTTCTTTGCAACGGCGAACGGTACTGTTAAGAAAACACCGTTAAAAGAATTTTCTCGTCCACGTGCCTCGGGCATTATCGCGATTGAATTACGTGATGGTGACAAGTTGATCGGTGTTGAGCTTACCGATGGTAAACAGGATGTGCTGTTAAGTAGTAGCAGTGGTAAAGCAATTTGCTTTAATGAAGAAGATGTTCGTGCCATGGGCCGAAGTGCTGTAGGTGTTCGTGGTATCAAGCTTAAAGAAGAACAGCATGTTATTTCATTAATCATTGCTCAAGGTGGGTATGTCTTAACCGCTACTGAAAATGGCTACGGTAAACGTACAGCGATGGATGATTATCCGCGCCATGGTCGTGGTGGACAGGGGGTTATCTCTGTACAAACCAGTGATCGTAACGGTGATGTTACCGGTGCTAAACTGGTTCAGGATGATGATGAAATGATGTTGATCACCAGCGGCGGTACACTTGTACGAACTCGTGTTGGTGAGGTGTCGGTTATGGGGCGTAATACTCAGGGTGTGCGTCTGATCCGTCTTGGTGCAGATGAGCAGTTAACGGGTATAGAGTGTATTGCAAATATCCAGGCTGAAACCGGGATAGAACTACCTGTAGAGGATAACGGGGAAGAGATATCAGAACCGGATAGCCCTGAAACAGAAGCATAAATTCAAGTTTAAAATTTTTTTGGAGTGATATAAATGTCTCGAGTTTTTAATTTTAGTGCCGGTCCAGCTATGTTGCCGCAAGCTGTTTTAGAAAAAGCACAATCAGAAATGTTAGATTGGCACGGTACCGGTATGTCGGTCATGGAAATGAGCCACCGCGGTAAAGATTATATGTCAATTGCTGATAAAGCGATGGCTGATCTACGTGAAGTCATGGCCATTCCTGATACTCATGAAATTTTATTCTTGCAAGGTGGTGCCAGCAGTCAGTTTGCCATGGTGCCAATGAACTTATTACGTGGTAAGAAAACGGCTGATTATATCAATACAGGTGCATGGTCGAAAAAAGCCATTGCTGAAGCAAAAAAATATTGCGATGTGAATATTGCGGCAACGACTGAAGGAAATAACTTTTCAAGTGCGCCTTCTCAAGATGAATTAAAGTTAAACCCGGATGCAGCTTATGTGCATTACACGCCGAATGAAACCATTGGTGGCGTCGAGTTTGATTACATCCCTGAAACAAATGGTGTGCCACTTGTTGCAGATATGTCATCAACGATTTTATCCCGTCCCATTGATGTTTCTAAGTTTGCCGTGATTTATGCAGGTGCGCAAAAGAACATCGGTCCAGCCGGTTTAACGGTTGTTATCGTGCGTAAAGATCTAATCGGTGAAACCATTGATGGCACACCGAGCATGTTTGATTACAAAACACATGCTGATAATGGTTCGATGTCAAATACACCGCCAACATATGGATGGTATTTAGCGGGTTTAGTCTTTGACTGGATCAAGCAGCAAGGTGGTTTGACCGCAATGGCAGAAATCAACAAGCGTAAATCAGACAAGTTATATGCTGCGATTGATGGTTCTGATTTTTATGCTAACCCGGTTGCGGTAAATAACCGCTCATGGATGAATGTACCATTCACTTTAAAAGATGCAGAACTGGATAAAGTTTTTCTTGAAGAAGCTGTAAAGGTTAAATTAACCACGTTAAAAGGCCATCGTTCTGTTGGGGGTATGCGTGCGAGTATTTATAACGCCATGCCTGAAGAAGGAATCGATACACTGGTTAAGTTTATGGCTGAGTTTGCAGCAAAACATGGTTAATAATAATTTACGCAAAGATTGCTGAGGCGCAGAGTTCGCAAAGACAACCTTAAACAATTTATACTTTGTGTTCATAGCGTCTTTGAGGTCTTTGCGTTTAAATCATATTTAGGGATATGTACCAATGAATAAAATTTTAACGTTAAATAATATTTCTATAGCTGGCCTGGAAAGACTGCCACGTGATAACTATGAGATCGCGTCTGAAATTCAACATCCGGATGCTATTTTATTACGTTCTTTTAAAATGCATGACATGGAAATTCCTGAAAGCCTGAAAGCTGTTGGGCGTGCAGGTGCGGGCGTCAATAATATTCCTGTTGATAAAATGTCTGAAAAGGGTGTGGTTGTTTTTAATGCACCGGGCGCAAATGCTAACGCGGTAAAAGAACTTGTGCTGGCAGGTATGTTAATGGGCTGTCGTAATCTTGGCCAGGCATGGGATTTTGCCCGTAACCTTGAAGGCACCGATGAGGTTATTACTAAAGACGTTGAAGCCGGCAAGAAAAATTTTGGTGGTTTTGAATTACCTGGGCGTACTTTAGGTGTTGTTGGTTTAGGCGCAATAGGGCGTTATGTTGCTAATGCTGCTCTTGACCTTGGTATGAATGTTATTGGTTTTGACCCGGGTATTACTGTTGAGGGTGCATGGCAGTTATCATCAGAGGTTGAAAAGGCTGGTAGCATTGATGAAATGATAGGTAAGGTTGATTTTATTACTTTCCATGTGCCATTAATTGAAGCCACGGCAAATATGATTAATGCTGAACGTTTGAAGTTAATGAAAGATAACGTCATTATTCTTAACTTTGCCCGTAACGGTATTATTGACGACGAAGCTGTATCTGCGGCAATTAAGTCAGGTAAGGTTTATGCTTACGTTTGTGATTTCCCAAGTAACTTGTTAAAAAATCATGAGCGTGTCATCACGCTGCCACACCTGGGTGCTTCGACGGGTGAAGCAGAAGACAACTGTGCCATTATGGTGGCGGAGCAGGTTAAAGATTATCTTGAAAACGGTAACATTAAAAACTCGGTTAACTTTCCTCAAGTAAAATTACCGCGTACAGAAGGATATCGTGTCACTATCGTTAATAGTAATGTTCCGGATATGATTGGCCAGATTTCATCTGCACTTGCCCATAAAGGTTTAAATATCATCGATATGTTAAATAAATCAAAAGGTGATATTGCCTATACAATTATTGATATTGATAAAGAGGCAGATGATGGTCTGCTTGATGAGTTGAAAAAAATTGATGGTGTATTAAACGTACGAGCTATATAAACCTGATATGTCAGATAAACTTATACAGCTACGCGATAAGATTGATGCGCTGGATGAACAAATCCAGACTTTAATTACTGAGCGCGCAAAAGTTGCCGAAGAGGTGGCAGTTGCCAAGCAAAATGCAGGTAACAATGTTTTCTATCGTGCTGAACGTGAAGCACAGGTATTGCGTAAAGTGATGCAACGTAATGAAGGGCCATTATCAAATGAAGAAATGGCGCGTTTATTCCGTGAAATTATGTCTGCCTGCCTGGCTTTAGAGCGAGTAATGAAAATAGCCTTCCTTGGTCCTGAAGGTACTTTTACCCAGGCTGCAGCTTTAAAACATTTCGGTCATTCAGTTCAAACATTCCCTATGCCAACGATTGGTGATGTTTTTCGTGAAGTAGAATCAGGCACTTCATCGTATGGCGTAGTGCCGGTAGAAAATTCAACAGAAGGCGTAATTAATCACACCCTGGATGAATTCATGAACTCATCTTTGAATATTTGTGGTGAGGTTGAATTACGCATTCATCATAACTTACTGGGTAATGTTGAAAATATTAATGATGTTAAAAAAGTTTATTCGCATCGCCAGTCTTTGGCGCAATGCCGTAAATGGTTAGACACTAATTTAATCAATGTAGAGCAAATTGATGTCAGCAGTAATGCTGAAGCAGCGCGTTTAGCCTCAAAAGAAGATGGCGCAGCCGCTATCGCCGGTGAAACAGCTGCTGAAATTTATGGTTTAAATACCATCGCAGCAAGCATTGAAGACGAGCCGGATAATACGACACGTTTCTTGATCATCGGTGAACGTAATGTACCTGCCAGTGGCGTTGATAAAACATCGATGTTGGTTTCAACAAATAATAAATCTGGTTCGTTATATGCAATGTTAGGTCCTTTAGCGGAAAATGGTATTTCAATGACACGCATTGAATCTCGTCCTTCACGCCAGGGCATGTGGAATTACGTTTTCTTTATTGATATCGAAGGGCATGTTGATGATACAAATGTTGCAAAAGCAATTTCTGAATTAGAAGCTGCTGCGAGTGTTGTTAAGGTTCTTGGTTCTTATCCCAAGGCCGTTCTCTAACCATTTATTTCAAACAAACTATATTTGAGATTATTCAATGTCTGATTGCGATTTATTTTCTCTTGCGACAAAAGGTGTGCAGGCATTATCAGCTTACCAGCCAGGAAAACCCATTGATGAGCTAGAACGCGAATATGGCGTTTCAGATATCATTAAGCTTGCCTCAAATGAAAACCCGCTAGGCCCTGGTAAAAAAGTTATCGCCGCGATTCAGAATGAACTCGATGATTTGTCACGTTATCCTGATGGTAATGGTTTTGCATTAAAACAAGCACTGGCAAACAAGCATTCCGTTGCAATCAATCAAATCACACTGGGTAATGGTTCAAATGATATTCTTGAAATACTGACTCGGGCTTTTGTTACACCCAAGCACGAAGTCGTTTTTTCTCAACATGCTTTCGCCGTTTATCCTATAGTCACTCAAGCTGTTGGCGCAAAAGCCGTTGTGGTTCCTGCTAAAAACTGGGGGCATGATCTCGAAGCCATGCAAAAAGCCATTACAGGTAATACACGCGTGGTCTTTATTGCTAACCCAAATAATCCGACAGGAACCTGGCTTGAAGAAAAAGAGTTGTCTGCATTTTTGCAGGCTGTTCCTGAAAATGTGTTAGTTGTTCTAGATGAAGCGTATTTTGAATTTGCGCAAAATGATCCATTAGCGGCTAATTATCCCGATGGAATTAAATGGGTGTCTCAGTACCCTAATTTAATCGTAACGAGAACATTTTCAAAAGCCTATGGTATTGCGGGTTTGCGAGTAGGTTATTCTGTTTCGCATCCTGATATCGCGGATATTCTTAACCGTGTTCGCCAGCCGTTTAATGTAAATAGCCTTGCATTAAAAGCTGCCGAGGTGGCTTTAAGTGATGTTGAGCACCTTGAAGCAGGGATTAAGCTCAACGCACAGGGCATGCAGCAACTTGTTTCAGCATTTAAAAAAATGAATTTAAATTACATTCCATCAGTGGGAAACTTTATTTGCGTTGAAGTGGGTGAGCATGCAATGAAGATCTATGATGATTTGCTTTATGAAGGGGTCATCGTGCGTCCTGTTGCTAATTATGAAATGCCACGCTATTTGCGTATTACGATCGGCACTGAGAGTGAGAATGTTCGTTTTATTAGCGCGTTAGAAAAAGTATTAAATAACTAATGGCACTTTAATTTATGTCTCAGCACCTTATAAATCGACTTTGTATTATTGGCGTTGGCTTGATTGGCGGTTCATTAGCGCGCGCATTAAAAAAAGCGGGTGCGGTGTCTGAGGTGGTTGGTGCTGGGCGTGATGTTGCTCATCTTGAAAAAGCAAAAGAACTCGGTGTAATTGATCATTTAGAAACAGATATTTCACAAGCAGTAAAAGGCTGTGACATGGTAGTGCTTGCAGTACCCTTAGGTGCAATGCAAAGTGTTTTTGAGCGGATTGCCCCGGTGATGACAGACGATATGATTATCACCGATGTAGGCAGTGCCAAGGGCAGTGTGGTGAAAGCAGCGCAGTTGGCATTTAACACGACTCCTGAAACGCTGGTGCCGGGTCATCCCATTGCAGGAACTGAAAAAAGTGGTGTCGAAGCGTCTTTTGCCGAGCTTTATCAAAACCGTCGTATTATTCTTACGCCGTTAGAAACAAGTTCATCTGATGCAGTCTCGAAAGTTCGCAGCATGTGGCAAGCCTGCGGGGCCGAAGTTGTTGAAACTTCGATTGAACATCATGATGAAGTATTAGCTGCAACCAGCCATCTTCCTCATATGTTGGCTTATTCTCTTGTTGATACGCTTGCTAAAATGGATGAGAAGAAAGAAATTTTCGATTTTGCCGCAGGTGGTTTTCGAGATTTTACCCGTATTGCATCCAGTGATCCTGATATGTGGCACGATATCTGTATCTCTAACAAAGATGCATTAGTGAAGATGATTAAAAAATTTAGTGATGATTTGCAATTACTATCAAACGCTATTGAAAATAATGATAGTGAATATTTAAAGGAAACTTTTGAGCGTGCTAAAAAAGCACGTGATGAGTTTTGTGACATGTAAGAAAAAAATTTAGCCACGAAGGACACAAAGAACACTAAGAAATACATATTTAATCATGAATTATTGTGAATACAGGGAAAATAAAACTTATCCAGGTATCTCCAGAGGTTAATTATTGGGTCTTCTTGGCGAACTTCGAGTCCTTTGTGGCCAATATTTTGTTTTTTTAATTAGGATATTTAAATTGAAATTTGAAGTTAAAGCAGGTGGTAAGTTAAACGGGACCTTTCGTGTACCCGGTGATAAATCCATTTCGCATCGTAGTATTATGCTGGGTTCTCTTGCTGAGGGTGTAACGGAAGTGACTGGCTTTCTTGAAGGCGAAGACAGTTTAGCGACCTTGAATGCTTTTCGTGCGATGGGCGTTGAAATCAAAGGGCCGGATAATGGCAATGTGACGATTCATGGTGTGGGGTTACATGGCTTAAGTAAACCTGAAAAAGAACTGGATGTCGGTAACTCGGGAACGTCAATCCGTTTACTTGCAGGTATCTTGTCAGCACAAGACTTTGACTCAACCATGGTGGGTGATGCATCGTTAAGTAAGCGTCCTATGCGCCGGGTGACAGTACCGCTTGCACAAATGAATACCGTTGTTGAAACTAATGAAGATGGTACGCCACCTTTAACAATTAAAGGTGGAAAAAAACTCAAGGGTTTTCATTATGATATGCCGGTGGCCAGCGCACAGGTAAAATCCTGTATTTTATTAGCCGGTTTATATGCAGAGGGTGAAACCTGTGTAACGGAACCTGCGCCAACACGTGATCATACCGAACGTATGTTACGCGGTTTAGGTTATGACGTTATCACTACTGGAAATAAGATTTGTTTGAAAGGTGGCGGTAAACTTACCGCAACAAATATTGATGTACCCGCTGACATTTCTTCAGCAACATTCTTTATGGTTGGAGCAACGATTGCAGAAGGTTCTGATATTACGCTTGAACATGTTGGTATTAATCCAACCCGTATTGGTGTAATTAATATTTTACGTTTAATGGGGGCTGATATAAGCGTAATGAATGAACGAGAAGTCGGCGGTGAACCTGTTGCAGATATCCGCGTTCGTTCAGCAAAATTAAAAGGCATTAAAATTCCTGAGGAGCAGGTGCCGTTAGCAATTGATGAATTCCCGGCTATCTTTATCGCCGCGACCTGTGCTGAAGGTGAAACAGTTTTAACAGGTGCTAAAGAGTTACGTGTTAAAGAAAGTGATCGCATCCAGGTGATGGCGGATGGCTTAACGACACTGGGTATTGATGCAAAACCGACTGAAGATGGAATTGTGATTCAGCCCGGACAAATTAGCGGGGGCACCGTGGAAAGTCATGGTGATCACCGCATTGCCATGTCTTTTGCGATGGCCGCGTTAGTTGCGAGTGGAACGATTAATATTAATGACTGCGCTAATGTAAATACTTCTTTTCCTGGTTTTGTTGGCTTAGCTAAGCAAGCCGGGCTAGATATCAGTTAAAATAAGGAAAATTTAATGAGTGTAACTGTTAAGCCTGTCATTTTATCCGGTGGTTCGGGAACCCGTTTGTGGCCGTTATCTCGCCAGCTTTATCCTAAGCAGTTGTTACCTTTAGTGGGAGACCAAACCTTATTACAGGATACGATTACCCGACTTGAAAACTTCCCCAACATATCTGAAACCGTCACGGTCATTTGCAATGATGCACACCGGTTTTTAGTTGCCGAACAATTACGGGAAATTGATATTAAAGCGGATGCTTTATTACTTGAGCCTATTGGTCGAAATACTGCACCTGCATTAACCCTTGCGGCAATTGCTAATCGTGAGTTGGGAAATGATGACGTTTTACTTGTCATGCCTGCGGATCATGTAATTCGTGATAACGAATCATTTCAAAAAGCATTAACTGAAGGTGCCAAACTCGCTGATAAAAATTACCTGGTGACGTTTGGTATTGTGCCTGACAGACCAGAAACAGGATACGGTTATATTGAACAGGGTGAAGAAATTGATAAAGATCTCAGTTATGCCATTAATAAATTTGTAGAAAAACCAGAACTTGAACTTGCTAAAAAATATCTCGATTCCGGAAACTTTCTCTGGAATAGCGGTAAGTTCATGGTTAAGTCATCTGTCTGGTTAGCTCAAATTGGACAATATGCTCCGCAAATTTTAGAGAAGTGTGAGCAAGCATATAAAAAGGGAAAATCAGAACTGGATTTTTACCGGATTGATGAAGATGCGTTTAAACAATGTCCTTCTGATTCTATTGATTATGCCGTGGCAGAAAAGATTGTTGACTCTACATCTGATAATAAAATAAAAGCTGCAGTAATACCGTTGGATGCTGGTTGGTCAGATATTGGCGCCTGGGCTGAATTATGGAACATTGGAAAGAAAGACAATGCAGGTAATGTTATACAAGGCGATGTAGTGGCGCTGGATAGTGAAAACTCTATGTTATTCAGTCAGAAACGTTTGATTGCAGCAGTCGGTGTTAAAGACACTGTTGTTATAGAAACTGCAGATGCAATTCTTGTTGCTGATAGAGATAAAGTTCAGGATGTAAAAAGGATTGTTGATTGGATTAAATCTGAAGGCCGGGAAGAGCACCTTAATCATCGTTGTGTTTTTCGTCCCTGGGGTAACTATGACAGTATTGATATGGGCGAACGATATCATGTTAAGCGAATTACTGTCGATCCAGGTGGCATCTTGTCATTACAAATGCATCAACATCGCGCTGAACACTGGATCGTGGTGAGTGGCACTGCAAAAGTCACGCGTGATGACGAGACTTTTATGGTGACAGAAAATCAATCCACCTATATTCCGGTAGGTGCGAAACACCGTTTGGAAAATACCGGCTCAATCCCTTTGGAAATGATCGAAGTTCAGTCGGGTAGCTATTTCGGTGAAGATGATATAACCCGTTATGAAGATGTTTACGGTCGCTAAATTAGGCAGTTCAATGACAAATACCTCAGATTTACCCCCGGTTTTAACCATCGATGGCCCAAGTGGCTCTGGTAAAGGCACTATCGTAAAGCATGTCGCTCAGAAGTTGGGCTGGCATATGCTCGACAGTGGGGCACTTTACCGTTTGGTAGCTTACGGCGCCCAGCAAAACCAGCTCTCGTTTGACGATGAAAATGCGATTGCAGGGTATGCGGCCCATTTAGACGTTGAATTTAAGCTTGTTATACTTCAATCGAGTAATGAAACAGGGCAAAACGGCCAGGAATTGCAGATTATCCTTGAAGGAAAAGTTGTGGGGCCTGAATTACGCACTGAAACCACCGGGAATGCTGCCTCAATTGTTGCCGCAATGCCGAAAGTTCGTGAAGCCCTGTTACAACGTCAGCGTGATTTCAGACAAAATCCGGGTTTAGTGGCCGATGGCCGCGATATGGGGACTACCGTTTTCCCTGATGCCGGGGCCAAAATCTTCCTCACCGCCAGCGCCGAAGAGCGTGCCCAGAGACGCTATAAACAGTTGAAAGAAAAGGGTATTAGTGGTAACCTTGCCGCCCTTTTGAGGGACATCAACGAGCGAGATGAGCGTGATAGTCAACGTTCAGCCTCACCGCTAAAGCCTGCTGAAGATGCAATCGAAATTGATACTTCAGCACTGACTATTGAGCAAGTTGTCGAGCAAGTCATGACAGTTTGTAAAAATAGCTTTGATATCTCCTAAAAGAAAGTAGTTTTAACTTTGTAACTGGCTTGATAACGCAAGTTTATCCAGTCGTATTATTAACAGTTCATAGTGTTTGACTCGCCAGAGGAGAGCTATGACATAACCCAGATCAATATGATCTAAGGCATATCTATAATGAGCGAAAGTTTTGCAGAATTATTTGAAGAAAGTTTAGTTAAGACGCAAATGCGTCCAGGTTCTATTATTCCCGGCACTGTGGTTCAAATCGATGATGATTTCATCGTTGTAAACGCAGGCCTGAAATCAGAAGGTGTTATTCCATCATCTCAGTTTATGAATGAAAAAGGCGAACTCGAAGTCGCTGTTGGTGACACAGTTGATGTTGCTATGGATATGATGGATGACGGTTTTGGTGAAACACGTTTATCACGTGAAAAAGCAAAACGCGCTGAAGCATGGAAACATCTTGAAGTTGCTCATGAAGCAAATGAAACAGTTGTGGGTACTATCGCTGATAAAGTTAAAGGTGGCTTTACAGTCGATCTTGGCAATATCCGTGCATTCTTACCAGGCTCATTAGTAGATGTACGTCCAGTACGTGACACAAGCTACCTGGAAAATAAAGAACTCGAGTTTAAAGTTATTAAACTTGACCAAAAACGTAACAACGTTGTTGTTTCACGTCGTGCAGTAGTTGAGTTAGAAGGCGGTGCAGATCGCGAAGCAATGCTCGAAAGCATGCAAGAAGGCGCTATTGTTAAGGGTGTTGTTAAGAACTTAACTGAATACGGTGCATTCGTTGATTTAGGTGGTGTTGATGGTTTATTACATATCACTGATATGGCATGGAAACGTGTTAAGCACCCAAGTGAAATCGTTGAAGTAGGTACTGAAATTGACGTTAAAGTTCTGAAGTTTGATAAAGAACGTATGCGTGTTTCATTAGGCCTGAAACAAATGGGTGAAGATCCATGGGTTGATATCGCACGTCGTTATCCAGAGCACACGCGTTTATTCGGTAAAGTTAGCAACATTGCTGACTACGGTTGTTTCATTGAGCTTGAAGAAGGCGTTGAAGGTCTTGTTCACGTATCTGAAATGGACTGGACTAATAAGAACATTCACCCAAGCAAAGTTGTTTCTTTAGGTGATGAAGTTGAAGTTGTTGTACTTGATATCGACGAAGAACGTCGTCGTATTTCATTAGGTATGAAACAGTGCCAGGCTAATCCTTGGGATGACTTCGCAGGTAACTTCACTAAAGGTGATAAAGTTACGGGTACTATCAAATCAATCACAGACTTCGGTATCTTCATTGGTATGGACGGTGGTATTGATGGTCTGGTTCACTTATCTGACATTTCCTGGAATGACACGGGTGAAGAAGCTGTTCGTAGCTACAAGAAAGGTGACGAAATTGAAGCTGTTGTTCTTTCAGTTGACCCTGAGCGTGAGCGTATCTCATTAGGTATCAAGCAGCTTGATAAAGATCCATATGCTGACTTTGTTGCTGAAAATCCAAAAGGCAGCATCGTTAAAGGCACTATTGGTGAAGTTGATGCTAAAGGTGCAGTTATCGATCTAGGCAATGGTGTTGAAGGTTACCTTCGTGCATCAGAGCTTTCTCGTGACCGTGTTGAAGATGCTCGCACAGTATTAACCTCTGGTGAAGAAGTTGAAGCTAAATTCACTGGTATTGATCGTAAGAGCCGTAACATCAGCTTATCGATCAAAGCTAAGGACACTGCTGAAGAAAAAGCGACTATCAGTGACTATAAGAGTGGCGCAGCTCCAACAGGCGGTACTTTAGGTGACCTGATGAAAGAGCAAATGGGTAACGGAGACGAGTAAGTCTCTGATATTTATTAAGAAATTGGTTTCCATACGGACAAACTTGTATTAATATAGTTATATATACAGGGAAACCGTAAGGTAATAATAATGACAAAATCAGAACTAATCGAAATTCTGGCGCAAAAGCAGACACAACTGGCTTATAAAGACGTTGAGTTAGCCGTTAAAAACATGTTGGAGCATATGGCAACAACATTGGCAAATGGTGAGCGTATTGAAATTCGGGGTTTTGGTAGTTTCTCATTACATTACCGTCCACCTCGTGTGGGTCGCAATCCTAAAACCGGTGATTCGGTGGATCTTACTGCGAAGTATGTTCCACATTTCAAACCCGGTAAGGAAATGCGGGAACGGGTAAATGAAAGTATGGCCCGGGTTGAAATTGTAAATTAATTTCAACCTACCGGCTCTTATAAAAAACGGCGTAGAGTTTACACTCTACGCCGTTTTTTTTATGTCTGCATGTTTGCTATGAGTTCGTACGGAGTTTAATGTTTATGCTAATATTCTAATATATTTTTCCTATATTCTTCTCAGCTCAATTTGAATATAAATTGACGGCGAGCAGCCCAGAAAGAAAGTGGTTGTACCGTTTGCGCTTGTACTAATGTTGGTATAAATACAATTACAGAAACGATTCAAACACAAAATCTCTCGCTACATAAACAAGTTGCTGAGGCGATACAGCTAGGGATAAATTGTCGCTACTGGGTTCCAGAAATACCGGGGATAACTCAGAAGAAAACCTCTTTATAGTTATATATCAAGAGCTTATATGTTGTGATAATGGTTTCGTTGATATTCTTTGATTCTCTAAGCAATATACTAAATATTCAATGCCCCTGGCCGATACTTATTATAATAATTTCAAGCATTTAGTTTGATTTGTATAATAAAAATTTTGTTTGAAAAATGACCTGAAGCAATATATGACAAAGTCTGAATTAAATCTCAAAGCCAAATCTAGCCTTCGGTTTCAATATATTGTTTCAGCAATTGTCGTTGTCTCATTATTTTTTATTGGCTCGTTGCTGGCAAGTATTTATTTTAAATATGCGACTGAAAAAAATACCTCATTAATAAATCTTCATAAATCAATTTCTACCAAGGTCAATGATCTAAGAAACACTATCTGGGAAGCCGACAAATCTTTGTATGTTTTGTTAAGGGATTCTGAAAACGTCAATGATGAACAAATAAAATCCAGGTTCAATGATGTTAAGGTAAAGCTTAAAAATATTAGTAATGTAACTGGTGTGGAACAGGTCGGATTATTAGGTCACATAAGTGTGTTAACTACTACAGAAGAAAAATTATATTACGAGGTTATGCAGCTTTTATCGTTACGAAAAGATGTTAACTGGCTATTTCCGATACTGCCAATAATTAATACAACCCTGGCGACATCAAACAGGAAGTTCGAAACAGCACTAAATCAGGCGTTAGCTGAAACCTCATCAAGAGGAGAGAGGGGGCTAAACGAGGTACACTTTCTGCTTGATGATTTAAAAAATACCTGGCGTTTACAGAGACTTGATTTTCGTGCTGCCTTAATCCGGTATGCAAGTTTAAATAGAATAAATAAGTCGCAAGACCAGAATATTGAAGAATACCATAGTTTAATTAATAAAAAATTAAAACAACTGGCTACCATTTCTAAAAAACAAGAATTAGGATTTGTAACTTCAATCGCTATAGGTGCTATGCAAGCCAGTTCAAAACAATGGTATAAGGGATACCATAATTTGACCAGGATAAGAAATAATAGTTCGTGGCGTTCTGATGTCGAGTTTATTCGTTATAAAATTCAACCCATGCAAAATAAAGTTTTTAGTGAGCTGGAATTACTGGAAAAAACATTAGATATCTGGGCGGCAAAAAATACAAAGAAAGTCGATGCGGCAGGACAGAAAATAAATATTGAGTTATGGTTTCTTACCAGTGTTGTTGTCCTGTTTGTTATTGTGATTTATTTTAAATTTAATAAAACATTACTTATTCCTCTTGAATATATCACCCGGTCAATAGAAATTCATTCTGCTGATTCTGAAAACCTGGTCTTACCTGAACAGGGGAGTAAGGAAATCGATATACTGGTTACGGCATTTAATAACATGCGTAAACAGGTTCACCATCGCCAGATGGTGCTTGAGTTCCAGGCAATGCATGACTCTTTAACCGGGTTGCCAAACCGCGCCTTATTGCAGGACCGGCTTGAACAGGCGATTAAGCAGGCAGACCGTAATGATGGTGGTATGTCGTTGCTTTTGCTTGACCTTGATCGCTTTAAAGATATCAATGATACCCTCGGTCACCCTGTTGGAGATGTTGTTTTACGTAAGGTATCAAGAAGGTTGGAAGACTGTTTACGTTCTTCAGATACAGTTGCCCGTTTAGGCGGTGATGAGTTTGCTATTCTGACAAGTTATATTGAACGTTCACAAGTCGAATCATTTATTAACCGTATTATCAAGGATGTTGAAAAGGTTATCATGGTTGACGATCAAAAACTTTACGTTGGCTTAAGTGTTGGTATTGCTTCATACCCTAAAGACGGTTTAGATGCTGATACACTTATTCAGCATGCAGATATTGCAATGTATAGTGCTAAGCGTGAAAACAAAAACCAGGAGTTTTATGACCCTGAAAAAGATTACTACAGCGCTGATAACCTAACCCTGTTAGCTGATTTAAAAGCGGAATTTAAAAAGCCCAGCGATAAGATTCAATTATACTTTCAGCCACAAATTGAGCTTGAAACAGGTCAAATTACCAGTGTTGAATCATTGATTCGCTGGAATCATCCCATCCAGGGATTCCTTCCTGCAGAACAAATCGTGAGAATGGCTGAACAAACAGGGTTGATTACTGAATTAACCTACTGGGTCTTAACGGAATCAATTAATGAGTTTTCTAAATGGTGTAAGTCTGATATTACCTTGTCGATAAATTTGTCGGTCTGGAACCTGCAAGATCCAGAATTAATTCCATTTATATTAGGAGCATTGAAAGTCGCTGATGTTTCGCCAGAGAAAATTTCATTTGAAATAACTGAGAGTGCCGTTATGAACGATCCCGTCAGGGCGAGAGAAGTTCTTAAAGAGCTGGATGAGTTAGGTTTTGATTTGGCTATTGATGATTATGGTACAGGTTTTTCTTCTTTAGCCTACCTGAAATTATTACCGGTTAATCATCTGAAAATTGATAAGTCATTTGTTGTTGATATGTTAGATGATGAAGATGACGCAATTATTGTACATTCAACGATAGAACTTGCTCATAACCTTGGTTTGTCTGTTATTGCGGAAGGTGTTGAGAACCTGGCTACCTTGCATAAGCTCAGAGAGCTAGGTTGTGATTTTGCACAAGGCTACCATATAGCTAAACCTATGCCATGTGCAGAGTTACAGCAATGGGTTTCAGGTTATAAAGCTCAGGATACGCTGTAATTGTTATTGTTTAAAATCAAGCCGTATAATGTATTTAAACAGTGAGTAAATAATAAAAATAAATAGCAGCGGAATAATGACTGTTTGAAAAATAAACACCACGATCAGGTTTACAATGTTATTGGTGGTTTCTGCTGCAGCCTGTTTATAGCGTTCTACTTTCTTGCTGATATCCAGCATTTCAGATGTTGAATTATAAAATTCTTTAGCACTCTCCCAAACTGATTTTTTCTTAACGTTGGGTTGTGTGAATTTTTCATCTTCATTGATCTGGCCAATTTTTTCTGCCGCAGATTCAAGTTCACGGGTTGATGTCACATAATCTTTTTCAAGAAAGACATGATATACCGCTTCGTTGGCTAGCCCGGTTATTGGAACGGCAAAACGCAAAATGACTAACATCAACGCGATGCGTAATATAAAAATGCGTGTATGAAAAAGCTGTCGCTTTTTGACAAAAACAAATACAAGTGCAAACAAAAGAATACCAAGCAGGGTATAACTAAAAGCTGGCCAGTTACTCATGCTAAGAAAGACTTTTTGAATGCCGAGGGAAGTTGTGCTGGCAAGCATGATCCATGAAAAACGCTCAATTAAATCGTTAACCGGATCGAGGATTTGACCAGGAGTAAGGTTAACACCAATACCTGCAGGCTGAATCGCAACTTCAGTTCCCTGGGCAATCGAAATAACGCCGTTTAATGTTTTAGCAATA
>Ga0207752_1000242_pt1 | contig 26050 bp, 29 predicted proteins | sample Pon2CUnioCityCA_6_FD_187272 | JGI IMG/M metagenome (GOLD analysis project Ga0207752, IMG submission 187272) | Marine sediment microbial community from Union City, CA, USA - Pond 2C Sediment 2 (SPAdes) | ecosystem: Environmental > Aquatic > Marine > Intertidal zone > Salt pond sediment ... | reverse complement strand
TTCCAGAAGCTGCCGCTGAGCCACTGCTTTTGCCTGAACGATATTTCCATGTGCCATCGTCATTTAAAATGACTTCTTCACCGGTATCGGTAAGTGCATTTTGCGCGGCAAAACATGGGAGTGAAAACAAGAATATTAAAGATATAAGTGAGCGTTTCATAATTATTACTTTCCTGTAAAAGAGATAAAAATTTATTATTGCTGCTTGCGCTTGGCTTTTAGTAATTGATTTTAATAACAGCGATAGGGTGAGTGTTATACCTTATCAGAATTATTATAGTTAGATTCTAACTTTATGGTTTTTATCCTGTCATATCAAGCGATTAGAAGTCGAATTTGATTATAAGTGTTACAGGAAAAAGTAATATTCAGCGTTAATTTTGTAATCTAAATATGATTATGAAATAACTTTAAAAAGCGGAGGTACAGCAGCGTTTGAACTTTTTGCCACTTTGGCAGGGGCATGACATATTTTTAGTAAGCTCGCTGGTTTTTAATTCATTGCCTTTAAGGTAATACCATTTATCGTCTTGTATGAACTCACTGTTTTCGCTGAGATAAAAGTCACATTCCTTACCATTTATTACGTCTCTAAAAAAAGCAACAAAGTGAACGGTATTATCCTTGCTGGATATGATTTTTAATTTCTTCCATTGCGTGGTATCAGTAGTGAGATCAAGTGAATCCGGGCGAGTTGATGGGTGCCAGCTTTTTAACAGGTAGTCTTCGTATTTTATAGCGTATGCACTATAGCGTGAACGCATAAGCTGTTCAGGCGTGGCTGGTAATTCACCATGGCTAATATATTTATCACAACACTCGGTAAATGTTTTACCTGAACCGCAGGGGCAGCTTTGTTGAACGTTGTGGTACATAAAAGATTATCGTACCAGGGCTAATGACAGTTCGGGTACGAAGGTAATAATTAGTACAGCGGTGAGTAATACAAAAAAGAACGGGATTGTTGCTTTATAAATATCCGTGATCGGCCTGTTAAACCTGAAGCTGGCAATAAACAGGTTCATGCCAACAGGCGGTGTGAAGTAACCCAGCTGCATATTCGCTAAAAAGATAATGCCGAGGTGAATAGGATCAATTCCATAACCAATAGCAAGCGGTACGATTAAAGGCACCATGATTACAAGCGCAGAAAAAATATCGAGTATGGCACCGAGGATAAGCAGGAATATAGTTAAGAATATTAAAAAGGTTATATGGCTGTGAATATGTTGTTTAACCCAGGTAAATAATTTATCGGGAATTTCGGCATCGATTAAATAGTTGGTTAAGGCAAGTGATACGCCAAGTATAAGTAAGATACCGCCAACAACAAGCATCGACTCTTTTGCTATTTCAGGTAAATCTTTTAACTTTGTTTCCTTATGGATAAATATCTGGACAAAAAGAATATATAACGCGGTAATAGCTGCAGCTTCTGATACTGCAAAGATACCGCCGTAAATACCGCCAAGAACAATAAAGGGTAGTGGTAATCCCCAGACAGCTTCTTTTAATGCATCGAAGGCTTCTTTTAAGTCAAATGGTATCCTGGGCTTTTCAATCTTTCTGTTTGTCCAGGCACTCCACATAACAATACAAAAAATCATTAACAGGCTGGGATAGATACCGGCAACAAATAATTCTTTTATGGTGACGGATTTTTCAAGGTCAAGTTGCTGCACAATAACAGCGTAAATAATAAGCGGTAATGAAGGGGGTAATAACAGGCCTAGACTACCGGATGTGGTGACTAAACCGAGGCTGAATTTTTTAGGGTATCCATCGCGTTTTAACGCGGGGTAAAGTAATGCGCCCATGGCAACAATCGTGATACCGGTTGCACCGGTAAACGCGGTGAAGAATGCGCAGGCAAATAAACTGATAATCACCAGCTCACCCGGCATCCAGCCGAGCAGTGCGCGTGAAAGCCGGACTAATCTTTTAGATGTATTGCCATGGCTTAAAAGATAACCGGCCAGGGTAAACAAGGGTAAGGCGAGTAATAACGGGGTATTGGTCAGGCGAAAAATTTCAATACCAATAACCGAAAGATCAATGCCTGAAGAATAAAAGCCGACCAGTGCCAGTGATAAGATAACGGCAAATAATGGCATGCCAAGGAAGGCAAGAATTAATATGATTGGAATTAAAAAAGTCAGGTTCATCTGGATTAATCCATCTAGTTAAATTCACTTGGTGGATTAATATCACTGGGCTCTGGGTTTAACATATAGCTCGGGGTGAAGGCATAAACAAAATAACGTAGTGCCATAATAGTAAAGGCAACAGGGATAATAGTTTCACAAACCCAGACTGGAACATTGGCAAAAGCTATTAAGCCATCTTCATACTCGTACTTGATAAATTCAATACTAAAATACGCGGCAAGTGCACAGACAATAGCGGTAATGATTTCGGTAAAGCGCCAGATGTTATCGCGTAATTTATAAGGCAGGTAATGAGATAAGACATCGATACGGATGTGTTTCTTGTTGCGACTGGCAAACATGGCACCAATCATACCAATCCATAATACCAGGATACGTAAAGCAGAGTCTGCCCAGACAATACCGGAATCAAAAAAGTTACGTAACAGGATTTGCGCACTGGCCAGCAAAATAGCCGTGAGCAAAAAAAACAACAGGAAAAAGGTTTCTGTTGCTAACAGAAAATTGTAAGTACGCAGTAAAAGTCTTGTCACAGTTATTTCTGTTTTTTGAATTCAGCAATGTATTTGTTGACGAGATTATACATCTTTTGACTGTTAAAGCCTTTCTTAACCATGTTGGCATTACCTGCACGTGCCAGGCTTTTCCATTCCGCGAGTTGTTTGTCATCAGGTTTTACAAAAGTAATACCCTGGTTCTTTAACGCGGCCAGGGCGGCAACGTTGTCTTTTTGATTTTTCTGATCTATTTCAGCAAATGTTTTTCTCATTATTTTACTAACGATTTTTCTGTCATCTGCTTTAAGTTTTTTCATTGCTTTCTTGCTGATAACCAGCGTGCCTGAACCATACAGCAGTGGCATGTCGGTTAAGTATTTAACTTGCGAGTGCCATTGCAACGCGATGGCGGCAATAGGCGAAGTGGCGATGGTATTGATTAAACTGGTTTGTAATCCAGCGAGCACATCACTAAAAGGTAATGGAATGGGTTGAAATTTAAAGGCAGTTGCAGCCTGGCGTGCCTCTTCTGAGTCGGGAATCCAGGCTTTTAGTTGGCGCAGTTCAGTAACGCCTTTAACCGGTGTGTTTGACAGGATATAGGCAAAGCCTGACTCAGCAAAACCAAATGAAATCATCCCATTTTTTTCCAGCCCATCGATAATGAGTTTGTCCATTTTGCTGCGTACATACATGGCTTCGTCGTGCGAATCAAACAGAAAAGGCATGCCGTAAATACTGCTGTCCTGGTAATAACGCACCAATGCACCACTACTGACAGCGGCACCCTGCAGCTGGTTAATACGTATCTTTCTTAATATTGCGTTTTCGTTTCCCATGACACCGCCGGGATAGAATTTAATTTTTACCCGGTTATTAGTTTGCGTAGATATGTCTTTAGCTGCGCTACGCATTTTCTTCATCCATGTCGTGCCATCAGGTGAGAGGGTGGCGATTTTTATTGTCGCAGCATGAGTTGCTGTTGAAAAAATAAAGAGGCTTAAGAGAGCTAATCGCGCGAATTTAAATTTCATTGTGATTCCTTTACCGGGTATTTAAATCAGACCGTGAGCTTTAATTATATCGACAAATTGCGACAAATATTGGGAATTAGAAATAATCTTTACCACTTGCCAGTAATTCTTTAGCCTGCTTATGCGCCAGCATATTTGTTAGCGTGAATCCCTTACTACGCGGCTCGGTCTTTAATACCTCGTTTAATAACTTGTCATGTAATTTTTGCTTGAACATCAGGCGCGCATATTTTTCAGCGTATATGACTTTTGCCATCAGGTTCCTGTTTTCAGAAAAAAGGATCGCTTTTTCAAAGTGTTGTTTACCCACTTCGGGCTTACCACCTAGCGAGGGTGGCAATAGTGTGTTTAATACCCCGAGATATAAATGAATTTGGCCAGATTGATATTTTTCATCAAGCATTAAAGCCTGTTTCATGATCATGGTAACGCGGGCGAGATCGGCCGCGGCATTCCAGTCATCACTGTGCGCCTGGATCCAGCCCGCCCAGCTTGAGCCTAATGTGAATAGAAACCCAATTTGTTCTTTGTCATATTGCTTAATGAGCTGTTCGAACTTTTTAAAGTCCATGCTTTTCAAATTACAGCGATCACTAAACTCAATGCAGTTTGCGCGTAAGGCAAAGTCCAGTGATTTTTGCGTTAGCCGCTTGGCCCGTGCTACGTCTTTGACAAAAACGCCGGCGTAGGCACTGTAGAGCCTGGATGCGGAAAGTAACATATTGGCATCGTTCGGATCGCCCTCAATAAAGCTGTCGAGCATCAGCAGGTAGGCCGGAGCGCCGGATTTAACCGTGGCAAGATCATCGTTATTAATAATTGCACTCGAGAGATTTTTTGCCATTTTATTGGTGGCTGAAGAAATCATGGATGAACATGAAGTTAGAATGAGTCCAAAAGTGACAAGCAGAATTGATTTAGAAAATGTATGCATTATTTGAGTCTATAAAGGAAAATCAGTCGGGATAATGAGTACAAAATATACCAGAAAATCTAATAATATGAATTAGTAAGAGTAATTGATTGAAGTGTATTGCTAATCTGTTCAAAATTTGGCATAACAATACCCGTACTATAATAAATATAAAATTTACTATTAATATATTAGAGTTTGTTAAATTATTTCAGATTCCAATATAACAGGGATTAAAAGTTCTTATGAACATCGCTATCGTTGATGACGATCCAGATATTGCCGCGCTTTTGATGTTATGGCTTGAAGAAGAAGGCCATGATTGTACTCATTTTTCCAGTGGTCAGGATTTTATCCAGATTGTAAGAAGCAAGAATTTTGATATTGTTTTGCTGGACTGGATCATGCCCGAGTTTGACGGCGAGCAGACCCTGAACTGGATCAAGAGCCATGATGATATCGATGTCCCGGTTATTTTTGTTACCCAAAAAGCAACCGAAGATGATGTTGCGAAAATCCTTACCCTCGGTGCCGACGATTACATAACCAAACCGGTAAGACATAAAGAAATGATAGCCCGCATTAATGCCGTGGCCCGTCGTGCAAATCCGCATGTCGATGATGAAGTTATCGAGTTATCCCCCTATCGAATTGACTCAACTTCGCGAGAAGTGAGTGTTGATGGTGAGCAAATTAAACTTACCGAGAAAGAATTCAAGCTGGTTCAATTTTTATTCAAGAACGTCGGCCGCCTGTTATCACGTGACCATATTCTCTCTGCTGTATGGGGTTATGATCTTGGACTCAATACCCGCACGGTTGATACCCATATGAGCCGGATCCGTAAGAAACTTCATATTGATCCTGATAAAGGCTGGCGCCTGAGCTCTATTTACCACCAGGGTTATCGCCTGGAGCATCTTGTTCACGCCGGGGAATAAGTTCTCGCTTTAAAAAAACTCAATTTCATGTTCAGTCGTTTTCTCAACGGCAATCTTAAGCGCTTCTTCAATTGGCATGCCGCTAATCACGGCATCAAACATTTCCTGGTCTGAATCGAGGGTGTATTTAGAGCGAATAGTGTCCTGTAGATTTTGCCATTCTTCTTTTTCATGTGTCTTGGAGCGATCTTTTAATACCTCGGTTAACGAGTGTAGTGCCTTGGAGACTAATGCCATTCGTTGGCTTAGCTTGTCGTAAAACTGAAAGGCAACTACCGAGCTTTGAATTTGCTGTGAGATTCCCTGGCACTCTTGTTCTATTTTATCTTTAGTTGCAGAAGCTTCGAGCTTGCCAGCATCCTCAGTAATCTGCTGAGCAGATTTCACCATGTCAATAAAAGACTGGCTCAGGATTGAAACAGAATCATCACCATCAGTCATCGCGTGTTCAATGCGCGCTACGGCAACGTTAATTATTAAAACGGTTTCTCTTATCTGAGACCATTCATCATCATCTGAAATTGAAGTCATAACTATTCTTTATATAAATTCGTTGTAAATTATTAAGTTGGATATTTTTATCTATAGCGGCAGATGAATAAAAAACATGAGCGTTTTCTTCTTTTTTATGTAAGGTACTAGCAATGACAGTTTTTACCCTGTCATAAAACTATAAAATTAACGTAATTAATGTGTCACTTTGATTTACTAAATTTTCATCATAAAAATATACAGGTGAAAAATTATGTCGGTCAATGCAGAAAACATTGTAGTAAAAGAAGTTACAGCTAAGCGCAAGCAGCCTCGTTTTAATGTCAGGCTCGCTGAAAATCATGATGAAATCAAGCAGTGCTTACGTTTACGCTACCGCGTTTTTGCCCAGGAAATGGGTGCGCGGTTATCTTCGAATAACGAAGGTATTGATAAAGATCGCTTTGATGAATTTTGTAAACACTTAATGGTGTTTGATAACGATAGTGGTAAGGTTATTGCGACAACGCGTTTATTACTGAGTGAAGATGCTAAAAAGTCAGGGTACTTTTATTCAGAAACCGAATTTGATCTTGACTTAATTCTAAGTCAGCCTGGCCGTTTTATGGAAGTTGGCCGTACCTGTATTGAACCAGGTAGCCGTAAAGGTTCAGCGCTTGCCATTCTCTGGCAAGGCATAGCCGAAGTTATCGTAAGGCATAAAGTTGATTACTTGATTGGCTGTGCCAGTATTTCATTACGTGATGGTGATGATTATATTAATTCGGTTATGCATGTTTTACGTAAAAAATATTTTTCGCCCAATGACCAACGTGTAAGACCATTAGTGCCACTGCGCACACAGCAGCAAACTTGTGAAGAAGAAGTGGTTGTTCCTACTTTATTGAAAGGTTACCTGCGCCAGGGTGCCATGATCTGTGGTGAACCTCACTGGGATGCCGAGTTTAATGTGGCGGATGTATTCGTGTTATTAGCATGTGAAAAAATCAGTAAAAGCTATCAACGTCACTTTTTAAATCGCGCGTAAGATGAAAGTGTTAATGCGATTATTTAACTTTGCTAACGCGTTTTATCGTATTAGCTGGCTCGGTTTACACTTTATATATGGACTGATCCTGCTGGTTGTTTACCGTTTACGCTGGGGTAAACGATGGTTCTACACTGCAAAGGGTGCCCAGGCTATCCAGCGATGGTTTAAACAGGGTAGCCGTATCCTGGGTCTGAAAATACAGCTTAGTGGAACGTCTTCCCTGAGTTCTTCAATGCTGGTGTCGAATCATATTTCGTGGCTGGATATTGTCGCAATTGCCGCATCGTCCCCGGTGACCTTTGTTTCAAAAGCCGATCTAAAATCCTGGCCGATGGTGGGTCAGCTGGCAAAATCGTCCGGCACCGTGTTTATTAAGCGTGGCAGTTTATTTTCCATGCACCAGACCATGACCCAGCTGGTTGATATCCTCGAATGTAACCGGAATATTATCTTTTTCCCGGAGGGGACCACGACCACGGGTGAAAGCGTCAATAGGTTTAACAGTGGCTTGTTTGAAACGGCATATAAATCCGGCAGCCCGGTACAACCAGTCGCGATTAGTTATTATCGAAATTGCCTGCCCGATCGGGATGCTGCGCCCTATGTCGATGATGACCATTTCCTCAAGCATTTATGGACACATTTGTACCTCGGTAAGCTGCATGTACAGATTGATTTTCTGGAGGAAATTCAGCCTGTAAAACATAGTCGCCGGATTTTGGCAGATTTATGTCATGCCAGGATTAGCGAAGTGTTGCAGACCTCAGCCATGATTACCCGTGACTACCCGGTTGAGCTAAAAGATGCGGGGCATGTTTTGCTGTCATAAGCTGACAAAATTACTGATTTTAAGAAGAATTTGCTGGGTAAATAACCATTTCAGCTATATAATGCGCACCTTTTGCATTTCCGGAGAAATCCCCAGTGATTGAGAATCTGCGTAACGTCGCTATTATTGCCCACGTTGACCACGGTAAAACTACCCTTGTTGACCAACTTTTACTCCAGTCAGGTACGCTTGAAACGCGTGGCGAAGCTGAAACACGTATGATGGATTCTAACGATCTTGAAAAAGAACGTGGCATCACGATTTTATCCAAGAATACAGCCGTTAAATGGAACGACTACCGCATCAATATCGTGGACACACCGGGACATGCTGATTTCGGTGGTGAAGTAGAACGTGTTCTGTCCATGGTTGACTCGGTACTCCTGCTGGTCGACGCGGTTGAAGGCCCAATGCCGCAAACACGCTTTGTAACTGAAAAAGCCTTAAAACGTGGTTTACGTCCAATTGTTGTTGTAAACAAAATTGACCGTCCTGGCGCTCGTCCTGAATGGGCTTTAGACCAGACTTTTGAACTTTTCGATCGCCTCGGTGCGACTGATGAGCAGCTGGATTTCCCTGTTGTTTATGCATCTGGTTTAAATGGTTTTGCAGGTTTAGAGCCAGAAGTACGTGAAGGTGACATGACGCCGTTGTTTGAAGCGATTGTTGAGCACGTACCTGTACCTCCAGTTGATATCGATGGCCCTTTACAGCTCCAGGTATCCTCGCTTGATTACAATAGCTTCGTGGGTGTAATTGGTATTGCGCGTATTGCCCAGGGCAAAATTAAAAAGAACGAAGCCATTACGTTAATTGATGTTGATGGCAAAACACGAAATGGTCGTGTGCAAATTATTTACGGTTTCCTTGGTCTTGACCGTGTTGAGGTTGATACCGCGGAAGCCGGTGATATCATTGCTTTTACTGGTATTGATGGCTTGCGTATTTCAGATACGCTTTGTGACCCTGCTCACGTAGCAGCATTACCGCCTTTATCGGTTGATGAACCTACACTGAGTATGACTTTCCAGGTTAATAACTCTCCACTTGCTGGTCAGGATGGTAAGTTTGTCACTTCACGTAATATTCAAGAGCGTCTGGAACGTGAGCTTATTCATAATGTTGCGTTACGTGTAGAGCCAGGCGATTCACCGGATAAATTCCGCGTGTCAGGTCGTGGTGAATTACATTTATCTATTCTTATTGAAAACATGCGCCGTGAAGGCTTTGAGCTCGGCGTATCTCGCCCAGAAGTAATTGTGCGTGAAGTCGATGGTGTAAAAGAAGAACCTTACGAGCAGCTTACCGTTGATGTTGAAGAGCAACACCAGGGTAGCGTTATGGAAAAACTGGGTACACGTGGCGGTGATTTGAAAGACATGGTTCCAGACGGCCATGGCCGTGTTCGTTTAGACTTTATTATTCCAGCACGTGGACTTATTGGGTTTAGAACTGAGTTCATGACCGCGACACAAGGTACGGGTCTTATCTATAGCGTATTTGATCACTATGGTGTTGTTAAAGCTGGTGACTACGGTCAACGTAACAATGGTGTGTTGATTTCAAACGGTAAAGGTAATGCGGTTGGCTTCTCGCTATTTAATTTGCAGGAACGTGGTCGCATGTTCCTTGACCATGGCGATGAAGTTTATGAAGGCATGATTATCGGTATTCATTCTCGTTCAAATGACCTGGTTGTTAACGTATTAAAAGGTAAGCAGTTAACAAATGTACGTGCATCAGGAACAGATGAAGCCATTTCATTAACGCCACCGATTAAACAAACTTTAGAGCAAGCGCTGGAATTCATTGATGATGATGAATTAGTCGAAGTAACACCACACTACATTCGCTTACGTAAGAAGTTGTTAACTGAAAATGAACGTAAACGTGCAAGTCGTGAAGCAAGCTAAGCATGTTTGTCATTCCGGCCATTGAGCTGGAATCCAGAGTAAAAAAGCCCTGATTTATCAGGGCTTTTTTATTTGCAAGGTTTAATATTATACTTGCAGTGTAAGCATAGTTCGAAACGGATATTTTTAAATTCAAATTTATAGGGAGATTGATATGTTTATATCCAAATTCAGATCTGTTTTTTATTTTCTTATCTTAAGTTTTTCAATGGCTGCACCAGTAAGCCAGGCTGCAACTGTTTTATATTTTAACAGTGAGCAGGGTGACTATATTGGGCAAGGTCAAGAACGAACATATCATTCAGGTGATTTTACGATTAATGCATACCGTAATTATTATAATGGTGTAGGTTTTAGTATTAGCGGAACAAGCTGGCGAGATTATTGGAACCTGAATTTTTCAGCTATCGGGCGAGTGGAGCTTGAAGCTGGGTTATATGATAATGCTACCCGTTTTCCTTTTAGTGACTATTATGGAGCTCATGGGCTTTCATTAACAGGAAGTGGAAGAGGGTGTAATCAGTTAACAGGTAGTTATGAAGTATTAGAAGTGGAATACGGAACTTCCAATACAATTAACAAATTTGCTGCTGATTTTATTCAATATTGTGATGGCAATCCCGCTGCACTTCGTGGTTCTATTCGATACAACTCTGAGATTCCTATTTCTGCATTAAACCCATTAAAGGCTGTAATTTCACTTCAGCAGCCACTAAACGCTCAAAGTTGTGTTGAGGCGACAAGTGCAAGTGGGACAGCTGTTACAGTTTCTGCAGCAGATTCTCGTGATAGCCAGGGTGGAACTAACTTAAGCTATCTATGGGATACAAGTACCGGAGTTACTGCTCAATCAGGCTCTTTGTCTTTTAATGTACCTTTAAATCAAACAGTCACAGCTAAGTTAAAAGTAACTGATTTGGAAACAGGTGAATCTGTTACTGATACATTAAATATTTGCAGTAGTGATACAACGGCACCAGGAATCGTCATCAATGAACCACTAGAAGGTGAAGTTATCGTGGGTGAGGGAACACACATTGATGTAAGTGTGTCAGATGCGGTTGATTCTGCTATTTCAACTTATGATATTTCAATGGGCACTTTTTCTACGCATAAACTGGATGCAAATGGTGAGTCAAGAGTTCGCCTGATGGAAGTAGAGAAGAAAGATTTAATGCCGGTTACTATCAAAGTAACAACTACCGATGAATCGGGTAATACTGCTGTAAAAGAAATAATGGTTTACAAAGCACATGATTTATCTGTAATCCATTAATATTTCATTAACCTAAATATAGCCGGATGGTTCAGAAATGAGTCATCCGGTTTTTTTTGCCTGAAATAAGTTAACTTTAATCTATAATCTGAATTTGTCTGAAATAGTGAACTAAAAAAGGCTATAGTATGTCGACACCGAGAATATTTTTAGCAAAGGAAGGGGCGCGTTATGATTGGCAAAAAGAACATTGTATTTGGCTTTATATTTTTAGCATTAACTGCTTCGCTTGGCGCAATGATGGTTAATATGTATGAAGAATACGGTGCAGTGTCGGGTGAAAAGCAGGTGGCAGTGGGGCGCCTGGCGCAGCTAAAAACAGATGGGTATGAAGAAGAGCTGGAACCTTTAACAGCGAAACAAATTGCCATGGCCAATACCGATGGTATTTTAAGCATGAGCAAGCTATCTAATGTTGAGTTTGGCATTGATTTTATAAAAGGCGGGCCACATGCTCACGGAAACCTTGAGGCGCTTTTAAATATTGTTGCTGGTTTTATTCTTTGCTTTGTATCAATCGCCGCATGGCAAAAGCAATTACTGAGCTGGGGATTGATTCTTGGTACAATCTTGCATGCGGGCATGATGACCTTAGAACGGGTATTTGATATGGCCTGGGCTGGCCAGGTTTTACAAACAGGTATTGGCCCAATTTTAATCCTGGCGTCATTATTCTTTATGGGAATTGCAGTAGCGGTTGGTTTTAAAACTGAAATGGTAAAAGATTAATATATGCGTCAGCTTTATCCAGATATTAAACCGTATAAAACACATCATATTAAAGTTGATGAGCCCCATGTTTTATACGTAGAAGAAAGTGGTAACCCGGATGGTATCCCGGTGTTATTTGTTCATGGTGGTCCTGGTGCGGGGTGTGAAAACTATCATCGCCGATTTTTTGATCCTAATGTCTATCGCATTATTCTTTTTGACCAACGTGGTGCCGGGAAATCAACCCCGCATGCAGAGTTAGAAGGAAACACCACGCAGGATCTTGTTGCGGATATGGAAGTGATACGGGAACAACTTGAAATTTCTCGCTGGGTGTTGTTTGGTGGCTCCTGGGGTTCGACCTTATCACTGGTTTATGCAGAGACACATACTGATCGTGTTATGGGTTTAATTGTTCGCGGCATCTTTTTATGTCGCAAAAAAGAAATTGAATGGTTTTATCAAAAAGGTGCGGATCGAATTTTTCCGGATTACTGGCAGGATTTTATTGAGCCGATCCCGGAAACAGAGCGAGATAACTTGCTCGAAGCCTATTACAAGCAACTTACGGGTAAGAATGAAATTGCACAAATGCATGCGGCTAAAGCCTGGTCAATCTGGGAAGGCCGTACCGCAACATTAAAACATAACAAGAACGTGGTTGATCATTTTGGTAATGCGCATACCGCGCTCAGCCTGGCGCGAATTGAAAGCCATTACTTTATTAACAATTCTTTTCTTAAAGAAAATCAAATTTTAAATGATGCGCCTAAGCTACAGAACATTCCCGGGGTAATCGTGCAGGGGCGTTATGATTTAATTTGCCCATTAGAAAGTGCCTGGGAACTTCACCAGGCCTGGCCAAAAGCGGAGTTTAAAATTATTGGCGATGCCGGGCATTCGGCAACCGAACCCGGAATCGTGGATGCACTTGTCAATGCAACTGATGAGATGGCGAAGAAGCTGGTATGATTGCATTGATTCAACGTGTTAGCGAAGCACGTGTTGTTGTTGATAATAAAACGGTTGGTGAAATTCAACAGGGTGTGCTGGCTTTTATCGGCGTGGAAAAAAACGATAGTGATACCGAAGCTGCTCGTCTGCTTGATAAGATTCTTTCCTATCGTATATTTGCAGATAGTGAAGATAAAATGAATTTAAGTGTGCAGGATATCAATGGTGGGATGTTACTGGTTCCGCAATTTACTCTTGCCGCGGACACGCAAAAAGGTTGCCGCCCCAGCTTCTCTTCAGCTGCGCCTCCTGCCCTGGGCAAACAACTGTTTGATGAGCTGGTTAAACAGGCAAAAAATAAATATCAAAATATTGAAACAGGACAATTTGGTGCTGATATGAAAGTATCACTGCTTAATGATGGTCCGGTGACATTCTGGTTACAGGTAAAGAAATGAAGAATATTATTATCATCGCTGTTTTTGTTGTTGTGATGCTTTTTTTTATGATGGGCAAGAAAACAGGTAATGACAAAGTGATTGTTGATACCTATCCATGGCAGATCACGGTATTGCCCAATGGCCGTTCAAAAGTATTTGGCGTTGTGCTTGGCGAAACAGTATTAAGAGATATTGATCAAATATTAAAAAGCCGGGCAACGGTTGCCCTGTTTGAATCGGGTAATAAGTTATCCCTGGAAGCTTATTATAAAAGTGTCACTAAAGGTGGCCTGAGTGGAAGTTTTGTTTTTACTCTTGATACCACTAATGAGCAGATGGAAAAACTCAAAAAAGAAAGCAGTAAAAAGGAACGGACCGAGAATAACAATATTCGTTATGACCTTGATATGGCGGCAACGGGTTTAGCCAAGGGGATGGTGGTGAAATATTTAAACTACATTCCCGCGGTACAACTCGATGAAGATATTATTGTTAAACGTTTTGGTGAACCGGTAAAGAAAATTAAACTGAAAACCAGGGAATCAGGCTGGCACTATCTTTATCCTGAGAAGGGACTAGACCTGATCTATAAGGAAGAAGGGAAAGAAGTATTGCAATATGTTTTACCGAAAAATTTTAATGCATTGATTGAGCCTTTGCTATCTCATCAAAGTCAGTCACGTTAATACAATTTCTGCCTGAGCCTTTTGACGTGTAGAGCGCATGGTCAGCGGCACTTAGTAAGGTTTCGCCAAGAAATGCCACATTTGTATTGGAGTCACTAGTTTTAGGCATTGTGGTACAACCAATCGAAACGGTGATATGTAAATCATCAGGTAAGCTTTTAACACTGAGCACTGCATCAGCGATAGAAGAGCGAATACGTTCCGCAATATCCTGGGCGAGATTTGTGTCCGTGTTGGTGAGTAAGACTGCAAATTCCTCACCACCGTAACGTGCCAGTACATCACTCATACGCATCTGGTCTTTAATGATCTCTGCCACGTAGCGTAAAACTTCATCGCCAACGGCATGGCCATAGAGATCGTTAAATGCTTTGAAGTGATCAATATCGATAAATAAACAACTAACAGGTAACTTCTGGCGTAGGCCGCGGACAACTTCCTCTTCAAGCCTTTGCATAAAATAGCGGCGGTTATGAATACCGGTAAGGGCATCGCTTAAACCGAGTAATTTAAGTTTTTCATTATTGATCGCATTCTCAATGCAAACCGCGAGAATGGCAGAAAGTCGTTTAATTAAATCTGTTCCCGAGCCGGCAATAAAACGAGAGCTTTCTTTACTTGCCAGGTTGAGTGAACCGATTAACTTATGATTCCGTATTAATGGTACAACTGCAACACTGGCCGCTTCTTTGTTTATTGAGGGGAAGAGTATGTCTTTGCATTCAGAGCTGCATCTTCCGAGATAGGGTTCTTCTTTAAAATTAGGAAACAATGTTTTTTGCACAACAGCAGGAGTGGCGGAAGGATCATTATCCTGGGTTTGTGCAATCACCACATTTTCAAGCGTTGTATGGGAGTTAGTAAAAATCAGGGTAGGCAGTTTCAGTAAGCCTGGGCTCATAAATTCAACCACGTGGCGAATTTCATAATCGGTATCAATCAATAAAAGAGATACATAGTCCAGGTCATATTCTTTTCGGTATTGCTGCAGGATGACATCGATTAATTGCGGGAGGCTGTCAGAACTAATTAGTGCTAATTCCTGGCGCTGCAGTTTCTGTAACTTCAACTCGTTATTTTGCGCCTGCGTGACAAGTGCCTTGAGCTTCTTGCGCAGTTCATAATTTGAGTTGTCTGTGGTCTGGTTCATTATTTAACGAGTAGCAGTATTGCCATTATTATTAAATTACAGTGACTACATAATTAAACTGTTTGTGTGCCTGGAATTACAATCTGACAGTGAAACACTTGGGGGGGAAGGTGCTTGTTTTGCCCAAACCACGGATTCCATTAGTTTTATTCATCGGGCTATTATTCTGTCAAAATCAATCCTGAACAATAACACTGTTGGCAAAATTTTAAAGTAATTTGTATTTTTTTTGTGTCGAATTAGATGAGTTTTTGTGATCCAGGTCAGGCCGGGAAATGGTATTTTCCATTTATACAGGCTGGAATACTGATTTAAGATTTAGACTCACCCAGCAAGCAGGTATACTGCCAGCTTTTCGATAAAGCCTTAATTAAAGTGGTACAACTAAATGTCGCTGAATAAAAATGTGAGTGAAATTGCCATCACGCCAGAAAACAAATGCTCGTTTTGCAGTGGAACAAAATGCTGTGTATACGTTACCCAGGAAATGGAAACGCCACGCTCAATGGATGATTTTGATCACCTGTTATGGCAGCTCGCACACCAGGATATGCAAGCCTATAAAGATGAAGATGGCTGGTTTTTAATTGCTAATAACAAGTGCCAGTTCTTAAAAGACGATGGTGGCTGTAATATTTATGAAACCCGCCCGCAGATTTGCCGTGATTACTCCAATGATTTTTGTGAATACGATGAACCGGCAGAAATTCATTTTGAATTCTATTTTAAAACCTACCAGGAGCTTGATGAGTATTGCCGCAAGCGTTTTAAAAAATGGGATCAGAGATTTGAGGGAGAGTAAGTTAATTAACGCAGAGGACGCTGAGACGCAGAGTTCACGGCGGATGCAATATTAGATTGATATATCATGTCAGTCACTCTTGAGAGAAATAATATTTCCAGGTTTTTCCAGGATTACAAGTTTTATTTATTCATGCTGGTCTGCGTGCAGGTATCCAGTAAATTTAAAAACTATTAAAAATTTTTCACTCTGTGACCTCTGCGTCTCAGCGTCCTCTGCGTTTTTATTACTTATTATCTATGGAGTGATATCCCGGAAATCTTGTATCGCTTTAAAGTCTTCCACTTCGCGTTGTGGGCTCTGGCTATCCGGGTTGAGTACGGCGCGTAAATATTTAATACCGTAGTCCTGTGCCGATCGAAGTACTGACAAGGTATCGTCGACCAGTAAGGATTGTTCCTTATCAAAAGCCATCTTTTTATTTAACTTGCCCCAGAATGCCGGGTCTTCTTTTGGTAAGCCAAAGTCGTGAGCGCAGATAATATTATCGAAGTGATGGTGCAACGAAGTGCGATCCATTTTTAGCATCAGGCTTTTTTGATGTGCATTAGTGACCAGTGCAACATGTTTACCGGCGGCTTTGACGCTGTCTAAAAACTCGATGACATGTGGATGCACGGCAATAAGGTGATCGACTTCTGCCTTGAGTTGTTCTATATCCAGGTCGAGTTGTTCTGACCAGTAGTCAACACAGTACCAGTTCATAGTGCCTTCAGCAGACTTAAATTTTGGAAATAAAATATCACGCGCATTATCGATATGCAGCTCATTTTTTTCGGCAAAACGTAACGGCACATGATGTTGCCAGAAGTAATTATCAAAATGTAAGTCGAGTAATGTACCATCCATATCAAGCAGTACACTCGTAATGTTTTTCCAATCAAGCATTGAAGTAAAGACTATAATAAGCAAATAAGATGGCAGTCATCGTACCAGTTTTTATTCGCAATTTTTAGCTGCTAAGGTGATATAGTTATCTTTCATTAACCGTCTTTTCCAGGCCAATAAATTAATGCCAGATCACGAACTTAAAGAATTACTCGACCCGGTGATACAGCTTGCCTACCAGGCCGGGAAGGCGATTATGGAAGTTTATGATGCCGGCTTTTCGATTGAAAACAAGTCTGATGAAACGCCGGTGACAGAAGCGGATATTGCGGCTAACAAGGTTATCGAAGATGGCCTTAAGGCACTAACACCGCATTTACCTATCCTGACCGAAGAAACACAACCTACCCCCTTTTCAGTACGTAAAACATGGCCTCGCTACTGGCTCATTGACCCCCTTGATGGCACGCGCGAGTTTATTAAACGTAACGGTGAGTTCACGGTAAATATTGCGCTTATTGATGGAGAGCAATCCGTGATGGGGGTGGTGTATGCCCCTGTGAAAGGGGTGCTGTATTACGCGGCGAAAGGGCAGGGTGCTTACAAGCAAGATAGCACCAATGAACCCCGGGAAATCCATGTGCGTGAAACCTGCGCGAAAAAAACCGTCGTTGCATGTGGCCGCTCCCATCCCACGGCCGAGATTGAAGCATTTTTGGAAAACATTGGTGAGTTTAAAATTGTTCGGGTGGGCAGCGCCCTAAAATCCTGCCTGGTTGCCGAAGGCAAAGCTGATCTCTACGCCCGCCTGGGGCCAACCTCTGAGTGGGACACCGCAGCTGCGCAATGTGTGGTTGAAGAGGCCGGTGGTGCTATCGTGGATACCCAGATGCAGCGTCTATGCTATAACACCAAGGAAGATCTGTTAAACCCGCATTTCTTTGTTACCGGGGATTTATCGATTAAGTGGAGCGATTATTTGTAACTTTAAACGAATAGTGATTCGCAACATTGGTGGTTATTGTTCGTCGTAGACCGACATTATTGTTTTGAGCTCGTTAAGGACTTGCTGAGTTTCTTCCGGGGTCAGGTCATCGGTTAAAGCCACGGAATTTCCCATTTCCAGTGTTTGGATAGAGGCGCGTACGGCTTCACAACCCGCTTCACACACGGCTTCAATTCGTTGGTTTACTTTATGGGAAGATGTAGGCATAAGACAACTGAGAGTAATGTTGGGGGGAAGTATCACTAACTGGGTTGAATAAAAGTGGTGGCCGGACCTGGAATCGAACCAGGGACACGAGGATTTTCAATCCTCTGCTCTACCGACTGAGCTATCCGGCCAACAACAGCGGCGTATTAGACGTGATCATGAGCCTGACGTCAAGTCGATTTTGCCAACTCTTTATTCCGGGGTATAGCCTTCAACCGGGGCAGACCCCTCTCCAAAGAAGAATTTTTCCATTTCATCGAGTAAAAACTGGCGATGTTTAGGATCCATCGGGCTGAGTTTGTGCTCATTCATCAGCATGGTTTGCTGTTTCATCCACATTTGCCAGGCTTCTTTGCTGGCATTTTCTAAAATACGTTGGCCAATTTCACCGGGGTAGGGGGCCTTGTCTAAGCCTTCAGCTTCTTTTTTAAGTACTACACAGTTAACCATTTTACCCATGATTCTCAGGCTCCTTTTTACGAATGCTGCGAATCGCTATTCGTAAGATTATTAATAATTTTCAGCACGGGTGCCGGTAATCCCAACGACTCAGGCTGGTGCGTGTTATACCAGACTCTGTTAGAGGCTTCCATCACATGATTTGCAGGGCCTTTTACCTGGCTCAGGACAGGGGTGATATCGAGGTGGAAATGACTGAAGGTGTGGCGGAAAACGGGCAAAACCTCGCTGTCACCCAGTTTCAGTCCAAGTTGTGTTTCCCCCCATGTTTTCAGTTCAGCAAAATTACTCTCAGCGTGTTCGGGCAGGCTCCACAGGCCACCCCAGATACCCGAGGGTGGACGCTGTTCTAAAAGTACCTCGCCCAGTTTATTTTTCAGGATCAGCATGTGAGTCTGTTTTACCGGCAGTGTTTTACGCGGTTTAGGTGTGGGGAACGAGGTGACCTGCTCAGTTTTATAAGCTTGACAGATTTCGGTCATGGGACAGGCCGGGCAACTGGATTTGCGTGCACAGACAGTGGCGCCGAGATCCATAATCGCCTGGGTATAGTCGGTCAGCTGTTCAGTGGGCGTGAGTGCTTCAGCGAGCTCCCATAACCGGTTTTCAATCTCTTTTTTACCCGGCCAACCATCTATCGCATACAGGCGTGTAAGTACTCGCTTCACGTTACCATCAAGAATGACATACCGTTGTCCCAGTGCCTGGGCCAGAATGGCTCCCGCGGTTGAGCGACCAATCCCGGGTAAAGCAAGTACAGCTTCAAAATCTTGAGGAAATTGATCAGCATAGTCATCACGAATAATTTGCGCGGCCTTGTGCAGGTTACGGGCTCGGGCGTAATAACCCAGACCTGTCCAGAGGTGCAAAACCTCGTCCTGGCTGGCATCGGCCAATGCGCGTGAATCCGGGAAGTGCTGCATAAAACGTTCGAAATATGGAATGACCGTGACAACCTGGGTCTGCTGCAACATGATTTCAGATACCCAGACACGGTATAAACTTCGGTCCTGTTGCCAGGGCAAGTCATGGCGTCCATGCTGTGCATACCAGTCGAGTAATAGCTGGCTAAAAGAATGTATTGAGTTCATGCGACTAACTTAAAACTTAAACAGTTTTTTCAGTTCATCCTTAACTTTTTTCTCTAAGTCTTTCTTTACTTTATTTTTGACTTTCTTTTCTTCTTTTTTGATTTCTTTTTTTACTAGTGTTTTTAGAGCTTTTTCAAAATCAGGCTTGATGCTGGGCTTGGTAAATGTTCCAGTAATCCGGATATCAAGTGGAATAGAATTCATTTTTTCAAATGGCTTGTTGTACTTGATATCCGTTGCCGAGGTAAATTTGACGGATGCTGTATAGTTTAATTTTTCGCGTGCAATATCGACTGTGCCACGACCAATAACGCGTGCAAGTGGCGTGGCGGCGCGTAAGTCTTTATTTGTCAGTACACCTTTTTTGATAATCGCGCTGGCACTTAAGCTGGCAATTTTGGTTTCCTCGGGCACCGGGGCTTTCGGTGGTGTTCTGCGTTTTAACTTCGCGTCTAACACGTCTCTTTGGTGGTCCAGGTCAAATCCTTTTAAGGTACCGTCTTTTAAGTTAAGTTTTAAATTTCCGTTTAAATTTTGTTTTAACTGCGAAAGTTTAATACCTGTAGTATTAAAACTTGCCGTCATACTGGTTAAGCCTTTGAGTTTATCTTTGCCGGTAAAGTCATTGAGCAACTTGCCAGCTTTAAAATTCTGCAGGTCAAAATTACCCGATATAAAGGCATTACTTTTGGTTGCGCGTAATTTAAGCGTCGCTTTAGCTTTCGCGTTGTAGCCACTCATGGTCAATGGCTTAACGGTAATTAACCCGTTATATGATTTTGCAGCGACATGAAAATTTGACCAGTGTGTTTTCATGACCTGTATCTTGCCAACTTTAAAATCGGCATTGGCATTAATTGCGGTTAATAAACCTAGCGGGATTAACACCGGTTCTGGTCCAGTTGTCGATTTTGATGCGGTGGGTTTTGACTGGCCGGGAGTTGAAGCGTCTTGTAATCCTTTTGGTAAGTAGCGATCGATATTGACCTTGTCGATGGCTAATTTAACTGTTGAAATAGCCGGCATAGGTTTATAGGTGGCACTACCAACAAGTTGTGAATCATCAAGCTGCAATTCGAGATTTGTCAGTTTCATATTATAGAGCGAACCTTGCACGCTCATATGTGTGCTGGCCTTTGTCAATGCAGTTGCATCTTCCGAATCGGGCAGCGTAATATCAAACCGTTTAGCGAGTTCGCGCGGGTTAAAGGCCTGAATATTCAGCGTGCCATTAAAATAAGGCGATGAAAACAGTTTGCTGACGCCAAGCTGGGTATGTAATTTAATATTACCTTCTGACAGGTCTAAACTTTTTGTGTTGAAGGTTTGTTTATCAAGATCCAGTTGCATCAATGGGCTATTAACCAGTGGGGATAAGCGTGGCTTTAAAGTTGCCAGCTTAATATCAGATGACAGGTTAGTGTCATAAAAAGAAAACTGGTTTAAGTCTGCTGAAAAAATAATATCGCTTTTGAAAGCGACTTTTGCATTGGTGGATTTTTCCAGCAAGTGGAAGTTTATGTTAAAGGGAATTTTGATTCCGGGTTTTAATTCACCGACACTGAGGTTAACGTCTTTGACCGTAATTTTTTGTCGTGCCTGCTGATCATCCCAATTAAATTGTGCCCGCTCAATTTTAAGCCCGTTTAAGGCGATGGCGCCGAGTATTTCTTCAGGGCTGGCTTTTTTAGCCGGTGCTTTCTTTTTTGTTTGAGTTTGAGTGGGTACTTTTGTCCTGGTGGCGGGTTGGGTTAAGTCATCCCAGTTACTGATGCCTTGTGCGTTTTTCGCCAGGTTCAGTTTTAAGCCTTCGATTACAATAGTGTCGGCTTCAAGTTTGAGTTTGAACAGGGCCAGCAGTTTTGCCCGTACCTGCAGGTGTTCCATTTCAGCAAACGGTGCTTTGCCAAAACCTTTTGCATTACTGATATTGACCTTACCCAGGTCAAGACCAATCCAGGGAAAAAAGGACAGCGAGATATCACCGGGGATGGAGAGTTCACGCCCGGTTTTTTCTTTTACCACCTGGGTGATCTGCTCTTTATATTCATTGGGGTCAAAAACAATCGCAAAACCAACGATGGTAATAAGTAAAAGGATAATAAGGGCGAGAATAATTTTTATAAAACGTTTCATGTGTTATTTAACTGTCCTAATGAATAAGTCACGAGCAACGAGTATAGCGTGAAATTTACATCCTGTGATGATGTTCTATTGAGTTTTAGCCTGAAGCATCTGATACTCTTATACCACAGTATTATTAAGGGACAGTATCACGTTAATGCATCAGGGATTACATGAAGAAAATTATCTATTTTTTTATCACCAGTATATTTTTTTGCGCTACTGCCGCTGTTGCCGAAGAAGCTGAATATGAGCTTGGTCTGGGCTTAATGAAATTTCAATATGAAGAATTTAGCGACAGCGGTGTTTTTCTTGATGGTGAGTATGGTTTTATACCGGGCGCAATCATTAAACGGAAACAGGAGCACGAGACATTTTCCAGTGAATGGGTGACCAGCCTGTATGGCAACACGATTGATTACGAGGGGCAAACACAGGGCGGGAACCCGTTAACCACCCGTTCTGATGCCATTATTTTTGATACCCATTTAAAGCTTGGTTTTTATCCCGATGCTGCACAGGTACGTGGTCCTTATATTGGTTTAGGTTATCGTTACTGGTTGCGTAATATACGATCGGGTTACGACATTTATAGCAACTCGGTGGCGGGCTTACGGGAACATTATTACTGGTTTTACAGTTTAATCGGCTTCAGTACCAACTTGAGCACAAGCGAAGATGTTAATTTTGGATTTGATGCGCGCTACACCATGATGATAAATGGCAAAATGGACGTTGATTTCCTGGGTTATAATAATTATGACGACACCCAGGTGAACCTTGGCAATAAGGCGGGGGCACGGTTTGTATTTCCGGTACAAATTAAAATGCAAAAACAACGGCTCACAATCTCACCGTATTATGAAATAATTAATATTGGTAGGAGTAATAATGTACCGGTCTATAGTAACGGCGTACCGACGGCAATAGTAATATATGAACCCCGCAGCGAAACACGGAATGTGGGTGTTGAAGTGAACTGGGCGTGGTAAAAAATAAATGAGAAAGGATTTAAATTTAATGAACAGTAAATATAAACAGTTTAGGCAACGTGGTTTTACCCTGATTGAAATCATGGTGGTTGTAGTTATTATTGGTATCCTGGTTGCCGCGGTGGCGCCCAAAATTTTAAGTCGACCTGAACAGGCGCGGATTGCAAAGGCCAAGCTTGATATTTCTTCGTTAGAAAATGCTTTTGAGATGTATAAAGCGGATAACTACCAGTATCCCAGCACTGATCAGGGCATTGAAGCACTGGTAAACAAACCTTCCGGTTCACCGCAGCCACGTAACTATAATAAGGGTGGCTATATTAAAAAGTTACCTAAGGATCCGTGGGGAAAAGAATACGCCTACCTCAATCCGGGTATCCATGGCGAGATTGATATTTATTCCTTTGGCCCTGATCAGCAACCCAGTGATGATGATATTGGTAACTGGAATATTGAATAAGTATTTTTGTGTAAATAAAAAAGCGGCCTTTAAGCCGCTTTTTTTATCTGGAAAATCTGTGATGCCTAGTTATACATGGCATCAATATCAGCTTGATGCGCTTCAATTACCTTAGGACGTTTAACTTTTAAAGTTGGCGTGATTAAATCATCCTCAATCGTCCAGGGCTGTAATGATAAAGAGACACGTCGAACTTTTGCGTAACCTGGAAAATCATGTAGCGCCCTGGCGATAACCTTAAGTACAGCTGAGGTGAGTTTCTTGTTTTTTAAACTTTCAGGATCCAGTGGATCCAGCCCATGCTCTTGAGCAAGGTGAGGCCAGGTTTCACCATTTAAAACAACTAATGCACTCAGATAAGATTTTCCTTCTCCAACAATAAGCGCCTGTTCAAAATCGGGTTCTAATGTTATTGCCTGTTCCATATCAACGGGGGGGATTTTTTCACCGTTCGACATGATTAAAATATCTTTGATACGTCCGGTGATATAAACAACGCCGTTTTTAATACAGGCTTTGTCACCGGTGCGTAACCAGCCATCTTCGGTCATGACTTCACTGGTCGCCTGGTGGTTGTTCCAGTAACCCAGCATGACAACAGGGCCCTTGATTTGTAACTCATCATCATCACTTACGCGTAAATCGATACCGGGCATAATTTCACCCACACTATCAGGAATGTTGCGATTAAAATTATTCATTGCAACGGCGGGACTACTTTCTGTCATGCCATAGCCCTGGAAAATATTGACACCCAGCCCAACAAAGGTGCGCGCGACTGTTTCCGGTAGTGCGGCACCACCAGAAGCGGCAAGTCTTAATCGACCACCAAGTAACTGTTGAACTTTTGCGGCAATAATTTTTTGTAGCAAGGGATTTAAAATCGTAATGGGGCTAAACCATCCCGTCCTTTGTTTGAATTTAAAATTCTTCCAGCCAACATGAACGGCGAGGCGAAAAATTGAACGGGCAACAATAGATTGCTTTGAGAGTTTTTGCTGCATCTTGTCATAAAAACGTTCAAAGATACGTGGTACGGTAATAATAATGCTGGGTTTAATAATTTGAAAATCTTCAGCTAGCTGTTGCACGGAACGTGCATAACTGACTTTTGCGCCGGCCATCATCGCAACGTAATAACCCGCGGTGCGTTCGTACATATGCGATAAAGGCAGGAATGAAAGAAATTCAAGGGTATGCGGATCATCAATGCCAATTTTTTTAAGCAAGGATTCGGAATCAAATAAAATATTACGGTGACTTAACATGACTCCTTTGGAGCGCCCGGTCGTGCCCGATGTATACACGATAGTGGCTAAATCATCAGGATCACCACCGCGTTCCTGTAAATGTGAAGGCTCTCCTGGTAACCAGTTTTCAATAGGACTGAGAATTCTACTTTGTTGAGTTGAATTATCATGCGAGCTATTTAATACAACCACGCGTTTAAGTGGGGAGTCTTCATCTATGTGAACTGAAAGGTCTTGCCACTGTTTATCATCGTTAACCAGCAGCACTTTTACCCCTGCATCGTGAAGAATATAAGCCACGTTATCGGGGCGGTCATCGACATAAAGCGGAACAACCACCAAACCCAGGCCCAGTGCGGCTTGCTCAAAAGCGACCCATTCAATGCTGTTTTTAAGCTGAACGGCAACACGGTCACCTTTAGCCAGCTCTTCCTGTTGTAACCCTTCTTCAAAGCGGCTGGCTAAATCTGCCATTTCTTTCCAGGTCACTTCTGGCCAGGTTTTCGTTTCGCGATCAAAATAACGGTAGGCGACACGGTCGGGAGAGGTCAGGCAACGGATACGGAATAGTCTGTCGAGTGTGCCGGCCGTGTTGCAAGGTATAAGCTGTGGTAGAATTCGCATGATAATATGATTATTTTTTTATTTATGATGGCCTAGAGAATATCGTAATTCGGCTGCGCCATCGACCAGTATTTCAGGGTTTTTTGTATGGAAATTATAGTGAATGGTGAGCAACGCGAAGTGAATGACGGGATTACCGCAGCACAGCTAGTTGAAGATATGCAAATTACGGCCAAGCGTATTGCGATGGAAGTAAACCTGGAAATTGTCCCACGCAGTACATACGCTGAATATACATTCAAACCGGGTGATAAGGTTGAAATTGTCCACGCCGTGGGTGGTGGTTAAGGCATTATATTTCCCTTTATTTTCTTAAGAAACAAAATTATTTATTAGTAAAAATCAGGTAAAACCATGACAGAGACAGTTAAAGATTCACCATTAGTTATTGCAGGTAAAACTTATTCATCGCGTTTATTGGTGGGTTCAGGAAAATATAAAGACAACGAAGAAACGCGCCTGGCGACAGAAGCCAGTGGTGCAGAAATAATCACTGTTGCTGTTCGTCGCAGTAATATTGGCCAAAAGCCCGGTGAACCTAATTTACTCGATGCGATCCCACCTGAAAAATACACAATTTTACCCAATACCGCGGGCTGCTATACCGCCGATGATGCGGTGCGTACCTGTCGTTTAGCACGTGAGTTATTAGACGGCCATAACCTGGTTAAGCTTGAAGTGTTGGCTGATGAAAAAACTTTATATCCCGATGTTATTCAAACATTAAAAGCGGCAGAGATGCTCGTTAAAGAAGATTTTGAAGTCATGGTCTACACCACGGATGATTTAACCATCGCGAAAGAATTAGAAGCGATTGGCTGTGTTGCGGTCATGCCATTAGCTGCACCGATAGGTTCAGGTTTAGGTGTACAAAATCCGTATGGCATTAAATTTATCGTTGAAGAATTAAAAGTGCCGGTACTGATCGACGCCGGTGTCGGTACTGCATCGGATGCCGCCTTTGCCATGGAACTCGGTATTGATGGTGTATTGATGAACTCTGCCATTGCGGCTGCAAAAGATCCTGTATTAATGGCTTCTGCTATGAAAAAAGCGGTTGAAGCCGGACGTGAAGCATATCTTGCCGGCCGTATGCCACGTAAACGTTATGCCAGTGCTTCCTCTCCTGTTGATGGAACGTTCTTCTAAATTTTTTTAAACCAGGTTGTTTTA
>Ga0207752_1000240_pt1 | contig 26088 bp, 15 predicted proteins | sample Pon2CUnioCityCA_6_FD_187272 | JGI IMG/M metagenome (GOLD analysis project Ga0207752, IMG submission 187272) | Marine sediment microbial community from Union City, CA, USA - Pond 2C Sediment 2 (SPAdes) | ecosystem: Environmental > Aquatic > Marine > Intertidal zone > Salt pond sediment ... | reverse complement strand
CATTTCCGCCTTGTCAAACCGCTCGGCCACACCAAGCAACCGGTCGTATGTTGCAATCTCGACTTGAGGACTTACGTGGCGGCGCCTCTGATGCTCGTCCGGAATCATATTCCTTCGGCCAGCAACGATAATGTAGTTGAAAGAAATATGGGTGCGATGATCGATGATCTCAGTCGCAGCCTTCGTATGTAAGTCTGAGCTCAAGCACTGGGCTGGGGTCCCTTTGTCCTCCAAGACCTTTGACAAACCACGCCGGAACTCGCGGTTATTCGCCTCGACCCACAATTTCCGGTCCTGCATCTGTGCAATTGCGACATTCAAGCCGGCACCAGGAACTCCCTTTTTAGTAAATGGCTGTTCTAGATGAGACTTGAGCTCAACGAACGTCGCATGCCACTGCCCAGAATCAGCAGTTAGAATGAGAAAGTCGACTCTGAATTCGTTTCCAAGTTTGTACTCAGGAATGGTCGAATTGTGATTCCATGCAAAGGCGCCGAAAGCAGTTCGCACAAGTTGCAGTTGATTCTTGAGGAACGAGTGTATCTCGCGTTCGTTCTTACTCTCCTCCAAAGCCTTTTCTACCAGTGGTTTCAAAAGGGCTGCCAAAGCAAATTCTCCTTGTACCTATAACGTACCAATAACCGGACCGTAAACTGCGCAGCAGTTTACGGCTCGAGTTTATTGGGTTGTTAAGTCATTTTTGCCTCATTGCCTTTAGCAGCTCCCTGGTGTAATCAGCTGTATCTACTGTCGCTTTAGTGACTTGGGCACCCATTATCAATAAAAAACCACTCACAGCTGTACCAACGCCTGGAAGAACCGCTAGCCAGGAAATACCACCATATCTTGACTGAGAACCTTCCATTAAAGGAGACAAGCCAACAAAAACCCCTAGTATTACGAGCCCCCAACCAATAAAAGAAGTGACGGAAGACACGCCTTTGGCGACACCGTATTCGGTATTGATATTTTCAACACCGACCGCTTGATCAGATTGGCGACCGATAGATGATCGATCTTCAATACAGTCAACTCCTAATTTATCTGTGGTCGCATCCATGGTTATTTCTTCATCATTTCTCATAACCACAATACGCACTTTTTCTTTGTTCTTATTCTTTGCATTTAAGGCCGCGTTTGATAAATCAAGATTGGATGAAAGTGGAACGCCATCATACGACACTACAATGTCTCCAACCTTTATTCCCAGGCTTGCTGCTTGCGTGCCTTCCTTAACCGTAGACACCTTAAGAAGCACGCTCATGTTATTTCTCCTTTTCTGAATTAACTATTATTAGACAACCCAAGTGGTGTGTTATAACACACCAAAAGTGTCCTATGACACTCATTCACACCCGGCAACTCCCTAATATTACTGATACCAGTCCGCAGATATAGCACCAAACCACGCAGGATTCGCTCAACGCAGTGAAGCGCATCGGTTACACGAAACCTTTTCTCGAAACAGCTTAATTGCTTCGACACGCATTGAATCCCTAACTCTCCGGCGGAGCATATTTCGCAAAAACCTCCGCTTCGGTCATTTCATCCGTTTCATTGGCAAACCGGTAATAGCCCGGATTGCGATCGACAAACACTTGCCGGCCAAAGACGAAACCCGCGTCGTCATCGAACAAACCCGGCGGCAGCATATATATCGGCCCCTGCTTGATGCGATAGAACAGATGGCTGCCGCACTGGCGACAGAAGCCGCGCTCGGCCCAGGGCGATGAATCGTAAACGCTGATGTGCTCCTCACCATCGAACGAGACATCCGCCCCGGCTTCGAAAGCCAGATACGGCCCGCCGCCCCACTGGCGACACATTTTGCAGTGGCAGGCGCCGAAGTGACGGCTGGCGCGACTGGCGTGGACGCCGACCGCGCCGCACAGGCAGCGGCCGTCGAGTGCGAGGGTTTCCGACATGTTGATCTCCCGATAGCCCAGCTGAAAACCACCGCCCAGCTTACTCCGGCGCGCAGCCACAAAAAAGCCCGCGGCAGCTGGGCACCGCGGGCTTTTTCTGAACGAAATCAGCGCCGTTCAGGCGATGCTGACGTCCTTATCCAGATACACGTCCTGAATCGCCTGAAGCAGCTCGACGCCTTCGGCCATCGGCTTCTGGAAGGCTTTGCGACCGGAGATCAGGCCCATGCCGCCGGCGCGTTTGTTGATCACCGCAGTGCGCACCGCCTGGGCCAGATCGTTGGCGCCGCCGGAGGCGCCGCCGGAATTGATCAGCCCGGCGCGGCCCATGTAGCAGTTGGCCACCTGCCAGCGCACCAGATCGATGGGGTGGTCGGTGGTCAGCTTGTCGTAGACCAGCTTGTTGGTGTGGCCGAAGCCGACCGCGTTGTAGCCACCGTTGTTCTCGGCCTGCTTCTGCTTGACGATATCCGCCTTGATGGTCGCCGCCAGATGGTTGGCCTGGGCGGTGAGATCGGCGGAGGTGTGGTAGTCCACGCCGTCTTTTTTGAAGCCACTGTTGCGTAGATAGGCCCAGAGCACGGTGGTCATACCCAGCTCGTGGGCGTATTCAAAGGCTTCGGAGATCTCCTGAATCTGCCGGCGGCAGTCGTCGGAGCCGTAGTAGATGGTCGCGCCGACCGACACGGCACCCAGCTCGAAGGCCTGCTTGACCGAGGCGAACAGGGTCTGCTCGTACTTGGCCGGGTAGGTCAGCGCCTCGTTGTGGTTGAGCTTGACCATGAACGGGATGCGGTGCGCGTAGCGGCGCGACACCGAGGCCAGCACGCCGAGCGTGGAGGCGACGCAGTTGCAGCCGCCTTCGATGGCCAGCTCGACGATGTTCTTCGGGTCGAAGTACATCGGGTTGGGCGCGAAGGAAGCGGCGCCGGAGTGCTCGACGCCCTGATCCACCGGCAGGATGGAGACGTAGCCGGTGCCGGCCAGGCGGCCGCTGTTGAAAATCTGGTTGAAGGTGCGCAGGGTCGCCGGCGAGCGGTCGGACTCGGCGACCACGCGGTCGATGAAATCCGGGCCCGGCAGGTACAGCTGGTCCTTGGAGATGGTCTGGCATTGGTGGGCCAGCAGGGCATCGGCTTCCTCGCCGAGCAGCGCAGAGATATCAGTCATTGTTGAACCCCGTGATCCGGACGCCCGGCTAGCCCCGCGGCTGCCTTTGCTGTTTCGGCGCCAGAGTTTGCAAGTGGATGATCGCGGTGCGGTCGCGATCCGCACATTATAAATACGCCGGGCGCGGCGGCTGCGCCACTGCGCACATTACTCGGCCTCGCCGCCGGCCTCGCTGTTGGGCGACAGCCAGTCGCCGACGCGCACGATCTTCATCGAGTTGGTGTGGCTGCCGGCGCCGACCACATCGCCCTTGGTAATCACTACCAGATCGCCCTCGTCGACGATAGCCTGCCCGGCGAGGATCTCCACCGCGGTGCGGTTGGCCTCGCTGGAGTTGGTCAGCCGCGTCGAATCATAGGCCACCGGGTAGACGCCGCGGTACATGGTCAGCCGCGCGCGGGTGCGCTCGTGGGAGCTGAGCGCGTAGATCGGGATGCCCGAGCTGATGCGCGACATCCACATCGGCGTGCGCCCGGATTCGGTGAGCGCGGCGATGGCCTTCACGTCGAGGTGATTGGCGGTGTACATGGTGGCCATCGCCACCGCTTCATCCAGCGATTCGAACTGCTGGTCGATGCGGTGCTTGGAGCGCCGCGCGCGCGGATGCTGCTCGGCCTTTTCGCAGATCTCCGCCATCGCCCGCACCGCCTGCACCGGGTAGTGCCCGGCGGCCGATTCGGCGGACAGCATCACCGCATCGGTGCCATCCATCACCGCGTTGGCGACATCGAACACCTCGGCGCGGGTCGGGATCGGGTTGTCGATCATCGACTCCATCATCTGCGTCGCGGTGATCACCGCGCGGTTGGCCTCGCGGGCGCGGCTGATCAGCTCCTTCTGCACCGCCGGCAGCTCGGCGTCGCCGATCTCCACGCCGAGATCGCCGCGCGCCACCATGATCGCGTCGCTGGCCTCGACGATCTCATCGATCAGCTCCAGTGCCTCGGCGCGCTCGACCTTGGCGACGATGCTCGCCTCGCCGCCAGCCGCGCCATCACCGGTGGCTTTTCTGGCCGCCTCGCGCAGCAGCGAACGCGCCAGATGCAGGTCATCGGCGCGGCGCGGAAAGGACACGGCGAGAAAATCCACGCCGATCTGCGCCGCCAGCTCGATGTCGCGGCGATCCTTATCGGTGATCGCCGGCGCCGACAGGCCGCCGCCGCGCAGATTGATCCCCTTGTTATCGGAGAGCACGCCGCCCACCGCGACCCGCGTGTGCACCGCCGTGCCCTCGACTTCGAGCACCTCCAGCACGATCCGCCCGTCATCCAGCACCAGGGTATCGCCGGGACTGACATCCCCGGCCAGCGGTGCGTAGGTGACGCCGACCCGATCCGCATTGCCGGCGCGCCGACCGAGACTGCTGTCGAGGGTGAAGCGCTGGCCGTTGCGCAACTGCACCCGGCCCTCGCGAAAGCGCTCGACGCGGATCTTCGGCCCCTGCAGATCGCCGAGCACGCCCACGTAGCGACCCAGCCGCGCGGCGATCCGGCGCACGGTGCGCGCGCGGCGGATGTGATCCTCCGGCTCGCCGTGGGAGAAATTCAACCGCACCACATCCACACCGACCTTGATCAGCCCCTCGATGATGCGCGGGCTGTCGCTGGACGGGCCGAGAGTGGCGAGAATCTTGGTGCGGCGCATGGCGCAGGCTCCGGTTGCGGTTGCGGTTGCGGTTGCGGTTGCGGTTGCGGTTGCACGAAGGCTGGCGGAACGGCTCAGCCGGCGGCGCGGGCTTCGAGCATCGCCACCGCCGGCAGCTGCTTGCCTTCGAGGAATTCGAGGAAAGCGCCGCCACCAGTAGAAATGTAGCCGATGCGCTCGGACAGGCCGTACTTGTCGATGGCGGCGAGGGTGTCGCCGCCGCCGGCGATGGAGAAGGCATCGGATTCGGCGATGGCGCGGCCCATAGCCTCGGTGCCGGCGCCGAACTGATCGAATTCAAACACGCCCACCGGGCCATTCCAGACGATCGTGCCGGCGGTTTTGAGCATCTCCGCGTAGGCTGCGGCGGTGTCCGGGCCGACGTCGAAGATCATGTCGTCATCGACCACATCGGCGACGGGTTTGGTTTCCGCCGGCGTGCTTTCGCTGAATGCCTTGCCGCAGACCACATCCGTCGGCACCGGGATATCGCCGCCCTTTTCCTGCGCCGCGGCGCGCAGCCGGCGGGCCTCGTCGAGCAGCTCGCTTTCGCACAGCGACTTGCCGATTTCGTGGCCCTCGGCGGCGATAAAGGTATTGGCGATGCCGCCGCCGACGATCAGCTGATCGACCACCTTCGACAGCGATTCCAGCACGGTCAGCTTGGTCGATACCTTGGAGCCGCCGACGATGGCGACCATCGGCCGCGCCGGCTCGTGCAGCGCCTTGCCCAGCGCATCCAGCTCGGCGGCGAGCAGCGGGCCGGCGCAGGCGAGCGGGGCGAATTTGCCCGCGCCGTGGGTGGATGCCTGGGCGCGATGCGCAGTGCCGAAGGCGTCCATCACGTAGATGTCGCACAGTGCGGCGTATTGCTTCGACAGCGCCTCGTCGTCCTTCTTTTCACCCTTGTTGAAGCGCACGTTCTCCAGCAGTACGACTTCGCCATCGGCCACTTGCGGCGCGCTGTCGAGGTAGTCAGTCACCAACCGCACCGGCTGGCCGAGCAGGCCGGCGAGGTGCTCGGCGACCGGCGCCAGCGAGAATTCCTCGGCGTACTCGCCCTCGGTCGGGCGGCCGAGGTGGCTCATCAGCAGCACCTTCGCCCCGGCTTCGGCGGCGTGGCGAATGCTCGGCAGGCTGGCGACGATGCGCGCATCGGAACTGACCCGGCCATCTTTCACCGGCACGTTGAGGTCTTCGCGGATCAAAACGCGTTTGCCGGCGAGGTCGAGGTCGGTCATTTTGAGGATGGACATATTCCTTGCTCCCGATTGATTTGATTCAAGCTTCCCTGCCCGGCGAAAAGTCCGCCACCGCCCGCCGGGCAGATAATTCTCAAACGGCGTCGCACCAGGCCGCGGCCGTATCCAGCAGGCGGTTGGCGAAACCCCATTCGTTGTCGTACCAGGCGCAGACCTTGGCCTGGCGGCCGACGACGCTGGTCAGCGTGGCATCGTAGATGCCCGAGGCCGGGTGGTGGTTGAAATCCACCGATACCAGCGGCGCATCGCTGACCGCCAGCACGCCGCAGAAATCCTCTGCCGCGGCGCGGCGCAGCACGCCATCGACCTCGGCGACATCGGTGTCGCGCGCCAGCTGCAGGCTCAGGTCGATCATCGACACATTCGGCGTCGGCACGCGCAGCGTGTGCCCGGCGAAGCGCCCGGCAAACTCCGGCAGCGCCAAGGCCAGCGCGCGCGCCGCACCGGTCGGCGTCGGCACCACCGAGACCGCCCCGGCGCGCGCGCGGCGCAGATCCGGGTGATGGCTGTCGGTCAGCCACTGGTCGTTGGTGTAGGCGTGCACGCTGGTGATCAGCCCGGACTCGATGCCGATCGCCCGCTCCAGCGCCACCACCAGCGGGGCGATGCAGTTGGCACTGCACGAGGCGTTGGACACCACCCGCATGTCGCCGCGCAGCGCGCCGTGATTGACGCCGTAGATCACCGTGGCGTCGACCGCCCCGCCAGCCTGGTCGTGAGCCTGGTCGTGAGCCTGGGCCGAGATCAGCACCCGCGGCGCGCCGGCGCGCAGATGCGACTCGCAGGCCGCGCGGCTGGCCAGCTGGCCGGTGCATTCGAGCACCAGATCCACGCCCAGCTCACGCCACGGCAGGCAGGCCGGGTCCGGCTCGCGCAGAAAGCGCAGCCGCTGCGCGCCGATCTGCAGCTCGTGCTCGCCGGCCGCCACCGCCACGGCGAAGCGCCCGTGCACCGAGTCGTACTGCAGCAGGTGGGCGCAGACCGCGGGGTCGCCGAGGTCGTTGATCGCCACCAGCTCGAAGTCGCCGGCGCGGCCGGATTCGAACAGCGCGCGCACCACGGCGCGGCCGATGCGACCGAAGCCGTTGATCGCGAGGCGGACTGGCACGCGGGTTACAGCCGCACGCTCAGAGCAAGCCTTCGACGGCGGCGACGACCTGCTCGATGTCGAGCCCGAAGTGGGCGAAAAGATCCGCCGCCGGCGCCGATTCGCCGAAGCTGTCGATGCCGACCACCGCGCCGTCGAGGCCGACGTATTTGCGCCAGTAGTCGCTGACCCCGGCTTCCACCGCCACCCGCGGCACGCCGCGCGGCAGCACGGACTGGCGATAATCGGCGTCTTGCGCATCGAAGCGATCGCAGCACGGCATCGACACCACGCGCACTTTTTTACCTTTTCCGGCAAGGGCTTGCTGTGCGCCCATCGCCAGTTCGACCTCCGAGCCGGTGGCGATGATTATTGCATCCGGGGCCGCTTCCGGGGCCGCGTCGCCGTCGGCGAGCACGTAGCCGCCGCGCTCGATGGCGGCGATCTGCTGTGCCGTGCGCGGCAGCTGCGGCAGCCCCTGGCGGGAGAGCAGCAGGCTGACCGGGCCGTCGCTGTTTTCGCAGGCGAATTTCCACGCCACGGCGGTCTCCAGCGCATCGCAGGGGCGCCACACGGACATGCGCGGCATCAGCCGCAGGGTCGCGGCCTGCTCGATCGGCTGGTGGGTGGGGCCATCCTCGCCGAGGCCGATCGAATCGTGGGTGAAGACGAAGATGCCCGGCAGGCGCATCAGCGCCGCCATGCGCAGGGCGTTGCGGGCATAGTCGGAAAACATCAAAAAGGTCGCCCCGTAGGGTTTGAAACCACCGTGCAGGGCGATGCCGTTGATGATCGCCGCCATGCCGAACTCGCGCACGCCGTAGTAGATGTAGTTGCCGTCGGCGGCCGATTCGATGCCCCGCGAGCCGGACCACAGCGTCAGGTTGGAGCCGGCCAGATCCGCCGAGCCGCCGAGCAGCTCCGGCAGCAGCGGGCCGAAGCCGTTGAGGGCATTCTGCGAGGCCTTGCGAGTGGCGACCTTTTCCGCTTTCGCATCGACCGCGGCGATGTACTCGGCGGCTCGCTCGGCCCAGTCCGCCGGCAGCTCTCCGGCGATGCGGCGCTCGAACTCGGCGGCCAGTTCCGGGTGCGCGGCACGATAGGCGGCGAAGCGCGCGCGCCAGTCGGCTTCGGCGGCGGCACCGCGCTGGCGCGCGTCCCAGCGGCTGCGGATGTCATCGGGCACCTCGAAGGGCGGGTGCGGCCAGTCGAGGGTCTTGCGCACCAGCGCGATCTCGTCCTCGCCCAGCGGCGCGCCGTGGCAGGATTCCCGGCCCTGCTTGTTCGGCGAGCCGAAGCCGATGGTGGTCTTGCAGCAGATCAGCGTTGGCTTGCCGCTCTCGGCGCGCGCGGTTTCGATCGCCGCCACAATCGCCTCGCTGTCGTGGCCGTCGATAGCGCGCAGCACCTGCCAGCCGTAGGCTTCGAAACGCGCCGGGGTGTCGTCGCTAAACCAGCCGGCGACCTCGCCGTCGATGGAGATGCCGTTGTCGTCGTAAAAGGCGATCAGCTTGCCCAGGCCGAGGGTGCCGGCCAGCGAGCAGACCTCGTGGGAGATGCCCTCCATCAGGCAGCCATCGCCGAGAAAGACGTAGCTGTGGTGGTCGACGATGCGGTGCTCGCCGCGGTTGAACTGCGCGGCCAGGGTTCGCTCGGCGATGGCCATGCCCACCGCGTTGCCGAGCCCCTGCCCCAACGGCCCGGTGGTGGTCTCGACACCCGGCGCGTAGCCGTATTCGGGGTGCCCCGGGGTCTTGCTGTGCAGCTGGCGGAAGTTCTGCAACTCGGCCATCGGCAGCGCGTAGCCGGTGAGGTGCAGCAGCGAGTAGATCAGCATCGAGCCGTGCCCGTTGGAGAGCACGAAGCGGTCGCGATTCGGCCACTGGGGGTTGGCCGGGTTGTGCACGAGATAATCGTTCCACAGCACCTCGGCGATATCCGCCATGCCCATGGGCGCGCCGGGATGGCCGGAATTGGCTCGCTGCACGGCGTCCATGCTCAGGGCTCGAATGGCGTTGGCGAGGTCTCTACGGGTCGGCATCGGCTGGTACTCTTGCAGGGTTAACGCCGTCGCGGCGGGGTGAGCGGGGCGGCGGAACGCCGCTAGCGGGCAACACGCGCCGGTGGCGGTAGCGACACCGGCTGCGACACTGGTAGCAGCACGGGCACTGGCGATAGCGCTGGCGGCGCGATTTTCCCCGAACGCCCGGCCGCGGGCAAGCCGAGTGCCGGATTGATGACGCACTCCCGGCGGCGCCGGGATTGATCGAGCACATATTGACCTTGACGCTAAACGCATCTACGCTAGCGTGTTCGTTTCGCTCAAGCCGGAGAAACTCCGCCCGTGTCGACCCCGCGCATGGATCAACAGCAGCAGTCTTCCCTCAAGGAGCTCATCGCCCGCGGCAAGGAACAGGGTTACCTGACCTATGCCGAGGTCAACGACCATCTCCCGGAGGGCATCGTCGATCCCGATCAGGTCGAAGAGATCATCGCCATGATCGGCGACATGGGCATCGCCGTGCACGAGCGCGCGCCGGATGCCGACACGCTGATCATGTCCGACTCCAGCGTCGCCGAGGACGAGGACGCAGCTGCCGAGGCAGCCGCCACCCTCTCCGCCATCGACGGCGAGTTCGGCCGCACCACCGACCCCGTGCGCATGTACATGCGCGAGATGGGCACCGTGGAGCTGCTCACCCGCGAGGGTGAAATCGAGATCGCCAAACGCATCGAGGACGGCCTGCGCCAGGTCCTCGCCGCGCTGGCCACCTACCCGCCGGCGGTCAAGCGCACGGTCGACCAGTACAAGCTGGTGGCGGCCGGCGAGGCCCGCCTCAACGATCTGATGGTCACCTTCGTCGATCCCAACGAAGAGGAATACGACCCGGTGGCCGCCGCCGCGCAGCGCGCCGAGGAGCAGCGCCGGGCCGAGGAAGGCAAGGACGACGACGAAGAAGACGAACCGGTCGAAGACGAAGGTCTCGATCTGGAGCTGGTCGCCGCCCACTTCACCACGCTGGAGGCGGCTCACGAAGCGGCCATGCAGGCGCTGACCAAGGCCGACGGCCGCGTCGACGACGAGGTCCGCGCCGCGCTGCAGCACATGGCCGACTCCTTCCTGCTGGCCAAATACACGCCGGCCTTCATCGAGCAGCTAACCAGCGACGTGCGCCGCGTGGTCGATCGCATCCGCTCCCAGGAGCGGCTGGTGCGCGACATGTGCGTGAAGTACGGCAAGATGCCGCGCAAGGTCTTTCTGCAGCAGTTCCCCGGCCACGAGGCCGACCAGCAGTGGGCGCCGGGGCTGGTCGAACAGGGCGAGAGCTGGAGCAAGGCTCTGGCCCACCAGGTGCCGGAAATCCAGAAGTGCCAGCGCCGCCTCGGCCAGGTCGTCAAGAACGCCAACATGACCGTCGGCGAAATCAAAGACATCTCGCGGCGCATGTCCATCGGCGAGGCCAAGGCCCGCCGCGCGAAAAAGGAAATGGTCGAGGCCAACCTGCGTTTGGTGATCTCCATCGCCAAGAAATACACCAACCGCGGCCTGCAATTCCTCGATCTGATCCAGGAAGGCAACATCGGTCTGATGAAGGCGGTGGACAAGTTCGAATACCGCCGTGGCTACAAGTTCTCGACCTACGCCACCTGGTGGATCCGCCAGGCGATCACCCGCTCGATCGCCGACCAGGCGCGCACCATCCGCATCCCGGTGCACATGATCGAGACCATCAACAAGCTCAATCGCATCTCGCGCCAGATGCTGCAGCAGATGGGCCGCGAGGCGACCCCGGAAGAGCTGGCGGAAAAGATGGAGATGCCCGAGGAAAAAATCCGCAAGGTATTGAAAATCGCCAAGGAACCGATCTCCATGGAGACGCCCATCGGCGACGACGAGGACAGCCACCTCGGTGACTTCATCGAAGACGCCAACGTGCGCTCGCCAGTCGAGACCGCCACCGTCGACGGCCTCGGTGAGACCACCAACCAGGTGCTCGCCAGCCTCACCCCGCGCGAGGCGAAAGTCCTGCGCATGCGCTTTGGCATCGACATGAACACCGACCACACGCTGGAAGAGGTCGGCAAGCAGTTCGATGTCACCCGCGAGCGCATCCGCCAGATAGAAGCCAAGGCGCTGCGCAAGCTGCGCCACCCGACCCGCTCCGAGCAGCTGCGCAGCTTCCTCGACGAGTAGACCACCCGCCTTCCGCTTTGCAGCACAGGGAAAGTGCTGCTGAATCTCTCCGCGCAAGCCACCGACCGACCGCGCCAGAGCGGCCGCCCCCGGCGCTCAACTCGCCCGCCCCACGATTCGTGGCATCGACCCGTTCGCCGCAGGTTCCCGATCGCGCGCTCGGCCCTCTGCGCGGCGGGCCCTCTGTCGCCACGCTGAAGGTGCGCCCGACCGCCATCACCGACGACGCCGGCGGCAAGTCATTGGCCGGTGCGGCCGCTGCAATCGGCGCTGGCCGCACGAGACATCACCGTTAATCAAGAGAATCGCAGATGCTGCAATCCATCAAACGCGACTGGCTGTCCAATGCCCGCAAAGACTTGCTGGCGGGGATCGCCGTCGCCCTGGCCCTGATCCCCGAGGCGATCGCCTTTTCCATCATCGCCGGGGTCGATCCCCGGGTGGGGCTCTACGCCTCCTTCTGCATCGCCGTGGTGATCGCCTTCGTCGGCGGCCGCGCGGGCATGATCTCGGCCGCCACCGGCGCCATGGCCTTGCTGATGGTCACCCTGGTCAGGGATCACGGCCTCGAATATCTGCTCGCCGCCACGCTGCTGACCGGAGCGATCCAGATCGTCGCCGGCCTGTGCAGGCTGGGCGATCTGATGCGTTTCGTCTCGCGCTCGGTGGTCACCGGTTTCGTCAATGCGCTGGCGATACTGATCTTCATGGCGCAGCTGCCGGAGCTGACCGGCGTCACCTGGCAGGTCTACGCCATGACCGCCGCCGGTCTCGGCATCATCTATCTGTTCCCGCACCTGCCGGTGGTCGGCAGGAACATCCCCTCGCCGCTGGTCTGCATCGTGCTGCTGACGCTGGTCTCGATCATCTGGGATCTGGACATCCGCACCGTTGGCGACATGGGCGAGCTGCCGGATACCCTGCCGATATTTCTCTGGCCCGATGTCCCGCTGACCCTGGAGACGCTGCTCATCATCCTGCCGTACTCCCTCGCCCTGGCGCTGGTCGGCCTGCTGGAATCACTGATGACCGCATCCATCGTCGACGACCTGACCGACACCGACAGCGACCGCAATCGCGAATGCCGGGGCCAGGGAATCGCCAATATCGGCGCCGGGCTGATGGGCGGCATGGCCGGCTGCGCGATGATCGGCCAGTCGATCATCAACATCAAATCGGGCGGCCGCGGGCGACTCTCCACATTCACGGCGGGCGCCTTTCTGATCCTGCTGGTGGTGTTTCTCGATCAGTGGCTGACACAGATCCCGATGGCGGCGCTGGTAGCGGTCATGATCATGGTCTCCATCGGCACATTTTCGTGGGACTCGCTGCGGCAGATGAAAAACCACCCGCCCTCCACCAATACGGTGATGGTGGTGACGGTGGGCGTGGTCGTGGCCACCCACAACCTGGCGATCGGGGTGTTTGTCGGCGTGCTGCTGGCCGCCCTGTTCTTCGCCAACAAGGTCGGCCAGTACATGGCGGTGCGCTCGACCAGCGACGCAACCGGCAGCCTGCGCAGCTATGTCGTCGCCGGGCAGGTATTCTTCGCCTCAGCGGAAAAATTTGTCGCCGCATTCGACTTCAAAGAGGTGCTGGATAAAGTGGTCATCGACCTGACCCAGGCCCATTTCTGGGACATCTCTGCGGTCAGCGCACTGGACAAGGTGGTGATTAAATTCCGCCGCGAGGGCGTCGAAGTCGAATTGATCGGGCTCAATGAAGCCAGCCGCACCATCGTCGGCAAGGTCGGTATTCACGACGACCCGCAGGCGGTGGAAAAACTGCTGGACGGACACTAACGGGACGAACCATGAACAAGATCATCGCCTGCATCGACGGCTCCAGCGCAACCCCGGGCATTTGTGATGCGGCGGCCTGGGCGCAGCGGCAACTGGAGGCGCCGCTCGAACTGCTGCATGTGCTGGAGAAACAGCACACGCCCGCCGGTGGCGACATGAGCGGCAATATCGGCCTGGGCACCCGCGAACAGCTCATGGAACAGCTGGCCGAGCTGGATCACCAGCGCAGCCGCATCCTGCTGGAGCAGGGGCGGCTGATGCTCGCCGAAGCGCAACAGCGCATCGCCGCCGCCGGCGTGCCCGCAGATATGATCGCTCAGCGGCAGCGACACGATACGCTGATCGATTCACTGCTGGAGTTTGAAGCGGACACCCGGCTGCTGGTCATGGGCCGCCAGGGGGAAGCCCACGCCGACGCCCGCGGCGCGGTGGGCAGCCACCTCGAAACCGCCACGCGCACCCTGCATCGCCCGATTCTGGTCAGCGTCGGCGAGTTCGCCACACCGCAGCGCTTCATGCTCGCCTACGATGGCAGCCAGACGGCCGACAAAGCGCTGGACATGGTCACCCGCAGCCCGCTGCTGCGCGGTGCCGATTGCCATCTCGTCAGCGCCGGCAGCGGCACGCAGAGCAAGCAAAGCCAGCTGCAGCAGGCGCAGCAGGCTTTACAGAGCGCCGGTTTCGACGTCACCAGCGCGCAGACGGACGGCGGTGAAGTGGTCGACGCCCTGCTCGCGCACGTCGACGCGCAGCGCATCGATCTGGTGATCATGGGCGCCTGGGGGCACTCGCGCATCCGCCAGTTTCTGGTCGGCAGCGTCACCAGCGCGATGCTGCACAGGAGCCGCGTTCCCCTGCTGCTACTGCGCTGAAACGGGACCTATGGCGCATCATTCGCGATCGAGCATCGCGTTGCACAGCGCAGCTCACGGTGACGGATCACCCGGCGCCCGCTATAATTCGCGCTGCTTTTAAGGGCCTATAGCTCAGTTGGTTAGAGCAGGGGACTCATAATCCCTTGGTCCCAGGTTCAAGTCCTGGTGGGCCCACCATCTCTCCCCTGCCTGCGCCCGGTTTCATCTCACCATCGCCACCACGCATCCCTCGGCCCGCTGCCGCCCAAGCCAGCGCCCCAGCCGCCACATGCCAAATTTGCTCGTTCTGTGCTACCGTCAGCGCCAGCTTCCAAAAGCTAAAGGGACTCAAACATGCTGACAATGGATGCCGGCCGCACGATTCGAGCGCTCGCCTCCCCGCTTTTCGCCACACTCATCTTCTCCGTGCTCACCGCCTGCTCCGAGTCGGGTGCCGATGGCGAAGCCGTCGTCGACGACGACCTCTATCAGGTAGTTGCCGACACCTACGCCTACCGGGGCGACTCCCCCTACGCAGACGCACTCGAGAATTGCGCCAAAATCAACAGTTCCAGCCTTTCCTGCACACCGCAGGAGCTACCGCCGCTCGGCATGCAAAGCAGCTCGCCAGGCATCGACGACATCATGCAGCGGGTGCTGGTTTCCCACGACTGGATGGGGGAACGCTTCGAGACCATCCTCGGCATCCTGCCGGCGGATATCCGTTTGCTGATGCGCTCGACCACCGCGGTGATCATCGACGCGGACATACGCCCATCCTTCTACTGGCGGGGCACCGGCGCCATCTACATCGATCCGGCCTATCTGTGGGTCAGCCAGGAAGAGAAGGCGACCGTATCGTACGAACCCGACTACCGCACCGGTTTTGGCAGTGAGCTGCAGTTCGCCGTCTACACGCAATTCATGGATGACGGCGAATCGGCCTACAGCTGGTGCAGCATGGGCGATGATGACTGCCAGCGCGAACTGAGCGATATCGAATTGCCGCTGGCGCGCCTGCTCTACCACGAACTGGCCCACGCCAATGATTATCTGCCCTTCGATGAGATCGCCAGCCTCGATCCGCAAGTCAGCCTGTACGACAGCCTGGGATATCTGGAAGCGCGGCGCGTCAATCGCCTGCTGCACGACAGCAGCCCACTGCTCAGCGCGACGATTAAAGCGCTGGCGGAAGTGCGCTACCGCGGCGGCGACGCCACGGAGATGCAGAAGGCGATCACCCCGGAAACGGTCGGCAGTGAATTCCACAACGACGGCTCGCTCAGCTTTTACAGCTACGTCACCCGGCTTGAGGATGTGGCGATGCTCTTCGAGGCGGCCATGATGAAGCAGCACTACGGCTTCGACTTCCTGATCGGCGTCACCAATGTGCCGGAGCAGGAGGAGCCCGCCTGCGACGACTACATCCTTGGCTGGGGGCAGAGGAACCGGCTCGCCACAGCATTGGTGTCACCGCGCGCCAAACTGGTCGCCGGCGCCATCCTGCCCGACGTCGACTGGAATACCACCTTCGCCAATCTGGGTGACAACTCCCTGCTGCCGGTCGGCGCCGGCTGGTGCAGCGGCGTCTACGGCAGCGCGCGAGCCGCCGGCGATACCCGCCCCACCCCCGAATCCGAACCCCGTCACTGGCACCACGGCCAGCGGATGGATCGGCAACAACTGCAGTAGCCCGCCGCGGGCCGAGCGGCTCGTTTCGGCCCGATCGGGCCCGCTCGCCCCCCCATCCCGGCACTCGGTCGCCGGATCAGCACGGCCCGCTGCGCCCTCGCTCGGCAGCTCGCGGGTTCACCGCCGCAGCGACTATTCCACGGGACGCACGATCCGGTAGACGTGGGAAAGATCGTAGGACTTGTAGCGCGCCGGTTCGCGACGCTGTTCGCCGGCATAGCTGAGCATCAGCGCGCGGCGGCTGTCGATGTCCAGCCAGGCGACGAAGATCGCGCTGTGCTCGATATCACCGTAGGAATGATTGATGTAGTAGAGAAAGTCACCCGGCCGGATTTGCGCCGGCGTGGCGTAGGGGCCGCGTTCCTTGCTGCCCTTGAACACGCTGCGGCGGCCGCCGCGGCCGGGATGCCCGGCGCGGTTATAGACCTCGTTGGCGTAATCCCAGCAGCCGCCGGGCAGGATCTCGCGCTCCACCAGCGTCATCTGTCGGCCGGTGGCGAGCACCGCGCGGCCGCCTGGACTGGCGGAGCGCTCCGCCCGATCCAGCCGCTCCAGCAGGGTCGCCGCTGCCGCGGGCCTGGCTGCTGGCGTCGGTCGCGGCACCGCTATCGCGCTGCGGCCGCCGCCGGGCGCGGCGCTCTCGCCGGTTGTCGCAGCGGGCTCCGGCCCGGCCCGGTCTCTATCGGCGGGCGGTCGACTCTGGCAGGCGGCCAGGCCCAGCACCGCCGCCAGCGCCATGACCAGCGTTGCTACCAGCACCGCAAGCGGGGCGGCAGCCGCAGCGCGTCCACGACAAACGACAGCCGGTGGAAAATGCACAATTACTGTCCGTCGCGCGCTATCAAGTCCCGCAAGATTACATCACCGCTGACGCCATCGGAGGCTTGCCCGCCTTCAGCAATCAACTGATATTCATCCGGAACAGAAGCAACCTCGATGGAAAACTCGCCCTCGGCATCGGTCAGTACTTGAGTACCGGCGGCGACACCATCAGTGCCAAATGCTTGAACCTTTGCTTGATTCAGCGGGAGAGTAGAACCCTGCCCTGAGATGATGGGCCTGGGAAAATCAGAGGATGAACCATCACCGCCGCCGCCTTTGCAAGCAACGGGTGACAGGCAAAGATCGGGCGCGAAAATGGAACCTAGGGCGGGGCGGCGCATGGCACATCCTTGTCAAGTTGTGGCAGCAACGGGCGAGGCTCGACGCGCTGGCAAGCAAGACGGGGCTTGCGGTGCCTCAGTGTATCCAGGCACGCAACTTTGATGCAACCAATCGACTGGCTTCAGAAAAACATCTCTCCGGCTAAATTACAGGCGGACATCAGCTGCGCAGCCAGTAGCCGTGGGTGACCGCGCGGGCCTGCCGCAGGCGCCGGACAATCTTGCCAAGGTGCGCACATCGAGGCTGAGCGGCTGCCGTCGCGCCGGCGATGGACAGAGTCGACGGAGACGCCATCGACCAGGATCAATTCGATCCTCCGGGTGCGGCATGCCGGGGGCTTCGATGATGTCCTTGATACATTGGCGGGCGGGAAGTCGTTGAGTTCTTCGTAGAAGCGGGACTCGGCGCAGAGGCCCTCGGCGGCGGCGCGGCTCATACGCGCATGCGGGCACCGCGGCGCCGCCGCTGTCAAGCCACCCGCTACTCCAGCGCGCCGCGCAACAGCTGCAGGGAATCACCCAGCTCCAGTTCACCGCCGGCGTCGATGGCATCGAGCAGCGGCATCAGCTGCTGCAGCAGGCGACGGTGGTGGCCGGCCAGACGTTGCGCCTGCCCCTCGGCGACCAGCCACAGGGCGACATCCAGCGCCTCGGGCAGCGGCTCCGGCGGCGTCGCGCTGCTCGCTGGGCTGTCGGCCGTCGCCGGCATGCTGGCAACGGCCGCATCGGTCTCGACCTGCGCATGCTGCGGCGCCTCCTCTGCCGCTGGCTCTACGGCTTGTCGCCCGGCCGCCTGCTCCTCGGGCGGCTGCTTCGCGGCTGGCACGGGGTGGTCGTCGTAGACCACGCAATCACCGCCGGCCTGCGCGGCGCGCCCCAGCCGCCGGCGGGCTATTTCCATCAGGCTGTCGACGTCTTTCAGTAGATGCACGCCGGGCGCGGCGAGGCCGAGGCTGACGGTAAAACTCAAGGGGCCGCGGGCGGTGTTGAAGCGCACCGCGCGAATCCGCGAGAGGATGCGGTTGGCGACCACCACGCCGCCGAGGTCATTGGTCATCGGCGCCAGCACGCCGAACTCGTACTGGCCGACGCGGCCGACCGTCTCCAGCCGGCGCACGCACTGCACGATGAATTCGCCGAGCTTGCGCAGCAGCTGCTCGATCAGCGCGGCACCGTGGCGCTCGATCAGCGACTGCGGGGCATCGACGCGGATCAGCAGCAGGCTCAGCTCCTTGCCGTGGCGCTTGGCGAAGGCCAGATCGCGCTCGGCCTGCTGCTCGAACAGGGCGCGATTGGCGAGCCGGGTCTTCGGGTCCATGGCGCCCGGATCACTGGCGCTGCCGGGGGCGCCGACATCCTCGCGGTGGCGCGCCGCCTCGCGCGCCAGGGCGGCGATCCGCTGGCTGATCTGCTGGGTGTTGAAAGGTTTGGTGATGTAATCGCTGGCACCGGCGTCGAGCGCGCGCTGCTTCTCCTCCGGTTCGTCGGCGCCGGAGAGCACGACGATCGGCAGGTTGCGCAGGTGGCGCGGGTTCTGCGGATCGCGCAGCCGCTCGATGAGCTGGTAGCCATCCAGCTTGGGCATGCTGAGATCGGTGAGCAGCACGTCGAAGTCGTCCGCACCGGAGAGCACCTGCCAGGCCTCCTCGCCGTCGCGCGTCTCGACCAGATCGACGCTGTCGGCGAGGATGCGGCGCACGGCGACGCGGATGATCCGCGAGTCGTCCGCCAGCAGCACGCGCAGTCGCTGCGAACCGGCTGGCGGCGCGTTTGGCGCATCACTCATGAAAACCCCACGATCGAATGGCTGACGGAGCAGCGATTCCCCACTAGCGGCCGAGGTGCGGATGCTCTTGACATTACTGGGCTTGTTCGCGCTTGGCGCGGTCACCTTCGCACTCTCCACGCTAGCCGCGGGTGGCGGCGCCATCCTCAGCCTGCCGGCGGCATCGGCGCTGATCCCGCTGCGCGCGGTGGCGCCGGTGGTGTGCCTGGCCTCACTGGTCAGCAGCTTGCAGCGGGTCTGGCTGTACGGGCGGGATATCGAGTGGCGGGTGCTGGTCTGGGTGCTGCCGGGGGTGATCGGCGGTGGCCTGCTCGGCGCCTGGCTGTTCGCCCGGCTGGAGGCGCGCTGGCTCGGCCTGCTGCTGGCCGGCTTTCTGGTCTGGCACGTGCTGCGCCAATACAGCCGCAGCGGCGCGCCGAGTTTCGCCATGCGCGACTGGTATTTTCTGCCGGCCGGACTGGCCACCGGGGCGATCTCCGGGCTGGTCGGCGCCAGCGGGCCACTGATGAATCCCTTCTACGTCAACGCCGGGATCCAGCGCGAGCGGATGATCGGCACCAAGGCGGTGAGCACGCTGCTGATGCAGTGCGCCAAGGCCAGCGGCTACGCCGCCGCCGGGGTGATCGACGCGCGACTGCTGCTCTACGCAGCGGCGCTGGCGGCCGGTGCGCTGCTCGGCAACTGGCTGGGTAGACACTGGCTGCGACGGCTGTCGCTGGCGGGCTGGCGCCACTGGGTGAACGCCGCGCTGCTGGTCGGCGCCGCACTGCTGGCGTGGCGCGCGTTGAGCTGAGTCGGGCGCCGCTCAGCGCACCCAGCAGTCAGGCCGCGCAGGCCGCGCAGGCTACGGGCAAAGGCTCACAGCGCATCGATGGCCTGCGAAGGCGCGGCTGGTGGATGCCGGATGTCGCTGCAGCGCAGCGGCCGACCGCCGTGGCAGCGCAGGCTGCGGAGCGGCAATTCAAGCGCTATCGTCCGCGTCGGCCGACGCCACCGATCGGCCACCGGCGGCCGCTGCGTCGGGGTCGCGCGCCAGCAGTGGCTGCCACAGGCGCTCGCCGATGCGCCGCAGCTCGGACTTGGAGCGCTGACGCAGCGCAGTCAGCAGAGCGAAGATGGCGCCGTGACCACCGATCAGCAGCAGGTTGTACAGCGTATCGCTGGCCAGCCCGCGCCACAGGGCGGCGAAATCACCACTCCAGATGTGTATCAGCAGCGGCAGGCCGAGCAGCCACAACGCCGATAGACTCGCCAGCCAGGACAGCCAGTAGCCTGCGCGCCGGCGGCGGTGCACGGCGCGCACCTCGGCGGACAGATCGGGCAGTTCGATGCGCTGGCCGCTCTCGCTGACCACGCAGCCGCTGAGGTTGGCCGGCAGGTAGCTGTCGCCGGCGCAGCGCAAGCGTTGCAGCACGCTGTCGTGCAGACGCACTTGGCGCAGGCCGAAGTCTGCGCACAGCTCGTCGATGTGGCGCGGGCCGTAGCGATAGAAGGCGGCCCGTCCGGCGCGCGAGTCGTACAGCTTGCCGGTGGGGTCGGCGCGCCGACCGTGCTCCTCGCAGTCGGCCTGGTACAGGCGCAGCCCGCAGGATGAGGCCTTCGCCCACATCCAGCCCAGCGCCACCAGCGCCAGTTGATCCTTGGGGTAGCCGCCGCCGACATTGGCGTGCACGCCGGCGAACCAGAGCTGCTCGATGCGCGGCTCCGCACCCTCGGCGCAGGATTCGTCGCGCTCGTCCCACAGCTCGGCGTGAAAGGTGATGCGCGCGTCGTCGATGGATATCGCGTGGCAGCCCTTATCGACCCGCGGGCTGAGTTTGTAGTCGCCGAAGCGGTATTTGAAAACGCGGTCGATCCAGTTGCGCATCCAGTCGAAGGGCACGCCGACGGCGTCGACCGTGTCCCACACGCCGACGAAGCGCACGCGGGTTTCCCCGGCGTGGCAGTGCTCGCACTGAAAGGCGGTGATGTGCTCGTCTTCGCCGCGGTGATAGAGCTGATAGGCGTCACTGACCAGTTTCTCCAGGCGGTCGGGCGACAGCCGCGCGGCGTCGATCACGCCGAAGCGGCAGATCAGCCCCGCCAGCAGGCGCACGGTGTAGGCGCCGCGGCTGAAACCGAGCACGTAGATCTGGTCGCCCGGCACGTAGTTGCGCGCCAGTGCGGTGTACAGCTGGCGGATGTTGCGCCCCAGGCCCCAGCCGACGGCGCCGCCAAGGGCGCGAAACAGCTTGAAATCCTCGGTGCCGACGCCGTCGTCGTAGAAGGCGAGCTGCTCGCGGCCGGCTGCGGGGTGGCGTTCGATCGCCAGATAGGTGCGCCAGACATTGGTGCAGAGGCCTTCGCCGCCACTGCTGCCGGTGCCATCGGACAACAGCACGATATTTTTTGACTGCGCTGGTGGTGCATCGTCGGGCATGCGACTACTCCTATGGACTTGCCCGCACGATCCCGGGCGCGGGATCGCGCTGATCAGCTCATCTTCGGATCGCAGTGGCTAACTGGCAAGTGCCGCATGGCCGGTCGCGAAAAACGCTACCGGCAGTAACATCCGCGGCACCGCTGCCGAGCGCGGCGGAATCAGTCGCCGCCGCGGGAAGCGCGCTTGCGCTCGTGCTCCTTGAGCAGCTTCTTGCGCACGCGGATCGCCGCCGGCGTCACCTCGACCAGCTCGTCGTCGTCGATGAACTCCAGCGCCTGCTCCAGCGAGTAGCGGATCGGTGGCGTGAGGACGATGTTTTCATCGGTGCCAGCGGCGCGGATATTGGTCAGCTGCTTGGCTTTCAGCGGGTTGACCACCAGATCGTTGCTGCGCGAGTGGATGCCGAGAATCATGCCCTCGTAGACCTCCTCGCCGTGGCCGATGAACAGCTTGCCGCGCTCCTGCAGATTGAACAGCGCGTAGCCCAGCGCCTTGCCCTGGCCGTTGGCGATCAGCACGCCCTTGTTGCGCTGGCCGATGGTCACCGTCTGATACGGCCCGTAGTGGCTGAAGACGTTGTACAGCAGGCCGCTGCCGGCGGTCATGGTGAGAAAATCGGTGCGCAGGCCGATCAGCCCGCGGGCCGGGATGATGTAGTCCAGCCGCACCCGCCCCTTGCCATCGGGCACCATGTTCTGCAGCTCGCCGCGGCGCTCGCCGAGGGCTTCCATCACCGCGCCCTGGTGCTGGTCTTCGATATCCACGGTGAGCTGCTCGTAGGGCTCCTCGCGGCTGCCGTCGGCCTTTTCGTGGACGATCACCTGCGGTCGGCCGACGGCCAGCTCGTAGCCCTCGCGGCGCATGTTTTCGATCAGCACCGACAGATGCAGCTCGCCGCGCCCGGAGACCCGGTACTTCTCCGCATCGGCGGTCTGCTCGACACGCAGCGCCACGTTGTGCTTGAGCTCCTGCTGCAGGCGATCCCAGATATTGCGGCTGGTGAGAAACTTGCCCGAGCGGCCGGCGAACGGCGAACTATTGGGCTGAAAGGTCATGCTGATGGTCGGCTCATCGACGCTCAGCGCCGGCAGTGCCTCGACGGTGAGCGGATCGCAGACGGTCTCGGAGATATCCAGCGGATCGAGCCCGGTGATGGCGACGATATCGCCGGCGGCGGCCTCGGCGACCTCGACCCGCTCCAGACCGTTGAAGCCGAGCACCTGGTTGATCCGCCCGCCGCGCAGCTTGCCGTCGCGATCGACGACCTTCACCGCGGCGCCGCCCCTGACCGAGCCGCGCTTGATGCGGCCGACGCCGATAACGCCCACGTAGCTGTTGTAGTCGAGTGTCGAAATCTGCATCTGGAAAGCACCGTCGCGGTCCACATCCGGCGACGGGACATGCTCGACGATGGCCTCGAACAGCGGCGTCATATCGCCCTCGCGGTCATCGGCATCGAGGCTCGCGTAACCGTTCACCGCGGAGGCGTAGACGATCGGAAAATCGAGCTGCTGGTCATTGGCGCCGAGGTTGTCGAACAGATCGAAAACCTGATCCACCACCCAGTCCGGGCGCCCGCCGGGCTTGTCGATCTTGTTCACCACCAGGATCGGCCGCAGGCCGTGGGCGAAGGCCTTCTGCGTCACGAAGCGCGTCTGCGGCATCGGCCCCTCCTGCGCATCGACCAGCAGCAGCACCGAATCGACCATCGACAGCACGCGCTCCACCTCACCGCCGAAATCGGCGTGACCGGGGGTATCGACGATGTTCACCCGGTAGTCGCTCCAGCGGATCGCGGTGTTCTTGGAAAGAATCGTGATGCCGCGCTCCTTCTCCAGATCATTGGAGTCCATCACGCGCTCCTGCGGCGCGGCGCGCGAATCCAGCGTGCCCGACTGTTGCAGGAGCTGGTCCACCAGCGTGGTCTTGCCATGATCGACGTGGGCGATGATGGCGATGTTACGGAGCTTGGCGATCACTGAGGCGACCTCTAAAAGGGATAACCGCGCATTGTAACCCCATATCGCCCTGCCGCGCCGAGCGGCGACAGCCATCGGCGCATCCGGCCGCCGCCGCATCGCTACCGTGGCACAGCCCGCCGCATCGCCGCGAGGCTTGCCGCCACCGGCGCGGCGGTCTACCGTGCCCACTCACCCCCGCGCCAATCAGTCATCGATGCCGCTGTCCGAATTTCACCCCGCCGTGGCGCGCTGGTTCGCGCGCCATTTCAGCGCCCCGACCAGGGCGCAGCGAGACGCCTGGCCGGCCATCGCGCGCGGCGCGCACACCCTGCTGGCGGCGCCGACCGGCTCGGGCAAAACGCTGGCGGCGTTTCTCTGCGCCATCGATGCACTGGTGCGCGAATCGCGCGCCGGCCCGCTGCCGGACGAGACCCGCGTGCTGTACGTCTCGCCGCTGAAGGCACTGTCCAACGACATCGACAAAAACCTCCAGCAGCCGCTGGCCGGGGTCGAGGATGCGCTGCTCGAAGGCGGCCAGCCGCCGGCGGCGATCAGCACCTTCGTGCGCACCGGCGACACCCCCGCCAGCGCCCGCGAGCGCGCCCGCCGCAAGCCGCCGCACATCGTCGTCACCACCCCGGAATCGCTGTACCTGCTGCTGACCTCCGACTCCGGCAGAAAAATGCTGCGCACGGTGCGCACCGTCATCGTCGATGAAATCCACGCTCTGGCCGGCGAAAAGCGCGGCGCGCACCTGGCCCTGTCGCTGGAGCGTTTGCAGGCGCTGGCGGAGCAGCCGCTGCAACGCATCGGCCTGTCGGCGACCCAGCGACCGCTGTCGCGGATGGCCGATTTTCTCATCGGCGCGCGCGACCAGCGCTGCCGGATCATCGATGCCGGCCACCTGCGCGAGCGCGATCTGGCGCTGGAGGTGCCCGGCGCGCCGCTGGAAGCGGTGATGGCCAACGAAGTCTGGGGCGAAATCTACGACCGCCTCGCCGATCTGTGCCGCGCGCACCAGACCACGCTGATCTTCGTCAACACCCGCCGGCTGGCCGAGCGCGCCGCGCGCCACCTGGCCGAGCGGCTCGGCGAAGATGCCGTCACCGCCCACCACGGCAGCCTGTCGCGCGAGCACCGCCTCGACGCCGAGCAGCGGCTCAAGGCCGGCGAGCTGCAGGCGCTGGTGGCCACCGCCTCGCTGGAGCTGGGCATCGATATCGGCGACATCGATCTGGTCTGCCAGCTCGGCTCGCCGCGCGCGATCGCGGCCTTTTTGCAGCGCGTCGGCCGCGCCGGCCACGCCGTCGGCGCGACGCCCAGGGGGCGGCTGTTTCCGCTGTCGCGCGACGACCTGTGCGAGTGCGCCGCGCTGCTCGACGCGGTGGCGCGCGACGAACTCGACGAGATCGCCGTCCCGCCCGGCGCGCTGGATGTGCTCGCCCAGCAGATCGTCGCCGAGGTCGCGGCGGCCGGTGAATGGGGCGAGACCGAGCTGCTGACCTGTTTCCGCCGCGCCGCGCCGTACAAGAAACTCAGCGACGCTCAGTTCGAGTCGGTGCTGGCGATGCTCGCCGACGGCTTCACCACCCGCCGCGGCCGCCGCAGCGCGCATCTGCACCGGGATCGGGTCAACCACCGGCTGCGCCCGCGCCGCGCCGCGCGGCTGGTGGCGCTGACCAACGGCGGGGTGATCCCGGACCAGTTCGACTACGATGTGGTGCTCGCACCGGAGGGCTTTTCGGTCGGCACGCTCAACGAGGATTTCGCCTTCGAGAGCCTGCCCGGCGACATCTTCCAGCTCGGCAACACCAGCTACCGGATCCTGAAAGTCGAAACCGGCCGCGTGCTGGTCGAAGACGCCAAAGGCCAGCCGCCGAACATCCCCTTCTGGTTCGGCGAGGCGCCCGGGCGCACCGACGAACTCTCACTGGCGGTGTCGCGGCTGCGCCAGCGGGTCGAGGTGCTGCTCGGCGAGGGCCGCGACGGCGCGATCAGCGGATTGACGGCGGACCTCCCCGGCCTGCCGCTGGCCGCCGCCTGCCAGCTGATCGATTATCTGGCCGCCGCCTGCGCCGCGCTCGGCGGCCTGCCGAATCAGCGGCGCATCGTGCTGGAACGCTTTTTCGACGAGTCCGGCGACATGCATCTGGTGGTGCATTCGAGCTTCGGCTCGCGGCTCAACCGCGCCTGGGGGCTGGCGCTGCGCAAGCGCTTCTGCCGCAAGTTCAACTTCGAGCTGCAGGCCGCCGCGCTGGAGGACTGCATCGTGCTGTCGCTGGGTGCGACGCACAGCTTTCAGCTCGCCGAAGTCAAAAATTATCTGCACCCGAACACGGTGCGCGATGTGCTCACCCAGGCGCTGCTCGACGTGCCGATGTTCGCCACCCACTGGCGCTGGAACGCGACCACCGCACTGGCGATTCAGCGCAACCGCAACGGCAAAAAGATCCCGCCGCAGTGGCAGCGTAACGACGCCGAAGACCTGATCGCGCTGGTCTTTCCCGATCAGCTCGCCTGCCTGGAAAACATCGCCGGCGCGCGCCAGATTCCCGATCATCCGCTGGTCGAGCAGACCCTGCGCGACTGCCTCTGCGGGCTGATGGACATCGACGGGCTGGAGGTGCTGCTGGGCAAGATCGGCAGCGGCGAGGTGGCCTTCGACGGCCGCGATCTGGCCAGCCCCTCGCCGCTGGCCAGCGAGATTCTCAACGCTCGGCCCTACGCCTTTCTCGACGACGCACCCGCCGAGGAGCGGCGCACGCTGGCGGTGCAGCAGCGCCGCTTCATGACCCCGGACGAGGCCGCGACGCTCGGCCAGCTCGACGCCGCGGCGATTGCCAAAGTGCGCGACGAAGCCTGGCCGCTGGCGCGCGACGCCGACGAGCTGCACGACGCGCTGTGCCTGCTCGGCTTTGTCACCGCCGCCGAGGGCCAGCCGGCGCAGGCCTACTTCGGCCAGTTGCAGGCAGAACGCCGCGCGGCGGTCGTCGCGCCGCCCAATGTCGAAGCCGGCGGCGGCGCGCCGCTCTGGATCGCCGCCGAGCGACTCGCCGAGCTGCGCGCGGTGCTGGCGGACTGCGCCACCGACCCGCCCATCGACGCGGTCAGCACGGCAGCGGCGG
>Ga0207752_1000239_pt1 | contig 26104 bp, 22 predicted proteins | sample Pon2CUnioCityCA_6_FD_187272 | JGI IMG/M metagenome (GOLD analysis project Ga0207752, IMG submission 187272) | Marine sediment microbial community from Union City, CA, USA - Pond 2C Sediment 2 (SPAdes) | ecosystem: Environmental > Aquatic > Marine > Intertidal zone > Salt pond sediment ... | reverse complement strand
CATAAAACACTTCTGATAAACGTTTGTAGTAACGGCTTTAGCCGTCCGGCTGCTACCTCTGATCGCCAATAACCGAAACTTATCCACAGCCGATACAACAGATCCGCTAAATTCCCAGGCAAGGTGCCTTGCCATCCGTTGTCCACCGGCACTCGGACTCACTCATCACTGCCCCACAACCACCTATTCTAACCCCTCTTTGCAGCCACCGCTATCGACAACCACGTTTCTCAACACACCTTCCCCGGCAAAACCCTTCGCGTCCTTTGTGCCCTGGCCGTGCTCTTCCCCTTATCCGCTCCGCAGCAACCGCACCAGCCCGCTGGCGATCAACCCTGCCAGTGGTGGCAACAAAAACGAAGAGGCCAGGCGGATGGCTGTCAGGCGCAGGCCCACCAGCCCGATCTCCAGCGGCAGGCGAGACACCGAACCCAGCGCCCAGCCGGTGACGAAGGCCACCAGCGGGCCGATGCCCGCTCCGGCCTTGTAGAGGGTGGCCACCAGTGGGTAGCTGACAAATGGGCCACCGGGGGTGACCACGCCCAGGCCACTGGCAATGAGGATTCCCCGCAGCCCGGACTCGCCGCCCAACAAGCTGGCGATCAATTCCTTCGGCAATATCGCGTCGGCGAAACCGACGATGATGAACACACCGATCAGTAACGGTGCCAGGTCCAGCAGTGCCCGCCAGCTCCCCCGCGCCCCGTTCATGGCCGTTTCCTTCCCCTGTGTCAGGGCAATGGCAATCATCACGCCGGCCAGGAGCCAGATCAGGACGGTGCTCAAACTCATACTGTTACCCTGCTTCTGGGCAACGGCCGCCGGCTCATCCGCTGCTTCGCCGTTCCCTCTTTCCTTACTCGCCGTAGGTCACCACCCGGTCCGGCTCAATCAGGAACATCACCCGTACTTCGCCTTCCTGCCTGTACGGGTAGGTCTCTTTCCCTATATACTTCTGGGCCAGGCTATCGATGTGCTCTTCCGCTTTATCCCCTTCGATCACCTCGGCCACGTGGCCCCGGATCTCCATCCAGTAGTAGGGATCGTCAGGGGCTACATATAACAGGGTAGCGTAACGACGCTCCCGCAGATTCTCATCCTTCTGGCGCCCTTTGGCCGTATTCACCCGCACATACTTGCCGTCGTAGTCTGACCACACCTGGTGCACCTGCGGCCGGCCGTCAGGCATCACCGTCGCCATCTTCGGATAGACCTCGCTGTCCTTCAGGAGGTGTTTGTAGCGTTCTGGAATTTCTACATTCATTAAAACTCCTTCTTTTTCGGATTTGACGTCCAGCGATTATTCTATCCGGCAGCGGCAAAAGATGCGACGGTAAACCAGTGGATCCAACATAATATAGATTTTGCACCGGAGTTGAGACTCTGGCCGGTCTCTGATCCAACACCCCCTTGTGTCCGTCCTCTCAATTGTTTAGAATGATGCCAGGCAGGTTCATCGCCAGTGATGGAAGAAATTCCTCTAAACATCCCCTGCAGTTAGGAGAATACGAATGAATGTCGCTCGCTCTCTATTTCGTCTGTTGCTGGGCAAACGCCTGCCCCTCACCGAAGGCACCCTGGAGGTAGAAGGCGTCGACCGGCCGGTAACCATCCACCGCGACCGCTGGGGCATCCCCTATATCGAAGCCGAATCAGACGCCGACGCCTGGTACGCCCTCGGCTTCTGCCAGGGGCAGGACCGGCCCTTTCAGCTGGAGGGGCTCCTGCGCGTTGTGCGCGGCACCCTTGCCGCCCTGGTTGGGACTGATGGCCTGTCCGTGGATCGCCTCTCCCGGCGCATCGGCTTCTATCGCGCAGCCCGGGAACAACTGGCCCTTGTTGACGCGGAGACCCGGGCACAATTGGAAGCGTTCGCCCGTGGGGTTACTGCCGGCGCCACCACAGGTCTCCCCCGCCCGGACCACGCCTTTACCCTGCTACGCACCGAACCTATGCCCTACACCGCTGCCGATATCCTCGGTGTCATGAAGCTGATGAGTTTCTTGCTCGCCTCCAACTGGGACAGCGAGCTGGTCCGCCTGAAGATCCTGACCGCAGACGGCCCGGAGGCCTTGCAGGCCATCGACCACCGCTATCCTGCCAATTTGCCGGTAACAAAGCCGGTAGGCGCCCCGGCCGGTCCCGCCCTTGATCATCTTGCCGCCGACCTCGCCGTCTTCCTGAAATGGGCCGGACCCGGCGGCGGCTCCAACAACTGGGTTCTGGCCGGATCGCGCACAGCTACCGGCCGCCCCATCCTGGCCAACGATCCCCATCTCTCCCCCGCGCTGCCCCCGCACTGGTACCTCGCCCACATCCGTACCCCGGCCTGGACCGTGGCCGGCGCTTCCTTTGCCGGCTCGCCCGGTTTCCCTATCGGCTTTAACGAGCACGGCGCCTGGGGCCTGACGGCCGGTTTCTCCGACAACACCGACCTTTATATCGAAACGGTGGGCGCAGACGGCCGTTCGGTGCGGGAAGGAAACGAATATGTGTCCTGCGACCTGCTCAGTGAGGAAATCGAAGTCAAAGGGGGCGAAGCCGTCACAGAACAGGTGCTGGTAACGGCACGCGGCCCCATCGTAACGCCGTTGCTTGGTACCCCGCTTGGCCAGGAGGAGCCGTTCGCCGAGCAGGGTGCCCTTTCCTTGCAGGCCGTCTGGCTACAACCGTTACCGGTCAAAGGGCTCATGCATCTCCACCATGCCCGCTCCTTTACCGAATTCCGCCATCTGTTTGAAGCGTGGCCCTCCCTTCCGCTCAATATGGTCTACGCCGGTGTCGACGATTCCATCGGCTGGCAGTTGGTTGGCCAGATACCGCGGCGCCGCAGCGGCTGTGGCACGCTACCTTTGCCCGGCGCCGGCCCGAACGTGGGTTGGGAAGAGGAACTGGTCCCCTTCGCCCAGATGCCTTGCCTCGAGAATCCAGAAGCAGGCTTCCTGGCCACTGCCAACAACAAACCGTTGCCGGACAGCGCAGAACCCTTCCTCGGCGTGGATTGGTCAGAAGGCTATCGCCTGGCGCGCATTGTCGAGGTTCTGGCCGGCCGTGAAGATTGGGATCTGGACGGCATGCAGACCTTACAGGTCGATCAGCGCTCGCTCCTCTGGGCTGAGATCCGGGAGGCAGTGCTGGCCACCCCGGCCGTCGACGGCGATGCCGGGGAAGCGCTGCGCCTCTTGCGTGCCTGGGACGGCATTGTTACCGTCGATTCCGTTGGTGCCACCGTCTTCGAATTCTTCCAGGCAGAAATGGTGCGCCGGATCGTGGCTGCCAAAGCACCGCGGTCCGCTGCCTGGGCTCTGTCCCGCTCCCTTTCCCCCCTCTCGCCTGACAATGCCTTTTTTACCCATAGCGCCGGGCACCTGCTGCGCCTGTTGCGCGAGCAACCCGCCGGCTGGATTGCTGACGGCTGGCCCCTGGCCGTGGGCCACACGCTCGGCGACGTCTACCGTATGCTCCGGGACCGTTTCGGCGCCGATAGCGCCGCCTGGCACTGGGGTGACGTGCGCCCCCTTACCCTGCACCACCCTCTTGGCGACCAGGCCCCCCTCGACCGTATCTACAATCGCGGCCCGTTCCCCTGGGGCGGTGACAGTTACACCGTCGCCCAGGCCGCCGTCTCGCTGGACGAACCTACCAAAGCACCTTTCTTCATCGCCTCACTGCGCATGGCCGTCGACGTTGGCAACTGGGCCGAGAATTATTTTGTCCTCCCCGGCGGGCAATCCGGTAATCCCCTCTCTCCCCACTATGACGACCAGCTTCCCCTCTGGCGTGAAGGTCGCGGCCTGACCCTCGCCTGGACCCCGGCACAGGTGGCCCAGGCGACGGTGCACACCCTGGTACTGCAACCGTCAGCCGCCGGCCAATGATTAGTTGCATATTATATCGTGGAGGTAATGCATGAGTTGGCAAGCACTGGCCACAGCTTCCCCGGCACTGGCTGAATTTGGCGCCCGGCGTTTCGATAAAGGCGTCGCCTACCTGGCCACAGTAAAGAAGGACGGCACGCCGGTTCGCCACCGCTGGCGCCGCTAATTCCAGCAGGCGCAGAAATCCGTTAACTGCCCAGGCAACGTTCCGTTGCCATCCGCTATCCATTCATAGCCGCTCTCCAGAAGATACTGGTGCCGGGTAAAGGAAAAGCAAAAAATGTTCACACGACTGCTGCAGGCGCTTGGTTGGGTCACCAAAGAGGAACGGGAGGGGCGGAGGATTGACTACGGGAGCAGCCTGTGCGTCACCGGCATCAGGAACAAGAGCGAGTTTCTTGTGAACATGCTCGATTTAGTTCCTGACGGAAGCGTCTGGAGCATTGAAGGTATCCACGATGAGCAGATTCTGGCTGACCTCGCCCCTTACCGGACCACAGACGATGTCAGAGTGATAAAAGCCACCGTCTGGCCCCGCCAGACCCAGATCAAGGTGCTGCTGAATACGGAGAGCAAGCCAGGGATAATAGAACTGCTTCCGGCTTGGGATCTCAATCTGAACTTCATCCACCAACATATCTACTATGGAGAGGATTTCCTGTTGACCTCCCATGACAATCTTGCTGATGGCATCACCTATCTCTCTCATGCCCTGGACAGAAGCCGATTAGACAGCCTGGCTCAAGCAGGCCTCTTCACTTTCGTCGAAACACAGTCAGACTCACCGGCCACTTCCTAAGAGAGCCATCGTGCGCATTCTTTTCACCTTCATCGGCGGTCACGGCCATTTTATCCCCCTCATCTCCATCGCTCGCACGGCCGTTGCCCAGGGCCACACCGTGGCCTTCGGCTGCGGCCCTTCGATGGTCTCAACCGTTAGAGATGCTGGTTTTGCCGTATTTCCCCTCGGGAGTGGCAGCACCACGCCCCCACAAAGGTTGCCCTTGCGCCCCCTGGATTCCGAACGTGAAGATCGGGAATTCCGCGACCGCTTCGCCCGTCGTGGCGCGCAACAGCGGGTGCCCTTCACCCTTGCCCTATGCCGTGAATGGCAACCCGATCTCCTCATCTGTGATGAGACCGACTTCGGCAGCATGGTCGCGGCCGAGTGCCTCGGGTTGCCCTACGCCACAGTGCTCGTCATGGCTGCCGGTTCCTTCGTGCGCGCCGCCATCGTCGGCGAGGCGCTGGCCGAATTGCGCGCTGCCCATGACCTGCCACCTGACCCCGGCCTGGAGATGCTCAGTCGCTACTTGGTGCTTTCCCCCTTTCCGCCCGGTTTCCGCGACCCGGCCTATCCTTTGCCACCTACCGCCCACAGCTTTCGGCCCGGAATACCAGAACCGGCCGGCGACGCTGCCCCGGCCGGCCTGCCGGATCTCGCCACCCCCCCGGCGGTTTACGTTACCCTGGGCACTGTCTTCAACATGGAATCCGGTGACCTCTTCAGTCGGGTGCTTGCCGGTGTGCGCGATCTCCCCCTCGACGTCGTCGTGACTATCGGCCCTCACCTCGACCCCGCCGGGTTCGGCCCGCAACCGGCTAATGTCACCATCAAACGTTACATTCCCCAGGATTTACTCCTCCCCCATTGCAGCCTGATTGTATCCCATGCTGGCTCTGGTAGCGTGAGTGGTGCCCTCCGCTACGGTCTGCCCTCGGTGCTGATCCCCATGGGCGCCGACCAGCCCCTGAACGCGGACCGCTGCCGCGCCCTTGGGATCGCCCGCGTCCTCGACCCCATCACGGCCACCCCCGGCGCCGTACGCACGGCAGTAAACGCCGTGCTGGCCGACCCCGCCCATCGCCGGGCAGCAGCACAATTCCGGGACGAGTTCGCCGCGCTACCCGGCCCGGACTACGCCATCCGCCTTCTCGAACGGCTCGCCGCCGCCAAGGCGCCCCTGGTTACATGACTTAGCCATCACCCTCTCATTCCTCCGCCAGTAACTGCCCCATCGCCTGCCGGAATACCTCATACGGCTGCGCCCCCATAATCAGGTACTTGTCACCCAGCACGTAAGCGGGCACGCCCGTGATCCCCAGGCTGTGCGCCTCGCGAATGTGTTCGTTCACCACTTCCCGGTAGCGCCCACTTTCCACCCCTTGCTGCATCTCATCCGGATCCAGGCCCGCCTCCTCCGCTGCTGCTCGTAACACCGCCCAGCGGCTCATATCCTGCCCCTCGCCGTAAAACTTGCGGAAGACGATTTCATGGTACCGTTCGTGCCGCCCCTGTTCCCGCGCATACTCCGCCGCCTCCAGCGCCCGGCGCGAATTGACCATCCACTCCCGGTTGAGCACCATCTCGCGCCCGCTTTCCCGCGCCATCTGCCGCAGCCGCTCGCCAATGCCACCGGCCGCCCCCGCGCGAATATACGCTGGCACCGGCATCCCCTCCGGCGGAATCTCCGGGTGCAGCTCAAAGGGCAACCACGTTACATCAACATCATAATCTTCCTGCAACCGCTCGACCCGATCCTGGCCGACATAGCACCACGGTCAAAGGAAGTCAGAATAGACAGTTACGCTGATACTCATCATATCTCCTCAGTTAGTTGCCGGGAATGTAACCGCTTCAGCGGTCTTTTCGCTTACCGCCCCCCAACCCGCGACACCCGCCCCTCATTCGCCGCCGCCCGCAGCGCCGCAAACGCTGCCTCCAGTTGTCCCTGCTGCTCCCCATCCAGCACCTCCCGCCGCCACTGCTCCAGCCGCGGCAACCAGCGGGCGCGCACTTCCTCCAGCAAGCGCGGGTACTCGCGGCTACCGGCCAGCCGTTCCAGCCACCCCAGGTCATTCTCCAGCAGGGAGAGGTCAACTTCCAGCGCCGTGTAGCTGCATACCACCGGCGGCAGCCGTTCTGCTTTTGCCTGGGGATAAGTCGTGTCTGCCACCAGCGCCTGTGGCGACAGCTTGAACACCCCGGCCAGCAGCGCTATCGTCCGCTCGCCCGGTGTGGTCAGATCCATCTCGATGTGCGAGATCGCCACCCGCGAAATCGCAATCCGCTCGGCCAGTGCCTGCTGCGTCCAGCCGTTCGCCTGCCGCAACTGGGCGATTCGTTGGCCAATCGTCTCCGGCGTTACCTCTTTCATCATCTCTACCTTACCAGATTATGCCCCACCCGGCAGATCCATCCCTGCTAAGTAGGTTAGCAGACGGCGAACCCCGGGACAGGTACAGTAGTGGAAAAAGGAAGTAAGGAAGTAGGGATTAAGGAGACTATTCCCCTGATCCCTGATCCCAAATCCCCAATCCCCAAACCGGAGGTTTAACATGAGCAAGAAACGTGCGTTAGTGACAGGTGTAACTGGACAGGACGGGTCATACATGGCTGAGTTTTTGCTGGAACAGGACTACGAAGTACTGGGCATGGTTCGCCGCTCCAGCACCGTCAACTTCCAGCGGATCGAGCATATCCAGAACCAGCTCGATCTCGTTTCCGGCGATCTGATGGACCAGATTTCGTTGATCAACATTATCAGCGACTACCGGCCGCAGGAAGTCTACAATCTCGCCGCCCAATCCTTCGTGCCCACCTCCTGGCAGCAGCCGGTCCTCACCGGCGACGTCACCGGCCTGGGCGTCACCCGCATGCTCGACGCCATCCGCCAGGTAGACCCCGACATTCGCTACTACCAGGCCAGCTCCAGCGAGATGTTCGGCAAGGTGCGCGAAGTGCCCCAGAATGAGGAGACTCCCTTTTACCCGCGCAGCCCTTACGGCGTGGCCAAAGTTTACGGCCACTGGATCACCGTCAACTACCGTGAAAGTTACGACATGTTCGCCTGCTCCGGCATCTGCTTCAACCACGAGAGCCCGCGCCGCGGCCATGAATTCGTTACCCGCAAGGTCGCCCGTACCGCCGCCCGCATCAAGCGCGGGTTGGAAACGGAACTGCGCATGGGCAACCTGGACGCGCAACGGGATTGGGGCTACGCGCCCGATTACGTGCGCGGTATGTGGATGATGCTCCAGCAGGATCAGCCGGAAGATTTCGTCCTCGCCACCGGCCGCACCCACAGCGTCGAGCGCCTGGTCGAGCTGGCCTTCGCTGCCGTCGACCTCGACTGGCACGAATACGTCGTCCAGGATCCCCGCTTCATGCGCCCGGCCGAGGTAGACCTCCTCGTCGGCGATCCGAGCAAGGCCAAGGAAAAGATGGGCTGGGAAGCAACCACTTCCTTTGAAGAGTTGATTCAGATCATGGTCGACGCAGAGCTAGAGATGATTGATAGTGGCCGCGAGAACGTCCTTGTTACCAACCTGTAACAATCCGCATTGATCTTGTAACAGGCGCGCCATATTGCCGTCATCTGTCCATGGTATTATCCTCATATAGCTTTCAGTGGTGTGAGGATAAATCAGATGAAATCAACAAAATTCCTGGCGCGCTTGTTCTTTCTTATCTCTCTCTTCCTGGCTGCCTGTGGTACCTTACAGGTAGCCGTAGATGAATCGGAGGCGGACGCCACTGTAGCTCCCACGCGGGCCGTCGCCGCCGCCACGCCCTCTCCCTCGCCATCCTCCCCGGCCACCCGCGAACAGCGGACCCCGCCCGCTTCCCCCGCGGTAACTCAAACCGGCGTCTTCTACGACGCCCACACCGGCTTCATCCTCGGCGGTGTAGAGGCCGGCCACTGGCTTTCTCCCACTGAGGCCATCAATCTCCTCCAGGATGGCGATCGCTACCAGTTGTACGATGGTGGCAGCCGGACGGCGGAGGCAGTCGGTAGGTTGCAGAGCGTGGACAGCCCGATCTGCCCCGGCCTCAGCCTCAACTTCGTGCGTGAACCGGCCGTTGCCTGGTCCCTGGCCGTGGCCGGCGCCACCTGGGACGTGACACCCAATCCGCCGGTAGCCACCACCCTCGACGACGATCAGCGCGAGGCCCTTTTCACCCTCCTGCGCCGGCGCGGGCTCCATCCCGAACCCGGCTCCCTGGCCGTGGACCAGGCCCAACGCGTCGATCTCGAAGGCGATGGCTCGCCTGAAGTGGTAGTCACCGCCACCCGCCTGCTTGAAGACGGCCGCATGCCCCCGGTTGCCGCCGGCGATTACACCCTGGCAGCCATCATCCGCGAGGACAACTCCGTCCTGCCCGTCGTCGTCGACGTTTATCCCGAGGCCGAGACCCTCGCTTACCCCTGGCGCTACCGGTTGGCCGCCATCCTCGACTTGAATGGCGATGGTCGCCAGGAACTGGTGGTGGCCGCTTCCCGTTACGAAGGGCAGTGGACCCACATTTACGAAATTGGTGCGGACGAGGCCGTCGCCGTCCTCAGCACCGGTTGCCCCCCGGCCGGTGTCGATCCCACCCCGCCGCCCAGCGTCGCCCAACCGCCCGCGGCCACCGCCACCAGGCCGGTAGTGCTCGTACCGCCCGACCCGCCGAAACCCACGCCAACGCCCGATGCCCACATCGCCACCTTCTCCGTCGAACCCAGGACCACTATCCCCGGCAGCACCGTCACCGTTTCCTGGGAGGCCACCGGTGTTTCCGCTCGCCTCTGTCTGCAAGTCGTCACCGTCGACGACCAGGTAGCCACCCGCGAATGCGAGCCGGTACCTCTCGCTGGTAGCCAGCCTTACTCCCTCGATCCCCAATACCGCAACCGGGTACTGCTGGCCCTGGAGGTCGAGAATGGCCAGGAAGTGGCCAACGCCTCCCTGCCCGTAGACCTGCCCTGTCCGGACGCCTGGTGGTATCTGGAGAATCCACCTGACCTTTGCCCCTCCACCGATCCCTTCCGCTCGCTGGCCGCAGCCCAATCCTTTGAAGGAGGACGGATGGTCTGGATCGAGCATCCTGGCATCTACTACGTCTTCTTCGACGACGGTTCCTACCAGACCTTCAACGATCCGCTCCAAATCACCGAAGAGGAAGAACCGCCCGTGGAAGATCCCCCCGCCGGCCGGCAGGCCCCGGTCAGCGGCTTCGGGCTCCTGTGGCGCGGACAGGTTGCGGGCAGTGATAGCTTGCGCCAGCGGTTGGGCTGGGCCCTGGCCCCCGAATATAACTTCGACGCCGTCTGGCAGACGGAGGCCCGCCCCGAGAACGCGCGCACCTTCCTCCAGGGACCGGACGGGCGGGTGCTGGTCTTGCACCTGGGTTTAAGCCGCTGGGAGGTGCGGCAGTAGGGTAACGAGCCCTTTGGTTATTCTTATATGCGAATAACCTTGAGAATCTGATATATTAGTTATATACTAGGGGCAACATGTGCCATGCAGTCCGGTTGTTGCCGGGCTCCTTTGCAGGACGAGGTTGCTTCCATGCTATCCCACATCAAGGCCGGCCATAGATGAGTGCGAGTTCCCGGAGACCTGATTGTCTTTCAGGGGTCCATACCCATCTATGGCTGGCTTTATGGTTGTAACCGTGTTGTGATTACGTCGTTAACATTAGCGGGCGACTGAACCGAGCCATTGCCCCCAGCAGTGAATATCGGCGCCCCATTTCGAGGAGAAAATCTATGATCACCCCAACCCCACTGGAAGTTAAAGACCCGGTCCCCAGCGATATTGACATCGCCCAGGCAGCCGAGCTCAAACCGATCAAGCAGGTTGCCGAGGAAATCGGCCTGGAGGAGGATGAACTGGTCCTTTACGGCCCCTACAAGGCGAAAGTCAAGCTGTCGGTGCTTGAGCGGCTGGCCGGTAGGCCCAACGGCAAGTACGTTGACGTCACAGCGATTACGCCTACCCCGTTGGGAGAGGGCAAGACGACGACCACCGTCGGCCTCAGCCAGGCGCTGGGCGCCCACCTCGGCCAGACGGTCGTCACTGCCATTCGCCAGCCCTCCCAGGGCCCGACCTTTGGCATCAAGGGAGGCGCAGCCGGGGGCGGTTACTCCCAGATCATCCCCATGGAGGATTTCAACCTCCACCTGACCGGTGATATCCATGCCATTACGGCCGCCAACAACCTGCTGGCCGCGGCCATTGACACCCGCATGCATCATGAGTCTTACCAGTCGGACGAATCCCTCTTCAATCGCCTCTGCCCGCCCGACAAGGAGGGGAACCGGGAATTCTCGCCGGTGATGCTCCGCCGGCTGGAGAAACTGGGAATTGACAAGACCGATCCCGACGAGCTGACCGACGAGGAGATTACCCGTTTTGTGCGTCTGGACATCGACCCGGACAGCATCACCTGGCGCCGGGTGGTCGACACCAACGACCGCTATCTGCGCACCATCGAGATCGGCCACGGGGACAAGGAGAAATTCGTCCGCGAGACCGGTTATGACATCACCGTGGCCAGCGAGATCATGGCCATCCTCGCCCTGACCACCAGCCTGAACGATATGCGTGAGCGGCTGGGTAAGATGGTCATCGGCACCAGCCGCAGCGGCGAGGCGGTTACCGCCGACGACCTCGGTGTGGGCGGCGCGCTCACCGTGTTGATGAAAGACGCCATCATGCCCACCCTGATGCAGACGCTGGAAGGCACCCCCGCCTTTGTCCACGCCGGTCCTTTCGCCAACATCGCCCATGGCAACAGCAGCATCCTCGCCGACCAGATCGCTCTCAAGCTGGTCGGCCCGGACGGCTACGTGCTCACCGAGTCCGGCTTTGGTGCCGACATCGGCATGGAGAAATTCTTCGACATCAAATGCCGTTATAGCGGCCTCATCCCCGACGCCGTCGTCCTCGTGTCCACCATCCGCGCCCTGAAGATGCATGGCGGTGGCCCCAGGGTGGTGGCCGGCAAGCCGCTGGATCCGGCCTATACCGAAGAAAACCTGGAGTTGCTGGAGAACGGCGCCGAGAACATGGTCGTCCACATCAAGAACGCCCTCCGCTTTGGCATCCCCGTTGTCGTGGCCATCAACCGCTTCAAGGATGACACCGATGCCGAGATCGAGCTGGTACGTAAGATCGCCCTCGAGGCTGGCGCCGAAGATGCGGTCATGACCAATCATTGGGCCGAGGGCGGTGCCGGCTCCGTCGAGCTGGGCAAAGCTGTGATGGCTGCCGCCGAGAAGCCCAGTGACTTCAAATTCCTCTACCCGCTGGAGGCCAGCATTGAAGAGAAGATCCACGCCATTGCCACCAAGATTTACGGTGCCGACGGTGTCGAATTCTCCGATAAGGCCAAGGACAAGATCGCCCTCTACAACCGGCTGGGCTTCGACAACCTGCCCATCTGTATGGCCAAGACCCACCTCAGCCTGAGCCACGATCCGGCGCTGAAGGGCGCGCCCAAGGGATTCACCGTCCCCATCCGCGACATCCGCGCCAGCGTGGGCGCCGGCTTCCTCTATCCGCTCGTCGGCCAGATGAGCACCATGCCCGGTCTGCCCACCCGGCCGGTCTTCTACGACGTCGACATCGATCCGGAGACGGGACAGGTGTTGGGCCTCTTCTAGGGGAGAGTGGACAGTGGGTAGTGGCTATTATGGTAACTGCCCCTGTTGAGTTTTAGATAAAAGCGCCCGGCCGGGAACGGCCGGGCGCTTTTGTGCTTAGGGCACGGCCGCAATGACCCGCCCGTACTCATATCCTCTGGAAAGGCACGCAACGTTTCGGTGCGAAGCGCACCTCCCGAGCCCAAAGCCAGAACCACCTTGGCGACTGATTCATCGTCTGGGGCCTGGATGACAACTATTTGAACTAGGCGCTGCCATCAGCCGCTGTCTGCTTGACCCTTTCTTCCGGTCAAGCTATCATTACATCGACTTTTGCTCAATACATACAAAAGTTTTAGCCGTTCACTCATAAGTTAGCGACATTTTTACAAATGTCCCTTGGCAATTGGCCGGCCTCGCTTTTCTCGAGAAATCAGGCAACAGTTGCAAGGTGGGATGAAATTCGTTGAGTACCCAGTCCGTGGTTCGCGCGCGCACCCTCGATCCGGCCGAATATCGCGTGCTTGCCGCCGTGCGCCAGGCCGGCCCGCTGTCCCGGTCGGAGCTAGGTGCGCAATTAGGCTATTCCCGCGCCGCGATTAGGGGCGTCGTCAACAGCCTCCTCGCCCGCGAGATTATTGAAGAGCGGGGACTGGGGGAATCGCAGGGCGGGCGCCGCCCCCGCACCTACGGCCCGAACGGCTCCCTGGGCTTCGTCGCCGGCGTGGACGTGGGCGCCACCAGCCTGGACCTGGCCCTGGCCGATTTTGACGGCACCATTCTCGAACGGCTGGACGAACCGGCCGACGTCCGCGAGGAACCGGAGGTGATGCTGGGTCACGTCGCGGACCTGATCGAGCAGCTATTGGCCCGGCAAAACGGCCGCCCCGAGCAGCTCCTGGCCATCGGCATCGGCGTGCCCGGCCCGGTCAAGTTTGACGAAGGCGTCCTCGTCGCCCCGCCCCTCATGCCGGCCTGGGAGGCGTTCCCGATTAAGGCGTTCATGCGGCAGCGCTTCGCCGCCGCCAATATCGCCGTCGACAACGACGTGAACGTCATGGCCATTGGCGAGGCCTGGGCCGGCGCGGGCAGAGGGATCGACAACTTTATCTTTCTCAAGATTGGGACCGGTATTGGTTCCGGCATTATTTGCCAGGGCAATATTTATCGTGGCCAGGATGGCGCCGCCGGCGACGTGGGCCACATCTGCATCGACTATAACGGTCCCATGTGCCACTGTGGCAACCTGGGCTGCCTGGAAATCATGGCCGCCGGTCCGGCCATTGCCGAACGTGGCCGGGAAGCGGCCCTCTCCGGCGAAAGCGAGTTCCTGGCAGAGGCGATGGCCGCCAACGACGGCCTGATGACGGCCGAAACGGTAGGCGACGCCGCCAAAGCAGGCGACCGGGCCGCCAACGAGATTGTCAAGACCAGCGGGCGCATGATTGGGGGTATGTTGGCCGGCCTGGTTAATTTCTTCAACCCCCAGCTCATTCTCATCGGCGGCGGCGTCAGCAACATCGGCATCCGCCTGCTGTCCGCCATCCGCCAGGCCGTCTTGCGCCGCTCCACCGCCCTTTCCACCCGCCACCTGCGCATCGAGTTTTCGCCCCTGGGCGCCGATGCCGGCGTCACCGGCGCCATCTGGCTGGCTTTGGAACACGCCTTTGCCGTGGAAACATGAGCAACCCTATCGGCAACTGGTGTACAGGATTGACGAGCTCTTGTGAGGAGGTGATCAGGAGAAAGTAAAACTTCCGGGATATATTTCCCTTTTCCATTCTGACATACCGTTCTGGCGTTTAACAGACCGATTCCCACCTGAGGAGGAGATAATGTCTAAAAAAGCGATACTTTGGTCCGTGCTGTTAGTCCTGGTGCTGGCGCTGGCAGCGTGCGGCGGCGGCGAAGACACGGCAGACGAACCGTTCACCATCGGCGTTTCCAACGGGTTCGTGGGCAGTGAGTGGCGTACCCAGATGATTCAAGACCTGGAAGAGGTCAACCAGGAGTTCATGGACGAAGGCGTCACCACCGAATTAGTCATCGAGAGTGCCGACGTGGACGTCCAGGGCCAGATTCAGCAGATACAAAATCTGATCAACCGGGGCGTCGACGCGATCATCGTCAACCCCAATGACCAGACCGCCCTTAACCCCATCATCGAAGAAGCGACGGAGCAGGGCATCGTGGTCATTGCCGTCGACCAGGAAATCTCGGCGGAAGGCGCCTACAACGTGGTCATCGACCAGACCGAGTGGGCGCGCATCAGCGCTCGCTGGCTGGCCGACCGCCTCGGCGGTTCCGGTGACGTCGTTCTGATCGAGGGATTTGTCGGCCATCCGGCCAACGAAGCCCGCATGGACGGGGTCGAAGAGGTCTTCAGCGAATATCCGGATCTCAACGTCGTCGGGCGGGACACGGGCCAGTGGGACCAGGCCACCGGGCAGCAGGTTATGTCTGACTTCTTGGCCTCCCTGCCCAATATCGACGGCGTCTGGACCCAGGACGGGATGGCCCTGGGTGTCCTCCAGGCGCTCAACACCGCCAATCCGGACGAGTGGCCGGAGACGACAGGTGAGGCCCGCGCCGGCTTCATTAAGTTGTGGTACGAAGTACGGCAAACGAACAACCCCGACTTCACCAGCATTGGCGTGGTCAATCCCCCGGGCATCGGCGCCAGTGGCTTGCGCGTCGCCGTGGAGATCCTGCAGGGTGGCGAGGTGGACGAGGCCCAGCTCGCGGGGCCGTTTGGCAACTCCCTCTACGTGCCCATCCCCGGCCAGGTAACGGCCGATAACTTCGACGAGACCTACGAGGAAGTCAAAGACTTGCCGGACTCATACACTCTGGACGGCATGATTTCCCAGGACGAAGCCGCCAGCTTCATGCAATAGACAAACGGTGACGGGTGATGCGTGAGGTGTGAGTTATCTCGCGCCTCATGCATCCCCGACTCGATACGAATGGCGAAAACCAACATTTCCCTGTCTGCGCAGCACATCGTCAAGCGCTATGGCGGCGTGCTGGCCCTGGCCGACGGCTCATTGGCAGTTGAATCGGGCGAAGTAGTCGCCCTGCTGGGGGCGAACGGCAGCGGCAAAAGCACCCTGAGCAAGGTGATCACCGGCGTGGTGGCGCCGAACAAGGGCGAACTACTGCTGGATGGCCAACCGGTTGCCTTTGCCTCGCCCCAGGCGGCGCAAAGCCTGGGAATCACGGCCGTTTACCAGGAACTGAGCCTGATCCCCGACATGACCGTGGCCGAAAATATCTGGCTGGGCCACCAGCCGATGAAGTGGCGCCTCGTCGTGGATAAACAGGAGATGCTGGCCAAAACCGGCGAACTGCTGGATCTATTTGCAGGGACGGTCCAGGCTTCCTTGCAGCCGGAAGTACCGGTCTCCGCCCTACCTCCCGACGAGCGTCAAATCGTCGAAATCCTCAAGGCGCTGAGCCTCGATCCCCGTCTGATCATTCTGGATGAAGCGACCGCCAGCCTGGACAGCCGGCAGGTCGGCCGCCTCTTCGATCTCGTCGGGGATTGGCAGGAGCAGGGCAAAGCGATCATCTTCGTCTCCCACCGCATGGAAGAGATCTTTCGCGTGGCCGACCGTGCCGTGGTGCTGCGCAACGGCCGTTCGGTGGGCAGCACCAGCATCGGCGAAACCGGCGAACAGGAGCTGGTGAACATGATGGTGGGCGAAGCGACGGTGGTCCCGCGCCAGCTTACCCACGACCCGGTCGCAGCCGGCGCGGCCGTCCGCCTCAAGCTGGAGGAGATCTCCGCCGAAACGTTGCACGGTGTGAGCCTCTCGGTCCGCGACGGCGAGCTGTTGGGCATCGGCGGCTTGCAGGGCCAGGGCCAGACTGACCTGCTCCGTGCCATCTTTGGCGACATTCCCTTTACGGGGGAAATGACCTTATCCGGCGACGTGGTCCATTTCGGCCATCCGCGCCAGGCGATGGCCAGGGACGTCGCCCTGGTCCCCGGCGACCGGGGCAGCGAAGGGCTCCTGCTCATTCGCTCTATCCTGGAAAACCTGCAACTTCCCTCCTGGCAGCGCTACGGCTTCCCCCTGGAGATGGAAGCGGCCCGGGCCGACGCCGGGCGCGTGGCCGACGACCTCAGGCTGGTGCGCTCGTCGTTGGATGCGCCGGCCCGCAGCCTCAGCGGCGGCAACGCCCAAAAAGTGGTCATCGGCAAGTGGCTGCTGCGCGCGCCCAGGCTACTACTGTTGAACGACCCGACCAAGGGTGTAGACGTGCATACAAAACGGGAATTTTATAACCTGCTGGCCGAGTTGCGGCGGGAGGGCACGGCTATCTTGTTTTACAGTAGTGACGACGAAGAGCTGTTAGGCCTGTGCGACCGGGTGCTGGTGATGCTGGACGGTCGCATCAGCGCCGAACTCAGCGGCGACAACCTGACCCACGCCCAGTTGGTCGCGACCAGCATGTCTACCGGCCGTGCCGAGGCCCAAGATCACTCATGAACGAACGCTTTCAGCTCAAGTACGTCTCCTTGCGGCAGCCCTATCTATTCGCCTTGCTGTTGATGGTCGTCGCCGCCCTCGTGAATCTGGTCCTCCAGCCCAATTTGCTGGAACTGCGGGTGCTCAACGGCAATTTGCGCAGCTTCCTCCCCTTGATGATCGTCACCGCCGGCCAGGCGATTGTAATTATGGGCAGCGGCATCGATTTATCGGTAGGGGCCATGGTGTCGTTGGTCACGGCCGTGCTGGTCACCCAGATGTCGCTGGACGCCTCGGCGGGCCAGATCTTGCTGGTGATCCTGCTGGCCTGTGGAGTGGGGATGGCTGCCGGTGGCCTGAACGGCTTTGGCGTCGCCTGGTTGCGGTTGCCGCCCATCGTCACCACTTATGCCACGTCGTTTATTTTCTCCGGCCTGGCGCTATGGATTTTGCCCCGGCCGGGCGGCAACATGCCGGAGACCTTCGCCCGCTGGTACCGGCAGGCGACGCCGCTGGGCATTCCCCTGGGCATCTGGGTTGCGGCCGTGCTGGTGCTACTGTGGTACCTTTTGCGCAAAACGAAATATGGTAGTTACCTCTTCGCGGTGGGGGGCAAGCCCGACGCGGCCTATGCCACGGCCGTTCCTGTCACCCGCGTTTTGTTCAGCACCTACGTCATTGCCGGGCTGATGTCGGCCTTCGCCGCGCTGGCGCTCACCCTGGGTACCAGCTCCGGCGATCCGCGTATCGGCGCTGCCATGACCCTCGATTCCATCGTCGCCGTGGTCCTGGGTGGTACCCGCCTCAGCGGCGGCCAGGGGGGTGTTGCCGGCTCTATCCTGGGCGTCATCATCCTCGGGCTCATTCGCAACATCATTTCCTTTGCCAACGTGCCCAGTTGGTACCAGACCCTGGTAGACGCCCTCATTATTTTGATCGCCCTGGCCGGGCCGGGGCTCGTCCAACTCATCCGGAGGCGGCGCGTCGCATGAGCAGGTTCTCTTTGCCGAAACTGAGCCCACCTCTCATCGCCCTGCTGCTGGCAGTGGGCCTCTTTTTTCTGGGTGGTCTCATTCGCCCCGGTTTTGTTAATGCCACTCAGGCCATTAACATTGTGCGCTTGGCCGCTTTCCTGGGCATCATCGCGGCCGGGCAGACGCTGGTCATTCTCGGCGGTGGCGAAGGCATTGATCTCTCCATCGGCGCCGTCGTCACCCTGGCGGCCATTCTCGCTTTTCGCCTGAACGAAGGGCAGAATGAGCTGGTGCCGCTGGCTCTGGCCGTGGCCCTGGCGGCCGGTGCCTTTATCGGCCTGCTCAACGGTCTGGGCGTGGCCTTCCTCAAGATTCCGCCGCTGGTGATGACCCTGGGCATGGCCGGCGTGGTACAGGGCCTGATCCTGGCCATCACCCAGGGAGAAATGATCGGCGACACGGCGCCCGTGATGGGCCGTTACATCTCCGCCCCCCTGGTGCTGGGCATTCCCGGCGTCGTCTTCATCTGGTTCATCCTGGCGCTGCTCATCTGGCTACTGCTGGAACGGACAACCTACGGCAAGCAATTATTTGGCATTGGCGTCAACCGCGTGACGGCCCGCCTCTCTGGGGTGCGCGTGCCGCTCGTCGTCCTGGTAACTTATACCCTCAGCGGCCTGCTGGCCGCTTTCGGCGGCTTCATGCTCTTGGGCTTTACGCAAACCGTCTTTATGAACCTGGGCGGACCCTACCTGTTTCCCTCGGTGGCGGCAGTGGTGGTCGGCGGCACTGCCCTCTCCGGCGGCAAGGGCAGCTACTGGGGCACCATGGCCGGGGCGCTGGTCCTGACTCTGATCACCAGCCTGCTGACGGCAATGCAACTGCCGGAAGCGTTCCGGCAAATGACGCTGGGCGCCATCTTACTGATATTGATTTCGGTCTACGGCCGGCAGCGCGGCTTACGACAATAAGAAGGAGTTGAAACATGGATACCCTCAAACTTGGCATCGTTGGCGCAGGCTTCATCACTCGTTTCCAGGCACGGGCCATTGCCCAGATCCGCAACATGGAGATCGCCGGCATTACTTCCCGCACCCGGGCCCACGCCGAGGATGTGGCCCAGGAGATACGAGAGGCGGGCATCGGCGAGGCTGTCGTCTACGATGGGGTGGATGAGATGGCCAATCACGTGGACGCCGTGGCCATTTATTCGCCCAATTTCACCCGCGTCGAAATTATGGAAAAGATAGTCGCGGCCGTGCAGAATGGGGCCACCCTTAAGGGCGTCATTTGTGAAAAACCGTTGGGCCGCAACGTGCAGGAAGCACGCCGCCTGGTCGAGCTGGCGGACGAGGCCAACCTGCACACCGCTTATTTTGAGAACCAGATCTTCATGAAGCCGATCCAGACCCAACTGGCCCAGCTCACCCCCCAGCAAAAGACGATGGGCCCGCTGCTCCTCACCCGCTCGGCCGAAGAGCATGGTGGTCCGCACGAACCCTGGTTCTGGGATCCGACCCGGCAGGGGGGCGGCGTTTTGTCCGATATGGGTTGCCACAGCATTGCCGTCGGCTGGTACGTGCTGACCCCCGTGGGTAAGCCGGTTACGTTCCTGGAACCCGTCTCCGTCACGGCCGAAACGTCGTTGCTCAAGTGGGGCCTGCCGGAATGGCGCCAGAAGCTGCTGGATCGTTTTGGCGTCGATTACGCCCAAACGCCCGCCGAGGATTTCACCACGGGCATAATCACCTACCGCAATCCCGACACCGGCCAGCTTGCCAAAGCGCAGTTCACCGACTCTTGGATGTTTGAAAAGCAGGGATTGCGCCTCTTCATGGACGGGATGGGGCCGGGCTACGCGTTTGAGATCAATACGCTGCGCTCGACCCTGGAGGTGTTCATCGGCGACGAGGCGGCGGACGCCATCGCCGACGCGGAAATGGCGCTGGAGAAGGCCACGGCGTCGCGCGGGTTGCTGGCGGTGCAGTACAACGAGGCCGACCTATATGGCTACACCGACGAAAACCGGGATGCTGCCGCCGCATTCCTGGCGGGGAAGGACGGTATGCTGCCCTGGAGCTACGGCCTGGAAATCACGAAGTTGGTGATGGCCGCATACATGTCGGCCGAGCGAGGTCAGACCGTCGATTTGACCGACCCGGCCGTCCAGCAGGAGCTAGAAACCTATATTCCCCTGATCCAGCAGGGGCGCGGCGCCGAAGTGCTGCACGTCACGCGCTAAAGGCGCTCGTTACTATCCTTTTACTGGCCGAGATATGCCCGCCTGCGGCGTTCCGCTTCCTCCCGCGCGGCCACCAGCAGTGCCGGCACCTCTACCTCGTCCACTGCCGGCTCAAATTGCCACAGACGCGGCCCGGCCGGGTCAATCTCGTAGCTGGCGCCATCGCTGCTCCGCGTCAGGAAGCCGCAATCGATCAACCCCCGCCGCAGGGTGGCGTAGTCTAGCGCGTTGCCGTCTGCGACTGTTGCCGCCCACTCGCCCACTCGCTCATTCACTTCCTGTTCGCTCATTCCTGCAACCGGGCCCAGGTACAGCATTACGCTTTTCAGCAGTACGTATTGCGCCCGTGGTTTTTTCGGTAGGTCACTCAGACCGCCCCGTAGCAGCAGCTTTACAATTTCCCTTTCAAACTGGTCCCGCGTTATCACTTGTTGCCTCATCGTAAGCTCCATTTAGAAACAAATCGACCATCGGTTCGATCACCGTTTCCGGCTGAAACGCCGCCGGATCCCTATAAAACTGTTTCGCAATTTCGATGAAAATCGCCTCAAACATATCCTGGAGCGCGTCCACCGGCAGATCCCGGCGCAGTTCGCCGCTTTCCCGGCCCAGCCGGATAATCTCCTGACCCAGCAGTTCGAGCCCGCTCGGTTCGGCCTGCTCCTCGGCAAAAGAAACGATTTGCTGCATCCGGTGGATGATAAAGACCTCAAATAGATCCTTCTGCGCCTGCACGCCTTCCATCAACACCGTAAACACCCGCACCATGCGCTCGCGCGTGCCGGCCATCTCCGGCAGCGCCTGTAGCCGCTGTGTGTGCCTGGCAATAGACGTCTGCCGGATCCACTCGCCCACAATCGCTTCCTTGGCGGGGAAGTAGTTATAAAGCGTGCCCTTGGCCACGTCGGCCGTCTCCGCAATCTGCTCCATCGTCGTCTCGTCAAAGCCATGCTCCTGAATCAGGTCCATCGCCGCCCTCACAATTGCCTCTTTCGTCCTTTCTTTACGCCGTTCCCATCGTCCCATACTCTGCGCTCGCGATAAATATATACATCGTATAACTTTGTACGACGTATAGTCTAATCAACTTTTTTCTCCTGTCAATAGGCTCGCTCGCTACTCCGGAAACCGCGTTCCTGCAAAAGCACTGGCTCAAAGCAGGTGTCGTTGAAACCCAGGCGCATTGCGCCTGAAAGCTACACCAGAGGAACGCGGTTTCTTGTGTTGCGCAATTTTCCGCCTGCGCTGGTGCCTTTACAGGAAGATCTCACCTCTGCTAAAATACGCACACAGTAATGTGGATTAGCGTTTTATTCGCCTTGAGCCAGACGAGTCCTGATGAACCCATTTCTGACACCATTATTAATCGGCCGCCGTGACGAGCTTAAAGAGCTGGACGCCGCTCTGGCTGCTGCTCAGAACGGCGCCGGGCGCTGTGTGCTGGTCGGCGGCGATGCCGGCATCGGCAAGAGCCGGCTCATTGCCGAACTGCACGACCGGGCCCGCGAGCGGGGGTTTGCGGTCCTGACCGGCCGTTGCTTCGAGCAAGATCGTGTCTTTCCTTACGCGCCCTTCATCGACATGCTGCGCCCCCTGTCAGACCGGGCAGTTGGTGCCGGTCAGCTCGCCCCGCTACCGCCTGAACTGCTCAAGCTGCTGGAACTGGAGGGTGCTCCGTCTTCGTCCCAGGTCGCTTCTCCCGACGCTGCCGCTCTGGAGAAGCGTCGCCTGTTCGCGGCGCTAACCCAACTCTTCCTGCGCCGGGCAGAGAGCGCTCCGCTCCTGCTCGTCCTTGAAGATTTGCACTGGAGCGATGAGGCCAGCCTCGAATTCCTGCTCTATCTGGTCCGGCGCCTCGCCCGGCATTCCCTCTTGCTTTTGCTCAGCGCGCGCCTCACCACCACCCGCCCCGGGCTGGTAGAGCTACTCGCGGGATTCGATCGCGAGCCGGTTGTTACCGAAATCCGGCTGGCGCCCCTGACCCGTGCCGAAGTGGCCGATCTCCTCCGCGCTCTGCTCGATCAACCCCACTCCCTCTCCCCGGAATTTGTGGGCGCCGTCTATTCCCTGACTGAAGGCAACCCCTTCTTCGCCGAGGAGATTTGTACCTCGCTCATTGCCAGTGGCGACCTCTACTACGCCCGCGATCATTGGCGGCGCAAGCCACTTTCCCAGATCGATATTCCCGGCAGTATCCAGCGCCTGGTTCAACAACGGCTGGATCGCCTTAGCCGGCCGGCCCGGCAGTTGGTCGACCTCGCCGCCGTCAGCGGGCGCACCTTCGACGCCCGCATCCTGCAGACCCTGACCGGCCATGATGAAGCGGTCTTTCTTGACCTGGTTAAAGAGGCTATCGCCGCCGGGCTGGTTGTGGAAGAGAGCGTAGACCGCTTCGCCTTCCGCCATGCCCTCACCCGCGAGGCGCTGTACGGTCGCTTGCTGGCCCGGGAACGCCGTACGCTGCACGGGCAACTGGTCGAGGCCGTCGAGCACGTCCATGCCGGCGCCCTCGTCCCCAATCTGGAACTGCTGTCATACCATACTTTTGCCGCCGGGCGCTGGCCCCAGGCTCTCGACTACGGCCGGCGTGCCGGCGAAAAGGCCCTGGCGCTCTATGCCCCGCACGCGGCCATCGAGCATTTTACCCGGGCCATCCAGGCTGCCGGTCATCTGGAAGTGGCGCCGGCTGTTGCCCTTTATCGCCTTCGCGGGCAGGCATTTGACACGGTGGGCGACTTCGATCGGGCCCGAGAGGACTATGAAGCGAGCCTGGAAGCAGCCCGCAAGGAGGGCGAGCGATACGCAGCCTGGGAGCTCTTGCTCGACCTCGCTCTGCTCTGGGCGTCGCGCGACAACCAGCGCACCGGCGACTATTGTCGCCAGGCGCTGGCCCTGGCCCGCTCGCTGGAAGCCCCGGCGGCCATTGCCCATAGCCTTAACCGGCTCGGCAACTGGATGATGAATAGCGGCCAACCTCAAGATGCCCTGGACTACCACCGGGAGGCCCTCGCGCTCTTCGAATCCCTCGGCGATCAGGCCGGGATCGCCGCCACCCTCGATCTGCTGGCCATGACCAGCAACCAGTGTGGGGACGCCCGCGCCACGGTCGATTACTACCGCCGCGCTATCCCCATCCTGCGCGACCTGGACGACCGGCAGACCCTCGCCTCCAGTCTGACTATGTTGTCGAACTATACCCTGGACGAGGCCCAGGTGCGGGAGGCCGTAGAATTGGCGCGCGAGAGCAAATGGCGTTCCGGCGAAGCCTTCGCCCTGACCTATTTGGGCAGCCTGCTCGCCTGCCGGGGCGACTATGGGGCGGGCCTGGCTGCCGCGCAAGGTGGGCTGGCCCTGGCCGAGGAGATCGATCACCGGTTGTGGCAGGCCTGGGCCAACTTCACCGCTGGCCTCATTTACCTGGAAATGCTCGACCTCGATCAGGCCTCCGGCCATCTCCGGCGTGCGCGTGCCCACGCCACCGAAGTTGGCTCCGGCTTCATTCTGGGGGCGACGACTGCCATCCTCGTCTCAACCCTTATCATGCAACAGCGCCTCGACGAGGCCGCCGCACTCTTACCCCAACAACCGCCCGAGCGCGTCCACGGCGTGGATTATCTCCTGCTGAAAGCCAACGTCGAGCTACTCCTTGCCCGCCAGGAGCCCACTGCGGCGCTGCAACTGATCGACCGGGTCGGCTTCCCGGACCGCGCGCACTGCCTCGGCGCCATGGCCTATTACTATGGCGCGCTCTACAGGCTGCGCGGCGAGAGCTTGATAGAATTGGCGCGGCTTGACGAAGCAGAAGCCATCCTCCGGGATTCATTAATGCTCTATCAGGATCAGGGCATTCGCATGGGCTTGTGGCGCATCTACGGCGTGCTGGGCGATTGCTACCGCGCTGCCTCTGAACCAGATAAGGCGGCAGCCGCCCTCACTACGGCACAGGCGTCGATTGACGAGCTGGCGACCACTATCCCCGGCGAGCTGCGAGACAATTTCCGGCGCCGGGCCACGGAGCTGGCACCACCGGTCCAACCGCTTACTCCCCGGCAGGCCGCCAAACGTGAATACGGTGGTCTCACCCGGCGCGAGCGCGAGGTGGCCGGGGTGGTCGCGCGCGGCCTCACCAATCAGGAGATTGCCGGCGAGCTGGTAGTGAGCATCAAGACCGTCGAGGCCCACGTCTCCCGCATTCTCTCCAAGCTCGGTTTTTCCTCCCGTACCCAGATTGCCACCTGGGCCGTGGACAAAGGCTTGGCCGAAGCACCCCAGGATCTCAACACCCTCTCCGCCGGTAGCCAGTAGCGGACGCCTTTCACGCCACCACTGAAACGCAGGAGATCCTCGATCCCCCGTAGACCAGACTACCCATCCCCACCCTTATAAAGAAATAAGGGTCGCGATTATCCCCATTGTAGGGTTTTCCCCGATGATTTGCGGGCCGCCGGCGTTTATGATGAAACCAGAAACAATCAATTCTCAACCCAGGAGGCAAACAATGAAAGCAGACGCCAGGACCGAAGCAGCAGTCCGTGCTCTAATGGACAAGTTTATGGAGAGTTATCAACAGCGAGATATCGACAAACTGATGTCCCTTGTCGCCCCTGACGATGACCTGTTCCTTTTCGGAACCGGCAGCGATGAGAAACGGATCGGCCCCGACGAGTTCCGCTACCAGGCGGAGCGGGACTGGTCCCAGATGGACGAGCTGGCTTTCAACTTCACCCGCCATCATATCTCGGCAGCCGGGCCCGTAGCCTGGGTAGCCTCCGAGGGGGTAGGAGAGGGCCGAGCCGGTGGCCAGGAATTACGCTTTCCCCTGCGCATGACGGCCGTCCTCGAACGGCGTGGCGATAAATGGCTCATGGTTCAGTCTCACGTTTCTGTCCCCGCCGGCGGTCAAGAGGAAGGCAGTTCCGTCCCCGCCTGATATGCATCGTTGAGGGCCGCTTCCCATACCCGGCCGGCCTCGTAGGTCCTCCTCAATTGATTCATTGGTCCGGTAGGCGGGGAGTCGTTAGCCGGGTTCATAGAAGGAAAGTGCGCGCCGGGCAGCAATGCCCGGCGCGCAGTGAGAAGAGGAGTAAGCAATTACCTGCCGCGTAACCGGTTACCCGAGTTACTGGCAGAGTAACCGTTTATCTAGTTGAAGGGATCGTAGGGCAGGATGACGGTGTCGATGGCGTGGATGATGCCGTTGGCAGCCGGCACGTCCGTCACCACGAAGCCTGCCTGGCGACCCAGGTTATCGATCAACATGCCACCATCCTGGTAGACAAAATCTTTGGAGATGGTGCGAATGCGGTCCGAGGAAAGCACGTCACCGGCATCGCGGCGACCGTTGGCCACGTGGTACAGCAGGATATCGGTCAGCACGTCCTGCGGGAGGGCGCCTACGTTATCCGGCGTAATCCCTGCGGCAGCGAAGGCGGCATCGGTGGGGGCGAAGACCGTATATTGGCCATTGCCGCTCAGCGTGTTAACCACCGCCGGATCGGCGGCGAGTACGGCAGCGATCAGGGTGTCAAAGGCGCCGGCGTAGGGGCCTTCACTATTGACGGCAATCGCCGTATCGACGATGGTCGGTCCCTTCGGTGCGGCTTCGGCAGTGGGGGCGAAAGCCACGGCAAAGGCAAACAGTAGAGCAAACAGGGCGAGGATTGTGAACTTCTTCATCAGTAGTGATCTCCTTATTTTGTGTGTTGGTGACTGGCGTCAGGGATGAGTTTTGCTGTTGCCGTCACTGTGTTTGTGTTATATCTATATATTATAGAGATTTTGTCTAATTTGTCAACCCCATCCTTGATATTCGTCCAATATTGATTATGTTTTGTCTATAATATGTTCACCAATACGTGCCTGGCACCCCGCGGACGAGCCTCGTTGGTTGAGGTGCTGTTGTGGGTGCCGGGCACGTTCCCCTGGCGTGCTGCTTCAGCCATTATGGTATAATCCACTGTTGTGCCTGAACCATTGCTGCAGACGAAACTAATCATCCCTCCGCTGCGCCCGCAGCTCGTCGCCCGGCCCCGTTTGGATGCGAAGCTGAGGCAGGCGCAGAAGGTGCCGCTGGCCCTGGTCAGCGCGCCCCCCGGCTTCGGCAAGACCACGGCTGCCCTCA
>Ga0207752_1000238_pt1 | contig 26119 bp, 15 predicted proteins | sample Pon2CUnioCityCA_6_FD_187272 | JGI IMG/M metagenome (GOLD analysis project Ga0207752, IMG submission 187272) | Marine sediment microbial community from Union City, CA, USA - Pond 2C Sediment 2 (SPAdes) | ecosystem: Environmental > Aquatic > Marine > Intertidal zone > Salt pond sediment ... | reverse complement strand
TGTTGGGCGGAAAGCGACGAAGCAGCAAAAGAAACCGCCTATGAAATCTGGCCAAACAGTGGCCTGCCCGGGGAACTATCCCAGGAACTGCGCACAGTTGAACATTTCGAGCAAGCGGTGCAAGTAGTGACGAAAGCGGAAGCAACGAAGCATATTGTAACCGGTCCGGATCCGCAGAAACACCTGGCAGGGATCCGGAAATACCTGGAGGTCGGGTACGATCAGGTCTATATTCACCAGATTGGCCACGACCAGGAAGGGTTCTTTCGATTCTACGAACAGGAGATCTTGCCAGAATTTCAAGAATCGTAAAAGCGATTGATTGAGGAAAAGGAGTGAACAATGCAATTTGATGACTTTGTAGGTGAAGTGCAACACCAGGCACGGCTAGGTTCTACGGGAAAGGCCATGCGGGCTATCGCAGCTACCCTGGAAACGTTGGGGGAACGGCTACATGGAGATGAAGCGGACAACCTGGGCGCCCAACTCCCATATGCCCTGGCCGCTTACCTGCGCCTGGCGCGAAAAAAGGAAGCATTCGATCTGGACGGGTTCTTCGAGCGGGTTGCCGAACGAGAAGGCGGCGAAGTGGACTTACCCGCTGCGGCCCACCATGTACGGGTTGTGATGGCGGTGCTGGAAAAGGCAGTATCGCCGGGCGAGTGGGCAGACGCACGTGCCCAGTTACCCGACGAATGGGAACCGCTCTTCGAGGCGGGTGCCACCGGCGAGATGGAGCTAGATGCTTAGACCAGAAGCCTAGGATAGAGACGGGTGTGCCCTGCTTTGGAATCAGGGCACATCCGGTTCCCAAATAGAACAACACGTGCGATTATTCACAATCACGCATAGAATAATAAGAAGCTAACACAACACGCATCGCTGTGTTGTTACTGTGCCATTGACTGGCTTTCAGCAGACAAAAGGAGTGAAAAATGAAAGTAGGCATTAATGGGTTGGGCCGGATTGGGCGCGCCACCCTCAAGATCTTGCAGGATACACCTGAATTGGAGCTGGCGGCGATCAACGACCTGATCCCCACGGATAATCTGGCTTACCTTTTGAAGTATGACACTGTTTATGGGCGTTTCCCGGGCACCGTCGAGGCCGGCGAAGGGCACCTAATCATCAATGGAAAGAAGGTGCCAGTCTACAGCGAACGGGATCCGGCACAAATTCCCTGGGGTGAGAACGGCGTAGAGCTGGTGTTCGAATCCACCGGGGTTTTCCGTACCAAAGAAGACGTCAAGAAGCATCTGGAAGCGGGCGCGCGGACGGTTATCCTCTCGGCACCAGCCAAGGACGACATGACGACGGTCGTGCACGGCGCCACAGAAGTAAATCCAGAGGAGAATATCATCTCCTGCGCGAGCTGCACGACCAACAGTATCACCCCGATCGCCGAAGTGCTGGATCGTCACTTTGGCATTGCAAAGGCGATTCTCACGACAATTCACGCCTACACTGCATCGCAGAATATCGTGGACGGCCCTGCCAAGAAATGGCGGCGCGGCCGGGCCGGGGCGGAGAACTTCGTGCCGACCAGCACCGGCGCTGCCATCGCGACGACCAAGGTGCTGCCACAGTTGGAGGGTAAATTTGACGGCATTGCCGTGCGCGGGCCGATACCTGTCGGTTCGGTGTCGGACCTTACCTTCCTCCTCGAGCAGGACGTAACGCTGGAAGAGTTGAAAGAGGTCTTCCGTCAGGAAGCAGCCAGCGAGCGCTACGAGGGCGTTCTGGGCGTGACCGACGAAGAGATCGTCTCCGCTGACATCATCGGAGATACGCGCGCGTGCATCGTTGACCTGGAAATGACGACAGTCGTAGACGGGAACATGGTGAAGTTGCTCTCCTGGTATGATAACGAGTGGGGCTACACGAGCCAGATGGTGCGCGAGGCGCTGCGCTTTGCGCAGCAAAAGGAAAAGGCACAGAAGTTCGCCGAAGCCCGCGCTGACTGAATTCCTTTTTTCGGAAAATAGGGGGGTAGCCGGGAGAGGGCAGGTGCAAGGACCTGCCCTCTCTTTTTCATTCTTCATTCTGCTGGTTGCCGACGATGCCACTGACGCGGAGGAAGCACGCACCGAACGGCAGCGGGTGGGCCATGAGCAAGATCGCCGGTTTCTTGCGGAAAGGAATCAACGAGTGGACCGGACAGCACCGGTTGTCGTCTATTGTGGCAGCGGCTACCGGGCGAGCATCCCCGCCGGCATCCTCAGGCGACAAGGGTTTGGCCAAGTGTACAATGTCCCGGGTAGCATCAGCGCTTGGCTGGCCGCCGGCTATCCGCTGCTTGAACCAGATGAAGAAAATGGTGAAGAAGATCAGGAAAAGAAGTGACATTTAACGCCCCTCTTCCCTTTATAATGTTAGATGAGGGATGGGGAAAAGTGTCTACGAGTGTTAGAAAAAGGGAGGTTAGCATGGAACTGGCAAAATTCATGGCAAGCTCGACGGGCCGGATTGTGCGGATCGTTGCCGGTCTGATCCTGATGGCCCTGGGTATCTGGGTTGTGGAAAGCACGCTGTGGCAATGGGTGCTGATCATCGTGGGCCTGGTCCCCATCGCGGCCGGTCTCTTTGATTTCTGCCTGCTGGCAGCGCTTTTCGGTGCGCCGCTTTCCGGCGAAGAGATTCGGCGGAGCTGACAAACGCCGGCCCAGGCGCATTTACCCGGGCCGATGGTTATCCCATCCGGATGACGACCTGGTGCCGGGTTCCATCGTCTACCAGGGGAATTTCGTCGTCTGCCAGCCGTTCCCCATCCAGGGTGACGGAGGCAATTCCTTGCTCAACCCCATCGGGGTTGTTGACGGTAATGGCATAACAGGTGCCGCGAAAGCGATAGGTCACAGTGTAACCGGGCCAGCCAGCGGGAATACGCGGGTCGAGCCAAAGGCGATCTTCCGCACGCTGCACGCCAAGAAGCGCTTCCAGTCCCAGACGATACATCCAGCCGCTGGAACCAGTATACCAGGTCCAGCCGCCACGCCCGGTATGGGGGGCCACGCCGTAAACGTCGGCGACGATAACGTAGGGCTCCACCTTGTAGTGATCGGCCCCGGCCCGAGTGTCGGCACGGTAAATGGGGTTGGTCAGCCGGAAAAGGGCTTGAGCCTTGTCTCCCTGCCCCAATTCGGCGAAGGCCCAGATGGTCCAAAGGGCCGCATGGGTGTACTGACCACCATTTTCGCGGATACCGGGCAAATATCCCTTGATGTAACCGGGATCGCGGGGTGTTTCGTCAAAGGGCGGAGTGAAAAGCAAGAGCAGGCGCTCCTCGCGGCGCACCAGGCGTTCGTCGACGGAGGCCATGGCCCGGCGGGCCCGGTCCGGTTGGGCCGCGCCGGAGATAACGGCCCAGGACTGGGCAATGGCATCGATCTGGCACTCTTTATTGGTGGCGGACCCCAGCGGCGTGCCGTCGTCGTAGTAAGCGCGCCGGTACCACTCCCCATCCCACCCGTTTAATTCGAGCGCTTCCCGGTATCCTTCCGCGCGGGCGCGGTATTCCTGGGCCAGCTCACCCTCGCCCCGCTCATCACAGAGGTGGGCAAAGCGGGTGAGGGTGGCGTGGAGGAACCAGCCGAGCCAGATGCTCTCCCCCTCCCCCTCAATGCCGACGCGATTCATACCGTCGTTCCAGTCACCACCGCCAATCAGGGGCAGGCTGTGACGTCCCCGGGTCGTCCCACGATCAAGAGCCCGGCGGCAATGTTCGAAAATGGTATACGCCTCTTCAGTGCTCTGGTAATGCCCATATCGTTCTTCCTCATCTTCGGCCAGCGGACTTCCCTGCAAGAAGGGCACCTCTATTTCGAGGAGTGAGCGATCGCCGGTGACCGAGATGTAGCGAGCGGTAACGAACGGCAACCAGAGAAGGTCATCCCTGATGCGCGTGCGCACCCCCCGGCCGGAAGGAGGATGCCACCAGTGAAGGACATCGCCTGCCTCGAACTGGTGGCGGGCTGCCCGTACGATCTGCTCGCGGGCCAGGTCGGGCCGGGTGTGCAGCAAGGACATGACATCCTGGAGCTGGTCGCGAAAACCATAAGCACCGCTGGACTGGTAAAGGGCGGACCGGCCCCAGATGCGACAGGAGAGCGCCTGATAAAGCAGCCAGCGGTTGAGCAGAAGGTCCAGGGCGGGATCCGGCGTCTCTACCTGGATCTGGCCCAGAATCTCATCCCACTGCTGGTGGGTCTGTTCCCAGGCAGTGGCCACAGCTTCCTCATCCTGAAAGCGATCGAGAAGCTGCAGGGTTTCCCGGCGATTCGCACCCTGGCCCAGAAGGAAGTAAACGGTTTCGCTGGCGCCGGGAGCCAGTTCGACGTGAATCTGGATGGCGGCGCAGGGATCGAGACCCGGCTCGACGCGGTCCTCCAGGCCAATGCGGGCGAGCCCGGCCGGGTGGCGCAGGGTCTGCAAGCGCCCGAGGAACTCGGCGCGATCGGTAGTCAGGCTGTGGGGTTCCTTGTTGCTTCCGAGGAAGGCAACCCGCTCGCCAAATTCCACGTTATAGGGATTGCGGGCCAGCAATGCGTGCCGGGCCTCCACATACTCGGGGATGATATATTGCTGGGTCGTCTCCCGGCCGGTTCCCAGTACCAACTCGGCATAATAGGTGGCCGTCAATCGTCGCGGATAAGAGTGGACATTCTCCATGGTCAGCTGGACGATCTTGACCGGTGAGTCAGGAGCAAGGAATAGACGCAGTTCCTGTCTGAGGCCATGGCTCTGGTGCTCAAAGATCGAGTAGCCGGCCCCATGGCGCACCAGGTAGGGAGCAGTCGTGCCAGCCGGTTCAGGGGTTGGCGACCAAACTTCGGCCGTTTCTTCATCGCGCAAGTAAAGGGTTTCGGCCGGCATATCGGTCACGGGATCGTTACGCCAGGGCGTCAGCCGGTTCTCGCCGCTGTTAAGGGCCCAGGTGTAGCCACCGCCGGACTCGCTGACGAGGAAACCGAAGTCAGGATTGGCGATAACGTTGATCCAGGGAGCAGGAGTGCTCTCCCCGGGAGTCAGATAGATAACGTACTCTCGCCCGTCTGGGCTGAAACCGCCGTAGCCATTATCAAAGTGCAGGTTATCGGGCCGGGGCAGCGGTTCGGTTGGTGGACGCGTTTCCGGGTCGACGGTATCCATGAAAGCGGGCAGGCGAGTCGGCTGCTCGTAGAGGGAGGGAAGCTGATCCCGCAGAGGTCCCTGCTGAGCTTCGAGGATGACGCGGGCAGCACTTAACAGCAGGGAGCGGTCGGTGGCACCAATCTGATCGTCGTTAATCACAAAAATACCGCCGCGCCTATTCAACCACTCGTCGCTGCCGGTCCGTTTGATCAGGCGGTGGATGAAACCCTGGAGGGCCTGCGCATAATTCGATTCCTGCTCATTGAGGATTACCAGATCCACCCGGACGCCGCGGGTACGCCAGTAGGTGTGAACGAGCAATAACTGGCGCAAGAACTCGCTTTGCGCTTCATCGTCGATACGGAGCAACAGAAGGGGGTAATCGCCAGAGATCCCGTAAGCCCAGAGTCCGGGCTGTCCCTTCTCGTTCGCGGCCAGGGTGGATGCGGCTGCCCTTGCCCGGACATGCGGGTAGAGGAGGAGAGAGAGCAATTGTTGTGCCTTTTGTAGCTCTGATGAACCGAGATCCAGCCGGTGCAATTCCCGTTCCGCCTGGGTACGAGCGTGTTCAAAGGTACGGGTGAGCACCGGCCAGGCACGGTAACGCTGTAACAGTTGCAGCAAATGGGCGCGGGAGCCCGCAGCAGCGGTCAGAAATGCCAGCCGTACCGTCGTGTGGGGTGGGAGCTCCAGCCGCTGTCCCAGAGCCATGACGGGGTCCAAGGTGGCGCCGGTCGTGCCACTGAGCCAGGTTTTCCCGGCCAGGGCTGCCGGGCGCCGGGCGGTGCGGTTGCGTCCGAGGAAGCGAGCGCGGTCGCCTTCGTGCACGCCGGTTGCTTCAACCTCTGCCTCGGTAAGCAAGGTATGGGCCAGGAAGGATGGGCTCTCGTCTGCAGCCCGGGGCCGGCGGCGGAAGAGGAGGGCATTGTGCTCCGGCAGATATTCGCTTTCCACAAAGAGCTTGGCGAAGGCCGGGTGGCGCCGATCCGCCTCCTGCCCGGTCAGGACGACCTCGGCGTAGCTGGTCAGCCGGAGCACCCGTGGTGCATCGCCCTCATTGCTCACGCTGATCTGCCGGATCTCAACGTCATCTTCTGGGGCAACCACGACTTCGACATGCAGACCAACACCATGATCATGGCGCCGATATTCCACTTTATGTGCATGGAAAAGGACTTCGCCCACCTCAGGAGAGACCCCGGCGGGCTGCAGGCCAGCAGACCAGCAGGTGCCGGTTTGCTCATCTTGCAGGTAGAGCCATTGCCCCCAATCATCCTGGACCGGATCTGGGCGCCAACGAGTGAGGGCCAGTTGCCGCCAGCGGCTATAGCCGGCGCCGGCATTGGTCAGGAGGAGATGGTAACGACCATTAGAGAGAAGGTGAACGGCCGGCATCGGCGTCTGTAGGGGTACCGTCCAGGGCTCGATAGGGGCTATCGCTTCTGCCGCTTCCAGTGGAGGCGTGGCCTCCTCTTCCGGCTGTTCCAGCGGTGACTGCCGCGGTATCTTTTCCTGGAGGAGTAATTCGACGCTCTGGATGCGCGGGTCGGCATGGAACCGTCGCACCATGGGTAGATTGCCCAGGAGGTTGTCGAGAGCGAGCAAGATCATTCCCTGGTGGTGGGCCATGTAAGAGCGTACAATAGCCTGCTCGGCACCAAGGGGCATGCGAGATTTGGTGAAGTCAACCGCCTCATAATAGCCATAGCGGCCCATCATCTCGACCTGCTCGAGCCGATCCATATTGTCAAGCACGGCCTCTGGCTTGAAAGGCAGGGCAAGAAGCGCAGCATACGGGGTAATAACCAGGTCCTCTCCAAGCCCACGCTTGAAGCCGAGGCCGGGCACGCCAAAAGCCCGGTATTGGTAGTTGAAGGCAGCATCAAAGGTATAAAAGCCGGATTCAGAAATGCCCCAGGGAACGCCTTGCTCGCGAGCATAGACGATCTGCTGTTCAATAACATGATAAATGCTGCTGTTGAGCAGGGTGCCCGGGTAACTTTCCAGAAGCAGCGGAGGCATCAAGTATTCAAACATGGTGCCACTCCAGGAGAGGAGCGTGCGACCGCCGTCGACCTCCGTCACGGGGCGGGCGAGGTGTAGCCAGTGGCTGCGGGGGACGTCGTTCTTGGCAATAGCCACAAGGCTGGCAATCCGGGCCTCGGAGGCCAGCAGATCGTAGTAGTTTTCATCCAGCTTGCCGGCATCAAGATTGTAGCCGATGTGAAAGACCTTTCGCTTTTGATCGTAGAGAAAGCCAAAATCCATCTCCTGCACAAACGTATTGGCCTGTTCCTCGATTTCGGTGCAGGCTGCAAGCAGGGAAGATGATCGGAGTTGTGCCGTTTCCAGACGCTGTTCCAGATGCTCACACCAGGCCAGGGTCTCTTCGGGCACCGCCCCTTCCGCGGCTGCCAGTTGCCGTCTGAGTCCGGCAAGTTTTGCCGTGGCCGTGGTCGCCAGCTCCGGAATCTCTGCCAGAGTGGGGATTCCGGCCAGGGATGCCTGTAGCTCATCCCACGCTTCGCGCAAACGGGCGGGGCCATCCGGGTGGGAGAACAGCGGCGGCGATGCTTCCAGGAGCAACAACCAGGGGAGGAACATCCCCATCTGCCGGGACATTCCCTGCAAGTGCTCATGAACCCGTCCCAGGTAAAGGCGGCAGTTCTGGAGCACCAGGGCCGGCGCATGCCCGCCCGAAGTCTCGACAACGTCCACTAGCTCCTGATCGAAGCCGGGCAGCCATTCCTGGAGAAGGTGGGTAAGGAGAGGGGGCCAGGCGTCTGGCCGTTCGCGCACGGCCAGGACCTGCCGGTGGAGGTCGTCGATTTGCGCCAGGAACCGTTTTACGCTCTTGCTCTCATCGAGGGCACTTACTGATTCGGCAAGCAGATCTACTGTATCCAGCAGCCCCTGCCAGCGCGCCCAACGCCATGCCGGTTCCTGGGGCAGGGTTCGTGCGGCCTGCTGCACGGTGATGAGGCAACCGGCGAGGTTACCACTATCCACGGTTGAGACGTAGCGAGGGGGTAGCGGGGCCAGCGTCTGGGTGTTGATCCAGTTAAGAAAATGCCCGCGGTGGCGTTCTAGATTCGCCAAGGTCTCAAATGTTGTTTGCCAGCGCAGGGTCAGTCCGAGAGGATCAATGTAGCCGAAATCGTAGGCAGCCAGCGCAGAGAGAGTGTAAAGACCGGTATTGGTGGGAGAGGTGCGGTGGGCAACGATGCCCTTGGGGTCCTCCTGGAAGTGATCGGGAGGAAGCCAGTTGTCTTCCGGTCCCACAAATTGCTCGTAGAAGAACCAGGTGCGGCGGGCAAGGCGGCGCAGACGCTGTTGCTCAGATGGTGCCAGTTCACCCGGCCGGTGGATATCCGGCCGGCTGATGCGGTGCGCCAGTTGTGGGGAAAAGATCCAGAGCAGAATAAGGGGAAGCGCTACCAGGAATGCGCCGTCTATGAGCAAGATGAACAGAGCCAGGGCCAGGGAGAGGAGAAGGGAAGAGATCATGTTCCGCCAGGTTGCATCGGCAGTGACCTCTTCGCCGAAAAGGCGGACAGTGTGGGCGGCCGTCGTCCACTGCAGCAGGTTACGCCGCGTCACCAACAAGCGCCCAAGGGTGGTCAGGATGGCATCCAGATTCAAGAACGCTTCGTAGGGGAGGAAGGCCACATAGAGAAGCCAGCGGAGCGCCGCGTCGCGCACCGGCCGGACCGCTTCCTGCCAGCGCTCCTCTCGCACACCCTGGGCCACGGCCCCAATGATACTGGTCAGCAGGCTCACGGCCGGAACCAGAAGGCCGACGGCCGTCCAGATCAAAGGCGAACCGGGCAGCACCGTCCAGGCAGCCAGGAAAAAGAGCAGCAGGGCAAGCGACTGCAGGCTCCGGCGCAGATTATCGAAAATTTTCCAGCGGTCTATCAGGGAGAGGGGATTGGGTGCCACGCCTCCACCGGCGAGGGGCATCTGGGGCAGCAGCCATGGTAGCAGTTGCCAGTCACCCCTGACCCAGCGATGGGAACGCCGCACCTGAAGCAGATAGTGGGGCGGGTACTCTTCATAGAGGATGACATCCGTCACCAGTCCAGCCCGGCCGTGGATTCCCTCAAACAGATCGTGGCTGAGCAGTGTGTTCTCGGGAACCCGTCCCGCCAGCGAACGCTCAAAGGCATCGACATCATAGATTCCCTTGCCTACATAAATGCCCTCGCCAAAGAGATCCTGGTAAACGTCGGAAACGGCAAGGGTGTATAGATCGAGGCCAGTATCGCCGGCGAAGATCCGGGTAAAGAGGGACTGGTTGGCGCTGGCCGGCTGGATCTCGGTACGCGGCTGGAGAACGGAGTAGCCGGCCTGGATTTCACGTCCATCAGCGGCAAACTCGGCGCGGTTGAGGGGATGAGCAATGGTACCGATCAGACGGGCGGCGCTTTCGCGGGGCAGAATTGTATCAGCATCCAGGGTGATCACGTAGTGCACGCCGGAGAGGAAAGAGAGATCCCCATCCTGGACCGTGTAAGAGGTATCACGGGCTCCGCGTAAGAGGCGATTGAACTCGTGTAATTTGCCGCGCTTGCGCTCCCAGCCCATCCAGACCCCCTCCTGGGCATTATAGAGGCGACGCCGGTGAAAGAGGTAGAAAGGGGAAGTGGGGTAACGTCCATTCAGAGAGGCGAGTCCGGCGTGGGCTAACTCAAGCAACTCTTGATCTTCCGGGCGTGTCTCCGTTTCGGCATCGGCAAAATCGGTAAGGAGGGCGAAGCCGAGCCTGGGATCGGAGTTGCGCAGATAGTGCTGCTCTAGCTGGCCAAGTAACGATTGCACCTCCTCCGGACTCGTCAGTAACGCGGGGATGACGACCATCGTCTGCCCGGCCGGCGGTATTTCCCGGGAAAAGTCCAGTTTGGGCAGTACATGAGGCTCGACCATCTGAGTGACCAGCCAGTTGACGACGCCGACGGCAACGGTGGTAGCCGGCAGTAGAAAGAGAAAAAACGTCAGGGCGAGTTGCCAACCACTGGCAGCGGCATTGGCTGCGTAGGCGAGCGTGCCGGCCAGCAACAGGAGGGTAAGGAAGGTAACGGGGCCCAGGTAGACGAACGTGGGATGGACCAGGAGCCAGCGCCGGACCTGTTCACCCACTCCCGGCCGGTAGCCAACCTCCGCTTGCAAGCGGTGAGCACCTTCTCCAAGCAGATAATAGCCTACGTGGGCCTGGCGCGGCAAAGCAAACGGCTTGCTACCATCGCTTACCTGGCGGAAAACGCGACGCGCCAGCTCAACTGCCGTTTGCGCCACCTCGGTCTCCATCAGGTCGCTGGCCTGAGCCAGTTCCTCGATCACCTGACGGTAACGATCCCGGGTCTCAAAATCCATCCTGAGATAGAGGGCGGCCGGCTCCTCTGCCAGAATCTGGTTAACCCGGCTGAGGTCTTCAAAGAATTCCTTCCAATCTTCGCTCGCCAGCCAATGGAGCGCGGGGACAGCGGCGGCGATGGTGTCAGTATCGGTCTGAGAGTAAGCGAGACGGAACGGCGGGGAAATCTGCTGCTCATCGTCGAGGCGTCCGGTGAGACGGCCGGCAGCCTGGGCCAGGCTTTCTAGGAGCACGACACGCAACATAATAGGCAATGCCCACAGTTCGCCCATTGTCAGGGGCTGTACCTGTTGGTAACCGTTGACGAATTCTCGCAACTCGTCCAGACTTAGGGCCGCTTCCTGGTCGAGTAACAGGTGACGCACCACGGCGAAGACTCGCGGGTAGCCGGTTAACGGCCCGGCGTCGGCTAACCCCGGTAGCTGGCGATAATATGGTTCGGGCAAGTCCTCCTCAACCTGTCGCCACGCCCGCTGGATCACATAGAAGTTGTCCAGTAACCACTCGGCGGCATAAGTCAGGCCAAGTTCATCTTCGCCTATCTCCCGGAAGTAGGCACGTGCCTCTTTCAGTAACGTTTTCTGGCGTGCCAACCGCTTTCTGAAGGTTGCCTGGGTTGGCTCAGTAGAGATAAGATTTCCTCGATGGTGATCTGCCAGCAGGCGACCGGCCTGCTGCAGTTCATTGCCCGTCTCCGCCTCTACCGTTCTCTCTGCGCCTGCGGTCTGGTTATTGTGTGGTTCTAGCATGAACGACCGTGCGACCTCCTTTGCCGCTGTCCGACTCACCTGTTTGCGCTGCTACTTCTGCGTCGCCGGGCTCGATCTCTTCCTGGGGCACGTCCTGGACTATCAGTAATGGTGTATTTCCGTAGACGATAAAACTGGTGACCACGCTCCCGTAAGGGCGGCGGCTGCTTCCGGAGTGGCCATGGGCGCTGAAAACGACGAGGTCCATTTCTTCCTCGTTGACGAAGTCATGCAAAGTTGTGATAACGCTGTCGCCGGTCAGAGCGCGCACCTGTACGTCCGGCAGGCGTTCCTCCAATTGACCGAGGTACTTATCCGCCGCTTTCCGATTGCGGGCGGTCAACTCATCGGCCAGGGCGGCATCTTCCGGGGCCAGCGGTGCATGGCGCGGCATCTCCGGCCGGACCACAACGTTAACCAACCACGGCTTGCACCCCGCAGAGCGGGCCAGCGCCGTCACCAAGGGTAAAACGTGTTCTGCCCGCCGCGATCCATCTAGCGGCACTGCAATTCGCCGGTATTGCAGATCGCCCAGCGACTGTTCAGTCTGCTGGTAAGCACGGACGATCATTACCGAGGTATTGGCCCGGAAGATTATTTTCTGGACCACACTGCTCACATTCCAGGGCGTGAGCCCACTGCTGCCATGGCTGCTCAATACAATTAAGTCTACTTCCTCGCTCCGCGCAAAATCGACAATTTGTTGGGCCGCATTCCCTTCGAGCAGTAACATTTCCACCCGCAACTCCAGGCCTTCCAGACGGTGCTCGACAGTTTCCAGGTAAGCGGTTGCTTCTGCCTTGCGCAAATGCCAATCCAGAGGATCGATGGCTGTCGCCTGTGACGGTTGTTTTTCAGGCTCCAGTACATGCACAGCGGTCAGGCACGCGCCTGTCGCCTGGGCAAGGGCCACGGCATGCGCCAATGCCCCTTCGGCCAGTTGTGAACCGTCTAGCGGTACCAACACTCTCTCTAGCATAATCCTGCTCCTTCAAATAAGTGAGCGATCCTGCAATGGTACAGTCACCTCTCTTCTATGAACATACCGCAGCAATCCTCACTCGCCTATATGTCGCAGATACATAGTCAGGGCACAAAAGATCTCAGCTTTCTGCGACCAGTAGCCAGCTTGTCTACCCTGCCGCACCGTAAAGCGGCTAGTGGGCTAAAGATTGCTTGACAATGGATATATTCTTCTCTATACTGATTATCAGACTTAGTGTATACATTACACTAATATCGTCGCAGGAGCGATGAATTAGAGTCATGAGTGAAAAGAGAGTAAGACAACTGCCGGGAATGAGCAACTACCTGCTAAGCAGCGCCAGTATCAGTGGACGCAGCCACCGGATCTGGCAACAGAACTGTCACGACGTCGCGATCACTGGCCACAATGCCGAGCAAGAAATCTACTGGGGTGTGGTGCTGGATGGATGCGGTAGCAAGACGGAAGCCGCCAACGGCCGGATCCCCTCTGATAACGAAGTCGGCGCAAAAGTATCGGGGCAATTTTACGATGCATGGTGGCAACAACATTCTGCAGAGAAAGCACACCAGCCACTTGCCTCTCTTTTCACTGTATTATACCAGGATTACCGGGCTTTTTTGGAGCAGTTATTAGATCTCTTCCCCTGGTCTCAGGCGGAGGAACGGGCAATCTTTTGCGCGAGTCACCTGCTGTGTACGGTGGTCGGGTTCGTAGCGACACCGACAGAAGCCGCCTTTTTCTGGCGTGGTGATGGCTATCTTTGCCACGATGGCAGGCTCGTGGATCTGTCCGGCGATAACCGGCCGATGTATCCGGCCTATGAACTGCTGTCAGGTCACGAAGAGAAAGAAAGGTTCAGCACCCTTTTCCTCAACCGGAAGGAAGTAACGTGGCTAGCGGTGGCAAGTGATGGCTGGCGGCCTGCTCTGCTGGCGGAACTCGCGCAGCCACGGGAAAGTCTCGTTCTACAGCGGTGGCTGAATGTAAAGGCGCAGGAGAGAGATAATTTTGAAGATGACGGCGCGGTGGCCGCTTTCTATTTAGGGGATCGGGAGTTGGCGATTGAGCATGGGCAGGCAAACGACGATTGGGGACAAAGCAAGTAGACCGGCAGCGAATCCCGATCATCGGCCAGGGTTCAGGTGGAGAAGTAGCATGAGAAGCGTATATGTAGATGGGCAACGGTTTGTCCTGGACCCGGCGCGGCTGATCCAGGCCGGCGGAGAGGGAATGGTCTTTGGTGTAGGCCGGCACGCGCTGAAATGTTACCACCGGCCGGGACCGGTGCACGAAGCAAAAGTGGAGTATCTGCTGCAACCGGAGATCCGGCAAAAGTGGCCGGCCAACGTGATGGCCCCGGATGCAATTATCCGGGATGCGCACGGTAAGTTTGCCGGCTTCCGCATGGGGCGGCTTCCGGCCGGGACATACCCCATGAAGAAGCTGGCCAGCGCACAATTCTGCCGGAAGCAAGGAGTGGATGCCGGGGATGTGCTACCTCTGTTACAGGAGATCCACACGACCCTCGCTACCCTCCACCGGGCCGGCATAGTAGTTGGTGATGTCAACGACCACAATATCTTCTTTAGAGATCCGCGGCGGCCGGCGGATGGACCGGGGGGCGCGTGCACTTACTGGGTTGACGTCGACAGTTTCCAATGCGGCCCCCACCCGTGCCCGGTGGCCGCCCATACTTTTCTTGATCCGAACCTGTACACGGTAAAGGATTTTGGACAACGGCCGGTGTTCAGCGCGCTCAGCGACTGGTACGCTTTTTTCGTCCTGGTGGTGAAGTGTCTGCTCCATGTCCATCCATTCGGAGGTGTCCACCACGCGCACAAATCGCTCGCCAGTCGCGCCCAGGCACGAATCACCGTATTTTCGCCGGACGTGGTCTATCCGAAGAATGCGCGGCCGCCGACCACACTTTCGAACGCGTTGCTGGACTACGCCGAACGGGTTTTCGGGCAGGGGCAAAGAAGTAGATTCCCAGAGGCGCTGTTGGCCGCTTACAGGCGCAGCCTGCAGCGCTGTGGCCACTGTGACCTGGCATTCCCGCGGGAACAGATGTCCTGCCCGGCCTGCCAGCGAGCCGGAACCCAGCGCATGACGCAGGCGACCGGCACAAGCACTCTTCGCCATCTGTTCGCAGTGGACGGCCCCCTACAGCACGTGGCGATACAGGGAAGACATATCATCGCGGTGGTGCGCACCGGGCAGGAATACCGGCTGGTACGGGCAGGTGTGGGCGGTGTGCTGGCGGAGAACGTCCTTTTTAGTGGCCGGGCAGACTATCGCTTCGGCTACTTCGGCAAGACAGTCGTCGTCAACAGCGCGGGCAGTAGCCAACTACTTCTGCTGGACATTGGCGAGGGTACACTCCGGCAGGTGGCGCTGTTGGAGAGTGACAGCTTCCAGGATCAGGCGGCTTTCGCCACAACTGCCACACACCTGTACCGGCTGACAAATGGCTACATGTTGAAAGGCCAGGTGCGCCACGGCCACTATGTTGAAGAGGTGGTGGCTACCGTCCACCGCCGGCAGACCCAATTGTGGGCCGACCCGGCAGCAGACCGGGTTGCCGGATGTTACCGGATCTTTGACCGCTATCATTTCTTCATCGTCGACGGCCAGGGGAACAATCACGACGCGCGAATGGCGCCCGTGTCTGGGGAGAGGGGCAGTGTAAAGGAAATGGCGGCCTGCTTTGGCCGCCAAGAGGTGGCTTTCCTCTGGCAGACAGCACGGGGTGGCCTCACTCAGAATCACGGGCAGGTCTGTTCGGGCCGGGGAGAGTTGCACTACGATTTCCGCCCAGAGCACGGCGGGCTTCAGGGGAGAGTGGTGGCGGGTAACCGTGTCTTGGTAGCAGCTGATGGCGCTGTCCGGCAGGAGACGGTCGGGGGCAGCGCTACTTACCTAACCGTGCCCTCAATGACGGCCGGCGACATCCTGCTCCCCCACCCGGCCGGACTACTGGTGCAGCAAAGCGCCGACCTCTACCTGCTGCCAAACCACTGGGGGTGAGCCGGGCTCCAGGAGCCCTCCCACAAACAAGCAACCATTATCCGATTCCTGAACCGGTTCTTGACAAAGTGTAATGTATACACTATACTGTAATCGGAATAAGATAGTGTACTGATTACACTAACTATTGCTGAAGATGAGAGACAGGCTCCAGGCATTAATTTCCGGTTGCGAGCGAAGTCCCTCAGCCTTCTCTAAAGGAGATAAGCATGCAACCCTTTCCGAGTTTCTACGATCCAGGCCGTATTGGCACCCTCTATTACCCGGACATGGCGGCGATTGCCACTGCGGCGGCCGCGGCCGATCTGCACCCGGCCAGCAGTGACCGCCAAAATGTACACCTGGTGATTATTGACATGCAGGTTGATTTCTGCCATCCGCAGGGGAACCTCCACGTCCCAGGGGCAGCGGATGACATCCGCCGGTTGATTGAGTTCATCTACCGCTACGCCGGGCAGATTACCAATATCACCTGCTCCCTCGATTCCCACCTCCCCTACCAGATTTTCCATGCCGCCTGGTGGGGGAACGAGGCGGGCGAACACCCGGCGCCGTTCACGCAGATCAGTTACGATGACATCAAACAGGGGAAGTGGCGCCCGCTGGTCGCTCCAGTGGCCTCAACCAATTACGTGCAGCAGTTGGAGCGGCAGGCGAAGAAACAACTCGCGATCTGGCCTTACCATGTAGGAATCGGCAGCGTAGGCCACGCGCTGGACCAGGAACTTTGGTCGGCGGTGATGTGGCACGCGTTGGCGCGCAAGTCACAACCGACGTGGCTGACGAAAGGCAGTGTACCACAGACCGAGCACTATTCAATTATTCAGCCGGAGATCCCGGTCCCCGGCCATCCTCTGGGCGGCAAGAACAAGGTGTTTCTGGACACTTTGGAGCAAGCGGACAACATCGTTATCGCCGGGGAAGCGGAAAGCCATTGTGTCCTGGAGACGGTGGAGGATCTGGTCGAGGCGTTCGGTGACCGTCCGGAGCTGCTGCAGAAGATCCATTTCCTGCGCGACTGTACCTCACCGGTCGTTCATCCTGATATTGATTTTCACGCCCTGGCGCTGGCCCAGTTACAGGAGTTCGAAGCGCAGGGAATTAATCTGGTGAACAGCACTGACCCGTTACCCTTTTTGCAGACAGCGCCCGCCGTACAGCCTGCATAACGGAGAGTAAAGTCTGGATGGTGGGGATTGCCGTTCTAATCTTCAGCCCCCAAGGAGGGCAAAATGAGTGACAATGGACTTGGAAATATTGACGACCTGTTCCAGTCGGCGCAACAGGATGGGCTGACGGACGACACGATGGACCTGGTAGTCTCAAACCTTAACAGCCCGACGATGCTGGCACCGGTAGGCGTGGGGTTGGATGACCTGGCCAGCAATGACGTAACCCTGGCGATGAACATCATCGACATGAGCAGCTCGATGACGCCCTACCGCGGCGACCTGATCCGGGCTTACAATGATGATTACCTGGCAGCGATGGCCGGATCCACGGCTGCGGACGACATCCTGGTGAGCACGATTCTGTTCAACGACCAGCTTCTGCTGGCCCACGGCTACCTCCCTCTGGGCGACACCCCACCGCTGACGGCCAGCCGTTATGCACCGGCCGGGACCACTGCCCTGTACGATGCGGTGGCGTCCGGGTTGACAAACATGGTCCTCTATGCGCAGCAACTGCGCCAGAGCGGCGTGATGGTACGCTGCCTGGTCATCGTCTATTCCGACGGAGAGGACAACGCTTCGCGGCAGCCGGCTGCAGCCGTACGTCGTGCCGCTCAGGAGTTGCTGCGCCACGAGATTTACACGCTGGCCTACGTAGGCTTCCGCCCAGGCGACGTTGGCATGCAGGAAGTGCGCGCTCTGGCGGACACCATCGGTTTCCCCGAAGCGTTGCCGGCCGGCCTGAGCCAGCGGGAATTGCGTCGCATCTTCCATCTGGCTTCGGTGTCGACGGTCCGGACCAGCCGGAGGAGTGGGGTGGCCGGCGGTGTGTTTAGATAGGATGAAGTTGGAGAATGGAGAGCAGAGAGTGGTGCTTGATAAGACCCCGCCACTCTCTGCTCTCCGTGCAGGACGGAGGGATGATTATGTTCGTTCCCCTGAGCACCGTGCTCATTCTGATCACGGGCGCCTTTATGTTGGGGATGCTCACCGCCTTTATCATGGTGATCCGGGCGATGATGCGGTTTAAGAAATAGATTGGAGATTAACGAGGGCGTCGCTGAATAATCTCCAATCTCTAAGCGCTAGTCGCGATTGATGTTGGTGAAGGCGCGCATACCGGGATAGATAGCAGCCCCACGGAGATCCTCTTCGATGCGCAGCAACTGATTGTACTTCGCCACGCGATCGCTGCGGGCGGGCGCGCCGGTTTTGATCTGTCCGGCATTCAGGGCCACGGCGAGGTCGGCAATGGTCGTGTCTTCCGTCTCGCCACTGCGATGGGAAACGACGGCCGTCCAGTTGTGGCGCTGGACCAGGTTAACGGCGTCCATGGCCTCGGTCAGAGTCCCGATCTGGTTGACCTTGCAGAGCAGGCTATTGGCGGCATCTACCTCAAACGCCTGCCGAATCCGCTTTACGTTGGTTACGAGCAAGTCGTCACCCACGATCTGCAGGCGATCACCCAGCCGTTCCACCATGAGGGACCAGCTTTGCCAATCGTCTTCGGCAAGCCCATCTTCGATGGAGATAATGGGGAACTGATCGACCCACTCAGCGTAGAAATCGACCATCTCCTCGCCGCTGAGGACGCGCCCTTCTGACTTGAGGTTATATTTCCCATCCTCGTAGATTTCGCTGGCAGCCGGATCCAGGGCGATCATGATCTGTTCGCCGGGCGCGTAGCCGGCCTTCTCGGTGGCTTCGAGCATCAATTCGATGGCTTCGCGGTTAGCCGAGAGCTTAGGCGCAAAGCCACCTTCATCTCCAACCGTGGTCCCGTATCCTTTGCCGGCAAGCACCTTCTTCAAGGTCTGGTAAATCTCGGCACACCAGCGCAGCCCTTCGGCAAAGGAACCAGCGCCTACGGGCATAATCATGAATTCCTGCAGGTCGGTAGCCCCGGCAGCATGCTTGCCACCGTTCATGATATTCATCATGGGTACAGGCAGGGTCCGGGCCATGGGACCGCCAAGATACTGGTAGAGGGGCAGGCGGAGGCTATCTGCTGCTGCCTTGGCGACTGCCAGGGAAACGCCGAGGATGGCATTCGCACCCAACCGTTTCTTGTTTTCTGTGCCGTCGAGATCGATCAGCGCCCTGTCCACCAACGCCTGATCGGTGGCATCCATCCCTACCAGCGCACTTTCAATCTCCTCATTGACGGCCTTGACCGCCTGCAGCACGCCCTTCCCTCCGAAACGGTCCGGGTCCTGATCCCGCTTCTCCCACGCTTCGTGGACGCCGGTAGAAGCCCCGGAAGGGACAATTGCCCGGCCAAAACCGCCGTCTGCCAGTTCCACATCTACTTCTACAGTGGGGTTACCGCGAGAATCCAACACTTCGCGTGCGTAGATAGATTCGATAAACGTCATGATCAAACTCCTTTCTTATCGGTAACTGTAATCCTCGAACGCAGAATGATGAGCGGCAGAGGATTTGGAAACGATGCACGAGCAGGCCGGGCCGACAGCGGCCGGAGCCCCACTAAAGATCATACAGAAGGCGGCTATTTTGCGCAATATCAGACGCGAGTTTGCCGGGGGGGACAGGGTTGCCTGAGGACGAGGTAAGCGCCCGACTTAGCGGCGGTTCCCGCTTGCCAACTGTTTCCCAGACAGATATAACTGCAGCTAAGATGGAAGGAGATCAGACAACACAACAAATTAATCATATCCATATCCTGTGGGAACGATTGACAGACGAACTGGCAACAGTTCTTGATGCCCACGGTGTCTGTGCCGTCGTTGCCTATGAAATCGCGGTCTTTACGGGGGTGAAGACGGTCGTCGGTCTGAGAGGACCTTCAGATGGCTACTTCGACGTCTGGATCGGCGATGGTCAAGGCGGCCTGGAGCAAACCCGCTGGGAGGGGCCGCAGACGTCCCTGCGACGTTTGAGCCAGCAAAAGAAGGCATCGCGCCAGCAAAAATATGAATTGCCGGCAAGAGAGGTGATTAAGAGCGACCTGTGGCTCCTGGCAGACGAGTCGGTCCTGTCGGTGCCTGTTCCCTTTCATCCGGCCGGCGCAACACAGGTCAATAACGGCGTGCTTTGCCTGGTCGATCCGCCACAGGGCTGCACTATTGATTTCAGCAATATCGAAGCGCTGGCCCAGCATATTACGACCTTTCTGGACCGCGCCTTCCTGCGCCATGAACGGGACCGGCAAGAGGTGGAGTTCGCTATCGTTTATGATCTCACCTACTCGCTGACCGCTTCACTCAGTCTGGAAAATATTTTCAGCCAGCTCACCGATCCGGTGCGACGCACCCTGAACGTGGAGGCAATCTCCATTGGCCTGGTCGAGCCCGGCAGTGGGGAGATCGTCTTCGTGGACATGTTGATGGGCCCCCTCTTCCAACAATTACCACCGGTCCGGCTGCAGCCGGGCCAGGGCATTGCCGGCCAGGTGGCCGAAACAGGTGAGCCATTAATTGTAAATGACGTCTACAAGGACGGCCGTTTTTTCAGCAAAGTAGACCAGCAATCGGGCTTCCATACCGACTCCATCCTATGCGTGCCCCTCAAAGTGGAACAGCGCGTCATCGGCGTGCTGGAAGCGATCAACAAACGGAACGACCACTTTAACGATAATGACTTGCGCCTGCTCCAGGCGATCACTGGCCCCCTGGCGGCCGCTATTGAAAATGCACGCCTCCACAGCGATGTCCTCGCAGAAAAACGGCGGGTGGAGACGATTTTCGCGAGTATGTCCGAAGGGATGCTGACCCTGGATGCCAGCGGCCGGATAAGCGCAACCAACGAGTCGCTGCTGACCCTGATGGGGTACCCCGATGACGAAGCCCTCCGCGGCAAATTTGCCCAGGAAGTGATCGAGATCCGTGCCGGTGAGGATTTTACTGCGTTTATGGAACACGTCCTGGAAGCGGAAGATGAATATCCGCAGATTGCCTGTGATCTGGCACGGGCGGAGGGTGGCTACGTACCGACCTTGATCAGCGGCACTCCGATCCAGGATGAAGAAGGCGAATTAAGTGAAATGATCTTCGTCTTCAGCGACTTACGCCAGATCCGCGAGGTCGAGCGCATGCGCGACGATTTTTTCCAGAATATCGTGCACGAGTTACGCACCCCGCTGGCGACGATCTTGATGTACGCCCGCCTGCTGCGGGAAGGAAAAGCGTATGGGGATCGGGAAAAAGAGGACCGGTTCCTGGGCGTGATCGAGCGGGAGAGTGACCGGCTGCAACGAATGGTACGGCAGATGCTGCAACTGGCGAAGCTGGAAGCACGCGAGATCCAGCGTAGCGCCGGCCGCATTGATTTAAACGCACTTTTTGACGATATCCTGCCCCCTCTGGCCGACCGGGCAACGCAAAAGGGATTAACCTTCAGCCAACGGGTCAACGCAAATCTGCCGCCGGTCATCGGTAACGAGGAGATGATCTACTCCGTTTTCAAGAACCTGGTGGAGAATGCGATCAAGTTTACGATGTCGGGGATGGTACGGGTGGATGCCGGCACCGAAAACGGGATGGTTGCGGTGACGGTCCGTGATGAAGGGATCGGCATCCCGGAGGAGGCCCATCCCAACCTGTTCAAGCGATTTTACCGGGCGCAGACGGCGGTGGAGCGGGGAATCGCGGGCACGGGCCTGGGCCTATATATGGTGAAAGAAGCGGTCGAAAAGCATAATGGTACGATCGAGGTCAGAAGTGTAGAGGGCCAGGGCACGACCTTTACGATCCGGCTGCCGGCGGCATCTGAGGTGTGACCAGCACAGTTGGTTGCAGCGCCTTCAGACGCCAGGAAGCAGTTGTGACTGTTGAAGCGGCGACGACAAGCCTGGTGTACAGCTAGAGGAGTAGAATAAAGATGAATGAAGATCTGATCTACATGGATCACGGCGCGACCACGCCCGTAGCGTCCGAGGTCCTGGCGGCGATGCAACCATTCTGGCAAGAGATGTACGGCAACCCTTCGTCGGTGCACCAATTTGGCCGGGAGGCCCGGCGGGCACTGGAAGGGGCACGGGAGACGATTGCCGGGTTGCTGAACGCCCGGCCCCAGGAGATCGTCTTCACCGGTTGCGGCTCTGAGAGTGACAATCTGGCGCTGCGCGGGGTGATGGGCACGGCCCGCGCCCGGGGAACGGGCAGGCACCTGATTACGTCGGCGATCGAGCACAAGGCGGTACTGGAAACCGCTTATCAGCTTCGCGACACCTTTGGGTCTGACGTAACGGTGCTGCCGGTCGACAAACATGGTCAGGTCTCCTTAGCAGAGGTGGAGGCGGCGATCCGGCCGGATACGGCGCTGATCAGCATCATGGCTGCCAACAACGAGATCGGCACGCTGCAGCCCATCGAGGCGATCGGCGAGCTGGCTCGGGAGCGGGGCATTCTTTTCCATAGCGACGTGATCCAGGCGGCAGCGGTCACCTCCTGGGATATGCAGACAATGCCCCTGGACCTGGCCAGCTTCGCGCCGCACAAATTCTACGGGCCAAAAGGGATCGGCTTTCTCTACGTGCGCGAGGGCGTAGACCTCCTCTCTTCCCTCACCGGCGGCAGCCAGGAGGAAGGGCGGCGGGCAGGGACCAGCAATTTACCCTACGCCGTCGGGGCAGCCGAGGCACTGCGTCTGGCCCTGAACCAGCGGGAAGAGAACGTTGCCCATTACCAGACGCTGCGTGACCGGCTGATTGCCGGCATCCTCGAGGCCCTGCCGGAAGGTACACGCCTGACCGGGCACCCCGAGAAGCGCTTACCACACAACGCCAGCTTCGCCTTCCAGCATGTGAGCGGCAACGATCTGTTAATCCAATTGGACACGGCCGCGGTTGCCGCCAGCAGCGGTTCAGCCTGCACCACGGGGAATCCGAAACCTTCGGCGGTGCTGGAAGCGCTGGGCCTGGACGCCTCCTGGACGAAAGGCGGACTGCGACTGACGGTGGGCCAGCAGAACACGGAGGCGGAGGTGGAGCGGGTGATTGAGGCGGTGGCGGCATCGGTGCTGACAATGCGTCGTTTTCAGGGGCAGTACGCCTGATCTGTTGACCAGGAACAGAAGTCGCGAGAATAGTCAAACCAACTGAACGTGGTCGGAACGGTATACCTCAGTTCCCCGACCTTAAAGTAAAGGGAAAGATGCCAACCCGGGAGGAGGCACTGCTAAAATTACTATCGACCACAGTGTAGAACCAGGGGCCGGCGTTGCCGTCCAGGTCTGTCCAGTTCGTAGCCGTTGTGGTCGCATAGACTGCCGAAAGAGGTGTGGGATAGGGCGCATCGTCGCGGTAGATGAGATAACGTGCCGTGGGGACGAGGTAGGGGGGCATCCACGACAGATAAGGGTAACCATCACTGAGGGTTATAGTCAGGGGCAAGATGTCCGGTTCGACAATTGAGATGGAGTGGGTGGCGGTCACTGTATCTGCGATGTTAGTTGCCGTTACGGTAATCTGGTTGGTACCGGTCACAGGCCAGGTTAGGCTGGCGGTGTCGGTGATGCTGCTGACTGTGTGAGTAAAGGGCACGTGACCGGTTGCCCGCCAGGAGAAGGTAATAGGCAGTGTGGCAGAGATGGGAGAGAGGGTGGCAGTGAAGGTATGGGAAATGCCAGGAATGCCGCGAGTGGGGCCGGAGAGGGTGTTCTCCTCAACCGGCCAGGGCAGAATAGAAGGGTGGAGAATAAAGAGGCCTCCCCAGCGATCTGCAAGATAGAGATAGTTATCGGCCAGCACCACGTCAAGGGCATACCCCGGGGTATCGTAAAAGCCTATCTCCTCGGGTGCCGTTGGCGTTGAGATGTCGACGACGCGCAGGCCAGCATCTAGATCGGCAACATAGGCGTAGTTGCCGGATATTATCACCTCTCGGGCAACCCCTGGCGTGGGCAGAATAGCCACCTCTTGCGGCGTTGCCGGCATTGTAACATTAATCACGCGCAAACCGGAGGGGCCGTCGGCCACATACGCATACTCGCCAGAAACGACCACGTCGTAAGCGTAGCCGGGTGTGTCAGAGAGGCCGACTCCGCGGGGTGTTTCCGGTGCTGAGACATCAACCACGCGCAAACCGTAGGGTCCGTCGGCCACGTATGCGTGGCTGCCGGACAGCGCCACCCCGGCAGCCACGGTCGGCGAGACATATAAACCTACCTCTTCCGGGAGTGCAGGAACAGAAACATCTACTATGTGGAGATCAGAAGCTGTGATATAAGCATAGTGACCGGCCAGCATAATAGCGAAGCGTCCACCGTCTAATGCATGCAGGGCAAGGGACTGAGGTTTGGACGGCGTCGAGACGTCAATCACTTTCATCCCTGTGTTCCCTTGCACACCGTCAGTCAGGCCGCCGTCGTCGGCGACATAGGCGTAACTACCGGATGCTGCGACGGCAGAGGTAACGCCAGGAACGCTGTAGAATGCTATTCTCTGGGGCGCCGATGGGGTTGAGACATCGAGCACCTGCAGCCCCTCTCTGTCATCTATGAGATAGACGGTGTCGCCGGCCACTGCTACATTCCAGACGTAGGAGATCGTATCGTAGAATCCCACCTCCTGGGGCATCTCCGGCGTTGAAATGTCCACGACCCGCAGGCCGGCAAAGCCATCTGCAAGAAATAGATGGCTACCGGCCACAACCACATCCTGGGCACCACCTGGCGCCCCGTAAAAACCCACTTCCTGCGGCGTTTCCGGTGTCAAGACGTCGATCACGTGGACGCCCTGATCCTCTATGGCAAGATAGACATAGCGACCAGCGGCTGCCAGCGCACGGCTGTAGCCCGAAGTCGCGAAAGAACCTGCGAGTTGAGGTGAGGCCGGGGTCGAGAGATCAATTATCTGTAGACCGGCGGCGGCAATGTAAGCGTAACTGCCAGCAACGGCCACATCCGTCGTCTCGGCCTGCGTGTCATAGACAGTAAGTTCCCATGGCGTGGCCGGCGCCGAGACGTCAATTATCCGCAAACCTTCGCTTCCATCGGCCACATACGCGTAGTGGCCTGATACCGCTACGCTCCAGGTGTAGCCCGGAGTATCGAAGAAGGTCACTTCCCGTGGTGCCTCTGGGTTCGACACGTCGACCACTCCCAGGCCAGAGGTGCCACCTGCCACAAAAAGATAGCTGCCGGCGACGACGATATTTTGAATGTAGTTAGGTAGGGGGGCTGTGCGGCCTACCTCCGATAATTCGCCGGGAACAGAAACATCCAGGATAACGAGACTCGGTCCAAGAGCCGCATACACATGGTTACCTGCCACCGCAACTGCCGTGGGAACCCCACCCAGGTGACTGACCAGGTCCACATTTTCTGCTCCCAAGGAAGGTGGTGGGCCGGGCCGCGTAGCCTCGGGCGCCGCCACCGTTTCCGGGGCCGGCGTCACCGGCATTGCCAGCACTCTCTGGAAGAGAATCAACAAGAACAGAGTGCCAAGCAGGATAAACAAAATGGGGCGTTTCATCGGCATCTCCTGCTCGCCAACTTGCCTGAAGGATGGCATGGAGGCTTCTGGTACTGACGCCTCCCGAGCATGACTCCTTTCGATACAACAGGTTGGGTTCGTAAGGTTCCAGAACAGGTCGGGACACTCACCGCTTATCGACCATTTTACTGAAGGCGAGCGAGCGCATCAAATGATATATGTTACCATCTCCTAGCCATTGTTAACACTCTGTTGCTATAATTGATGGCTGGTACAGAAGGAAAACCGGGTCTTTGTGTGTAGAGGCAGGATAACTCGGTTCTTAGAGGTGATAACGTTGCTGGAAAAGGAGCAAGTGCAAAAGAAAAATGGCCGACCCCGGGTCGTCGTGGCGATGAGCGGGGGCGTGGATAGCTCGGTGGCCGCAGCCCTTCTGGTCGAAGAAGGGTATGAGGTGATCGGAATGATGATGCGTCTCTGGAGCGAGCCTGGTTGTGGGCCGGATGCGCCGGCCAACCGTTGCTGCACGCCGGATCAGGTGGCAGATGCGCGCCGGGTGGCCGACCGGCTGGGCATTCCCTTTTACGTCGTAGACGTCAAGGATTATTTCCGGCGCTCCATCGTCCAATTTTTCATCGACGAGCATGCCACAGGGCGCACGCCAAACCCTTGCATCGAGTGCAACCGGGAGATTCGCTTCGGCTATCTGCTGGAGCGGGCACGGGCGCTGGGGGCCCAGTACCTGGCCACCGGCCATTACGCGCGGGTTGAGAAAACGGCGGACGGATACCGCCTGCGCAAAGGGGTAGATGCGGGCAAAGATCAATCTTATGTGCTCCACGTGCTGGACCAGGAGTCCCTGGGCAGTGTCCTTTTTCCGGTGGGGGATTATACCAAAGCTGAGGTGCGGGAAATGGCCGCGCGCCTGGATTTGCCGGTGGCGGCGAAGCAGGAGAGCATGGATCTCTGTTTCCTGGGAGACGGCGATTACCGGCGTTTTCTGCAGGAGTACGCGCCGGCGTCGGTGCAGCGCGGCCCAATTCTGACCAGTGAGGGTGAGCAGGTGGGCGAACATGAGGGTCTGCCCTTTTACACTATCGGCCAGCGGAAGGGGCTGGGAATCAGCGCCGGCCGGCCGCTGTATGTGCTGCGCAAAGAGGTAGAAGATAACGCGTTGATCGTGGGCAGCCGGGAGGCGTTGGGACGCACCGAATTGCTGGTTCGCGACGTGAACTGGCTGGACGGGAAGGTGCCGGCCGACCCGCTGCCGGCCGAGGTGAAGAT
>Ga0207752_1000237_pt1 | contig 26154 bp, 22 predicted proteins | sample Pon2CUnioCityCA_6_FD_187272 | JGI IMG/M metagenome (GOLD analysis project Ga0207752, IMG submission 187272) | Marine sediment microbial community from Union City, CA, USA - Pond 2C Sediment 2 (SPAdes) | ecosystem: Environmental > Aquatic > Marine > Intertidal zone > Salt pond sediment ... | reverse complement strand
GCCGAAACCGAATCCGAAACCGAAAGCGATCAGCGCGCCGCTGGCGGTGGCGAGCCACTGCCGGCGGAGCCCGGCGACGACGACACGCGCGGAGGCCGCCAATGAGCGAATACACCATCGATGACCTGCGCCAAAGCCTCGGCGACGCGCCGGGCACGCGGCAGCCGCCCACCGGCCTGATCGCCTATCGCGCCCGCGGCCGGGTGCTGCTGGTGGGGGATGCCGAGCGCGTCGCCGCCGCCAGCGCGGCGCTGCCCGACGGCCTGCAGCCCAGTGCGGTGGTGGTCGGCGACGGCAGCGCTGGCGGCGCGCGCATCCGCCCGCTGTATCGCGCGCAGCGCGCCGAGCTGGCGCTGTCCGGTCACCTCGGCGATTTCAGCCTGCAGCTCGATGGCGCCGGCGGTGCGCAGAGCCTGCTGGCGGCGGATCTGGTGGTCGATCTGCTGGAGCCACCGCTGCTCGGCCGCAGGCTGCTGCCGGACGGCTACTTTCAGGCTGCCGCGGACGCCGATCTGACCGCGCTGCTGGCCGAGCTGCCGGAGTGGATCGGCACCTTCGAAAAGCCGCAGTACACCCACTACGTCGCCGATATCTGCGCCCGCGGCCGGCGCGGTCAGGCCGGTTGCCGGCGCTGTCTCGACGCCTGTCCGGCGGAGGCCATCAGCGATCTGATCGAGCGCGTCGAGATCGACCCCTGGCTGTGTCAGGGCGGCGGCGCCTGCGCCACCGCCTGCCCGAGCGGTGCGATCCGCTACGCCTACCCGCCGCCGGTCGAAACCCTCGGCGCGCTGCGCGAGCGCCTGCTGGCCGGGCGCGGCGGCGCGCCACAGGTGCTGCTGGTACACGATCGCGAGGCCGGCGCGGCGCGCGTCGACGGCGTCGAGCTGCCCGCCGGCTGGCAGCGGCTGGCGCTGGAGGAGCTGGCCGGCGCCGGGCTGGATCTGTGGCTGTCAGCGCTGGCCTGGGGCGCGGCGGCGGTGCTGCTGGTGCGCGGCGGTGGCGAGCCGGCGCAGTCGCTGGCGGTGCTGGATGAGCAGATGGCGGTGGCCAACGCCGCGCTGGAGGGGCTCGGTTACCCGCCGGCGGTGGCCTTTTGGGGCGGCGACTGCGACGCCGACAACGCGGCGATGCCGGCGATCCCGGTCGCCGAGCACGCGCCGCAGGGTGCCAAGCGCGCCGATGTGTTCGCCGCGCTCGACCACCTCTGGCGGCACGCGCCGCAGGCGCAGGCGCTGACGCCACTGCCGGATTTCGCGCCCTTCGGCCAGATCGAGATCGACAGCGACGCCTGCACCCTGTGCCAGTCCTGCGTCGCGGTCTGCCCCTCCGGCGCGCTGACCCCGGGCGACGGCCTGCCGCAACTGGGCTTTTTTGAGGATCGCTGCCTGCAGTGCGGGCTGTGCCGCGGCGCCTGCCCGGAGGATGCCATCCGCCTGCAGGCACGGCTGCTCAACGACCCGGCCGTGCGCCGCCGCCGCCGCGTGCTGCACGAGGAGCCACCCTTCTGCTGCCGCAGCTGCGGCAAACCCTTCGCCACGCGCAGCGTCATCGAGCGGATGCGCGACAAGCTCTCCGGCCACGCCATGTTCAGCGCCGAGGGCGCGCTGGCGCGGCTGGAAATGTGTGAGGACTGCCGCGTGGCGGACATGATGCGCAGTGGTGATCTGTGAATGGCTGCCGGCAGTGGCTGCCGGCTGAAGCAGTTGTTGGCCGTTCTGACCCGCTGGACAGCTTGACCCGGTCAAGTGTGACCAGTCGCACAGTGTTCTGGCCGTAGCGATGGTCGATTGGTGGATTTTTACGGTTTATTTTCCGCTTTTGCGCGGATCGCAGCTTGCTAGGTTAGTTTTCGGGAGAGAGGAATAATTCTATGACGAGCACCACAGGTGTCTGCGGCGAGCGATCGCCACAGGCCGTGGACGAAGCCGTCGGCGCCGCGTCCGCTGCGGCGGCGCGGCCAATGATTTCCGACGACGATCGCCTGCGCGCCAACGCCTACGGGCTGCTGGGGCGCTTGCTGCGCGAGCCGCCGGATGCCGCCCTGCTCGCCCACCTGTCCACGCACCACGTCGCCGAACGGCCCGGCGAAGACGAGCTGGCCACCTCTCTGCGCCTGCTCGGCCTGGCCGCCGCCGGCACCTCGCCGCAGGCCGCCGGCGAGGAATTTCACGCGCTGTTCATCGGCCTGGGCCGCGGCGAGCTGGTGCCCTACGGCTCCTGGTATCAGACCGGTTTCCTCATGGAGCAGCCGCTGGGCGTGCTGCGCCAGGATCTGGCCCAACTCGGCTTTGCCCGCCAGAGCGATGTCCACGAGCCGGAAGATCACGTCGCCGCGCTCTGCGAAGTGCTCTCGATGTGTATCGAGGACGGCCTCGCCAGCGCCCGGCAGGAGGCCTTCTTCCGCCGCCATCTGGCGCCCTGGGCGGGGCGTTTCTGGGGCGATCTGCAGGAGGCCGAGGCGGCCTGCTTCTATTGTGCGGTCGGCCGTTTTGGCGCCGCCTTTCACGATCTCGAAACACAGCTTTTCGAACTCAAGCTGTGAGCAATGCCACTGGAGGTTCAGCGAGATGAGCGAACGAGACCAACGACCCGAGGATCAGGCCCGGCAGCAGCGCCGCGGTTTTCTGCGCGGCATGGCCGCGGCACCGGTCGCCGCCGCCGTGGCGGCCACGCCGGTCGCCGCGCAAGCGGCCGCCGAAGCGACTGGCGATGAGTCGACCAGCGCCGGCTATCGGGTGACGCCGCACGTGCTCGATTATTACAAGTCGCTGAAAGCATAGATAAATTGCTTGATGCCCAGGGCTGGTTGCCGCGCTGTGTGGGTGCGGTGTTGGCCCGAAAAACACTGCAAGCGCGCGGGCCGGTTGTCGCCCCGGCGCTCGACGGGAGAACACCATGAAGCTGAGAAAAACCTCCAGTGATCCGCAGGCCGCGCCGCGTGCCGAGGGCGGCGACGGCATCGCCGTCAGCCGCCGCCAGTTCCTGCGCAATTCCGGTCTCGCTGCCGGTGGCGCGGTGCTGGCCAGCGGCGCCGCGCCGGGGATGATGTCGCGCGCCCGCGCCGCCGCGGCCCCGGGCACCGGCGCGGTGGAGACGGTGCGCACCATCTGCACCCACTGCTCGGTGGGCTGCGGCATCATCGCCGAGGTGCAGAACGGTGTCTGGACCGGTCAGGAACCGGCCTTCGATCACCCCTTCAACCGCGGCGCACACTGCGCCAAGGGTGCCTCGGTGCGCGAGCACGGTCACGGCGAGCGGCGCTTGAAATACCCGACCAAACTGGTCGACGGCAAGTGGCAGAAGGTTTCCTGGGAGGAGGCGATCGGCGAAATCGGCGACAAAATGTTGCAGATTCGCGACGAGTCCGGGCCGGATTCGATCTACTGGCTCGGCTCGGCCAAGCACAACAACGAGCAGGCCTACCTGTTCCGCAAGTTTGCCGCCATGTGGGGCACCAACAACGTCGATCACCAGGCGCGCATCTGCCATTCGACCACCGTCGCCGGGGTAGCCAATACCTGGGGCTACGGGGCGATGACCAACTCCTATAACGACATCCACAATTCGCAGGCGATCCTGATCATCGGCGGCAATCCGGCCGAGGCGCACCCGGTGTCGCTGCAGCACGTGTTCAAGGCCAAAGAGGAAAACAACGCGCCGCTGATCGTCATCGACCCGCGCTTCACGCGCACCGCGGCACACGCCGATATCTACCTGCGCATCCGCCCCGGCACCGATGTGCCGATCATCTGGGGCATGCTCTGGCACATCTTCGAAAACGGCTGGGAGGACAAGCAGTTCATCCAGCAGCGCGTCTACGGCATGGATGAGATCCGCGCCGAGGTGGCGAAGTGGACGCCGGACGAGGTCGAGCGCGTCACCGGCGTGCCGGAGGCACAGGTCAAGGCCGCCGCGCGGGCCATGGCCGAGCACCGCCCCGGCACCTTCATCTGGTGCATGGGCGGCACCCAGCACACCATCGGCAACAACAACACCCGCGCCTACTGCAGCTTCCAGCTGGCACTGGGCAATATGGGCGTGTCCGGCGGTGGCACCAACATCTTCCGCGGCCACGACAATGTCCAGGGCGCCACCGACCTCGGCGTGCTGTCGCACACCCTGCCGGGCTACTACGGCCTCTCCGACGGTGCCTGGAAGCACTGGGCCAAGGTCTGGGATCTGGACGTCGAGTGGATCAAGGGCCAGTTCGATTCCGGCAGCTACGAGCAGGCCGGCGGCAAAGACGTCTCGCCGATCAATACCAAGGGCATCCCGGTGTCGCGCTGGATCGATGGCGTGCTCGAGGACAAGGCCAACATCGCCCAGCAGGACAACGTCCGCGGCATGGTTTTCTGGGGTCACGCGCCCAACTCGCAGAGCCGCGGCCCGGACATGAAAGAGGCGATGGAAAAGCTCGATCTGCTGGTGGTGATCGACCCCTATCCGACGGCCACCGCAGTGATGCACGATCGCACCGACGGCGTCTACCTGCTGCCGGCCTCGACGCAGTTCGAGACCTACGGCTCGGTGACCGCCTCCAACCGCTCCATCCAGTGGCGCGATCGGGTGATCGAGCCGCTGTTCGAATCGCTGCCCGATCACACCATCATGTACAAGATGGCGGCCAAGCTGGGTTTTGCCGAGCAGATGTTCAAAAACATCGCGGTGAGCGACGACGAGCCGCTGATCGAAGACATCACCCGCGAATTCAACCGCGGCATGTGGACCATCGGCTACACCGGGCAGAGCCCCGAGCGCCTCAAGGCGCACCAGAAAAACTGGGGCAGCTTCAACTACACCACCCTCAAGGCCGAGGGCGGCCCGGCGGACGGCGACTACTACGGCATGCCCTGGCCCTGCTGGGGTACCGCCGAGATGGGCCACCCCGGCACCCCCAACCTCTACGACACCAGCAAGAACGTCGCCGACGGCGGGCTAACCTTCCGCGCGCGCTTCGGCGTCGAGCGCAACGGCGTCAACCTGCTCGCCGAGGGCAGCTACGGCAAGGGCTCGGAAATCCAGGACGGCTACCCGGAATTCAGCGCCGACATGCTCAAGAGCCTCGGCTGGTGGGATGACCTCAGCGACGCCGAAAAGCAGGCCGCCGAGGGCAAGAACTGGAAGACCGACCTCTCCGGCGGCATCCAGCGCGTAGCCATCGCCCACGGCTGCTCGCCGTTTGGCAACGCCAAGGCCCGATCGGTGGTGTGGACCTTCCCGGACCCGGTACCGATCCACCGCGAGCCGCTGTACACCAGCCGTCGCGATCTGGTCGACAAGTACCCCACCTACGAGGACCGCAAGTCCTTCTACCGCCTGCCCACGCGCTACGGCTCGGTGCAGGCCACGGACTACAGCGTGGAATTCCCGGTAATCCTCACCTCCGGGCGACTGGTCGAGTACGAGGGTGGCGGCGACGAGAGCCGTTCCAACCCCTGGCTGGCCGAGCTGCAGCAGGACATGTTCGTCGAGCTGCACCCGCGCGATGCCAACGATGCCGGCGTCAGCGACGGCGACATGGTCTGGGTCGAAACCCCCGAGGGCGCGCGCATCAAGGTGATGACACTGGTCACCCGGCGCGTCGCCGCCGGCGTCGCCTTCCTGCCGTTCCACTTCGCCGGGCACTTCCAGGGCAAGGATCTGCGCGACAAGTACCCGGCCGGTGCCGATCCCTACGTCCTCGGCGAGGCGGCCAACACCGCCTTCACCTACGGCTACGACTCGGTGACCCAGATGCAGGAAACCAAATGCAGCCTGTGCCGGATCAGCAAGGCCTGATGCGGCCCGACTAAAGCGGAGATCAGATCAATGGCTCGAATGAAATTTTACTGTGACGCCGAGCGCTGCATCGAATGCAACGGCTGCGTGACCGCCTGCAAGAACGAGAACGAAGTGCCCTGGGGCGTCAATCGCCGCCGCGTAGTGACCATCAACGATGGCGAGAGCGGAGAGCGCTCGCTGTCGGTGGCCTGCATGCACTGCTCCGATGCGCCCTGCGCGACCGTCTGCCCGGTGGATTGCTTCTACACCACCGAAGATGGCGTCGTGCTGCACGACAAGGACATCTGCATCGGCTGCGGCTACTGCTTCTATGCCTGCCCCTTCGGCGCGCCGCAGTTCCCGCAGGACGGCGCCTTCGGCACCCGCGGCAAGATGGACAAGTGCACCTTCTGCAACGGCGGCCCGGAGGAGAACCACGGCGCCGCCGAAGCGCAGAAGTACGGCAGCAACCGCCTCGCCGAAGGCAAGCTGCCGGCCTGCGCCGAGATGTGCGCGACCAAAGCGCTGCTCGCCGGCGACGCCGACATGATCGCCGACGTCTACCGCACCCGCGTGGTCAGGCGCGGCGCCAGCGCCATGCAGCGCGGCGTCAGCATCCAGAAGCAGACCCTCGGCAGCGGTTCCTGAGCCACTGCCGGGTTCGTTTAGCCCCGCCCGCGGCGCTTCTGCGTCGCGGGCGTAGATTGGTGAGGTGTACATGCGCGCGCTGTTGTTGCTGTTGTCGCTGTTGCTGAGTGGCGCTCTGCTGCCACCACTGGCGCAGGCGGAGGAGCCCCGGAATGCCGCCGCCTTCGAGCGCGAAAAACCCGCGACCGTGGTCAACCCGGCCGCTGAACTGTGGAACAAGGTGCGCCAGCGCGAGCAGCCCGGCTTCGCCGGCAGCACGCAAGTCGGGCAGATGAACGCCGGCGAGCTGGTCAATCCGGACGGTGAGGAGTGGCGTCTGTTTCGCCGCGACGAGCTGATCCCCACCGGTGGCTGGCTGCTGCTGGCGGCCTTCGGCGCGGTGCTGCTGCTGGCGCTGATCCGCCCCTCGGTGCCGATTCCCGGCGGCGAGAGCGGTCAGCGGCTGCGGCGCTTCGACGCCATGCGCCGGGTCACCCACTGGGTGATGGCGATCAGCATGCTGGTGCTCGCCCTCACCGGGCTGGTTATTTTCACCGGGCGCTATCTGTTGCTGCCGTGGATGGGCAAGCAGGCCTTCGGCACGCTGGCGGCGCTGTCGCAACAGATCCACGAACTCAGCGGGCCAGTGTTCGCCGCTTCACTGCTGGTCTTTTTCCTGCTTTTCGTGGCGCGCAACCTGCCCGCCGCGGTGGATTTCAAATGGCTGTTTCGACTCGGTGGGCTGATCGGCGAAGGCCACCCGCCGGCGGGCTTTTTCAACGCCGGTGAAAAGATCCTCTTCTGGATTGTCGTGCTGCTCGGCGTGGCACTTTCCGTCAGCGGTCTGGCGATGCTGTTTGCTCATCTGGTGCAGGATCGCGCCCTGCTGCAGCTGCTGGTGATCGTGCACGCGATCAGCGCACTGCTGATGACGGCCACTGTCTTCGGCCACATCTACATGGCGCTGTCGGTGCGTGGCACCCTGCGCGCCATGCGCGATGGCTACGTCGACGCCAACTGGGCGCGCAGCCACCACCCGCTGTGGTTTGATGAGCAGGCCGAGCGCGGCGCGCTGGAGGACGACCGGGCGCCGGCGCCAGGCGGTGGCGAGGGCGAGGGCGACGCCGCCCGCGCTGGTGGCCACTAGCGGCGGTCGCCAGCCTGGCGAGCGGATTATCGTTCGCCGAGATCGCCGAGCCGGGCTGGCAAGTCCAGCCGAACGGGCCGCGTTGAACGGCCCATTGCTGGCGGCCCATTGTTGGCTGCCCATTGCTGGCGACCTCGGTCGCCTGCCGCTCAGCTCGCTGCGGCCCATTCCCAGCGTTGCGTTCGCAGCGCTGATCCCGCCTATCCAAGCCCTTTGCAGGCCGGCCTCACTTGGGTCAATATGAACCCGTTCGGCGCAGCCGCGCCGGCGCATTTTGATTCAGGGCTTGTGGATTTCGGGCGCCTTTTTGCCACTCCAAGCCCATTTGGCGCAGTCACGCCCGAGGGTTTTCGAGTCAGTGGAAACACTTGCAGACATACCGGTGGCGTCCTCCCGGGATGAACAACCCGCCGCTGCCAGCACGAGCGGCGGCAGCGCCGCCAGCTGGCCGCTCAGCTCGGTGCTGGTCGTCGATGACGAGCCGGGCATGTGCAACTTCCTGCAGAAAATCCTCGCCCCGCGCTTCGCGCTGGTGGAGACGGCTGCCGACGTGGCCGCCGCCGAGGTGTTGCAGCAGCGCTGCCACTTCGATCTGATCATTTCCGACATCCGCCTGCCCGGGCGCAGCGGCGTCGAGTGGCTGCAGGCCCTGCGCGAACAGGGCGACAACGCCTGCGCGATCTTCATCACCGCCCACGCCGATCTGGATACCGCCATCGCCGCGCTGCGCGCCGGTGCGGCGGATTTCATCCTCAAGCCGTTTCGCGCCGAACAGATCCTCGCCGCGGTGGAGCGCTGCATGGATCAGCTGCGCCTGGCGCGGGAAAACTTCGTGCTGCGCCGCCAGGAGGCGCGCATCTACGAAGGCCACGATCTGATCGGCGAATCGGCAGTCATCCGCGAGGTCGACGAGATCATCCGCCGCGTCGCGCCGATGCCATCGACAGTGCTGGTGGAAGGCGAGTCCGGCACCGGCAAAGAGCTGGCGGCGCGCGCCATCCACGGCCACAGCGGCCGCGGCGGCAGCTTCGTGCCGATCAACTGCGGCGCGATCTCCCCCGAGCTGCTGGAGAGCGAGCTGTTCGGCCACGCCCGCGGCGCCTTCACCGGCGCCCACCGCGCCCGCGATGGCCTGTTTACCTACGCCGACAGTGGCACCCTGTTTCTCGATGAGATCGGCGAGATGCCGCTGGCGATGCAGGCCAAGCTGCTGCGCGTGCTGGAGGACCGGGTGATTCGCCCGGTGGGCGCCAACCGCGAGATTCCGGTCGATGTGCGCATCATCGCCGCCACCAATCGCGATCTCGGCGATGAGGTCGCCGCCGGGCGCTTTCGCGAAGACCTCTACTATCGGCTCAACGTGCTCACCATCCGCATGCCCTCGCTGCGCGAGCGGCCGGAGGATCTGCCGGTGCTGGCGCAGCATTTTCTCGCCACACTGGCCGCTGAGCTGGGCATCGCCCGGCCGAGCTACGGCGCGCTCGAACTGGGTGCGCTGGCCGGCTACCACTGGCCGGGCAATGTGCGCGAATTCAAGAATGTCATGGAGCGCAGCCTGCTGCTTGGCCGCGCCCCGGCGCAATGCCTCGGGCTGCACGAGCCGGCCGCGCGCAGCGCCGCGGCGCCGGTCGCCGCGCCACAGCGGCTGGAGGACGTCGAGCGGCGGCACATTCTCGGCGTGCTCGACGAGGCTGGCGGCAACAAGTCCGAGGCCGCGCGGCGACTGGGCATCGCGCGCAAGACCCTGGAGCGCAAGTTGCGCGCCTGGCAGGACGAGCGCGCCGGGGCGGCCGCGGGCCCGTCGTGAGCGCCGCTGTCGGCGGCTTGCTGCACCGCCTGATCGCGCCGATCCGGCGCACCTTTCGCTACAAGCTGCTGGCGCTGTCGCTGGCGCCGATACTGCTGGCCACGCCGGTGGGGCTGGCGGTGGTCCTCTACTGGGGCGGGCAGTTCGCCTACGAGCAGCTCTATATCAAGGTCAACACCGATCTCTCGGTGGCCCACGATGTGTTCCTGCGGCTGCGCCAGGGCTACCTCGACCGGCTCGGCCGGCTGGCCGAATCCTACGCCCTGCGCACCGCGCTGGAGCGCGGCGACGCGGCGGCGATCGAATCCCGACTCGACGAGCTGCGCGACGGCGCCGGCTTTTCCTATTTGCAGGTGCGCGATGCCGCGGCGCCCGACAGCGTCGCGGATTCACCGCTGCTGGCGCGTGCGCGCGCCGGCCAGCCGGCCAGTGGCGTGGAGATTTTCGACGCCGAGGCGCTGCGTCGCCACGGCCTCGCCGAGGGCGTGCGCCTGCCGCTGGTGGCGACGCCGCGGGCGGTGCCCAGCGCGCGCCGCGTCGAGGATCGCGGCATGCTGATCCGCGCCGTTTATCCGGTGCGCGAGCGCGACGGCGCGGTGCTCGCGCTGCTCGATGGCGGCGTGCTGTTGAATCGCAACTTCGCCTTCGTCGATGCCATCCGCGATCTGGTCTACGGCCCCGGCAGCCTGCGCGAGGGCAGTATCGGCACGGTCACCGTGTTTCTCGACGACGTGCGCATCAGCACCAATGTGCCGCTGAAGGCCGGCGAGCGCGCGCTGGGCACGCGGGTCTCGCGCGAGGTGCGCGAGCAGGTGCTCGGCCGCGGCGAGAACTGGATCGACCGCGCCTTCGTGGTCAACGACTGGTACATCTCCGCCTACGAGCCGATTTTCGACGTCGCCGGCGAGCGCGTCGGGATGCTCTACGCCGGCTATCTGGAGGCGCCCTATCGCACCTTTTTCTGGCAGGCGGCGGCGGTGTTGCTGGCGCTGGCGCTGGGTTTTGTGGCGCTCAGCGCGGCGCTGGTGGTGCGCGGTGCAAAATCGATCTTCCGCCCGGTGGAGGCGATGGCGCGGGTGGTGCAGGCGACCCGCCGCGGCGAGGATGTGCGCATCGGTGAGCTGGATTCGCAGGATGAGATCGGCACTCTGGCGCGCGAATTCGATGCCATGCTGCATCTGCTGCAGCGCCAGCACCGGCAGATCAGCGCGGCCGCCGACGAGCTGGAGCAGAAGGTCGACGAGCGCACCACCGAGCTGCGCCGCAAGAACGAGGATCTGCAACGCAGCATCCAGCTGTTGCGCCAGACCCGCAAGCAGCTGGTGATGGCCGAAAAACTGGCCGCGCTGGGCGAGCTGACCGCCGGCGTGGCCCACGAAATCAACAATCCAACGGCGGTGATTCTCGGCAATCTGGAGGTGATCCGCGCCGAACTGGGCGAGCACGCCGATTGCGTGCGCGACGAGATCGAGCTGATCGACGAGCAGATCGACCGCATCCGCGACATCGTCAACAACCTGCTGCAGTACGCCCGCCCGCAGCAGTACGCCGGTTATCTCGAAGAGGTCGATGTGAACCGCCTGGTCGAGCGCACCGGCAAGCTGGTCGGGCATCTGGCCGGGCGCGCCGGTATCCCTGTGGAGCTGGATTGCTGCGCCGGTATCGCGGTGTGCATCAATCCGCAGGAGTTGCAGCAGGTGCTGGTCAATCTGCTGGTCAACGCCATTCACGCGGTGGATGACGCCGGTGGCGAAGTGCTGGTCAGCACGCGCGACTGGGAGGATCACGGCGTGTTGATCCGCGTCGCCGACAACGGCTGCGGCATCCCCGCCGAGCGGCTGGACCGGATCTTCGACCCTTTTTACAGCACCAAGGGGCAAGGTGAGGGCACCGGTCTGGGGCTGTCGATCAGCTACGGACTGGTGCGCCGCTACGGCGGCAATCTGAGCGTTGAATCGCGGCCCGGCGAGGGCAGCGTGTTCACTGTCGCGCTGCTGCGCAAGCCGGTGCTGCTGGACGATGAGGCGGCGCTCTGCGAGCAGTTCGTCAGCGCGGCGGCGGGGCTGTCCGAGCTGTCCACCGCCACGCGTGCCGCTACCGCCACCGCCACCGCGGCGCAGCGGGGCGTCGACGCCTGAGCGCTGCGGCAACCCCGCCGGCCTGGCCCATCGGGGTGATAGACATCGCGGCGCGGTTTGCTAGGGTGCGCAAAGTGCCCACGACCGGCGCGCGGATGCCACGCCCGCGTGACAACGGTCGGCGCCGCTCCACATCGGCAGGAATTTCAGCGCGCAATCACTGGTCGCGCGCCGTCGCCGCGTTCGGCGACAGCCCGGTTTCGATAACTCTGGAGTGACTCCGATGGCCCTGATCTCACTGCGCCAGCTGCTCGACCACGCCGCCGAGAATGGCTACGGCATGCCCGCTTTCAACGTCAACAATCTGGAGCAGATCCAGGCGATCATGCAGGCCGCCGATGCGGTCGATGCGCCGGTCATCCTGCAGGGCTCGGCGGGGGCGAGAAAATACGCCGGCGAGCCCTTTCTGCGCCATCTGGTCGCCGCGGCGGTGGAGATGTACCCGCATATCCCGGTGGTGATGCATCAGGATCACGGCTCGGAGCCGGCGGTCTGCCTGCGCTCGATCCAGTCCGGCTTCAGCTCGGTGATGATGGATGGCTCGCTGATGCCCGACATGAAAACCCCGGCGAGCTACGACTACAACGTCGCGGTTACCGCCAAGGTGGTCGAGCTGGCCCACGCCGTGGGCTGTTCGGTGGAGGGTGAGCTGGGCTGCCTCGGTTCGCTGGAAACCGGCGAGATGGGCGAGGAGGATGGCCACGGCGCCGAGGGCAGGCTGGACGCCGACCAGCTGCTGACCGATCCGGAAGAGGCCGCCGATTTCGTGGCCAAGACCGGCGTCGATGCGCTGGCGATCGCCATCGGCACCAGCCACGGCGCGTACAAGTTCAGCCGCCCGCCGAGCGGCGATATTCTCGCCATCGAGCGCATCAGGCAGATCCACGCGCGCATCCCCAATACCCACCTGGTGATGCACGGCTCCAGCTCGGTGCCGCAGGAGTGGCTGGCGATCATCAACCGCTACGGCGGCGACATGAGCCAGACCTACGGCGTGCCGGTCGAGGAGATCTGCGAGGGCATCCGCCACGGCGTGCGCAAGGTCAACATCGACACCGATCTGCGCATGGCGGCCACCGGCGCGGCGCGCCGGCATCTGCACGACAACCCGGCCAATTTCGACCCGCGCAAGTTCCTCAAGGCCGGTACCGAGGCGATGGGCGAGATCTGCCGCGCGCGCTTCGAAGCCTTCGGTGCCGCCGGCCAGGCCAGCCGCATCCGGCCGGTTTCGCTGGAGTCGATGGTCGACCGCTACGCCAGCGGCGAACTGGCGCCGCGGGTCAACTGAAGACCCGCCCGGGCGCTGCGCCTCGGCCTCAGAAGCTGAGGCCGAAGGTGAACAGGGTGGCGTCGCTGTCGTTGAGATCGTAGGTGGTCATCTCCAGCTCCCAGCGCAAACCCACCGAGGAGCCAAAGCCCAGGCCGAGCGCGACGCCGCTGTCGCTCTGATCGTCGCCGGCGCTGTAATCGACGTCGCCATCGATGAAGCCGATGCGGCCGATGACGTAGATCGGCCCCGCGCTGCGGGCGCTGACGAAGGCGCCCAGGGCGCTGTAGTCGTAGTCGCCGCCGGGGGCGTCGCCGGCGCTCAGCGAGCGGGTTATTTCCAGCTCGCCGGCCAGATCGACGACCGCCAGATCGAGGAATTCATAGCCCAGTTGCAGGCCGCCGGTAAAGGTGTTGTCGAAGCCGTTGGCGTCGAAGTCCAGCAGTCCCACCTTGGCGCCGATGATCAGCTCGTTGGCCTGTGCCGCCGGTGCGCTGGCAAGCCCCGCAGCGCAGGCCAGGGCTAGCGCCATTGCCTTGATTTTCATTTCGGAATATCCCGTTGCGCGGCCGCCCGGTCGGGCGGCGAGTGGCGCATTGTAACAGCGCCCGCAACGCCGCGTGCAGCCTGTAAATGTGGTTCAAGTTGACCGTCGCGCGGCCGATTCACAGGGAATGGTGAAATGCACCCACGGACGGTGCGCAGGGAGGCGCTGGCGGCTGCTACAGTCGCGGTGCTGCCGAACCCGAGTCGGCGAGCCGGAACCAGCGGGCAAGATATTCAACAAGAAGAGAACCGATGAGCGCTTCGCACGGTGCGATCTCTGTCGCCAATACTGCGCCGCTGGGCACTGCCCTCGTGGTCGAGGACAACCGCTCCCAGCGGCTGTTGCTGCGCAACCTGCTGGAGAGTCTCGATTACGCCGTAGTCGAAGCCGAAAACGGTGAAGAGGCGCTGCAGCGCTTCGTCGAGAGCAGCCCGGACATCGTCTTCATGGATGTGGTGATGCCGCGCATGGACGGGCTGGAGGCGACCCGTCGCATCAAGGCACACGATCCGCAGGATTTCATCCCGGTGGTGTTCCTCACCAGCATCAACCCCGATCAACTGCGGCGCTGCATCGAAGCCGGCGGCGACGATGTGCTCGGCAAGCCCTACGATCCGGCGATGCTCGCCTACAAGCTGCACGCACTGATCCGCCGGCGCGCCATGCACCATGAATTCAGGCAGCTGCATCAGCATATCCAGCGCGAGCAGGAAATCGCCGAAGAAGTGCTCAGCAGCGCGGTGCTGCGCGGCAACGCGCAACCCCCGGGGCTGGAGCAGTTGCAGCGCCCGGCGAGCACCTTCTGCGGTGATCTGCTGCTGGTGGGCTACGCCGAAAATGGCGATCTGCACCTGTTGCTGGGGGATTTCACCGGCCACGGGCTGAGTGCGGCACTGGGCGCGATGCCGGCCTCGCAGGTCTTCCGGGCGATGCTCGCCAAGGGTTTCCCGCCGGCGCAGATACTCGCCGGAATCAACACCAAGCTGCGCCAGCTGATGCCCACCGGGCTGTTCATGGCCGGCATCTACGTGGTCTTGCCGACCTCGCTGGATCGCTTCGACGTGTGCAATTGCGGCATGCCCGACGGCCTCCTGCTGGGGCCCGATGGCGGCGGGGTCGAGCGCCGCATCGCATCCACCGGGCTGCCGCTGGGCGTGCTCGACAGCGGCGCCGGGGACTATGTCTTCGCCAGCCTGCCGGCGCTCGATGGCACGCTGCTGGTGCTCACCTCCGACGGTGTCACCGAGGCTTGCGACCCGCGCGGAGAGGCCTTCGGCAGCGCCCGCCTGGAGCGCCTGGTGAAGGGGGCTCCGCGCGGTCGCGTGGTCGATTCGGTGAGCGGCGCACTACAGCGCTTCTGCGCCGGCGAGCCGCAGGCCGATGACATCAGCATGGTAGCGCTGCCCTGCGAGCAGCGGCTGTTCGGCGGTCGCGTGCAGCCGCCCGTGCGCAATGCCATCAGCGTCGTGCGGGATCAGCGCGCCGGCGGCTGGGAGCTCAGCGCCACCCAGCGCGGCGCGCAGTTGGGCAACGCCGCACCGGTCATTGCCCTGGTGAGCCAGCTGCGCGAGCTGCAACTGATCGACACGGCTCGCGGCCGCAGCCTGCGGCAACTGCTGGCGAAAATGTACGATCTTGCGCTCGATGGCGGCGCCCTCGGGCTCGATCTTCCGGCCAGCGCCGAGGCCCGCCAGCGAGCGCTGCAGACCTGCGGCGACGCCTGGTTGCACGTCGAGCTGCAACTGGCCTATGGCGATGGCGAAGTCTGCATGCGCCTGCGCGTCAGCCACAGTGGTAACAAGCTCGATGAGCGCATGGCGCAGCAGCTCAGCGCCTTCGTTAGCGACTGTTGCCGGCTGCGCCTGGCGCAGCTCGAAGACGGCCTGCAGGCCGACTGCCACTGGTCGCTGGATGCCGCCAGCCAGTGAATCAGGCGCGCGGCGCTTCGCCGCTGAGCCGCTCGACCACCTCGCGATAGCGCGCCAGGGTGCGATCCAGCACCGCCTGCGGCAGTTGTGGCCCCGGCGCGCTCTTGTCCCAATCCAGCGTCTCCAGATAATCGCGCACGATCTGCTTGTCGAAGCTCGACGGGTTGCTGCCCGGGCGCCACTCATCGGCCGGCCAGAAGCGTGAGGAATCCGGCGTCAGCGCCTCGTCCATCAGCGTCAGCGTGCCAGCCGCGTCGAGGCCGAATTCGAACTTGGTGTCGGCGATGATGATGCCGCGCGCGGCGGCGTAGTCGCGCGCCCGGGCGTACAGCATCAGGCTGGTATCGCGCAGCTGCGCGGCGCGTTCGTCGCCGACGATCCCGGCCATCCGGGCAAAGTCGATGTTCTCGTCGTGCTCGCCCACCGCAGCCTTGCTGGCCGGGGTGAAAATCGGCTCCGGCAGTCGCTGCGCGAGTTGCAGCCCGGCCGCCAGCCGGATGCCGCAGACCGCCCCGCTGCGCTGGTAGTCCTTCCAGCCCGAACCGATCAGATGGCCGCGCACCACCGCCTCCACCGGCAGCGCGTCGAGGCGCTTGACCAGCATGCTGCGACCCTCGGCGCGGGCGCGCTCGGCCGGGTCCGGCAGCACCTCGTCGAGCGATAGATCGGCGAGATGGTTGGGCAGCGCGTCGGCGAAAAAGTCGAACCAGAAATCGGAAATCTGCGTCAGCAGCTTGCCCTTGCCCGGGATCGGCGTGGGCAGGATGACATCGAAGGCCGACAGGCGGTCGCTGGCGACGATCAGCAGGTGCTCGTTGCCGACCGCGTAGCAGTCGCGCACTTTGCCGCGGTGCAGCAGCGGCAGGCTGGATATCTGGCTGTCGAAGATGGCCTCGGACATGGCGCGCCTCCGCGGCGAAAAGCGCGCACTTTACCCGAGTTGTCGATGCTCTGTCCTCAGCCGAACAGCTTGCCGATATCGATGCTGGCGCGGCGGCCGATGTGGCGCCGATGGCGGCGCAGCCAGGCATCGGTCTGCTCGCGCCCGGCCTCGAACAGTGAGTCGAGGAAAGCGCGTCGGGTGTCGTACTTGCTGCGCCGGTTGAGGCCGAGCATCAGCTCCTCATCCTGAACCAGATGGAAGCGCACGCCGCGTTGGTCGCGGCGCCGGGCGATGTCCTGCATCTCACGGGTGAAGGCGCTGCCGAAGGACAGCTCGCCGATGCGCTCGGCGATGGCCTCGCTGCTGCGCGGCGTCTGCGGGCTATCCACCGGCTGCAGCAGGATCAGCAGATTGTCGCGGCACTGGCAGTCTTCGAGCAGCGGGAAGATCGCCGGATTGGCGCTGAAGCCGCCGTCCCAGTAGGCCTCGCCGTCGATCTCCACCGCGCGGTGCACGCTGGGCAGGCAGGCCGAGGCGAGCAGCCGGTCGCAGTCCAGTTCGCTTTCGCGAAACAGCACCAGCGAGCCGCTGCGCACGCGCGTCGCGGCGATGAACAGCTTCACCGGTGAATGGCGGCGCAGCGCGGCGAAATCCACGTGGCGCTCAACGGTATCGCGCAGCGGGTTGACGTCCAGCGGATTGAGCTGATAGGGAGAGAAATGGCGGGTCAGGTTGAGCGCCGCCTCGCTGGCGCGCGGCGACAGCGGCAGTGCCGGCGATACCGAGTGCCAGAAACTGCGCAGCGCTGCGCGCGCGCCTTCGCGGCCGCCATCCAGCAGCCCCTGGGCCAGCACCGCCGCGTTCATCGCCCCGGCGCTGGTGCCGGAGATGCCCTCGAACCCCAGCTTGCGCTCATCCAGCAGTCGATCCAGCACCCCCCAGGTGAAGGCGCCGTGCGCGCCGCCGCCCTGCAGCGCCAGATTGAGGCAGCGATCGGCCGGCGCCAGGCTGGCGCCGAAGCGTCGCTCGGCGGACTTCGCTGCTGCGCCGGCGGACTGCTCGGCGGTGGCGCGATTTTTTGTCTGGCGGGCTTGGTTGCGGTCGGCGGCCGCGCCGCTCGTGCGCCCGTCGGACTGGCGCCGCGGCAGGATGCGCCGCGCCTGCCTGGCGAGCCCGGCCAGCCAGCGGCGCGGTGCCGAAATCGCCGCTTTGGATGCCGCTTTCGCGCCCGTCGGTCGGCGGCCGCCGCGCGTTTTTCCGGCCTTGCCCCAGGGGCGGAATTTGTGCAGTGCGGCGAAGGCGGCGCGCAGGCTTGCAGCGCAACGCCCAGGCAGTCGACCGAGCGCCTGCAACGGTGCCACCACAGCCCGCTGCCCTATCGACCGCAGTCCGCTGCGAAGCCGTTTTTGGCGGCTGCCGGCGCGGCCGGAGCTGCTCTTGCGGGCACTTCGCGGAGTGCTTTTCTGTTGTCGACGGCGCGCGTTTCGCCACATGTCGAGTTCCCTTTATGTTGCGGTGCAAAACGAACGCAAGTTAGCAGCTCGCCGATGCTGTAAGCAATCGCCAATGGATTGGCGCGGCGTGCTCACGCGCTCGTCCGGGCGCGACCAAATGACGCCATCGCACAGCTGGCAGTGGCCTTCCGGCTGGCTTTTGGGGACAATTTGCGGTTTTTCGTCGCGCGCCGCGTCAATGCGTGCGCCGGCAAACCTGAGGACACGGCAATGAGCGAGTCGAAGGGCGGCGATCGATCGGCGCGGGTCGGCGTGGTGATGGGCAGTTCCAGCGATTGGCCGGTGATGCGCCACGCGGTGCAGCGGCTGGAGGATTTCGGCGTCGCCTGCGAGTACCGCGTGGTCTCCGCTCACCGCACCCCGGATCTACTTTTCGAGTACGCCGCCACGGCGCGCCAGCGCGGTCTGGCCTGCATCGTCGCCGGCGCCGGCGGTGCCGCCCACCTGCCGGGCATGCTGGCGGCCAAGACCACCCTGCCGGTGCTCGGCGTGCCGGTGCCCAGTCGCCACCTGCAGGGCCAGGATTCGCTCTACTCGATCGTGCAGATGCCGCGCGGCGTGCCGGTGGCGACCTTTGCCATCGGCGAGGCCGGCGCGGTCAACGCCGGGCTGTTCGCGGTCTCCCTGCTGGCGGTGGAAGACAGCGCGCTGGCCGCGCGCCTGGCCGATTTCCGCGAGGCGCAGCGCCGCGATGCGCTGGCCATGACCCTGCCACCACAAGACTGAGCGAGCCGACAATGACCGCACGTATCCTCCCTGGCGCGACCCTCGGCATGCTCGGCGGCGGCCAGCTCGGGCGCATGTTCACCATCGCCGCACTGAATATGGGCTACCGCGTCATCGTCCTCGACCCGGACCCGCTCAGCCCCGCCGGGCAGCTGGCCAGCGACCACCTCTGCGCCGGTTACGACGACCAGACCGCTCTCGATGACCTCGCCGATCGCTGCGCGGCGGTTTCCACCGAGTTTGAGAACGTGCCCGCGGCCAGCCTGCGCCGGCTCGCCGCGCGGCTGCCGGTGCGGCCCGGCGCGGAGGCCGTCGAAATCGCCCAGGATCGGCTGCGCGAAAAGACCTTCGCGCGCCGCGCCGGGCTGGCCACGGCGCGCTTTCGCGAGGTCCGCGCGCCGCAGGATATCGCTCCCGCCTGGGCGGCGATGCGCGGCGCCGCGGCGATCCTGAAGACCGCGCGCCTCGGCTACGACGGCAAGGGGCAGGCGCTGTGCCACAGCGAACACGCCGTGCATGAGGCCTTCGCCACCTTCGGCATGCTGCCCTGTGTGCTGGAGCAGCGCGTCGATCTGGCGCTGGAGGTTTCGGTGCTGCTGGCGCGCGGTGCCGACGGGGCGATCAGCTGCTTCCCGCCGGCGGAGAACAGCCACGCCGACGGCATTCTCGACGTCAGCTGCGTGCCGGCGCGGATCGAGCCGGGGGTGGCGCGGCGCGCCACGCAGATGGCCACCGCGCTGGCCGAGGCGCTGGATTACGTCGGCGTGCTGGCGGTGGAGCTGTTTCTCACTGAGGACGACGAGCTGCTGGTCAACGAGATCGCGCCGCGGCCGCACAATTCCGGGCACTACAGCCTCGACGCCACCGCCTGTTCCCAGTTCGAGCAGCAGGTGCGCATGCTCTGTGGCCTGCCGGCGGGCGATGTGCGCCTGCTCAGCCCGGTGGCGATGGTCAATCTGCTCGGTGATCTGTGGGGTGATTCTGCGCCGCGCTGGGAGGCGCTGCTGGAGAACCCGGCGGCCCGCCTGCACCTCTACGGCAAGGCCGAGGCCCGGCCAGGGCGCAAAATGGGCCATTTCAATCTGCTCGCTGCGGATGTCGATGCGGCGGTCGCCGCAGCGCTGGCGATCAAGCGCGAGCTGCGTCGCGACTAGCCGTTGCCGGCGCGCTGTATCGCGTCGTGCTCGTCGCTGCCGGTGGCTGCGAGCAGCATCTCTGCCAGCGGCGCCGGCGCGGCGATGCCGTAGCCCTGGGCGTAATCCACGCCCAGCTCGCGCAGGGCGTCGATCACCGCCTCGTCCTCGACGAACTCGGCCACCGTCTGCTTGCCCATCACGTGGCCGATCTCATTGATCGACTTGACCATCGCCCGGTCGATGGGGTCATTGCACATGTCGCGCACAAAGCTGCCGTCGATCTTCACGTAATCCACCGGCAGGCGTTTGAGGTAGCCGAATGAGGACATGCCGCTGCCGAAATCGTCGAGGGCGAAGCGGCAGCCGAGGGTTTTCAGCTCGGAGATGAAGCCGGCGGCGCGATCGAGATCGCTGATCGCGGTGGTCTCTGTGATCTCGAAGCAGAGCTTCTCCGGCGGGATCTGGCCGAACTCGATCTGCGTCGCCAGGTAGGTGCGAAACTCGGTGTCGGTAACCGTGGCCCCGGAGAGGTTGATGGCCACCATCTGCAGGCGCTGCAACACCTGCGGGTGCGCCGACAGCCACTCCAGGCAGTTGCCGATCACCCAGCGATCCAGCTGCGGCATCAGCTTGTAGCGCTCGGCCACCGGCATGAATCGGCCGGGCGACACCAGTGAGCCGTCGTCGTCGAGCAGCCGCACCAGCACTTCAAAGTGATGCGGTATGCCGCTGGCCTGCTCGACCGCGACGATGGGCTGCGCGTAGAGGCGCAGACGGTCGTGTTCGAAGGCATCGTGCAGGCGTTGCACCCAGCGCATCTCGCCCTGGCGCTCGGCCAGTTCGGCGTCGTCGGGAGCGAACTCGTGGATGCGGTTGCGGCCCGCCTCCTTGGCCGCGTAGCAGGCCGCGTCTGCGGCGCGCAACACTTCGTTGAGGCTGTTCTCGCCGGCTCGCAGCGGCACCGCGCCGATGCTCACGCCGACCGCGAACAGCTGCCCGTCCCAGGGCAGGCGATAGGCCTCGGCGACCTGGCGCAGGTTGTCGGCGATGCGCCGTGCGTCGCTCATCGGGCAGTCCGCGAGCAGCACGCCGAACTCATCGCCACCGAGGCGCGCCAGCAGATCGCCGCGGCGCAGCACCCGGCCGAGCAGCTCGCCGAGCTGGCGCAGCAGTTCGTCGCCGGCGGCGTGGCCGCAGCTGTCGTTGACCACTTTGAACTGGTCGAGGTCGAGGAACAGCAGGCAGTGCTCGCCCTCGCTGCGCTCCAGCAGTGCGTCGACGCGGCGCTCAAATTCGTGGCGGTTGGCCAGCCCGGTGAGCGAGTCGTGGCTGGCCTGCCAGTGCAGCTGACGGGCCATGTCGAGGGATTCGGTGATGTCCTGGAAGACCACCACCGCGCCGCGCACCTCGCCGTCCTCGACGATCGGTTGCGACGAATAGGCGGCGTGGAAGCCGCTGCCGCCACTCGACCAGAGCATTTCATCGCGCACCCGCATGCCGCTACCCAGCTCCATCACCTGGCGCACCGGCCACAGCGCCGGATCGCGCGGCTGGCCGTCGGCATCGCTGTGGTGCACCAGTTTGTGCATGTCGGCGCCGAGCAATTCGTCGACGCTGTAGCCGAGCATCTGTGCCGCGGCATGGTTGGCGAAGGTGCAGTGGCCCTCGCGATCGACCCCGTAGATGCCTTCGCCGGCGGAGTCCAGCAGCAGCTGGTTGCGCTGGTGCAGGCGGCGCAGATCGGTTCCCACGTGCAGCTGGCTGGTGATCTCTGCGACCAGCTGGCGGTCGTCACCGAATACGCTGCTGGCGATCGCCCCACCCTCGCCGTTGGCCGCCGCGCGCACCGCCTCGTGCACCGTGCGGGTGCCGGTGCGGAAGCCGCGCCGCGCGCTGTACAGATAGCCGGCCAGCAGCAGGCAGGTGCTGGCTAACAGCGCCAGGGCGCGCACCTGTGGATCGACCGCATCCGCCAGCCACCACCACAGCAGTGCCGGCACCGGCAGGGCCAGCGCGCAGGCGCCCAGACCGTGCAGCAGCAGCTGCCGGGAGGGTGGGAGCATGTTGTCGCGGTCGTGGTCCACTTCGTGGAACTCCTGCAAAAGGATCGGTGCGTCGAGCAGCCGCTGCTGTGCGGCGACCCCGGCTGCGACCCCGGTGGTGGCCGCGGTGGCGGCACGGGCACTTCGCAGCGCGTTCGGTCGGGCGATTCGATAGCCCGGGTGTCAAGGGTAAATCGGCCGACATCGGTGATGCTGGAGGAAAGATTGCCGCTATCGGATGGCCGCCGTCGTCGCGCGCGCCACGGCGCAGTCGAGTTGCGCTCATCGCAGCAGCAACGTGGCGCGCAGGCTGTGCGCGGCGTAGTCGGGATCACCGAAGCGGCGGTCACTGCTGCGTGCGCCGAAACGGATCTCGAAGCGCGTGTAACGGTCGTCGCCATCGCTGACTACCGCGGCGCTGCAGTGCTCCAGGGCGACGCGGAACCGGCCGATGGCGAAGTCGGTGGCCGGCGGGCAGCTGCGCTTGGCGTGCAGGTACCAGCGGCCCCATTCGATGCCGCTGTGCGCCGCGAACCGGGCGCGGCTGGATTGCAGGCTCAGCGCGCTGCCGGTGTGCTGGACGGCGGTGATCCGGCCCATCAGCGCGATCAGCGAGGCCAGCGTGGTGAGCAGAAAAATCGCCGCCACCAGCGACAGGCCGCGCTGCCGGCGCCGGCCGATGTGGCGGCCGCTCACGGCGCCTTCGCCACGCGGGTTTGCAACAGCAGGACGATGCGCTCGCGGTGGCCGGAAGCGAAGTCGCTCGCCAGGCCCAGCGACAAACGCAGCAGCCCGGCGCGCGAGCCGTCGCCGGGTCGGTAGCTGAAGTCGCAGGATTCGACCCGATCAGCCAGCGGCGCTGAGCGCGCGCCGCGCAGCGCGCTGAGTTCGGCGCGGCTGTCGCCGCCGGCGCGGATCGGATAAGCCCAGTAGCGGCGCAGGCTGCCGCTGGCCGGGTCGCACAGATAGGTCACCGGGCCGCTGGCGGTTGGCACGTCCGGCTGCGGCGAGCGCGCCGGCAGAAATTCCACACAGGTGCCGGCGCAGCCGACCCGCAGGCTGTCGGGCCGTGCGCCGCGCAGCTCGCGGCTGATGTTGCCGAACGCTGCCTGAGCGATCTCGGCGAGCTGCGCGCGGCGCAGCAGTTGCTCGTAGGCTTGCAGCGGTCGGGCGATCAGCTGTCCGACCAGCGTGGCGATGATCGCCGTCAGGGTCATCGCCACCAGCAGCTCGATCAGTGTCATTCCGGCCTGCCCGGTGGCGCGCCGCGCGGCGGCGATCACGGCAGTTGCGCCCGCCAGGTCTGCAGCCGCAGCGGCGCGCCGGCGAGGCCGTCGTGGCTGACGCTGACCACCACCCACTGGCCGTTGGCGCCATGCAGCGTGGCGGCCGAGAGCCGCACCGCGATGCGGTAGCCATCCAGCCCGGTGATGGCCGTGCCGCTGAAGTCGCGGGCGCCGTTGTCGGCGATGCAGGCGTAGTCGTTGAGGTCGTCGTAGTCGCTGCGCGCGGCCTCTTCGCAGCTGCCGCTGTCGCTACCGTCCGGATCGCTGTAGGGCTGGGTGCTGATCTCTTCGAGATAGGCGCTGGCGATGGCCAGTGCCTGGCTGCGGATCGCCGGTGTGGCGCTGTGCACCAGGTAGCCGCCGGTGGCGGCCAGGCTGCTGGCCAGCGCCACGGCGACGATGCTGATGCTGATCAGCAGCTCGATCAGCGACAGGCCGCGTGCGGCGCCGGCGCGGCGGCGCATCAGTCGCTCCAGGCGTAGCCGGTTTCCGCCGCCAGCCGCACGCGGTGCGCGCCGATGGCGATCTGCACCGCCTCGCTCAACGGGCTCTGCGTGGCGCTGTGGTGAGGGCGGCCGCGGGCGTCGAAGTAGACGTCGAGGGTGCCGATAGCGACGCCGCTGGGCGCCGCGCGCTGCCAGCGGCCAGCACCGGCGGGGTGTTGCAGCGACAGCCCGGGGGCAGCGTGATCCAGCGGCTGGCAGTCGCTCCAGCGGGAGACCTCGAGGCCGCCGCCATTGACCTGCACGCGCAGCTCGCAACCGCCGGCGCTGGCTTGCTGTTGGGCGCGCAGCAGGGTGCTGCGCGTCTCGTCGGCGAAGCCGCGCGCGGCGGGCTCCGAGCTGGAGAAATGGCGCACCCCGGCTATTGAAGCGAGTATGCCGACGATAGCCAGCACCAGTATCAGTTCGATCAGGCTGAAGCCGTTGCCGGCCGCTCGGGTGTGCATGTTTATCGCTGCTCTCTGCCGGCATGGCGGCGCTGTCCGCTGTGATCGACGGCGCCTCAGGAGTTGCTGTCGACGTCCACTGCGCCGTTGTTGCTGTCGTAGGTGATGCCCATGCCGCCGAAGCCGTTGTAGGTGTAGGTGCAGCCCCCGCTGCCGTCGGCGGTGGCGGTGTAGTCTGTGGCCGTGCCGCTGGTGGCGATGCTGGGTGGCCCCTGCAACAGGGCGTTCCACAGGGCTGCACAGTCGCTTGCGTCGGGCGTGGCGTTGCCGTCGTCGGTGGCCACTGGCCAGCCGTTGGCGCTGGTGTCCACATCGGCGTTGCCGAAACCGGCCAGATTGTCCACCGCGCCGCTGTGGCCGTTGGCGATCCACTGCGCGCGCACCAGTGCGACCGCGGTACCAAAGGCGCCGCCGGTGCCGATCACGCTGGCCTCGTGTGCCTGGCTGTTGACGTCGATGAATTTGGGCATCGCGGTGGCTGCGAGCACGCCGAGGATGATGATCACCACCACCAGTTCGACCAGCGTGAAGCCTGCTTGTCTGGGCATTGCGTCTACCTCCGCCGCGGCGCCGGGATGCGCGGTGTTGGGCTGCTATCGGTGGCGCTGGCGGCGGCCTTTAATTTTTTGCGCCGGGCTGTGGCTCAGGGCGTGCCGAGCAGCGCCACCAGGCCATTGGCGGCGTTGTAGCGGATCGCCAGCTCGGGCGCTGGCAGATAGCGATAGAGGCAGCCGTCGGCCTCGCGCAGCAGCATGTATTGGGCGTCGCCGCTGGGCTCGCTGCCGGGTAGCGCCGCGGTGACCGCCGGCGGTCGTGCCTGCAGCGCCTGCCACAGGGCGGCGCAGTCGTTCAGGTCCGGGCTGCGATTGCTGTCGTCGCGGGCGACCGGCCAGCCGTGCTGGTTGCTGTCGAGGCGTCCGTCGGCGAAGCCGCGCAGGTCGTCCACTGCGCCGCGGTGGCCGGCGCTCAGCCACTGGCGGTGGAAGTCGAGCACCGCAGTCTGCAGTTGCGCGGCGCGCACGCCGACCTGCGTGTGGTGCTCGCCACTGCCGATGGCGAACTGCTGTGCACCGCTGCCGACCAGCAGACCGATGATCGCGCTGGCCAGGGTCAGTTCGAGGAGGCGGGTGCCGCGCTGGCTACTCATTGGCGTTGTCCGGGGCGATGGCGTTAGCCGGGCTATCGGCCGCCGCTGGCGCTTTCTGTAGCGCGCCGCGCTCAGCCGCTGCGCGCCGCGGCGGCCAGATCCCACATCGGCAGGAACACGCCGAGCGCCAGCAGCAGCACCAGCGCGCCCACGGCGCAGATCAGAATGGGTTCGAGGCTGTCGTTGAGCGTTTTCAACTGCTGGCCGACCTCGCGCTCGTAGTGTTCGGCGGTCTCCAGCAGCAGCTCGTCGAGCGCGCCGGTCTGCTCGCCGACGCTGAGCATTTGCAGCACCAGCGGGGTGAACAGGCCGCTGCTGGCGGCGGTGCGCGACAGCGATTCACCGCGCTCGACACCGCTGCGCATCTGCGCGGCGCGGGCTTCGAGGTAGTCGTTGTCCAGCGAGCCGGCGGCGACGCTCAGCGATTGCAGCAGCGGCACGCCGGCGCCCAGCGCCAGCCCCAGCGAGCGGGTGAAGCGCGCCAGCGCGGCGCGCTGCAGGATGGCTCCGAGCAGCGGCAGCTGCAGCTGCAACCGGCCCCAGTGATAGCGGCCGTCGCGGCTGCGCAGCCAGTGGCGCAGCGCCAGCCCGCCGAGGGCGCTGCCGGCGAGCAGCAGCGGCCACCAGCGCAGGGTGAACTCGGAGCTGGCCATCAGTGCGCGGGTGGCCAGTGGCAGATCGGCGCCCAGGCGCGCAAAGACGCCGGAGAAGGTGGGCACGACGAAGTTGTTGATTACGCCGATGGCGATCAGCACGGCGCCGATCACCACCAGCGGGTAGCGCAGCGCGGCTTTCACCCGCTCGCGATTGTCGCGTTCCGCGTCGAGGTGCCGGGCGAGCTGCAGCAGGGCCTGGTCGAGTCGGCCGCTGGTCTCGCCGACGCGCACCAGGCTGATGAACAGATGCGAGAACAGCCGCGGATGGCGGCCGAGGGCGCTGGCCAGGTCGCGGCCGGCTTCGAGATCGTCGGCGAGGCCCTGCAGCAGCTCGGCCAGTGGTGGCTTGTGCGTGCTCGCCGCCAGCACGCGCAGGGCGGGGGTCAGCGGGATGCCGGCGCGGCACAGGGTGTGCAGCTCGCGCGCCAGCCGCGCCAGGTCGGTATCGTCGATGCCGCGCGGCGTGAGCCGGGCGCGCAGTGCTGCCAGCCGGCTGCCGAGATCGCCGCGCGTCGCCTGCGCTTCGATGTCGATCGGCGTGATGCCGCTGCGCATCAGCCGCTCGGCCACCGCCTCGGCGCTGTCGGCTTCGAC
>Ga0207752_1000236_pt1 | contig 26242 bp, 23 predicted proteins | sample Pon2CUnioCityCA_6_FD_187272 | JGI IMG/M metagenome (GOLD analysis project Ga0207752, IMG submission 187272) | Marine sediment microbial community from Union City, CA, USA - Pond 2C Sediment 2 (SPAdes) | ecosystem: Environmental > Aquatic > Marine > Intertidal zone > Salt pond sediment ... | reverse complement strand
CCCGGCGCCGGCCTTGGCGGCTACTCGCTGCCGGAGGACGTGCGCTTCATCGCCGCCCGCGGCGAGGGCAGCCGCGTGCAGTCGGTCGATGGCCGCTGGTACATCGACTACACCGGCGGCGCCGGCGCCAACATCCTCGGCCACTGCCACCCGGCGGTGGTGGCCGCCGTGCAGGAGCAGGCGGCGCGCGGCCTGCACTACTTCGGCACCCTCAACGACCGCGCCGTGGAGCTGGCCGAAAAGCTGGTCGAGCTGATCCCCTGCGCGGAAAAGATCGCCTACACCACCACCGGCTCGGAGGCGACCTTCTACGCCTTGCGCATGGCGCGCGCCTTCACCGGCAAAAACAAGATCATGAAATTCGAGGGCGCCTACCACGGCAACCACGACTACTCCGCCTTCAGCCTGTTCCCAACCGAGCCGGCCGACTACCCGCTGGGTGTGGCCGACTCCGGCGGCGTGCCGCCCGAGCTGCAGCCCACGGTGCTGGTCGCGCCCTACAACGATCTGCACACCGCCGAGCGCATCGTGCGCGAAAACAGGGCGGAACTGGCGGCGATCATCGTCGAACCGGTGCAGCGGATCATCTTCCCGCAGCCGGGCTTTCTCGCCGGCCTGCGGCGCATCTGCGACGACAACGGCGTGCTGCTGATCTTCGACGAAGTGGTCACCGGCTTCAGATTGGCGCTGGGCAGCGGACAGGCCTACCACGGCGTGACCCCGGATCTGGCCACCTTCGGCAAGATCGTCGGCGGCGGCGGCCCGCTGGGCTGCGTCGCCGGTCGCGCCGAGGTGATCGAGCGCAGCAATCCGCGCCACAAGGGCCAGGCCGATTACGCCTACATCAACGGCACCCTGCACGGCAACCCGCTGGCCGCGGTGGCCGGCCTGGCGACGATCGCCGAGCTGGAAAAACCCGGCTTCTACGAGCGACTGCACCAGCGCGCCGAGCAGCTCACGACCCGCCTGCAAGCGGTGCTCGACAAGCACGGCCTGCCGGCCATCGTCGCCGGCCGCGCCTCCTTCTGGCAGATCCTCTGGCTGGCGCGGGAGCCGCGCGCGCAGACCGACATCATGAGCAGCGACATGGCCACGGTGCGGCGGCTGGATGTGGAACTGATCCGCCGCGGCATCTACCTGCTGCCGGGGGTGCGCCGCTTCACCGCCGCGGTCAACAGCGACGAGGATTTCGCTCAGACGGTGGAAGCGCTGGACGAGGCCTGCAAGGCGCTTTAAACAGGTGAGACGCCGCCGCCTGTGGCCGCGGCGCTGTCTCACCCGCCAAATCAGAGGGAAATCACCATGAGCCAAGAACGCTTCGACAAGGGCCTCGCCATGCGCAAATCGGTGCTCGGCGCCGAGTACGTGGAGAAATCGCTGGCCAACGCCAGCGAGTTCAGCCGCGATTTTCAGGAGTTGCTCACCGAGTACTGCTGGGGCGCGGCCTGGGGCGACGACACGCTGGACAAGAAAACCCGCTCGATCATCAACGTCAGCATGATCGCCGCGCTCAATCGCATGCACGAGTGGGAGCTGCACTTTCGCGGCGCGCTGAAGAACGGCGTCAGCCGCGACGAACTGAAGGCCATCATCACCCAGATCGCCATCTACGCCGGCGTGCCGGTGGGGGTGGAGTGCCATCGCATCGCCAATCGCGTGTTTGCCGAGCTGGATGCAGCGGACGAGTAAACCATGAGCGACGGCCTCAAGCCCTATTGGCAGAACTACATCGGCGGCCGCTGGGTGGACGGCGGCGACGGCGCGCGCATCGCCGTCGAGAACCCGGCCGACCGCGAGACGCTGGCCGAGATCGCCCGCGGCACAGCGTCGGATATCGACGCCGCGGTCGCCGCGGCGCGGGCCTGCGTCGAATCGCGCGCGCTGATCGAGCCGCGGCCCTGCGTGCGCGGCCAGTGGCTGGTGGAGATGGCCCGCCGCCTGCGCGCCCGCGCCGATGAATTCGCCCGGCTGATCACCCTCGAACAGGGCAAGAACATCAGCCAGGCACACATGGAGGTGGAGGATTCGGCGCGCTATCTGGAGTACTACGGCGGCCTCGCCGACAAGATCGAGGGCCGGTACATCCCGCTGGGCGACGGCTACGTCGATTACGTCGTGCCCTGCCCCTACGGCGTTTCTGCGCAGATCGTGCCGTGGAACTACCCGCTGGGCATGACCACCCGCTCGCTGGCCCCGGCGCTGGCCGCCGGCAACGCGGTGGTGGTGAAATCGCCGGAGCTGACGCCGCTGAACGTGGCGCTGTTCTTTGAGCTGTGCGCCGACCTCGATCTGCCGGCCGGCGCGCTGAACCTGGTCTGCGGCCACGGCTTTGATGCCGGCGCGGCGCTGGCCAGCCACGCCGACATCGACCAGATCGTCTTCACCGGCTCGGTCGCCACCGGGCAGAGCATCCTGCGCGCCGCGGCGGAATCCGTGCTGCCCTGCGTGATGGAGCTGGGCGGCAAGTCCGCCGGCCTGGTGTGCGCCGACGCCAACCTCGACGACGTGGTGGAGAGCGTGCGCTGGGGGATCTTTCTCAACGCCGGCCAGGCCTGCAACGCCATGTCGCGACTGCTGGTGCAGCGGCCGATCTACGAGCAGCTGCTGGCGCGCTTGCAGGCGCTGGTCGGCGAGTTCACCGTCGGCCCCGGCATCGACGATCACTTCGCCACCCCGGTGGTCTCCGCCGGCCAGTGCCAGCGGGTCGCCGAGTACCTGCGCATCGGCCGCGCCGAGGGTGCGCGGCTGCTGGTTGGCGGCGAGCGGATCGCAGCGCTGCCCGGCCACTTCATCGCGCCGACCATCTTCGCCGATGTCACCCCGGAAATGCGCATCGCCCGCGAGGAGATCTTCGGCCCGGTGCTCAGCGTGATCCCCTTCGACAGCGTCGACGAAGCCATCGCCATCGCCAACGGCAGCGACTACGGCCTCGCCGCCGGGGTCTTCACCCGTGATCTGGACCGCGCGCTGTGGACCGCCGAGCGCCTGCAGGCCGGCCAGGTGTACGTCAACGAGTGGTTCGCCGGCGGCGTCGAAACGCCCTTCGGCGGCTTCGGCAAGTCCGGCTACGGGCGCGAAAAGGGGCAGGAGGCGCTGGCCAGCTACTACCAGTCGAAGAGCGTCGGCATCCGCCGTCGCGGCGCGCGCTGATGGCCGCCGCCCGACCAGCCGTCAGCTATGCCGCGCGTCGCTCTTGGCGTAGTGCTTTTCCACCTTCGACTGCAGGTACTCCAGCGACATCGACAGCACCCAGTAGATGATCGCCGCGGTGATCAGCATCTCCATGTACTTGAACTCGGCGCGGCCGTGGGTGCGCGCCATGTACATCAGCTCCCAGGCGCCGAGCACCGACACCAGCGAGCTGTCCTTGAGCATGGCGATGAACTGATTGCCGGTGGGCGGCACGATGACGCGGATCGCCTGCGGCAGGATCACCAGCCGCATCACCAGCGTCGGCCGCAGGCCCAGCGCCAGCGCCGCCTCGCGCTGGCCGTGGGCGATGGACTGGATGCCGGCGCGGAAGATCTCCGCCATATAGGCGCCGTAGCACAGCGACAGGGCGATCACCGCGGCGGGGATCGGGTCGATCACCACGCCCAGCTGCGGCAGGCCGAGGTAGACCAGCAGGATCTGCAGCAGCAGCGGCGTGCCGCGAAAGAAGGAGATGTAAAAAGTCGCCGTGCCGACGGCGATACCGTTGTGCGACAGCCGCGCCAGCGCGGCCATCAGCGCCAGCAGGGTGGAGGCGATGATCGCCACCACGCAGATGAACACCGACAGCGCGGCGCCCATCAGAAAGCCGTTCTTCAGCCCCAGCCCGAGCAGGTACGGCAGGCGGCCCCAGATGTACTCGTAGGACAGCTGGAAGCTGTAGAAAAACAGCAAAAACAGCGCCAGCAGCAGCACCCAGGTGACGATCACCTGGGTGCGCATCGCCAGTCTGCTCAGCACCATCAGCCCGGCGGTGCAAGCCAGTGCGAACAGCGCGCGCAGCAGCCAATCGAAAAGGCCGTCACCCGCGGCGGCGACCTCCCCGGCGCTACCGCCCAGGCCGGCGCTACCGCCCAGGCCGGCGAGGCCGGCGACATCGACCCCCGACAACAACGCAAAAAGCAGTCCGCAGAGCAGCAGCCAGCGCGCCGCTGGCCGCTCGGCCAGCTCGAACAGCCAGCGGTTCACACCGGCCGCTCCGCGCCCGCGCAGATCACTGGGTCAGATCTGCGCCGTACCACTTTTCCGACAGCTTGCTGAGCGTGCCATCGGCGTGCATGGCCGAGACGATCTCGGCCAGCTTGGCGTCGAACTCGGCATCGCCCTTGTCGGTGGCCACCGCCAGCGGCTCCATGAACAGTGGCTCGCCAACCGCGCGCACCGGATAGTTGTTCTTCTGCGCTTCGAGCACCGTCGGCAGCGCGGTGAACACCGCGTCGAGGCGCACGCCATCGCCCAGGCGCAGGTCATCCAGCGCCAGCAGATCGGTGTCGTAGGTGCGGATATCCGGCGAATCGATCTGGTAGCTGAAAGCCGGCACGCCCTCGGCGTCGATCTCCAGATTGCGGTTGAGGTAGTTCTCGTAGGTGGTCGAAACGCCGACGCCGATCCGCTTGCCGGAAGCGTCAGCCGCCGATTTGATGCTGTCGTTGCCGTCGTGCACCACCAGCGCCGCCGGGGTGAAATAGTAGACGGCCGGGAAATCGAGCACCTCGGCGCGCGCCTTGGTCGGCGTCATCGAGCCCACCGAAACATCCCAGCGACCGGCCCAGTTGCCGGCGGTGATCACATCCCAGCCGGGGGTGACGAATTCCACCTCGACACCCATGCGGCTGGCGATCTCGCGCACCACGTCGATGTCGAAGCCCTCGAAATCGTTGTCCGCATTGAGCGAGGACTGCGGCGGGTACTCGGGGTCGGTGGAAGCGACCAGCTTGCCTTCGGACATGACCCGATCGAGGGTCGCGCCGGCGTGGCTGGCAGGGGCAGTAGCAAGCATCGCCGCGGCGGCGATGGCGAGGGTCAAACGTTTCATTCCTCAAGATCTCCCGGGTGGGTTTTTCGGTGCGCCACGCGACATCGAAAACGGCGGCGGCGGCGCTTTTGTCATTGCCTGGGCCGGCCCGCGCAAAGCGGGCGGTAGCGGCAAGACTACCACGCCCGAGCAGCCTGTCGGCAAGCCTGTCAGCAGCGCTGGCGGCGGCCGGTGCTGGCGGCGGCCAGTGCCGGCAAGAGCTAGAGCTGGAGCGGCGATGCGATCATGCTAGCCTTGCGCCCTGATTGCGCACCGCGCTCGATCGCCGGGCGCGCCACCGAACTACCAGCCAATCTCCATCACACCACGGGAGCCACGCCATGCCGCGCTTTTCACCGATGGTCGAGCGGGTCGGCGGCGAGGGCGCCGCGGCCTGGGACATCCACTATCGCGCCAGCCAGGCGCGCAGCGCCGGCGAAGACGTCATCGTGATGAGTGTCGGCGACCCGGATTTCGCCACCCACGCCAGCATCTGCGACGCGGCGATCGGCGCCCTGCGCGCCGGCGACACCCACTACACCGAGGTCGCCGGCCGCGCCGAGCTGCGCGAACTGATCGCCGCGCGCCACCGCGAGCGCAGCGGTCAGCCGGTGGATGCCGGCAACGTGATCGCCCTCGCCGGGGCGCAGAACGCGCTGTTCGCCTGCGCGCTGTGCCTGGCCGGAGAAGGCGACGAGCTGATCACCCTGGAGCCGATGTACGTCACCTACGAAGCGGCGCTGCAGGCCGGCGGCGCCAGGCTGCTGCGGGTGCCATCGCGCGCCGACCTGCGCCCGGATATCGATGCCATCGCCGCGGCGATCAGCCCGCGCACGCGCGCCATCTTCATCGCCACGCCCAACAACCCCAGCGGCATCACCATGAGCCGCGACGAGCTGGCGGCGATCGCCGCGCTGGCCGTGGCCCACGATCTGTGGGTGGTCAGCGACGAGGTCTACGCGGATCTGGTCTTCGACGGCCGGATGCAGCACATCGCCGGCCTGCCGGGCATGGCCGAGCGCTGCGCAACCATCGGCAGCCTGTCCAAATCCCACGCCATGACCGGCTGGCGACTGGGCTGGGTGGTGGCGCCGCGCGCGCTGATCGGCCACCTGGAAAACCTCGCCCTGTGCATGCTCTACGGCCTGCCCGGCTTCGTGCAGGCCGCCGCGGTGCAGGCGCTCGGCGCGGCGCGCGACGAACCGGCGCGCATGCGCAAGATCTACCGCCGCCGCCGCGATCTGCTGCTGGCCGCGCTGGACGGCGTCCCCGGGCTGCGCTGCGAACCGCCACAGGCGGGCATGTTTCTGCTCGTCGACGTGCGCGACAGCGGTCTGGGCAGCGGCGAATTCGCCCGCCGGCTGTACGCCGACTGCGGCGTCTCGGTGCTCGATGCCAGCGCCTTCGGCGCCGCCACCGACGGCTATGTGCGCCTCTCTTTCAGCGACGACGACCAGCGGCTCGCCGAAGGCTGCCGGCGGATCGCCGACTTCATGCGCCGCCGCCCCCGGGCGGAAGCAGCGCAGCCCGGGAGCGGCGAGCGATGAGCGACGCGAGCGGGCAGCGCCAACAAAGCCTCGGCGAACAGCTGCCGGCGCTGCTCGCCGCGCGCGGCGTGACGCGGGTCTTCGGCATCCCCGGCGTGCACACCGTCGAGCTGTACCGCGGCCTGGCGGACAGCGGCATCGTCCACCACACACCGCGCCACGAGCAGGGCGCCGGCTTCGCCGCCGACGGCTACGCGCGGGTCAGCGGCAAGCCCGGCGTGTGCTTCGCGATCACCGGCCCGGGGCTGACCAATCTGCTCACCGCACTGGCGCAGGCGGCGGCGGACAGCGTGCCGCTGCTGGTGATCTCCTCGGTCAACGCCCGCGCACGCCTCGGCCACGGCAGCGGCCACCTGCACGAGCTGCCCGATCAGAGCCGCCTGCTGGCCGGCGTCTGCGCCTTCAGCCACAGCCTGCTGGAGGCCGCCGAACTGCCCGCAGTGCTCGATCGCGCCTTCGCCGTATTCACCGCTGAGCGCCCGCAGCCGGTGCATATCGAGATTCCCACCGATCTGCTCGATGCGCCCTGCGCGCCGCTGCCGACCAGAGCGGCAGCGACGGTGCTGGCACCGCGCCCGGCGGCAGAATCACTCCTGCGCGCGGCCCGATTGTGCCGCGACGCGCGCCGCCCGCTGCTGCTGCTCGGCGGCGGTGCGCGGCGCGCCAGCGCAGCGCTGACGGCGCTCGCCGAACGCCTCGACGCACCGGCGGTGATGACCGTCAACGCGCGCGGCTGCCTGGCGCACGATCACCCGCTGGCGGTGCCGGCCAGCCCCTCGCTGGCCGCGGTGCGCGCGCTGATCGCCTCCTCCGACCTGCTGCTGGCGCTGGGCACCGAACTCGGCCCCACCGACTACGACATGTACCTCGACGGCGGCCTGCATGTCGATGCGCCGCTGATCCGCTGCGACATCGACGCCCGCCAGCTGCAGCGCAACCACGCGCCGGATCTGGCCCTGCTCGGCGATGTCGGCGCCTGCGTCGCCGAGCTGCTCGCCCTGCTGCACGACGACGATCCGCTGGCCGTGTCGAGCCTGTCGAGCAGCGCCGCGGCCGGCGATGCCGCCAGCGATGCGGCACTGCAATCCGCGCGCCGCGCCGCCAACCGCGCCGCCGCCGCGCGCCGCGAGGCCCGCGCCGAACTGGTCGCGCTGAGCGCCGGCGCCGACGGCGCTGCGGGAAGCGGCGGCCTGCCCGGCCAGCTGGCGCTGCTGGAGCGGGTCCGCGCGCGCCTGCCGGGGGCGCTGTGGGTGGGCGATTCCGCCCAGCCGGTGTACGCCGGCAACCTGTACTTTTCGCCGGATGCAGCCGGCGCCTGGTTCAATTCGGCGACCGGCTACGGCAGCCTCGGCTACGCCCTGCCGGCGGCGCTGGGTGCGGCGCTGGCGCTGCGCGAAGCGGGCGACAAAGACCGGCGGCGGCCGCTGATCTGCCTGTGCGGCGACGGCGGTCTGCAGTTTTCACTCGGCGAGTTGGGCAGCGTCGCCGAGGCCGGCGAGCCGCTGATTCTGCTGCTGTGGAACAACCGCGGCTACGGCGAGATCCGCGATTTCATGGCTGCGCGCGGCATCGCCCCGCAGGGGGTGGCGCTGGCGGCGATGGATTTTTGCAGCATCGCCGCCGCCTGCGGCTGGCGCAGCGCGCGCCCGGCCAACCTCCACGAGCTGGACGCCGCACTGGATGCGGCCGCCGCGGCGCAGCTGCCGACGCTGATCGAGCTGGATGCGGCGCGCTTCGACCCGCTCGGCTGAGCGGGGCGCGATGCTTTTTGCGGCGCCCGCTCAGCCGGCGTCGGCCTGGCGCCGGCAGTAGCCGCGGGCGAATTCGAACAGCGCCTCGCCGAGTCGCGAGCGGAACTTCTGGCGCTGGCGCACGAAGGAAAAATCGCGCGTCAGCGGCGGCTCCAGCGGCAGCGCGCAGAGGCTGCCCAACGCCAGCTCCTTGGCCACCGTGGCCTCGCTGACCACCGACAGGCCCATGCCCGCTTCCACCGCGCCCTTGATGGCCTCGGTGCTGCCCAGCTCCAGCGCGTTGTCGAGGTCGGCCTCGTCCATGCCCTGCTCGCGCAGGTACTGGGCGAACACGCTGCGGGTGCCCGAGCCCTGCTCGCGGAAGATGCACGGAAAGTCGGCGATGCGCCGCGCCGGCAGGCGCTCGGCGCTGGCCAGATCGTGGTCCGGCGGCACCACCGCCACCAGCCGGTCGATGCGGCAGGGCTCGACCAGCAGATGCTTGTTATGCACCGCGCCCTCGACGATACCCAGCTCGATGCTGTTGTCCGCGACCTGTGCGACCACCTCCTCGGTGTTGCCCACCTGCAGGCGCAGGCGCACCTGCGGGTAGGCATCGCGGAAGTCGCCGAACAGCGCCGGCAGCATGTACTCGGCAATGGTGGTGGAAGCGCCGATGGTCACCGTGCCGCGGTTTTCGCCGGTCATCGCCTGCACCGCCTGCTCCATCTCGTCGTAGAGGGTGAAGATGCGCTCGGCGTAATCGAACACCGCGCGCCCGGCGGGGGTGAGGCTGATCTTGTTGTGGCTGCGATCGAACAGGCGGGTGCCGAAATCCTCCTCCAGCTGGCGCACCTGAAAAGTCACCGCGGGCTGCGACATGCTCAAGGATTCGGCCGCGCGGGTGAAACTCAGCGCCCGAGCCACCCGGTAGAACACCTGCAAACGTCGGTCGGACATGCTCAACTCCCGCGCGACGCACCGCAGCGCGGCGCTATTCGATCCCGGCGCATGCTACCCGATGGCCGCGCGCATTGCGCGCTGGCGACTCGCGCGGGCTGTGGGTTAAGGTTCCGCCCAATCGTGCGCGGCCCGCCAGAACGGCGTGCGCCGCGTCGATCCCCCACCCAGGCGGCGAGCAGGCATGGCCGAGGAAGAACAAAAACAGCAGACGCTGAACGTCGGCGGCCACCGCCACAGCCACGAGGTGGTGAAGGGGCTGGTGGACGAGATCCGCCGTTTCTGGCGCAACTCGCCGGAGGGGCAGAAGCCGCGCGACGACCTGCTCAGCCTGCTGCAGCGCAAGCTGCAGGATCTCGATCAGGACATGGATGCCTGGCAGCGCACCTTCGGCGGCAAGGACGAGGCGGAGGGGGGCAACCTCCCGGGGATCTCCTGCGACAAGTTCGGCAACGCCGCCGCCGGCAGCATGTTCGGCGCCACCATTGCGCTGGCGCTGTTGCTGCTGGTGTTTCTCGGCTTCGGTGCACACTGGCTGGTGCACTGGCTGTTCGAAGAACCCGGCGCCGGCACCATCGTCGTCGCCGTGGTGCTGATCGAGATCTTCCCCGGCCTGGCGGTAGTCGCCCGCGCCACCGATCTGGCGCGCTGGATCAAAATCCGCACCGAGCCCATCGCCTGCGAGCTGTGCCAGAACTGGCGCGGCCTGCTCGGCGGCCTGCTGCTGGTCAGCCTGCTGATCCTGCTGGCGCTGGCGGCCTGGCTGGTGATCAGCGACGGTTGATTAGCCGGCACTCACGCGGCGTAGCGCCGCCGCAAGGCCGCGTAATAGAGCACCGGGATGACGACCAGGGTCAGCACCGTGGACACCAGGATGCCGAAGATCAGCGACACCGCCAACCCGGAGAAGATCGGATCGTCGAGGATGAAAAACGCGCCGAGCATCGCCGCCAGCGCAGTCAGCACGATCGGCTGGGTGCGCACCGCCGCGGCGTTGATCACCGCGGCCTGAAACTCGACGCCCTCGGCCAGCTGCTGATTGATGAAGTCCACCAGCAGGATCGAGTTGCGCACGATGATCCCGGCCAGCGCGATCATGCCGATCATCGAAGTGGCGGTGAACTGCGCGCCGAGCAGCGCGTGGCCGGGCATCACGCCGATGATCGTCAGCGGGATCGGCGCCATGATGATCAGCGGCACCAGATAGCTGCGAAACTGCGCCACCACCAGCAGGTAGATCAGGATCATCCCCACCGCGTAGGCCAGGCCCATATCGCGGAAGGTCTCGTAGGTGATCTGCCACTCGCCGTCCCACTTGATGCTGTAGGCCCAGGTGTTCTGCGGCTGGTCGATCAGGTGCTGGGCGCTGATGCCCTGCGGGGTTTCGTCCAGCTCGTCGATGTTGAAAAACACCTCGAACATACCGTACAGCGGGCTGTCGAGCGGCCCCGCCATGTCCGCGGTGACAAACACCACCGGCAGCAAATCCTTGTGGTAGATCGACCTCTCCAGGGTCGAATCGCGCACCGTGACCACCTCGGACAGCGGCACCAGCGCGCCGGATTGGCTGCGGACCTTGAGCGCCAGCACGCGCTCGATCCGCGACTTGCTCCACTCCGGTAGCTCCATCCGCACCGGCAGCGCATATTTGGCCTGCGGATCGCGCAAATAGCCGATGTCCTCGCCGGAGAGCGCTGCGGCGACGCTCGCCGCCACCGCCCGCTGCGACACGCCGAGCAACGCGGCCTTGCGCCGATCGACGGCGAGAATCAGCTTCTGCGCCGGCGCTTCGACCGAATCATCGATGTCGATGATGTCGGCGGTGGCGGCGAGCTGCTCGCGCACGGTTTGCGCCAGCGCGATCTGGCCGGCGTACTCCGGCCCGTAGATCTCCACCACCAGCGGCGCCATCACCGGCGGGCCGGGGGGCACTTCGACGATCTTCACATTGGCGCCAAAGCGCTCACCGACCCGCTGCAGCGGCCCACGCACGGACAGGGCGATGTCGTGGCTTTTGCGCTCGCGTTGGCGCTTATCCAGCAGATTGACCTGAATATCGCCGACGTTCGCGCCGCTGCGCAGATAGTACTGGCGCACCAGCCCGTTGAAGTTGATCGGCGCAGCGGTGCCGGCGTAGGTCTGGTAGTCGCGCACTTCCGGCACCGTCGCCAGCTCGTCGCCGAGGGCGTCGAGCACCCGCTGGGTCTCCTCCAGCGCCGTGCCTTCGGGCATATCGACCACGATCTGAAATTCCGATTTGTTATCAAACGGCAGCATCTTCAGCACCACCGACTGCACCGCGGCCAGCGACACCGAGCCGGCGATCAGCAGCAGCATGGCGAAGAACAGGCCGAGGCGCGCCCAGCGGCCTTCGCGGCCGCGTAAAAACGGCGTCATGATGCCCGCGAAGAAGCGGTGCATGCGCCCTTCGCGCTGCTCTTCTTCGGCGTGGTGCGCGCGGTTTTTCAGCAGCTTGTACGACATCCACGGCGTGACCACGAACGCCACCGCCAGCGAGATCAGCATGCCCATGCTGGCGTTGATCGGGATCGGGCTCATGTACGGCCCCATCAAGCCGCTGACGAAGGCCATCGGCAGCAGCGCGGCGATCACCGTGAAGGTGGCGAGAATCGTCGGCCCGCCGACTTCGTCGACCGCGCGCGGGATGGCTTCGAGCAGATTTCTGGCGCCGAGCGCCAGGTGCCGGTGGATATTCTCGACCACCACGATGGCGTCATCGACGAGGATGCCGATGGAGAAGATCAGCGCGAACAGCGACACGCGATTGAGGGTGAAGCCCCAGGCCCAGGAGGCGAACAGGGTGATCGCCAGCGTGACGACCACCGCGAAGCCAACGATAAACGCCTCTTTCAGCCCGAGCGCAAAGGCGACCAGCGCGATCACCACCGCAGTGGCGAACGCCAGCTTCAACATCAGCGTTTGCGCCTTGTCGTTGGCGGTCTCGCCGTAGTTGCGGGTGACCGCCACCTCGACCCCCTCCGGGATCAGCGTGCCGCGCAGATCGGCCACGCGGGCAATCAGTGCATCGGCGATCCGCACCGCGTTGCTGCCGGTTTTTTTGGCGATGGCGATGGTCACGGCGGGGTGGCGCTGGCCCTGCTCGCCATGCCAGACGAGCTGTTCGGGGTGGTCCGGGCCGAGCCGCACATCGGCCACATCGGCCAGATACACCGGCTTGCCGGGGCCGTTTTCGCTGGGCCGCAGAGCGACCACCAGCTCGGCGACCTGCCGCGGTGCGAGCAGAAACTCACCGGCGCGCACGCTGATTTCGCGCCCATCGCGCACCAGGCTGCCGGCTTCGCTGGCGACATTCGAGGCCGCCAGCGCGTTGCGCAGATCGCTCATGGCGATGCCGTGGCCGGCCATGCGCTGCGGATCGAGCAGCACGCGCACCGCGCGCTCCGGCCCGCCGAGGGTGTAGATATCGCGCGTGCCGGGGACCCGCTTCAGCTCCGCTTCGAGCGCCTGCGCCACCTGTTTCAGCTGGTGGGCGCCGCGCGTTTCATCGGCGGTCCACAGCGTCAGCGCGACGATCGGCACATCGTCGATGCCCATCGGCCGCACCAGCGGCCGGCCGACGCCGAGGTTCTGCGGGAACCAGTCGCCGTGCGAAAACACCTGGTTGTAGAGCCGCACGATGGCGTCACCGCGGCGCTCGCCGACCTCGAACTGCACGGTCAGCACCGCCATCCCCGGGCGCGACACCGAGTAGACGTGCTCGACGCCCGGCAGCTCCGACATCACCTGCTCGGCCGGGGTAGCGACCAGCTGTTCGACCTCGGCGGCGGTGGCGCCGGGAAAGGGCACGAACACGTTGGCCATGGTGACGTCGATCTGCGGCTCTTCCTCGCGCGGGGTGACCAGTACCGCGAACAACCCCATCAGCAGGCCCAACAGAGCCAGCAGCGGGGTGATCTCGGTATCCAGAAAGCGCTTGGCGACGCTGCCGGAGAGGCCCAGTTTTTCAGTGCCGGCCATCTCAATCACCCCCGCTGCCGCTGCCGGCGCTGGCAGCGGATTTCAGCGCGATGCCGGCGGCCACCGGGTCCAGCGCGATGCGCTCGCCGGCAGCCAGCCCGGCGAGCACTTCGACGCGCCCGCCGCGATGAACCGGCCCCAGGCGCAGCTGGCGCAGCGCGATCCGCCCCCGCTCGCCGACCACGTAGACCGCGCTCAGCTCGCCGCGGCGCCGCACCGCGGTGGCCGGGATCAGCAGTCGCTCGACCTCGCCGGCGGCCACCGCAACCTTCACGTACATGCCCGGCAACAGGCCGCTGGCGCGCCCCTCGTCGAGAGCGACGCGCACCCGAAAGCTGCCGCTGGCCGGATCGGCGTAGGGGAAGAAAACCAGCTCGCCGGCGTCAAGCCGGGTGCCGTCGGCGGCGATGACCGACACCCTGTCGGCGCCTCGCAGCGCGGCCATCAGCCGCTGTGGCACCTCCATCGACACGCGCAGTTCGTCCAGCGAGATACCGCTGATCAGCGGCGTGCCGGGGTTGGCCATCTCGCCGACCTCGATGTGGCGGCGGGTGACGATGCCGGCGTAGGGCGCGCGGATCACGGTGTAGCCGAGCTGCTCCTCGGCACGCACCAGCGCCGCCTCGGCGGCGGCCACGCGCGCCTGCGCGGCGCGATGAGCCGCCTCGGCGCGATCCAGCTCGGCCTTCGACACCAGCTTGCGCCGGTAGACATCGGCGACGCGCTGGCGCTCATCGGCGGCCTGCTTGCGGCGGGCGCGGGCCTCGGCGAGCTGCGCGCCGGCCTGATCCAGCGCGGCGCGCTGCTCGGTATCGACCAGCCGCAGAATCACCGCGCCGGCCTGCACCGCGTCGTCCACATCGACGGCGAGCTCGGCGACCCGGCCGCTGGTCTGCGCCGACACCGTGCCGCGATTGACCGCCTCGACACTGCCGTCGAAGAGCAGTTCGTCGGCGACCGCGACGCGGGCGACCTCGGCCGTCGCCAGTGACGATTGCGCGCTGGCCAGCGGTGCCGCGCAGCACCAACCGAGCAGGATCGCGGCGAATAGCGCGGCGCGCGGCATTGGGAAGGCGGTGCGGGTTTGAGGCGATGTGCGCATGGCTGGATTTTCCGTTGTACTGGCCTGGTGCCGGGCCGGGCTGCCCGGGCCACGCTGGATGTTGGCAGCGCGGCCCGGTAGCAGCGAGGATAGATCAGTGCCCAGCCCGTGCGGCCGCGGATTTCGCCCCGCTGGCGGGCGTTGCTGTTGCACTGCAGGATAGCAGTTGTCAGTATATTATGAAATACTAATATAACCCATCCGCAAGCGGTTGCAAGCTGCCTTCTGCTAATCTCGGGGTTTGTTCTGATCGCCACGGAGACCCGCAATGGCCACTCGCATCCAGCGCACCGCAGCATCGCCATCGACCGCCACGCCGATCGCGACAATGGCCGCCGCCGCAGCCGCGGTACTGCTGCTGTGCACGGCGCCGGCACAGGCCGGTAAGATCTACAAATGGATCGACGCCAAAGGCATCACCCACTACAGCCAGAGTCCGCCGACCGGCCGCGAAGCCGAGGAGATCAGCACTCGCAGCGGCGATACAGCGCGCCAGGCAGAGGCCCGCGAATCCTTGCAATCGCGCGTCCAATCGCTCAACGAACGCCAGGAGGAACGCCAGGCCGCAGCCCGCGGTGAGAGCGAGGAGCTGGCCCGCCAGCGCGAACTGGAGGCCTTCTGCGCACAGGCGCACGAGCGCATCGCCGACTATGGCTCCGGCAAGCGGCTGGCGCTGAAGCAGCCGGACGGCAGCTATCGCCGCCTGAGCCCGGAGGAGATCGACACCCGCCGCAGCGAGTTGCAGGGGCAGATCGACGAGCACTGCGCCAACTGAAGCGGCTGCAGCGGGCCGCGCGCCCGCCGCCGAGTCGGGTGGCCGCCGGCAAAACCGCCTCCCGATACCGCGATAACCTGCCGGTTCGCCATCCCCGGCGGCTGTACCCGGATCGCCATCGCGCATAGAATTCGCCGCTTTGCAGGCCACAGGCAGCAGCACCATGCGCGTATCCCGCTTCCACCTCTCCACCCTCAAGGAAACCCCCGCCGACGCGGAGATCGTCAGCCACCAGCTGATGCTGCGCGCCGGCCTGATCAAGCGCCTCGCCTCCGGCCTGTACACCTGGATGCCGCTGGGCCTGCGCGTGCTGCGCAAGGTCGAGGCGGTGGTCCGCGAGGAGATGAACCGCGCCGGCGCCGTGGAGCTGCTGATGCCGGCGGTGCAACCGGCCGAGCTGTGGCAGGAATCCGGCCGCTGGGACAAATACGGCCCCCTGTTGCTGCGCATCGTCGATCGCCACGAACGCGACTTCTGCTACGGCCCGACCCACGAGGAGGTGATCACCGATATCGCCCGCCGCGAGCTGTCCAGCTACAAGCAGCTGCCGCTGAATTTCTACCAGATCCAGACCAAGTTCCGCGATGAGATCCGGCCGCGCTTCGGGGTGATGCGCTCGCGCGAATTCATCATGAAGGACGCCTACTCCTTCCACGCCGATCCGGCCTCGCTGGACGACACCTACCAGGCCATGCACGACGCCTACCAGGCGATCTTCAGTCGCCTCGGCCTGCGCTTTCGCGGCGTGGAGGCGGACAGCGGCGAAATCGGCGGGGCCAAATCGATGGAGTTTCACGTCCTCGCCGACAGCGGCGAGGACGCCATCGCGCACAGCGATGCCAGCGACTACGCGGCCAACATCGAAAAGGCCGAGGCCATCTGCGAGGCCGAACGCGACGCGCCGACGCAGGCGATGACGCTGGTCGACACGCCGGATGTAAAAACCATCCAGGCGCTGGTGGAAAAGCACGGGCTGGCCATCGAAAAAACCATCAAGACGCTGATCGTCGCCGCCTCGGATGACATCGAAGCCGACTTCGTTGCCCTGCTGGTGCGCGGCGACCACCAGCTCAATGAGATCAAGGCCGAGCATCTGCCCGAGGTGGCCGCGCCGCTGCGCATGGCCAGCGAGGCGGAGATCCGCGCCGCGATCGGCGCCGGCCCCGGCTCGCTGGGCCCGGTGGGTCTGCCGCTGCCGGTGATCGTCGACCGCAGCGTGGCGGCGATGAGCGACTTCGGCGCCGGCGCCAACAGCGACGACAAGCACTACTTCGGCATCAATTGGGAGCGCGACCTGCCGCTGCCGCAGGTGGCCGACATCCGCAACGTGGTCGAGGGTGACCCGAGTCCCGATGGCCGCGGCAGGCTGCATATCGTGCGCGGCATCGAGGTCGGCCACATCTTCCAGCTCGGCACCAAGTACTCCGAGGCGCTGGATGCCACGGTGCTCGACGAGGATGGCCGCCCGGTGGCCATGAGCATGGGCTGTTACGGCATCGGCATCACCCGCGTGGTGGCGGCGGCCATCGAGCAGAACCACGACCAGCGCGGCATCCTCTGGCCGGCGCCGCTGGCGCCCTTTCAGGTCGCCGTGGTGCCGATCAACATGTACAAATCGGACGCGGTGCGCGAGGCCGCCGAGGCGCTCTACGCCGAGCTGCTGGAGGCCGGCTTCGACGTGCTGTTCGACGACCGCAACGCCCGCGCCGGGGTGATGTTCGCCGACATGGAGCTGATCGGCGTGCCGCGCCGCGTGGTGGTCTCGGAAAAAGCCCTGGCGCGCGGCGCGCTGGAGTACAAGGGCCGCAGCGACGAACAGGCGCAGGACGTACCGCGCGCAGCCATCGTCGAATTTCTGCGCGCTGCCGGCTGAGCAGGGGAATCATCGCGGCCGCGGCCGGTCGGTCAAGCCCGGCCGGCGGGCATCGCCATCGCTCAGGCCGGCTCCACGTCGAGCAGCTCGGGCCGGCCGAGGGCGAATCCCTGGCCGTAGTCGATGCCGATGTCACAGAGCCGGCGTAGCACTTCGTCGCTCTCGACGAATTCGGCGATGGTGCGCTTGCCCATCACGTGGCCGATCTCGTTGATCGACTTGACCATCGCGTAGTCGATCGGATCGCGCGCCACGTCGCGGATGAAGATGCCGTCGATTTTGAGAAAATCCACCGGCAGGTTCTTCAGATATTCGAACGACGACAGGCCGCTGCCGAAATCATCCAGCGAGAACAGGCAGCCGCGCGCGGCCAGCGCGGCGATGAAATCCCGCGCGTGGGTGAGATTGGCGATCGCCGCGGTCTCGGTGATCTCGAAGCAGATGTTGCCACCCTGCACGCCGTTGCGACTCATCTCGTCGATCAGGTAGTGGGCGAAGTGCTCATCGGTCAGCGAGTGGCCGGAGAGGTTGATCGAGCACAGATAGCGCGGCGGCAATTGCTCGCCCTGGGCGGCCAGCCAGCGGAAGGCGGCGGCGCATACCCAGCGGTCGATGCGCGGCATCAGGTTGTAGCGCTCGGCGGCCGGCAGAAAGGCGCGCGGCGGCACCAGTCGCCCCTGCTCATCGCGCATGCGCAGCAACAGTTCGAAATGCGGTGCATCATCGCCGCTCTGGCCCAGCGGGCAGATCAACTGCCGCGACAGGCGCAGACGCCCCTCATCGAGTGCGCACTGGATGCGCGTCACCCACTGCATCTCGCCGATGCGGCTGGCCAGTTGATCGTCGTCCTCCTGATAGACCCGCACGCGATTGCGCCCGCCCTCTTTGGCCGCGTAGCAGACGGCATCCGCAGCGGACAGCACGCGGGCGATGTCACCGCTGCCGGCGTCGATCGGCACCACGCCGATGCTGACGCCGAGGGTGAAGCTCTTCTCCTCCCAGAAAAAGCGGAAGTCGGCAATCGACTCGCGCAATGAGTTGGCCACGCGCTGCGCCTGCTGCAAGGAGCAGTGCTCCATGAGGATGCCGAACTCATCGCCGCCCAGGCGCGCCACTGTGTCGCGGCGCCGCGTGCGGCTGCGCAGCAGACTGCTGATCTGCCGCAGCAGCTCGTCACCGGCGACGTGTCCACAGGTGTCGTTGACCACCTTGAACTGGTCCAGATCGAGGTAGCACATGGCGTGCTGGGTGCCCTCCTGGCGCGCTGTCTGCAGCACGCGTTCGAGGCGCAGCTCCAGTTCGCGGCGGTTGATCAAGCCGGTCAGCGCGTCGTGGCTGGCCTGGTAGCTCAGGCGTGCCGACAGGCTCTGCGATTCGGTGATATCGGTGCCCGTGCCGCGGTAGCCGAGAAAAGCGCCGCTGTCGCTGTAGATCGGCTTGCCGCTGATCGACCAGTGCAGCATGGCGCCGTCGCTGCGCTGGTAGACGTAGTGCAGCGCGCGAAACGGCAAGCGCTCGGCGATCTTGGCACTGAAATCCAGCCAGGCTTCCTCATCGGGCACATCGACGCTGCAAGCCAGCCCGGCGCGGCCCAGCAGGCGCTCGCGCGCGACCCCGGTGATCTCGGCGTGGCGTTCGGAGATGAAGGTGTAGCGCAGCTCGGTATCGGTCTCCCAGAACCAGTCCGCGGCGGTATCGGCAAAATCCATGAAGCGCTGCCGGCTGCTGCGCAGCGCCGCCTCGGAACGCCGCCGGTGAGCGCGGAAGATCAGCAGCAGCGTGGTGGTTGGAGTCAGCCCCACCAGCACGCCAAGCCCGACCCAGACCAGATACGGATGGCGCAGATAAAACAGGTGAAAAGCATTGACCGAAGCGCTACCCGGCGCGCTGCCAGCCACGAGCTGGCCGCCATTCGACAGCCACCAGAGGCACAGTATCAATACCCCCGCAGCGGCCCCGAAACCCAGCCAGCGACGCAGCCGCCGCCCCGGGTGGGGACGGGTAGTGTCGACAACGGCGGCATTGCCGCGATGACTGTCATCGCAGGTCGAATACATGGCGTCGCTCACGGCATCAACGGAGGTAGATCGAGTGTAGTCGAGCCAGCGGCAAATCCAGGAACTTGATCGCCCCGGACAAGAAATAAGCAACTCAGGCAGTTATCGACACCGCTCGCGCTGTGCATTGCCGCCGCCGCGGGCCGGCGATCGCTAGCGGATGTGGAACTCGCCCGGCGGCTCATCGACGGGCGATGCCTTGTCCAGCCAGCGGCTCTCGACCTGCGCCACCTCGGCGGCCGGCGGGCCGCGCCACAACCACGCCAGCAACTCGCGCAGATCGCTCTGGGCACCGGCGGCTTCCAGCTCAACACTGCCATCAGCGCAGTTGCGCACCCAGCCCGAGAGACCGAGGCGGCGCGCCTCGGTGCAGGCCGAAGCGCGATACCAGACGCCCTGCACGCGCCCGCTAACGCGGCACTGAATGCGCCGCTGCATCAATATTCCACTTCCGCGCTCTGGCCCACCGGCAGCGGCGCGGAGCTGGCCACCGGCAAGCGCAGGTAGACCGCATAATGCGCCGTGCCATCGCGCAACACAGCGCGCGGATCACTGCCCACAACGCTGGCGCCGTAGCGCTCACCGGCGACGCGCACCGCAACCTCGCGCCCCGGCGGCAGTCTGTTCAACTCTGCTGCCGGCACCTCGACGCGCACCGCCATGCGCTCGGCGTCGGCAACGCTGAGCAGCGGCTGCGCCTGCAGGCGGTTGACGACGATCGCGCCCACCGCGGCGTGCACCTGCAACACCCGCATCGCAGCATCCGCTCGCAGCTCGCTCTGCTTGCGGGCCAGCTGGGCGAGCTGCCACTGGGCCTCGGCGGCCCGGTAGTCCGCCGCCACCTGCTCACTGGCGTTGCGCGCACGCTGCAACTCGACGGTGGAGATCAGCGTCGCGGCGTACATTTCCTCGGCCCGCTGCAGCTCGCGCGCCATTTCGTCGCGCTGTGGGCGCAGGGCATCGCGGCGCGCAGCGGCCAGCTCGACCGCCAGATCGAAGCGCTGCGGATCGAGCGCCAGCAACAGCTCGCCAGGCTGGTGCACAGCGCCAGCGCGGGTCTCCACGCGCGCCAGACGACCACTCTCAACGAGCCCGAGCTGACGCTCGCCGGACCATTCGATGACACCGCTGAGGCTGGCCGCAGCGGCACTCCGGATCACCTGCGGCGCGACAAAAACCCCGAGCAGCAGTGCCGCCAGCAGGCTCAGCCGTGGCGCGTGGCGGGCGCCACTGCAGAGGACGATAGCGGGACTGGGATCACTGCGGCGGAGCGTGCGACGAGACATCGGTGGTTTCTCCAATCGAGGAGCGGTCATTCGGCGGGTGGCTCGGCAGCGGCGCTGGCTTCGCCCAGCAGGGCGTCGAGCCGCGCCCAGGCCAGGAGTAGCGAGTAGCGCACTTCAGCGCTTTCCAGCCGGGCGCGCGAAAATTCACTCATGGCATCGCCGAGATCACTGCCGACCTCCAGTTCGTAGCGGATGCGGCTGCGATCCAGATACAGCTCGCGGTAATCCAGCTGCCGCGCAGCGGCCTCGCGGCGCGCGGCGAGCAGGCCGATCTGCTGCCAGATTTCGAGCAGGTCGGCACGCAGACGGGCCTCGTCGTCGGCCAGTGCGGCGCGCTCGCGCTGCAGGCGCGCAGCAGCCGCAGCACTCGCCGCGGAGAGCCGATCCCCCTGGTACAACGGCACGCTCAGCAGCACGCCGAGCCTCCAGCGATCGTTGCCGCCCTCCTCGCGCGAATAGCCGGCCACTTCGGCCTGCGCATCCAGCCGCGGGCGGTCGCCAGCGCGCGCCAGCTCCAGCCGCTGCAGCGCGGCTTCGACCCGCTGGCGGCGCGCCAGCAGCAGCCGATTGCCAGCCAGCGCACGCTGCAGCAGCTCCGGGTATTCGGGCAGCTCGCGGTCTCGCGGCACGGCGGCGGGTTCGATCAGGGTGTCGGGCAACTCGTCGGGACGGCCCATGGCTGCGGCGAGACGCGCCCGGCTCATGCGCTGGCGCTGCTGCGCTGCACTGCGTTTGACCAGCCGCGCCTGATAGTCGGCATCCAGTCGATAGACTTCGACGTCGGAAACCTCGCCCAGCTGATTGCGTTCGCGGGCGCGATCCCAGCGGATGAAGTCGATGGCCATGCGCTCGTTCTGCACGGCGAAGGCCAGGTCGGCGAGCAACACATCGAAATAGCGCCGCATGATCTCCAGCCGCTGCCGATCGAGCGCATCGAGCATGGCGCTCTGCTGGCTGCGCGCACTGGCCTCGGCGGCGGCGCGGCGAGCGTCATCGCGACCGAATTCGTACAGCGGCCGCGAGGCCAGCAGGGTCAGCTTGTGGTCATCGCTACCCTGATCCGCGGCGACCTCCGCAGGCCCGATCCAGCGCGCTCTGGCGTGCAGATCGACGCGCCAGTCGCCATCCGCCAGCGCCGCCCGGGCATCGGCCTGCGCGGCCTGCAGATCGGCGCGCGCGACGGCGACCAACGGGTGCTGATCGACGCCGGCCAGGGCATCTTCCAGGGTGAGGCTGGCGGCGCCGGCCTGACCGCAGAGGGTTGCGCCGAGCAGGGCCAGCGATGCGAGCGGCGACCGACGCAAGGAGAAAACCCCGGCGCGCATCACGATTTCAGTCGAGCGCTGCGCGCTTTTCGCGCTTGAAGCGGGTGAATCGGGATTTGCTGTAGTGCCCGTCGGCGACATATTCGCCGAGCCAGATGAATTCTTGCGGGCCGGAGGCCGCCCCGGTGTAGCGCGCGACGACCCTGCCATCGAGATCAAAAAAAGCGAACACCGGGGTGGCGCGCACGCGATGGCGCTGCAAGGCGAATTCCTTCTGGGTGACCGGCTCGCCGGCGAAATCCGCGATCTCCAGGTCGCCCTCGACATCGACCGAGAAAAGCAGGAAGCGCTCGCGATAGTAGTCTTGAACCTCGGGCTGGTTGAGTACCGTCTGCTTCATGCGGTGGCAGAAGGGACACTCGTCCATCTCGAAAAACAGCATCACACCGCGCTTGCCTTCCTCGCGGGCGCGCTCCAACTCCTCGGAAAAATCCCCGAAGGTTTCGTGAAAAAAGTACTCGTAGGGATCACGGGGGGCTGCAGCATCGGCGCTAGTCAGCGCCAGGCAGGCCGCCAGAAACAGGAGAGCGAAGGACTTTTCTGAGAGGAAATTCAGGCGACTGGGCATCACGCTGGCTCCGGTATACGGCATGCTGCGGATGCTATCAGCAATCGATGGTTGCGCGTATATCCCGATTGCGCGGGGAATTTCAGGGCAATGCGGCTGGGGGCCTGAGGGGCCGGCGCCATGCCTTATGCGCGCGGCAGTGCGGCTGGAGCCATCGCATCGCGGACACGAAAAAGCAGCAAGCCCGAACTCGAGCTTGCTGCTTTTTTCTCACCGAATCCTCGGCCGCTGCTGTACCTCGCAGCGACCGATGATCCGACTCCAAACCCGGGGCGACCCCGGGTCGGACTGACATATTCGACCAGCTTTTACGAGCCGGCCTTTGCTCTGGCCTTACTGGGCCAGATACTCGCGATCACTGGCTTCGATCTGTCCGACCGACCAGGCGCCACGATTTTTAGCATGGGCGATAGCAGCATTGACTTCGGCGGTCAGTGCATTGCGCTCAATGCTGAACACCTGCCCGGGGTAGATCAGGTCGGCGTCGCGGATCGCCCCGCTGTTCGCCTTGTAGATCAACGGCCACAGGTAGGGATCGTTGTAGATATCCTGCATCGCGGAGATGCCCCACAGCGAGTCTCCGCGGACCACGGTGTAGCTGGTCACTGCGGTCTGCGTCTCGGCCTGCTGCACCTTATTGCGCTCTTCTTCGCACTGCTTGATGGCGTTCTCGGCCTGCTGCTTCGCTCTGTTGGCGATTGCGATGGCGCGGAAGTTGTTGCCCTTCTCGCCCTCGGCCTTGGCGGCGTCGATCAGCTTGCCGGTGTCGCGCCAGGCGCAACCCATGCTGCTGGCCTTCTTGTTGAGCGCTTCAGCTTCGGCGATGGCGGCTCGTGCCTCAGCGCTCATGCCTACCGGCTCGGCGGCTTCGGGCTCGGGAGCAGGTTCCGGTTCGGGCGTACTGGCGCAACCCACTGCCACGCCAAGGGCGAGCGCGGCGATGCCGAGCTGCTTGGCGAGTGCTTTCTTATTCATCTAGATGCCTCCGGCGAAATGACTTTGATCGTTTGGAATATCGGGCTATCTCAAGGAAAACAGATCGCCCGGCGCAGACTAGGCCGAGAAGCTACCATCGGGGCAAAAACCCGTCAAGTTGCTACTCGGTGAGGCGCCATATTCAGATTGCGCGTTAATTTGCGGCGACTTTTTGACGAAACTTCGAGGCCAGCAGGCGCGCCTGATTAGCGCTGCGCCGGGCCGCGCGGTAGTTGCCGACGCGCAGATCCTGGCGCGCCTGGCGAAGCAGCAGTTCGGCGCGCTCCAACCCACTGGAATCGACGCCGGAAGCGCTCGCCGCAAGGCGTGCCGCCTGGATCGACTGACGCGCATCGCTCATTTCCTGAGTCGGGACGCTGGCGCAGGCCTGCAGGCTGATCGCACCACCGACCAGCAGCCACCGCAGTGGCCGCAAGCAGTGGCGAAAGCGGTAGAATGGCGGCTTTTCAGAGACGCGCTGAATCATGGCAGCGGACGCTAGCACCGCGCTGTCACGAGCGTCAAGCAGCCGTCACCACAATACCGGGAGCCGCCACAATGAGCGACGCAGAATCCACGCCGATAATTCTCCACAACCCGCGCTGCTCCAAATCTCGCGCCACCCTGGAGCTGCTCGAAGCGCAGGGTATCACGCCGCAGGTGCAGCGCTATCTGGACAAGCCGCCGAGCGCCGCCGAACTGGGCGAAATCCTCGATCTGCTGGGCATGCACCCGCGCGAACTGATGCGCCGCGGCGAGGCGATCTACACCGAGCTGGGGCTCGACGACGCGCAGCTCGATCGAGAGCAGCTGATCGCCGCGATGGTCGCCAACCCGATCCTCATCGAGCGGCCGATCGTCATCGCCAACGGTCGCGCCGCCATCGGCCGGCCGCCGCAGCAAGTGCTGGACATCCTCTGAGCCATGCGCGAAATCCTCGTCCTCTACTACAGCGGCGGCGGCCATACCGCAGCCATGGCACGACAGATCGCGCGCGGCGTCGAATCGATCCCCGGCTGCGCCGCGCGCCTGCGCAGCGTGCCGCCGGTGTCCGCCGAGTGCGCCGCGGTGGCGGCCGCCGTGCCGGACAGCGGCGCGCCCTACGCCAGCGCCGCGGATCTGACCGAATGCGCCGGGCTGCTGCTCGGCAGCCCCGGCCATTTCGGCAACATGGCCGCGGCGATGAAGCATTTTATCGATGGCACATCCGCACAGTGGTTCGGCGCCGACATGCTCGGCAAACCGGCGGCGGTGTTCACCTCCACCGCCAGCCCGCACGGCGGCCAGGAGAGCGTGCTGCTGTCGATGGCACTACCGCTACTGCACCACGGCATGCTGCTGCTCGGCCTGCCCTACGCCGAGAGCGGGCTGATGGAAAGCGATGGCGGTGGCAGCCCCTACGGCGCCGGCCACGTCTCCGGAGCGGATGGCCAACGGCCACTGGGCGAGCGCGAAAAGCAACTCTGCCGCGCGCTGGGCCGGCGCGTCGCCGCCACCGCAGCGCAACTGGCGCGCGGGGCTGACCAGGCCGATGGCGACGAGGTGCCGCGGTGAGCGCCCGGGCGAGCACTCGGGCAAACGCGCCGGTATCGCCCGGCTGGCTGCTGGCCGGGCGCTGGCTGGCGCTGCTCGGCCTGTTCGGGCTGCTGCTGCTGCTGCTCAACTGGTACACCTGGATCGCGCCGGTGGACGGTGTGCCGCGCTCTTTGATGCTGATCCTGCTGGTGGTGCCGCTGTTGCTGCCGATGCGCGGCATCCTGCACGCCCGCCCCTACACCCATGCCTGGGCCGGCTATCTGGCGATGTTCTACTTTCTGCTCGGCGTCGAGGTGAGCTGGAACCAGCCGCAGGAGCGCTGGCTCGGGCTGGCAGCGGTACTGCTGAGTCTGTGCATGCTGATCGGCTGCGGGCTGTATGCACGGCTCGGCGGGCGCGCCCAGCGCCTGGCGCGCGAGGCCGCCGAGCGCCGCTCAGCCAGCTCAGCCAGCTCAGCCAGCTCAGCCGGCTCAGCCGAGGACTGACTTCACAAAGGGCACGGTGAGCCGCCGCTGCGCCGCCAGCGAGGCGTGATCGAGCACTTGCAGCCGGGCCAGGGCAGCGCGCAGATCGCGACCGTAGCGGGTCATCAGGTAGTGCAGCACGCCCTCGCCGAGATCCAGCCCGAGGGCGGCGGCACGGCGCGAGAGGATCTCGGCGATCTGCGCATCATCCGCCACAGGCAGGCGCAGCACCGGCCCCCAGGCGAGCCGCGAGCGCAGATCGGCGAGGCCAAAGCCGAGCGCCGCGGGATTGTCATCGCAGGCAAAAAGCAGCCGGCAGCCACTGTCGCGGGCGCGATTGATCAGATCGAACAGCGCCTCCTCCCAGGCAGCGCGGCCGGCCACCTGCTGCAGATCGTCGAGGCAGATCAGCGCCAGCGACTCCAGTCCATCGAGCAATTCCAGTCCGGGAATTGCCTCTGCGGGCGCAGCGAACAGTTCTCCCAGCGGCAGCAGGGCGACGCGCTCACCGCGCGCCGCAGCGTACTGGCAGGCAGCGTTGAGCAGATGGCTCTTGCCGCTGCCGGCCGCGCCCCAGAGCAGTGCCTGGCGCTCGCCGTCGCCAGCGGCAAGATGGCGCAGCAGATCCACGCCAAGGCCGTCGTCACCGGGCACGAAATCATCGAATCCGGCGCCGTCGCGCGGCGCAAAATCCAGCGGTAGTTGCGGGTGGGGATCGGCGCTGGCCAAGGCTTCAGTTCGGCAGCAGTTCGTAGACCAGATCGGCGCGCTGCGCGGTGCTGTCGCGCGATCCGGCGGCGAGCTGGCCATCGATACTTTGGCTATCAATACTTTGGCCGCCACCGAGCGCCACGGTACTGACCACCGCGTCGCTGCTCTGCGCAGCCAGCGAATCGCCAGCCGGGGCGCCGGCATAGCTGCCCGACGCGCCGCGCGAATCGCCACTCAAACCGCCACTCAAACCGCCACGCAAGTCGCCACTCTGGCCCGCGCCCAGATCCCGGCCGGTGACGGTGCCGAAGTCACGCGCTGCCGGGGCG